>Ga0210057_1000986_pt1 | contig 44821 bp, 50 predicted proteins | sample CryGeyCG2114_010_2_FD_183968 | JGI IMG/M metagenome (GOLD analysis project Ga0210057, IMG submission 183968) | Groundwater microbial communities from aquifer - Crystal Geyser CG10_big_fil_rev_8/21/14_0.10 (SPAdes) (version 2) | ecosystem: Environmental > Aquatic > Deep subsurface > Groundwater ...
TTCATACTTTTATATTAATAATTCCTTCTCTCAAAAGCAAAGTATCCCGGGTGACTTTATGCCAAAATTACTCTTTGTTCTCCATAAGATCTTGGTGTAATATGTGTATATATGGTAAATCAAAATCATTCTCCGCTAACAGATATTCTAATCACGTGGTTAGTCTCAAGTTTAGTCATCTTGGCTGCAGCATATATCCTACCCGGAGTAACGGTAGATACATTTTTGGCTGCGCTAGTAACAGCTATTGCCTTAGGAGTGGTTAACGCATTCTTAAAACCAGTTCTAATCCTCTTAACCCTACCTATAAACCTCCTCTCATTGGGACTATTTACCTTAGTTATAAATGCGGGATTAATTATGCTAACTGCCATTATCGTCCCTGGATTTCAAGTAGATGGATTCCTTTGGGCACTACTTTTCGGAATAGTACTTTCGCTAACATCTGCTCTTCTACCAAGTAGTAGGGGATAGAGACTTTTTCTTTTGAGGTTGATGGGGTTGCTTATACCCCATTTTTCGTCTTAAATGGTTAAGGAATTGCCGGATGGTGTAATGGTAGCACGCCAGGTTCTGGCCCTGGAAATTGGGGTTCGACTCCCTGTCCGGCAGCAAAATAGGGATTCCAAAGTAACAAAAGAGGCCCTATGAGAGAAGAGTGCACTGCACCCTTTTTTATTTTAAATATTATGTCAGAGAAAGGAGAAGTAATAGCAAGATTCAATAATGTATCTTTCGAGTATAGCGCTAATAAGCCCATACTAAATGAGGTTAGCTTTAGTGTACGTTTGGGATCAAAGATGACACTTATGGGGCAAAATGGTGCTGGAAAGAGCACCTTATTCCAGCTTATTACAGGAGAACTTGTCCCCGCTGAAGGAAATGTGACCCTAGTGCCAAGGCTCTCTATAGCAATCTCTCGTCAAGCTATTCTCCCTGGGGAACTTAATCTGACAGTACGAGATTTCTTTCAAAAATGTTTTGTTGAAAAGGTGTATGACATTGATCCACGTATAGATAAAATTTTAGATGTAGTAAATCTACACGCACCCAAAGAAAAACTTATTAAAGATTTTTCTGGAGGGCAACAGGCACGACTTCTTTTAGCATCTGCTCTAATTCAAGATCCCGACTTGCTACTTCTTGATGAGCCAACAAATAATTTGGATAAAGATGGTATTGCCCATCTGACACAGTTTCTGATTGACTATAAGAAAACAATCATCGTAATTTCTCACGATGCAGATTTTTTGAATGCATTTACTGAAGGGGTGTTATATCTTGATGTTTTCACTAAGAAAATAGAGCGATATGCAGGTAACTATATAGACGTGGTAGATCAGATTTCAGCACGCGTAGAAAAAGAACGCAGAAAGAATGCGGCGCTTGAAAGACATATTCAAGAGAAGAAGGATAAGGCCAACTTCTTTGCGAATAAGGGGGGTCGCATGAGGATCTTAGCTAAACGTATGCGTGAAAGTGCAGCAGAGGCAGAGGCTGAAAAAGTAGATGTGTGGCGTGAAGATAAGGCCATTCGAAACTTTAATATAGATGTTGGACAGAGCCACATTGGTGAAGTCTTGAACATAAAATCAATTTCCATTATTAAAGATCATAAACCAGTTAGATGTGTGGCTAACATCTCTTTAGTTAAGAAGAGGCATCTACTTCTTGTTGGGCCAAATGGAATCGGTAAAAGCACGCTACTCGAGCACCTAGCAAATGACACGGAGGAGGGAGCAAAAATCGCAAAGGGAGTAAGGGTTGGTTACTATCGACAAGACTTCTCAATGCTTAATCCCGAAGAGACTGTATATATGACCCTGAAGTCGGCAGGAGACGAATCGGACGAACAGAAACTGCGTAGTACTGCAGCGGGATTTCTTATCACAGACGACATTATGCGCACAAAGATAGGAAGCTTATCTGAGGGACAAAAAGGTCTCGTTGCATTTGCGCGGCTCGTATTGATTAAACCCAACTTACTTATATTGGATGAGCCTACAAATCATATAAACTTCCGTCATTTACCCGTTATCGCAAGAGCACTTGATCAATATGAGGGGGCGATGATTCTTGTCTCTCATGTACCAGAATTTGTTAAACAAATCCGCATTGATGAGACCCTTGATCTTGAACAACTGAAGCCAGCTAAGGAGCCTAAGAATAGTTTAAAAAACTAAAGAATACACTAAGAGTGATGGTACGCTCGAGGAACCCAGCAATCTGATATACTTTGATTAATGGACACTAAGTCTATCACTCACGATATTACCTATCACCCCAATAAAAGGATGGATCTTTTTCGGGCCCTTGCCGTAGCTGAACAGGAAGCCATCTTCGAACACCTCTCTCCCCATGTACGTCAGAGCATTTTAGTTAACCTCAAGGACGGTGAGATGATTGATCTATTGGACCAAATGGATCTACAGCAAGCAGAGAATACTCTGGCTGTTCTAAAAGATGAGCGACGCAGGAAGAAGTTGATTAATAGGGTCAAAAGTGAGCTAAAAGAAAAGGCAGAGTATTTTTTACGATTCCACCCCAAAGCAGCAATTTCACTTCTAAATTTCAACTACCTCCTTCTTGATGGTGGCACTAACATTAGCCATGCAGCAGATGCTATAGAAGAGCACTATAAGGAGATCGGCAAACTCCCCGAAGTCTTAGTCCACGAGGACGGCAAGCTAGTTGGAGAGATTCCACCATCAGCTCTTATTCGTGAAAGCAACAACAAACTCGTTAAAAACTTTGTGAATCCAGTAAAGACCATCTCTTATCAGGCAGAGATTCAAGAGATTGCCGATCTTTTCAATAAAACCAAGCACAGCAAGCTGGCCGTCCTAGACAGAGATGGAAGTGTCATCGGAATTATATACTCAGATGATGCCCTCGCTTTAATAGGGGATAGGTCAGCCAGATTTTTATACGACTTTGCTGGTGTTGCTGATGTGGAGCGTTCTTTTGATAGTGTGGGAAGTAAGGTAAAGAATCGCTACAAGTGGCTGATTATAAACCTAGGGACTGCTTTTTTGGCAGCATCTGTAGTGGGACTATTCGAAAATACCCTTAGTCAGTTGGTAGTGCTCGCTATATATATGCCTGTTGTAGCGGGTATGGGAGGTAACGCGGCAACTCAAACATTGGCCATCATCGTGCGAGGCATAACAATTGGAGAGATAAGCCTAAAAAACAGCCTACCCGCTATATCAAGAGAGGTTGGAGCTGGATTAATAAATGGTGCTATCAATGGTTTAATAGTGGCCTTGGTCGCCACCTTCTGGAACGGGAGCGTCCTTTTGGGGCTTGTCCTAGGAGTTGCAATGATTGTGAATCTTGTTATCGCAGGCTTTTTCGGTGCTCTCATCCCTCTTGCCATGAAGGCTTTAGGAAAAGATCCAGCAACCTCAGCCACCATCTTCATAACTACAGCTACTGATGTTTTTGGATTTCTAGCTTTCCTAGGGTTAGCAACCATAGTTTTATTGTAATTTCATCAAAGAATATAGCTAAATAAGAGAACTCCTGATATAGTTTATTGCTCATGCCTCTAGTGCATGACTTTTTTTATAAAAACATGGGAATAAGAAACATAGCCATAATCGCCCACGTTGATCATGGGAAAACAACCATAACAGACGCTCTCATGCGCCAAACTGGTGCAACCTCTGGTGAGTCAGTCAGCATGGATAGTAATGCGCTTGAAAAAGAGCGTGGGATCACCATATATGCCAAAAATGCATCTATGTTCTATAAAGACACAAAAATCAATATCGTTGACACTCCAGGGCACGCTGATTTTGGTTCTGAGGTTGAAAGAGTTCTCAGATCAATAGATTCAGTATTGTTAGTAGTTGATGCTAGTGAGGGACCAATGCCGCAAACTAAGTTTGTTCTAAAGAAATCTCTAGATATAGGGCTAAAACCACTTGTAGTTATTAATAAGATAGACAATCCCGCAGCAAGACCTGAAGAAGTTCACGAAGAGGTGCTCGAACTCTTTATGGATCTTGGTGCGAGCGATGATCAGCTTAATTTTGAGACCGTATACACAATTGGTAAAGATGGTATAGCTAAGAAAAAGCTTGATCAGGACTCTAAAGATATGACGCCTCTTCTTGATGCTATATTAGAAAATATCGAACCAGCTCCATCAGAATCGGGTAAAACCCTCTTAATGCAATCATTCAACCTAGATTATGATGACTATCTAGGTCGCCTTGCTATAGCTCGAATATACGAAGGAACCGTAAGAAGTAAGGATCAGCTATTTATTAAAAGAATAGATGGATCTGTCCAAAAAGGTACTGTTACTAAAATATTCACCTTCGAAGGCTTCACTAGAAGAGAGGTTGATTCGGCTGCGGCAGGGGATATCGTGGTAATAGCAGGTTTCCCAGGTGTATATATTGGAGACACCATGACAACGGATGAATCCGCAGAGCTTCTCCCACACATTGCCGTTGATGAACCAACCATCTCCCTAGCCTTCATGGTTAACAACTCTCCTTTCTCGGGCAGAGAAGGAAAGTTCGTCACAACCTCTCAGATAAAAGAAAGATTAGAAAAAGAGTTAGAAGTTAATGTTGGTATCAAAATAGATTTTTCTCAATCAGATCAATATACGGTATATGGTCGTGGAGAAATGCATATAGCCATTCTCCTTGAGAATATGCGTAGAGAAGGATATGAGCTTCAAGTCTCTCAACCGCACGTAATTCTAAAAGAAGAAGATGGAAAAACTCTTGAGCCATTTGAGGAGTTGATAGTAGATGTCCCCGAAGAACTCACAGGAACTGTAATTAAAAAGGTTTCTCAAAGAAAAGGTGTGCTAGCAGAAATAAAGAAGCTTCAAGTCGAATCTAGACTAATATTTGAAATCCCAACCAGAGGTCTTTTAGGTTTCCGCTCAGAACTATTAATAGATACACGCGGTGAAGGAGTAGCCTCATCAAGAGTAATGGGCTTCAAACCGCACGTGGGTGAAATCAACCGTCACGAAGTCGGTTCAATGGTATCGATGGCAACCGGCAAATCTTTGGGGTATTCGTTATTTAATCTTCAAAACAGAGGAATTTTATACATAGGACCAAACACAGAGGTCTATGAGGGTATGGTTATAGGAAATGTTAGTAAGGGAATAGATATGGCTGTTAATCCAACCAAAGGAAAACAGTTAACCAACATGAGGGCTTCTGGAAGTGATGATGCATTAATCCTGACACCACCATTAAAGTTAACCCTAGAAAGAGGATTAGAGATAATTGCAGACGATGAGCTCCTAGAAATAACTCCTCAGGCAATAAGATTGAGAAAAAAGGTACTAAAACAAAGGGTTTAGAAACCCTTGACATATATATAGCAGTTGCTATAATACACTCGTTCATTAAAGACTCCGGTCTTTGATGGACATATGAAGAAATCGCCTCCGGGCGATTTTTTCACGTCTATAGATCTCAGTTTCTAATCGAAGATACTAATTAGGTATTCATCTATACCCCTTTGGCTCATATCATAAAACCCGATCCCTTGTTTGTGTAATTCCTTAGCAAGCTCTACTCCGACAAACCTCCAATGCCAGGGTTCGAATATGTAATAGCTGTTGTCCTCTGAGTAGGATAGGACAAAGCCGTATTTATAAGCATTCTCTTGTAGCCATTGGTAGGCTTCTGTATCTCCAAATCCATTTAGACCTCCTCCCAAATTCTTAGTTGTGAAATCAATAGTTGTTCCAAGTTGGTGCTCTGAATATCCCTGATCAGCAGAGAAGGCATTGGCGCCACTGCCATATGTAATTGAGTAACCCGACTTAAGTGCTCCTTGAGTGCCATATGATCTATATGCAGAAACTATCCACAAAGTAACCCCATCGTCAGCAGCATCTTTTATCACATCCTCTAAATAGGGAAGCACCTTAGCATGAACCTCTTTGGGCTTACTTTCATCATATAAATAGGTGAGGGGAATATTATCTAAATCTTCTGGTACGTAATGTTCATTCAAGAAATAAATCTTAGAATATTTCTGAAGAAGTTCTTCGTCTGTTTTGCTAAGCTTATCTAATATAAAAACTTGACCTGCGATATCTTCGAACTGGTTCCTAAGTTGGCCAACATATTCCTCCTTATCATTCAACTCTGCAGAAAGGTTTTCTTTCTCTTCTTTGGTTGTCTCTAGATTCTCAGTAGTTATACCAAGTTCGTCCTCTAGTTTAGCAACCCTGCTTCTTAAAGAGTCATTTTGAGTATCTAAATCAACATATTGGTAATATCCAAAACCAATAAAACCAAGCAATATGACTATCACTCCAATTAAGATTCCCATAGGAATAAACCTCTTTAGATTCTTAATATCTTTCATCAACCAAATTCTATCACAAACAGTTGTATAGATAATATTTTGTATAAGAACACGCACTCCCTTATAATAAAGACAGATGAAGGGATATATAGACAATATAGAAAAAGTCACTAAGGAAAATAACGCGTATAGAAAAGTTCTATATACGGGTAGATACAGTCAGCTAGTTGTAATGAGTCTTAAGCCAGGAGAAGAAATTGGTAATGAGGTTCATGGCCTAGACCAATTTATACGAATAGAGCAGGGGACTGCTAAAGTAATTTTTAACAATAAAGATGAGCATGAAGTATCGGATGACTGGGCGATAGTTATTCCAGCCACAACCTGGCATAACGTAATTAATATTGGTGATAATGATTTAAAGCTCTATTCAATCTACTCACCCCCAGAGCATAAAGAAGGGACTGTTCACGAGAACAAAGAAGATGAACAAGAGGAGCACTTCGACGGAGAAACTACAGAATAGCTAAAATGATGAAATTCTTATGGGTTTTAGTTGGATCGCTAATGCTCATCGTCATGGGCCTATATCTCATGCCCTCAAAAACATCCGCTCCAGTAACTCCATATATGGACTTTGATTTTGGAAGTAAGATTGTATATACAACCGATCTCCAAACACCAAAAGAAGCTCTTATAGAACATTGCGACTTGAGAGGAGGAGTATTTAATGAGTGTGGCAGTATATGTGAGCCGGATGTATTTACTTGCGCCTCAGTATGCGCCTATACATGCGAGGGAATAGGGGGTTGACATATATATAATAATTGCTATAATATACTCGTTCATTAAAGACTCCGGTTTTTGATGGACATATGAAGAAATCGCCTCCGGGCGATTTTTTCACGTCTATAGATTTATAAAACACATAGCCAAACGTGATTCAGCCCTGCTAATAGATTTCTCTAGAAGCAGGGCTGTTAGGTTGATGGCTCATTCTCTTTGGTCACCTGCTACTGATCCTCTCGTAGAGGTATGCGATGGCAACTACTGCCAAGAGCAGAGTCAGCCCAGTCGCATACGAGGCCGGTGGTCTGGTCGCCAGAGTGAAGAACATCAGACTCCTCCGATTGTACTGGACATGGGGCTTCCTACTCCCCATCTTAATTTGAAAATACAATTAATTAATACGTTAGTCAAAAAGAAAAAGTGGATGATATAATTTTCATATGGATGAAGTAGATTTTAAGAATAAGAAATAGATGGATAGAAAGGACTTAATTCAAATAGCAGTAATAGTTGGTGTAGCCATACTAGTTACAGTAGGTGTGGTTTCGTTCGTAGCTCTTAGTCAAAAAGAATCAACACCAATCAATCCTATTAATATTGGCTCGCAATCGAAAGCTGACCTATACACCCCAGCGATAGATATATCTTCACCGGATGGATTCATTAATACTGATCCAATTAACATAAGTGATCTAGTAGCCGACAGCAAAGTTGTTCTACTCGATATATGGACATACTCCTGCATCAACTGCCAGAGAACTCTTCCATATCTTAATGCTTGGCATGAAGAATATGCTGATGACGGATTGGTAATAATAGGTCTTCACACACCTGAATTTGAATTTGAAAAAGATATAGCGAATGTTAGAAGGGCTGTAGAAAAATATGGTATAGAATATCCAGTTGTCCTAGACAACGACTATTCAACATGGAATGCATATGGAAATAGATATTGGCCACGTAAATATCTAATCGATATAGATGGATACGTTGTATATGATCACATAGGAGAAGGGGGTTACGAAGAAACAGAAAAGGCCATCCAAGCTGCTCTAGCAGAAAGAGCCAAGAGATTAGGAGAGGAACTGGATGAAATGAGTGGAGCTAAGGTAGAAAATGCAGAAACAGTTGATCCAAGAACAGTTAAGACTCCAGAAACATATATTGGATACTTAAGAGTAAGTAACATGGCTAATCTTCCATCAGAAGAGTGCTTTGATTCAAGCTGTCAGCTCGATGCTCCAGATAGACTATCTCTCAATGATTTTGCTCTGGATGGTGTTTGGAAAATAGGTTCGGAGGGAGCAACCCTAGAAAGCACTACGGGTTCAATATTTATTAAGTTCTCGGCCAATAAGGCAAATCTAGTACTAACATCAGAAACATCTGTTCTGGGCCAAATCTATTTAGATGGAGAATTAGTGGGCGAAGCTAGTAGTGGTTCAGACGTAGTGTCTGGAACAATTAAGGTAATGGATAATGATCTATATAATCTCATAGACCTAAGAGGGGAGCCTGGAGAACATCTTCTTGAGATCAGATTTCTTGAACCTGGAGTCTCAGCCTTTGCCTTTACTTTCGGATAAAGCTAGTTTAGAGAAATAGGTTTTTTCCCTTCAACTTGTATCTCTTCTAATACGAGCTTGATACCGTCTTTCTTGGCATCTAATATTTTTGTTCTCTTGCCATCCATAAATGTATAAACTCCTGGCTCAGGATTTAGTGCCCTTATTTTCCTTAATATGCTTTCAGTCAACCTGTCATCTCCTATAAGAGCATTCTCTAAATCTTTCTCTTTAATAAAGGCATCATCTGTTTTAAAAAAACCAGAATACGTTGCTTCTGTGTGGTTTTGACTAACTGGATGCAAGGAACCATCTATATATTTAGGTATCTCTTCTAGACAAAGCTCTATGGCTACATCGATTATCTTATCCGTAAGTTTTTTTAAATTATCTTTGCCTATAAGCACCTTTTTGGAGGCAATAATTGGACCGTTATCCATCTTTTCGTCTAGAAGATAAAGGGTAACTCCAGTATGAGCTTTCCCATCCAGTATAGCTGTTCTAATAGGGGATGGGCCTCTCAGCTCAGGTAAGAGTGATGGGTGAATCCCAATAATACCCTTGGGGAAGATATCAATAACCTCTTTTGGGATTATCTTGTTATAGGCTAGAACTAATCCAAACTCATAATCTCCAAATTCTTCTTTCGCTAAGCTCGATAATTCTTTCTTATCTTTTGGTTGATAGACCTTTGTGTCAAACTTATTGTCGAGAATGAACTTCTTAGTAGACGGAGGAGCAATAACTCTATCTCTACCAACTGGCCTATCTGGATTACAAACCAAAGCCCCAGGAACTATATCTTTTTCAACAAGTCCTCTTAAAACAGCACTGGCTATATCGGGGGTTCCAAAGAATACGAATTTCATTTTAAGAATTATGTAGTTCAGCTCCCTTAGCTAGTCTGTCTATAAACAGATGTCCATTGAGATGGTCAACCTCATGCTGAAAGATAACAGCCAGCATTCCCCAAGCCTTCACCTTAACTTGTTTTCCACTCTTATTTTGAGCAATCAAAGTTATTTTGGCTAATCTCTCTGTTAATCCAAAATTTCCAGGGATACTAAGACAACCTTCTGCTGTTTCTTCAACCTCATCGCTAGAAGATTTCTCTATCTTGGGATTAAAAAACACATAGAACTTTCCCTCCCATTGGGCTACAAAAACACTAGCGTCTAACCCGACCTGGTTTGCGGCAAGGCCAATACCATCTGCATCATTCATCGTCTTTCTCATCTGTTTTATCAGATCATCTATCTCTTTCTTGGATAGACTATCAAAATCAAAAGGTTTAACCTTCTTTCTTAAAAACTTTTCTTCTTCTTTATTTTTTACCTTTAGAATCTTCTTCATCACTGTATAGAACCTTCATAAAGTATGCTCCTTTATTTTCTACATTCTCTCTTTCGGCTATCGATTTAGCTAGTCTAAGCAGTTTATCTTTTGAATACTCTTTGGCAAGTTTCATATATAAAGATTTATGAGAGTCGTCTTGGAGTATCTCGGCAAGCTCAAGGCCTACCAACTGATGCTCTGAATAAACCTTAGAATCTTTAGAGCGTTTCTTAAGTTCTGCTATGTAATCTGGGACTGCATTCATATCAATTGCCATTATATCAGATGACGTTTACAATTTAGCAGTAATAGATGCTTGATAGAAAAGATCATAAGAATATCAAAAACGCTTTTTTTGTTTCAGCCATTATAGTTTCTCTAATCTTGAGTTGGAGTGGCTTCTACTTTCTCGGTTTAAATACTGGCCTGCAAGAGCCCAAGAATATAAGAATAAACAACGTCTCTGACACAAATCCAGAGGCCAATGTCGGCTCTGTTAGCTTTAACACATTCTGGGAAGCTTGGGATAGATTAAAGAGTACCCATCCCGATGCAAATGAGATTGAAGATATAGATCTTCTATATGGAGCTATTAGCGGATTAGCTGGGACTTTTAATGATCCAAACACTGTCTATTTCAACCCAGGGGACTCGCAAAAGTTCAATGAGGATATAAATGGATCTTTTAGTGGAATAGGCGCTGAAATTGGAATGAGAGACGATGTGCTGACGGTTATAGCCCCTCTTAAAAATAGTCCCGCAGAGAGAGCAGGCCTTAGGGCAGGAGATGTAATCGCTGAAATAGATGAAAAGGATACATCAGATATGACTGTAGACGATGCGGTTAAATACATCAGGGGTCCATTCGGCACAAAAGTTGTTTTGAAGATATTCAGAGAAGGAGAACCTGATCCAATTGATATAACAATCACCAGGGATACTATAAATATCCCAACCATAGAAACTCAAATTCTTGAAGGAGACATTCTTTATATACAACTATATAACTTCACAAGTTCATCTCCGCAGCTATTCAGACAGGCACTTCTCGCAAACTCTCTAACTAATTCAAAGGGTTTGATATTAGACTTCAGGAACAATCCAGGAGGATTTCTTTCAGCAGCCGTTAATATATCCGGTTGGTTTATAGAAAAAGGAGAAACCGTTGTTTCAGAGAAGTTCGGCTCAGGAAGCGAAAGGATCTTAACCTCATATGGGAATGCTGCGCTTAAAGAGTTTCCTGTCGTTGTTTTAGTTAACGAAGGATCTGCTTCTGCATCAGAAATTGTTGCGGGAGCTCTTCAGACACAAAATGGCACTAAACTAATTGGTCAAACCACCTTTGGAAAAGGAACTGTTCAAGAGCTTCAGGACTTGAGTGATGGCTCTACGCTCAAAATAACCGTTGCCAACTGGCTTCTTCCAGATGGAACCCTAATTGAGAAGAATGGTATCAAGCCCGACTATGAAGTTGAAATAACAGAAGAAGACTTTTTGGATGGAAAAGATCCTCAGCTAGAAAAAGCGATAGAGGTATTAAGAGAAGAGATAAACAAATGAAAGTAGTCTTACTCGAAAATATAAAACACCTAGGTCAGAAGAATGAGATTAAAGATGTCTCCATCGGTTATGCTAGAAACTTCTTAATCAAAAGGGGACTAGCCAAACCAGCTGACAAATCTGCAATCAATGAAGTTGAGGAAATCAATAAGACTTCGTCTGAACAAAAAGAAGTTGTAAAAGGAGCCCTGAAAACTCTCCAAGATGAGACCAAAGAAAATCCAATAAAGATTTCTGTTAAGGCTGGTAAAAGGGGAGAGGTCTTTGGCTCAGTCAAAGATGTGGATATATTGAATACCATATACAAAAAATTCCCAAAGATAAAAGCTGAAAAGATTAAAGTAGATATGAATAAACCCCTAAAAGAGCTAGGGGTTCATGAAATTCAACTTATGAGTGGGGGGAAGACCCTATCAACCGTTAAGATTGAAATAGTCCCCGAGGCTTAAGCAGCTAGCACCTCTACCATCTTGGCGGTACGTTTCTTACCGTCAAACTTAGTCTTGGTCTTATTTTTAAAATTAACCACGCCATCAACAGCGGCGTATAAAGTGTCATCGCTACCCTTATTAACATTCTGACCTGGTAGGTACTTTGTTCCTCTTTGTCTAACGATGATTTCACCAGCACCAACTTTTTGACCATCAAAAAGTTTAACGCCTAAACGTTTTGAAGCTGATTCTCTTAAGTTTTTTGCTGATCCTCCTGCCTTTGTATGTGCCATAATTCAATACTTCTTATCGGGAAAAGTATGTATTAAAATATACTTAATGTCAATTTAGATCTACAGATGAAACCCAAACTAAAAATAGCCATATTTATAGTGCTCACAACTCTTTTATCCTTTGCTATTGGATATATCTTGGGCAACGAAGATAGTAGGGCGCCTATTCTAATAGATGTAGAAAAAACAGAATAAAACCCTTATCATATTCACGGCACATCAAGAGGAGGAACTTTGCAGAGAGAACTAAAGATCCAATACGACAAGAGTCGGGAAATCCTCTCTTACGAGGTTTTCAATTCAAAAAATGGAAGGATCGTCCGCAAAGAGTCGATCCCAGCCAAACCTCGACAGGCTCTTCGTTTCATCTCGGGACTTCTCTCCAGTGGAGTGATGAACGTAGATGAGAAGATTTCCTTTTACGAGAGGGTCATCAGCCTTTCTCGTGGAGAGAAAATCGACGAAGGGGCCAGGGGAGATGTGGAATACTTCTTTCTTGGAGCCCTAACAAGGATCTCTGAGTCTGGAGGAGTCTTCTCAAACTGCGACATGTCGATGGCTTTGACCTTGAGGAATAAGCTTGAAGCATTGACCACACCTGCTCGGTAATCGGTATCACCAATTTGGTATCCCTTACCGAGCAGGGCTACCAATTAGTAGGAAGCGTTATAATATTTCTATATATGAAAAAAGTTGTTTTTCTTACTCTATCTACACTAGTTCTGACCAGTTTTTTTATACCAATAATTGTTGCTCAAGAGAGTAGGGCTGAAATAAATTTCTTCTACAGTGAAACCTGCCCACACTGTCACGAAGAGAGTAAATTCCTAGATACTCTAGAAGAAGATTATGGTGATCAGATACAGGTAAATAGATATACGGTAAGTGATCCGATAAGAGATTCTGGAAATCTTGCTCTGGTTAGAAATTTTGCAGAGGAAGCCGGAATAGGGGAGAGTGTTGGATTAGTTCCAATAACCTTCATTAGCGATGATGCATATGTGGGATATACAGATAAGGCTGTGCCACCAGGAATCTATCCTGCTATAGCAACACCCGAATCAATCATGGCCTCTATAGAGGAGATTGTTGGCCCACTTGAAAGGAAAGAGGGGAAATCCGGATTATTCGCCAATATAGATTATGAAAATTATTCTCTCCCAGTCCTAGCCGCCCTAATGGGATTCCTGGATGGTTTTAATGTCTGTTCATTGGGAGCTCTCATAATCATCCTTGGATTAGTTCTCCAGCTCCAATCAAGACGTAAGATTATGCTTTATGGTGGAATATTCATATTTACCACAGCTCTTATATATGGGTTTCTTATAAATCTTTGGTATCAATTTTTCACAGTTGCAGAAGGTTATCTTGGAATATTAAGACCACTTATAGGTATCCTTGGTGTTGTTGGAGGAGCATATTTTATAAAAGAGTTCTTCCGTCTAAGAAATGTCGGCCTGGTTTGTAAAACAACTGGAGCCTCTTTCATAGACAAGATGACAAAGAGAACTGAGAAGATATTTAACAACCCACACAATATTTTATATATAGCAGGAGGGGTGCTGTTGTTTGCAGCCATTATTACATTAGTTGAGTTTCCATGCTCGGCCGCAGTTCCAGTCGCTTTTGCTGGACTACTTGCAGAACAGGGGATTGGAAATGCCGCTAGTCTTGGATTAATGGCAATTTTCATCTTTTTCTATCTCTTAGATGAAATAATTGTCTTTGCCCTAGCTGTCTGGAAAATGAGAATAGTCTCAAGTTCACCAGAGCTCACAACTTGGGCAACTCTTTTAGAAGGACTATTCCTTTTGGCTCTAGGCATTTATTACATCTCTTCAATCTTATAAATCCGCTGTGCAAAGAATGTGAACCGCACTAAGAGAAAGAGAAAAAAGCTTTTATAGAGGCCCTTCGGCCATAACAGGACCCCCCCACAGACAACTTGAGAAGAGACCTGTGCTGGGTCCTTCTCATATATGGAATATGCAAAAAGCTTATTCGTACCTTAGGGCCTCTATAGGATCTTTCTCAGCAGCTTTTTTGGCTGGATAGAGTCCGAAAACTAATCCTACAAGACTGGTTACACCAAGACCCAAGAATACGGCTGAGATAGGGAAGGTAAAAGTCCAAGCCGGAGCAACGGTTTGAGCGAGCACAAGCGATATTAAAAAGGCTAAAGTACCTCCAAGGATTATCCCAATCACACCACCTATGCTAGTAAGAAGCACAGCCTCGAATAGGAATTGATTCATAATATTTTTCTTTGTAGCCCCAACTGCTTTTCTCAAACCAATTTCTCTAGTTCTTTCAGTTATTGAGACAAGCATGATATTCATGACCCCAACTCCACCCACAACCAAAGCAATAGCAACAACGGAAGAGAGGAATGCTGTAAGGCTTCCAATGATAATCTGTATCTGATCGGCTAAACCCTGCTGACTGACAACAAAAAAGTCATCTTTATCTGGATCAGTTATCCCATGAGCTTCCCTCAAGGTTCTCGTAACATCTTCTATTACATATTCAACCATATCAGCACTTTTTGCAGTTAGAATAATCTCATGGTAATAATCTATCCCTAAGATATAAGTCATAGCAGTGGTGTGGGGGACTATAACCAAATCATCTATATCAAAAAAGGCGACTTGTCCTCTTGGCGCAAGAGAGCCAACAACCTTAAAACTCTGGTTTTTGATTCTAATACTTTCTCCAATAGGACTCTTATCTCCAAAAAGCTCTTCCTTAACCTTGCTCCCGATAACAGCAACATTTGCCTTTTGCCTTGTATCGCTCTCATCAAAAAGAACTCCTTCCTCTGGATATGCATCGAATGAATCGATGAAGAAATCTGCTGCACCTCCGATGACCATAGGTCTGTATGTATCACCTCCATAAGAAACACTTCCGGGAACGATGACAAAAGGGGACACCTCAATAACATCTGGAACATTACTCTTTTTTCTTAGTAGATCTACATCTCTATCTTTCAAAGAATCTCCCAAAAGAGTTTCGGCCACATCGGTTGGCCCAGTAGGCTCTTGGCCAGGTCTTACCACAACAGTCTCTGCACCAAGTCCTCCAATTTCGCCCAAAATTAGGTTCTCAGCACCCTTTCCTATCGACATCATCATTATTATCGAAGCAATGCCAATGAGCACTCCTAGGACGGTTAAGAAAGATCTCGATTTATTAACCCACAAAGCCCTATACGAAGTTCTTGCTATGTGTTTAATAGACATCTATTTACTAATCTTCTTATCTTCTTCAATTAAACCATCTCGAAGTTTGATCATTCTTCTTGAATAAGCCGCTATTTCTTCTTCGTGGGTTACTATAACAATCGTCTTACCCTCTTTGTTTAGATCAGTGATGATGCTCATAAGATCTATACCTGCCTTTGTATCCAAATTACCAGTTGGCTCATCTGCAAAAATAACGTCTGGATCATTAACCAAAGCTCTCGCTATAGCCACCCTCTGTCTTTCTCCTCCAGAAAGTTGACCAGTCTCATGTTCCAAGCGATGCTCGAGATTAACTGCCTTGATGGCTTTAACAGCCATATCACTCCATTCAGACTCCTTAACATCTGAATATATGAGAGGAAGCTGAACATTCTCCAAGACGGTCGTCCTTGGAAGAAGATTGAAGGTCTGAAAAACGAATCCAAGACTCTCGTTTCTTAAGTTAGCTAGCTGAGTTTCATCGTATTCATCGATAGTTTTTCCATCAAACTCATAAGTTCCTTCTGTCTGCCTATCAAGCATACCCAAGATGTGAAGTAGGGTAGACTTCCCAGACCCGGAGGGACCCATGATAGATACGAACTCTCCTTTTTCTATCTCCAAAGAAGCATCTTTTAAGGCAACGGTCTCTACCTCGCCACTGCCGTACACTCTCTTTAGATTAGTCGCTTTGATCAGTTTAGACACAGAGATATAGATTAATTTCTAGAGAAGATAACAATTGTCTCTCCCTCAGAAAGACCCGATTTAATCTCAACATCTCCACTAACCCCCTCGATTCCAACTTCGACCTCAACCTCTTCAATATTCTCTCCAACAATCTTCCTAACTATCATTTTCCCATCCTTTTCTATAACAGATCTAGTTGGAACTATTAACACATCCTCTGCGCTATCGATTATTATATCCACATTAGCTGTCATACCAGACTTGATTCGATCATCCGGATCAACGAACCCTAAAAGGGTTTTATATGTTGAAACTCCTTCAATGAGGGTTTCTGCTGGATCAATAAATATTACCGTTGCCTCAAAGATATCCTCGCTGGTATATGCGTCTAGGGTAACTTCAGCAACATTATCCAGGCCAATCATAGATATGTCAGCTTCGGTAACAAAAGTTTCAATCTCAAAATCAGACACCGACATCATAGAGAGTAGGGGAGTATTAGAGCTAACCGTTTCTCCAACCTTAGGATCTATCTTAGTTACAATTCCACTAAATGGTGCTCTTATTCTAGTCTTCTCGATCTCAGCTAATATTGCATTAACCCTAGCTTGAGCACTATTAACCCTCTGCTGTTGGAGAAGTACGTCCTGATAGTCATTTCCCTGAGAAAGACTTTCTGTTTCTGCTTGACGATATGTTCTCTCAACAGATCTTAGACTATTTAGAGAAGTGGTTAAGCTATTCCTAGCAGTTGATACACTAGACTTAATTGAAGTTAGGAGGTGCTGTTCATTATATTCAGAAAGAACAGTATCAATCGAAACTAATAGATTGATCGATTGGTTAAGAGCCGTCTTTGCTTCAGATATCACTTGGTCCAAGTTGTCTTGATCTATTCCAGAAGAGATATAGCTATCTAAACTGTCTATAGACTCCCTTAGGTCTATGAACATCCACTTGAGATCAAGTCTAGTTTCTATATCAACCGTTATGTTATATGACTGACCACCAGAAATAACTGCATGCCTGAAAGTGGGATACTTACTGTCCAGATCATCAAAGAATTGATCGATAGTCGAGCTAACCTCGCTATCTACAGAGGTATATACCTCCTCAATTTCATCAATTAAGTCATTAAGAGAATTTTCCAGATCAGCCTCACTAGTAGATGGAGCTTCTAAAAGTTTAAGCTTTTCAATCTCTAGGTTTGCTAAGGCCTCATTATAGTCCGCAGAGAGATCTCCATTACTAAGAGATAATAGAGTCTCACCTCTACCAACCTCTTCCCCAACAGATACGTAAATATTATTAACTCTTCCTCCACGCTCAACTGAAAGATCAACTTGCTCAGTTGGTTTAATTTTTCCTGTCACATCAACCAGGCTAACCACGTCGCCGCGCTCAACATAACCAGTTGTATATCCCATTAAGGGATTCTTACTGAAGTAGTTGAAGGCCACTATCCCCAAAATTGCGACACCAACTAAAGTTAAGACACCCTTTGATGTCTTAAAGAAATTAATCTTCTTTGCACTTGAATTGATAAGCTTCTTCAGCCCCTTAGAACTAAGCTTCATATAACCTAATATTACTCTAATTGCCCGATTTTTCTAGACCATATATCAAAAGATCCTCTTAGTAAGAGGATCAAAATCCTGGAGTCGAACTCCGTCTATATGGTAACTCCCAACGAGGGAAACGTGATTGCAAGCAATCCAATACTACACATACAGACGGAGCTCAACTCCCGTGGGGATGACAGGATTTGAACCTGCGACCTCTGGCTTGAGAGGCCAGCGTGCACTCCAAACTGCACTACACCCCCGAATTAGAAGAAAGAACAGCCCGGACCTCTTTTATACTAAAAAATAGCTACCCTTGTCAATCAGAATAACCCAACTTTTTTAGAATACTGGAATGTTCCCACTCCCAAAGCTTTTTGGCCCCCAAGAAAGCTTCGTAATCTTCTCTCCAGTGGGGGAACTCTCTCAACTGAACAATTCCTTCAACATCAGACCATTCATGATCGCAATTTTTATAGTCAAAACCATTAGAAGGGTAGGGGGCACGCACCTTTTCTCTACCACCCTTAGTTCTTCTTCTCGCCCCACAAATTAAGCATCTTTCATTTTGATCAATTCTTAAAATCCATCTCGTTTGCAATGTCTTATATTCTTCCTGTAGGGGAGGGTAGTATGCGCCAGTTTGTAAATTGTAGTCTCTATATATCCCTTGAGAAGTTTTTATATCCATAACCCCAAACTTTCCATCAATTAGAGCTAGGGCGTCTGAGGTTCCAGCATACCTATCTTTATAGTTAACCACCCTTCGCTCAACCCATTCCGGATCAACTTCAATCTTTCTCTCTTCTAGAAATCTTTGGAAGGCTTCTATAGACGGACGTATATCATCACCGAAAGTAGGGGACTGCCCTGTTAGAATAGCCTCACAAGCTTCGTGAACTCGAGTACCCTCATCTGCAGATCTATTTTTTATTTCCTCAGCCTCTTCAAAGTTATTTAATTCTGCATAATATCGATACAAAGCCGGCTTCGCTTTTATATTTAAAATAGAAGTAACCCGGGGATACCAAACTCCATTGATATCATATCCGTTTTTTTCTCTAAACTTATCTGAGCTAAGGTTATTCCACATCTTTACATACAAAAAGCCCCCAGAGGTCAATTTTAGACCTCATTTTAACCACATTATTATTAGAGGGGAGTACACTCTAGACCTTAGAGAATACATTATGTCGCAAAACCATTGTTATACGACAGTTATCAATACATCCCCCGTACTACTCCCTTTCCTTTAAGAGTTGCTCTAACTTTCTAAAAGTTAGGTAGGCAAAAGGTGCAGCTACTAGAAGATATGATAACCCTCCAGCTACATCTCTCTTTGCTTGGTTATAGTCAACTTCACATTGCTGATCGACTGACTTAGAATCCTCCCCTTCTCCCAAGGGGACTGTCTCATATCTTGGACCATAACAGTTGTCTACCTTAAAGACATATGTTTCGAGTCCTGCATTAACCATTCTTCCGCTTGAGAAGATTACGGTTACGGTGCTGATCACGAAGATAGCAGCAATCGCAATCGAAAAAACTATTTTGAATATTTTCATAGTACAAAGATTATACTACATATAATTCTCTGGGTTAATGGTTGGGCCAATTGGCACTAATCCAGTTGCAGGAGGAATCGAGAAAAGTCCTCCCTGTTCCCTATTGCTAGATAGCATCCATCCACCGGGAGGGGTTGCATACAGGCCAAAGTGAAGATGTGCTCCTGTTGAAAATCCAGTATTACCCACATACCCTATCACCTCTCCCCTCTTAACTCCTTGTCCAGCAGAAACTTTACTAGCTGAAAGGTGGGCATATATCGTGGTTAAACCATTACCATGATCTATCAGAATATATCTTCCATATTGGTAGTAAAGACCGTTGTAATCCACTCTAGCCACCACACCATCTCGAGCAGCGATCACTGGGGTTCCAGCAGGAGCCCCAATATCTGTTGCGTTATGAGGTCTTCCTCTATAGTAGGCCGTAGAATAGGCTGTCTCTCCATAATGTTGAGTTAGAACACCCGTTCTTAATCCAGCTGAATTAACTACAGGCCAACTAAGAAAACCTGGTTGCCTTGATGGCAAGTTGGAAGCATCAAATCTGTCGCCCAAAGCCTTCTCAATATCAGCAATCTCGCTCATCAAATCCTGTTGCTCCCTATCAAGTTTTGTTAAATGCTGTTGATAGAGACTCTCTTGTTGCTCCGTAACAGAAAGCAAATCATTCTTTTGGCCCTTCTGATCATCTAAAACTATTTTCTTCTGTTCTAGTGTCTGACTTTCGATCTTAAGTTCGTCTTTCTTAGAAGAGCTAACAACAATAGTGCTAGTCAACTTATTTTGGAGTTTTACCAACTCCCCTACCTCATCGGCTAAATCTTTTTGGATATTTCTCAGTGCATTAAACTCAAAGACGCTATCAGCCAAAGTATCTTGACTCAACATCGTACTCAAAAGATCTATGTCTCCATCCCTAGTCTGGAGATTTCGGAGCACCTCCCCTACTGCTTCAGATTTTCTATTGGCCTCGGCCCGGACATCTGCAACAGTCATGTTTAGTGAGGAGATTTCATAAGTTAACTTTTCTATTGTTGTTTTACTATATTCAATTCCAAGTTCTGCCTGTTCGATAGATGCATCAATCTGTCCAATAGCATTTTGAAGTGTTTGCTGCTGGCCATCCAAAACTTCTATACGAGCCTGTGTTTTTTGGATTTCTTGATTGATCTTTTCAACCTCTTTTCTCTTCTCCTCAATTATGTCTTGGATCTCATTAGCCTCTTGGGCTATACCAGGGACTGGAAATAAAAATAGGCCCGCCATAAGTGCAGCAGTTAAAACAACCCTTACCCTCATGTTTCGTCTAATAAGTTTCATTTGGAACAGATATCTTTCTAAGAGCTATATCTATCCTCGAAAGACTTTGCTCTTTTCCTAACGCCTCCATTATCTCAAAAGGTCCTGGAGACCTGTCATTCCCAGAAAGAGAAACTCTTAGCGGCCACAGCCACTCCCCTTTTTCATTCTCAGGAATCAAATCCATAATTTTTCCTTCAAGAACATCTCTCTTAAAATCTTTATCAGGAACCTTCTCTAGTACTTCTTTTGTTTTATTAAGATTAATTTCAACCTCCCCGAAATTCATCTCTTTCCATTTTAATAGATCTGCCCCATATGTTGGAATATCAAAATAAAATCTTAACTCATCTTCTGCCTCACTGCCCTTACTAATTCTTCCCTTCAAAGGATTCATCATTGCCTCCTTGAGTTCCCAATCAGAGGAAACAGTACCCCTAACTATCTCTATTATCTCTTTAGGAGAGGCCTCTTTCATATAGTGTTTACCTAACCAATTAAGCTTATCTATATCAAAAACAGCTCCCCCTTTCTGTACCCTATCTAGAGTAAACTCATTTATAACTTCCTCCCGTGTCATAACCTCCCTATCCTCCTTCGGATGCCAACCCAAGAAGGCAAGAAAGTTGAACATTGCATCTGGAAGATATCCTTGCCTCATATAGTCAGACAAAGCAACGTCGGAGAACCTCTTACTCATTTTGCTCTTGTCTGGATTAAGAATCATTGGTAGGTGAGCAAATTCAGGAAGATCAAATCCCATAGATTCCATTAAAAAGATCTGCAATGGAGTATTTGAGATATGGTCCTCTCCCCTGATTACATGTGTCACTTCGTTTAATGAATCGTCAATCACAACAACAAAGTTATACAGAGGGTTGTCCAAGTCTCTTGCCACAACAGTATCTCCAATTAAAGTCCCATCGAAAGTAATCTTGCCCCTTATCAAATCGTCAAAAGATACCTCTCTATCTGGTATCTTAACTCTAATCACATAACCCTCTCCACCGTCAACTCTTTCTTTTGCCTCTTCCGGCTTAATGGACCTGCACCGACCAGAATATTTCGATGCTAATCCCTGCGAAAGATGTGCCTCCTTCTCTGCTTCAAGCTCTTCTTTTGAACAGAAACAATAATAAGCTTTATTCTCTTCTAAAAGTTTCTCTAAATATTCTCTATATATCTTTTTCCTATCACTCTGCCTAAAGAAATCATCCCACTCCAGACCAAGCCAGGTTAAGCCTTCTTTTATGTCTACCTCATACTCTTCTTTTGATCTTTCTGAATCTGTATCCTCAATTCTTAAGACAAATTCTCCTCCGTTAGCCTTAGCGAACAACCAATTAAAAAGTGCTGTTCTAGCGCCACCAATATGAAGTGGTCCAGTTGGAGATGGAGCAAATCTTACTCTTATCTTTTTATCTTTAGACATTACTTATATTTTAGTAATATCTGAGCCAAATTTGAAGCTGCATCTGGTATGTGTAAGCTATTGGCCGCGAGACCCACCTCTAATAGCCTATCAGGATCGTTAAGTAATTCTGTAACTGTATTAATCAGACTTCTTTTAGAAAGATTAGTCTCCTCCATCATTATGGCGGCATGAGCACTTACAAAAACCTCAGCATTTACCTTCTGATGATCATTGGCAGAAGTTGAAAGAGGGATAAGTATTGATGGCTTTGAAAAAGCTGCTATCTCAAATACTCCTGAGCCAGACCTACTAATAACAATGTCTGCCGCTTGGAGTGCAATCCTAATGTCTTTCTGAAAGTAATCTATCGCCTTATACCTCTCTCTAAACCTCCAATCTCCCCCGCTAGACAATTCCCCCACCCTCTCCAGAACATCCTCATACTTTGAAATACCAGTCTGGTGAAATATCTGAGTAACATCTAGAAGTTCTGTAAGGCCCTCTAGTATAAGGTCATTAATTCTTGTAGCTCCCTGTGAGCCGCCAAGCACTAAGACCAAGGGCTCATTCGGATCAAATCCAAAATATCCCTTTGCCTGTTTTGAAGAGATTGGATCACTGAGTAGATATTTTCTAATCGGATTCCCCGTGACAAGAACTTCTTTCCCCTCAAAATAGTTTTTAGCATTTTCAAAGGCCAGAGCAATAAGCTCTGCATACTTTGATGCCATCTTGGTGTTTAGACTTGGAGCAGCATCCGACTCATGTATGACAATAGGAACCTTCAAGAGATTTGCTGCTAGCACAACCGGAAAAGAGCCTGGCCCTCCTTTTGAAAAAAGAACATTGGGCTTAAAAGCCATAACCCCAAGAATTGCTTGAAAAAGACTGAATATAAACTTAGGAACATCAATTAGATTATATAGCGAAAAATACCTTCTCAGCTTGCTATTAACAACGCCCCTCACATCTATATCATTTTGTTCTAGAAAGCTCTTGTAGGCCCCATATGAGCCAATATACCTAACCTCAATTGGCATACCCTCCTTGGATGCCAAAACTTGGGCTTCTGCAACAACTGCAGCAACTGGATATATATGACCAGCAGTTCCCCCACCGGTAACAAGTAGTTTGAATTTATTTTCTTTAGCCATTTCTCTGAACGCTTAACATTATACCCACCATGGTCATAAATACAGCAAGCGAGAAGCTTCCAAAGCTTATAAACGGCAATGGAACTCCAGTCGTCGGCAGAAGAGCCGACGCAGCCCCCATGTGGACAAAGGCCTGAAAGCCAATCACCGTCGCTAGTCCAATTATCAAAAGTCTTCCAAACCTATCTTTAATCTTTTTGGATATAAAGAACGCTCTTCCAACCATAGTGAAGAAAAGTGTTCCGACAACAGTCACACCAAGATAACCAAACTCTTCAGCAATAATTGCAAAGATTGAATCTCCAATTCTTTCTGGAAGATGTGCCTTAGCTGACGATTGACCAAACCCCACCCCAAAGAATCCTCCCGAGCCCACAATGGTTAAAGCCTGATTAGCTTGGTATGAAGATCCTTGAGTGTCCTGACTAGGATCAAGGAAAGTCTTAACCCTATCAAGCCTGTATGGTGTAATCACCACGAATATAGTTAAAAGGAATACTCCCAGAGCAATTACCATAAATACAAACTTCCACTTCGCTCCCGCCACAAAATATAAAAAGAGGGAAGAAACTCCAATTACAACCGCTGCACTGGTAGATTTCTGGAAAAGAAGTAATAGGCTAACAAAACCAACTATAGATAAGAAGGGTATCAACCCCTCAGAAAAACTTTTTATCCTATTGATATGACTATTAGAGAGCCATGCAGCTAGATATATGATCATTGTCATCTTTAGGAGTTCTGACGGCTGAATAGTAAAAGATCCAATAGTAATCCATCTCTGAGCGCCACCTAAAGTAGTCCCCAGTGGAGTGAATGTAATGAGCAAGAGTCCCACACTTCCAAAGAGAATAATTGGGGCTAACTTCTTATATACCTTGTAATCGATAAATAGACCCAGCAAAAACCCTATACCTCCAATTCCCAATCCAATTATTATCTGATCCCTTAGAAAGTGATAGGGATCATTAAAGTCTATCTTTCCCAAATCGGATGAGGCTGAAGCCAAAACAGTCAGCCCTATGCCCAAAAGAATAAGAAAGGTTGCGAGTAGTAGGTAGTCAATTTTTAATGCATTCCTTTTTGGCATTATTTTCGGGTACTTAATATTTCTCCCCTATTTGTTCCGTCACTTACAAGGCTTCCTCCAATAATAACTTCTTTAACCTCTTTTCCACTCTTGTCGAGTAAAACTAAATCAGCGATCATCCCCTCTTTTATCAAACCCCTGTCGCTTAAACCAATTAATGAAGCTGCATCTCCCGTAATCTTTTTTATAGCCGCCTCGATGCCAAATTTATTTTTCCCGACTGCTGTATCTATAAAGTTTAGAAAAGTGTGATTTGCCGGATGGATAGAAGCACTTCCCATTCCAGGGACAAGTCCGTTTGAGCCACTACCAATATATGCCTTCTTATTTGTAACTAACTCTCTCAAATACTTTTTAGGGACACTTCCATGAGTAACGGTTGCTTGAAGCTCGCACATCTTCATTAGCTCTAAGAGAGCTTTTGATTGAGTCGTTCCCCAGTTCTTAGCAACTTCCGCAACAGTCCTTCCAATCAAAAAGTGGTGTTTAGGAGCAGAGATAACTCTTATGTTTTTATAGTTAGGTTTACTCTTCTTCCAATAATTCTCTATCTTCTTACCCACACCAGGCTTCCTAATTTCTTCTAGGGTGCTTATCAAATCATTCTTAAGAGCAAATTCTGGTAGCAGTGTGTATATCTGAATCTGAGAAACTCCTTGGGGGGATATGGAAAAGCCAAGTCTATCCGTAGACTCAACAATCCTGAGGGCCTTCTCAAATTCTTTCTCGTACCCCTTAACCGGTTTGAAGTTATTAATAATCGTATTGGCTCTCCCCCTCTCTACAACTCCTACTATTTGGTTAATCCATTTTAAAATATCTTTTCCGTAATCAGGAAGATCTATGAAGTGGACCATTCCCATCTTCGCAACAACTCTATTTAGCTCAGCCAACTCTTTTAGAGAACTTTTCTTTCCATGGATAAAATTAAGCCCAGATGACAATCCAAATCCCCCTTCATCCAGAGATCTCTTTAAGATATTTTCCATTATCTCAAGCTCTTCCTTATCCAAAGTCTTTCTACTCTTAACAAGATCTCTTCTTATGGTTGAGTGTCCAACCAATGTTCCGAAGTTGATACCTAACCTCAATTTATCCAACTCTTCTAGGAACTCTTCTAGGGTGTTCCAGTTAACATTAATCTCTTTCACATCCGCCCACTTTCTAATGGACTCTAAAGAACCATAGTGGATTGGAGCCAAAGAAGACCCAGACTGCCCACCCAAAACAGTTGTAACTCCTTGATTGAGAAATTCTTTTTGCTCTGGATTGCTAAAAAGAGAAAGATGGTGGTCTGGTTCACCGTTAAGATCAATAAAACCGGGGGTTAAATAGTTCCCCAACCCCTCGATCGTTTTGGCAGAACCATGCTCTTTAATATTGCCTATCGAAGCAATAATATTTCTCTGGATTAAAACATCTGCCCGATATGGCTCTTTTCCGGTTCCGTCAACCACCTGGACGCCCTTGATAAGCAAGTTCATATTCCATCATTATATCGCAAAACTAATAGCTATCCTTATCCCCTATTAATTTCTAATTTATCCTCCCCTCATATAGAATACTTTCGGATCTTCGACAAAAAGTTGGTATGCGGTCTTTTGCCTCGAAAGTTAAGAGATAAAAGTTCGCATACCAGCGAACAACGTTCCTTGGTGGACTACTCCCCTATGAAGAGGAGTGGACAGTGATTGCTTGCCAGAACAATCGATGTCAGAGGAACAGAAAAACCCCGTGTCCACCGGGGGTCTATCATCGGAAGTGGAAGCGCGACCCGTGTCGTCTTACTGGCGGCCAGATTCTTGACCAAAGTAGGTCTATACGTACAAACAGCAGGGAGGAGCTCCGGCTCTTTCCGAAGCGATAGAGGCAAGCTATCGCAACGTTTGTATAGGGAAGACAGAAACAGTTGAGGGTTAAACCAAAGGAGGGCGCACGGGTCGCGCGCCGCTTACCAAACTCCCCCGCTACACAGGCGGGGGTTCTACTTTTTATAAGAATCTTTAATTGACTGGGATATAAATATATGGTTATCTAATCTTCACTCAACCAAAGTGAGAAAAAGTGGGAAGCACCTTGATAGTCGTAGACAAAGCTCTCGAAGTGGCCCTTGCCACCCTGGGGGAGCCGACTCTCTCAACCCCTGGAAGCAGTTGCGCTACTTTGCCGTGGGAAGAATCTATCTTCACACAGGCATTGGTCTGTTTCCTTGAAACAATCAGCGAGTTTTCTATCGCTAGCGACGAAGTTGAACTTCACAGAGCATCCCTCATCCTTTGTCAGGCAATCAAAGGAGACCTTGGACATGAAGAAAGGATGAGAGTGAGGTCTTCTATCATCCAGGGGCACCATGCTCTAGTAAATGAGTACTGGGCTGATGATTCAGAAGATCCTCTCCCAAAGATCTGGCTGATGTATGGGATACAAGCATTCACCAGAGATCTGATGTTCACAATTTCGCTGAACGAGAAGATTGGGCAGGCGCTGCGAGTGCTTGAGAGAAAGATTGGGAAATAAAAGCCCCGTCCGGACAGGTTCCGAGATGGGGCTTGTTCGTTTTTATACAAACAACCTATCCAAGAAAAAGATTGCAAGACCAGCTCCAACGCCTATAACAGAAATAATCCAGAACCTCATAGTTATCTGACTTTCTGGCCAACCAATAGCCTCAAAATGATGATGAATTGGTGTCGAAAGAAAAATCTTTCTTTTTGCCAATTTCTTACTAATCAACTGCACAATCACAGATGCTGATTCTATAACTGGAATAATGGCAAAGATGGGAAGAAGGAAGATGGTGTTGGTTAACATTGCGATAACCCCCATACAGATTCCCAAAGCCATTGCTCCGGTATCTCCCATAAAGAATTTGGCTGGGTATATATTAAACCACAAGAAGGCCAAGAGGGATCCTAAAATAGCAGCAATCATTGCTGCCAAGTCAAACCTACCCACAGCAAAAGCGATAACAAGCATGGCTCCGAATATAAACATTGAGACTCCTCCCCAAAGACCATCTAGTCCATCCGTCTCGTTAGCTGAGAAGGCGCTAGCAATAATGACGAACATGAAGATTGGAATATACCAAAAGCCAATATCAAAATTCCCCATGAATGGAACGTGCAGAAGATGCCAATCCAGAATATTTGGTGAATAAAACCACCAAGCACCAATAGATGAAAGAACACCATAAATAATCATCTTGTGGGAAACTTTTAATCCCCCACCCTTATCTCCAATTTTCAACACTCCCATTAGATCATCAAAAAGACCCAAAGCAGCAGCCAAGAAAAATGCCGCTAGCGGCAAGAATGTTTGAGCTCTATCCACAAAGTTGAAATATCCAAAGAAACCATCAAACATTTGATCAAAAATCCAGAAGCCAAGGGTTACAATCAAAACCGTTAACCAAATAACAATTCCCCCCATAGTTGGTGTCCCCTCCTTCTTCTTGTGCAAACTAGTGAAAATAGGAGTGTCACCCTCACTCCTTATCTGCTTACCAGCATTAATCCTTTCAAGCAGTCTTAAAACAAGAGGTGTTAAGGTTAACGCCAATACAAACGAGATAATTAATATAGATATAACCCTTATTCCTTCTAATATCATAAGTTGATCAGTATTTCTTCGGTTTCCTTAAATCTATCCTGTGATCCTAATACTACTATAATTATTGGCTCTTCATAACCAGGAACCTTAAAAACTGAGACAAGATTTCCATCTGCTTCAGGCAATCTACCCGTCTTGCCACCAAGAAAGTCTGGTCTTCCAGCAAAATTATTAATACTCACTAATTGTCTGGAGAGACCTGTATTCAAGTTAGTTATAATTTCAGTTGGATGGGTTGTTAAGTCCAACAATCCCCTATCATTCTCGTATATATATCTGACCAACTTAGCAATATCATCGGCTGTGGATTGGTTTTCCACAGACAACCCAGTTGGATCGGCAAATTTTGTATTTTTCATTCCAATCACAACAGCCATCTCATTCATTTCACCGATCAGCTTTCTGTATCCATAATGTTCGCCCAAAGCATATGCAGCATCATTACTCGAAACCAACATCATTGCCTTAATCAAATCTTCAAGTTTGAAGACCTCATTCTCTGAAAACTCTCCTGCAGTTCCATATATGCCAGTTGAATTTGTACTTATCCGAATCTCCTCATCTGGATCGAAATGACGCCTAATAACTAGAGCGCTCATTAACTTTGTGATAGAGGCAATTGGCCATCTCTTCTCAGACTTCCAACCAGTAACACTCTCTCCAGAGAGAGTATACGCGGCAGCCACAACAGCCCTCTTATGCTCTTCCTCTATCTCTTGGCTAACTGGTGCATCTGCCGTTAATGTCGTTTCTGTTAAAGATTCTTCGGGAACATCGTTAGTCTCCACAGAAACTTCCGAAACAACATCTATATCTGAGCTTGTTTTTGGAGCAAACAAAATTAAGCCAGCAAGGACTAAAACGCCTAATCCATAAAAACTAATTGTTATTGTCCTCGTGTTCATTATTATCTTCCATAAAGTCTTTAACTAAATCTTTATACTTCTCATATTCTGGAAGCTCTTCTTGTGAGGAAACCCCCATATGTTTCAGAAAATCAAAAGAGAGCTTGTATAGATAGTTATTAGCCCTCTCCAAATCGCTAACTCTATCGATTAATCCTCTTATACTGAGACTCCTTAGTATGAATGAACAGTTTACTCCTCTGATGTATTCAATGATAGCTCTACTACATGGCCCTAGGTAACCGATAATAGCGAGCGTCTCCAAACTGGCAGAAGTTAACTTGGTATCTAATTCATATTTAGCAACATCTTTTATTAGTTCGCCTGCTTCTGGAGTGGTTACAAGTTGAAGTTTATCCCCTTCCCTTAAAAGAGATAATCCCCGGCTAGAACTATTGAGGCCCTCTTCAAGCTCGTCTGCGGCCTCTATTACTTCTTTTTCTTTTACTCCCAGAATCTCGGCCGCCTTTTTTATTTTAATAGCCTCTCCGTGGACAAAAAGAAGAGCCTCCAAAAAGGCTGTTATATTTTTTTCTGGGTTAGGCATGTTCATCAACTATCTTTATCTCTGAGAAAGTCCCCTCTTGGACAACTACTATTTCATTGTCTTTAACTAAGTGAAGTAGGGCTAAAAATAAAATTACCACTTCTCCCTTGTCCTTTCCATCACTCAAGTGATTAAAACTTATTTCGATAACTCCCCTTATCCTCTCCAACACTTCCCTTACCTTTTCCTCCAGGCTAACCATCTTAATCTCTTTAGCTGGTTCCCTCTTGGTCTCCTTAACAAAATCCATGAAACTGTTTAAATACCCCCTCAACTCTTTTGGATCAACTTTTTCAGTTAAATAAAATCCTCTTGGTGTGTTCGCTAGAAACTCTCTACTAAATTGAGGGTTCTTATCCCAGTTGTCCTCTATCAACCTCTCGGCCTCCTTAAGTTCTTTATATAACTTAAGTTTCGCCTCAAGATCATGAATGTCTTGCTCCTCCTCATCAGTTAACTCTAACTGAGGGAGTAGGGCGTGTGACTTAATTAGAATTAATCTTGCTGCCACCGAAACAAACTCAGCTAGCTCTCTTTGGTTAATTTGCTCTAGAGAATTCATATAGTCTATGAAGTCTCCTGTTACTTTAGCTAAATTAAATCTGGTTATCTCAAGCTCTTTTGAATCAATCAACTCAACTAGCTTTTCTAAAGGACCCTGAAATTCTTCGGTCTTAAACTCAAATTGATCTATTGTTAGTGAATCTCTTCCAGGTTCCATTTTAAAATTGATACCATATAATAATAGCAGTTTTTACTTATGGCCCTAGCAATATACAGAAAATATAGACCAAAGACTTTAGGTGATTTGATCGGCCAAGAACTCATAGTAGAGATTCTTCAAAATGCAGCTCGAAAAGATGCCTTAAGCCACGCATATCTCTTCTATGGAACAAGAGGAACTGGCAAGACAACTGCGGCTAGGCTTCTGGCTAAAATAGCTAACTGTGAGAAAAGAAACTCTGATGAGGCCTTTAGGGCCACTGGAGAACCTTGTAATGAGTGCAGGGCCTGTAATGAAATAGATCTTGGAAGAGGATTAGATGTTGTTGAGATAGATGCAGCCTCCAACAGGGGCATCGATGAAATTAGAGCTCTTAAAGAAGGTATTAGACTCTCCCCAACCTCATACAAATACAAAGTATTCATAATCGATGAAGCTCATCAGCTAACCAAGGCTGCTTTTGATGCGTTATTAAAAACTCTTGAGGAGCCTCCTGCTCACGCCATCTTTATCCTCGCTACAACTGAAGCCGACAAACTCCCTCCAACAATTAGCTCAAGAACCCAAAGATTCCACTTCAAAAAACTTCCTGTTAAGGCAATCCTTCAAAAATTAGAGATGATTGTTAAGGAAGAGAAGATCAAGATGGATAAAGATGCCCTCGAGCTTATCGCAAGTGCTTCTGAAGGAAGCTTCAGAGATGCAGAATCCCTCTTAGAACAAGTTGTAAGTATGGGCGGAGATATGAGCCTAGAAAACATTGAAAGACTTCTAGGTAAAGTTGATTTTCTACGGATTAATGCCCTAACTAACCATCTTCTAGACAAAGAATTGCAAGAGGCCATCCAGTATATAAATGAGATTGATGAAGCAGGATTCAATATAGTGGATCTAACAAGAAGCCTAATCCACTACCTAAGGAAAGTATTAACCATGAAGGTTAATCCTAAAATTGAAGACCTATACCAAAAGGAGTTAACCGAAGAAGAGCTAAAAGCCCTCAAAAAACATGTTGATAAAGTTCAAAATAAAGATGACCTTATCAAATTAATAAAATCTCTCCTTAAGGCATATTCTCAAATGAGATACTCCCCTTTTACAGTTGTCCCCCTGGAGGTAGCCATAATAGAAAGTTTAAAATAGACTCCTACATACAATGTCTTTAGATAAGAAAGGTATTATTGTGATCGATGTGGATGGTGTAATAGTTGATGTTATGCCAAATTTTATAGAAAAGATTAATGCCCACTTCGGCACAACTTACCTCGACTCAGATATAACCAGCTTCCACCTAGATCAAGTTCTGCCTCCCGATCAGTTCGACTTCATGATGAATCTCTGGAGTACAGACACCCTCTATGACAACCTGACAGTTGAAGAAGATGTCTTATCAGCCCTAGACAAAATGAAGGGTTTCGCAAGGCTTGTGGCCTGTAGCTCTCCTATGCCAGGCCACATCAGAAGCAAATATGAGTTCATTGAGAAACTGGGCTTCTCGAGAGATGACATAGTTCTCACCAAAGGAAAAGACATCCTAAAGGCAGATATTAGAATAGATGACCACACAGAAAACCTAACTGACCCAGAGAGTTTTAATATATGTTTTGCCAAGTCCTGGAACACCTTCTGGGATGAGAAAGATGGCCCTCGGACTGATGACTGGGAGAAAATAGTGAAACTAACAGAAGAAAAGCTGAGATCATAGTATATCCCCCTCTAAACTCCACAAGAGCCTCCTCCGCCAACACTAACAGGCTCCATCTCTGCCAATATTCTTCTAAAACCTGCTCCACTAGAATAGTCATATCCTAAAGCAACCTTTGGATCTACATCTGACCAGACTGTCCCCTCCCCCTCAAAATACTGAGCTAGCGTCATATAGGTATCTGGGAACCAATATGAGTTAGCCACCAATGCCGCCTTATACATCTCATCTTCACTAACACCCTGGGATGCCATTAGTTCCAAAAGGCCCAGCATGGCCATACCGTGATTACAATCCGGAAAGTATGTAGAGTTGCCACAGCAGGGGCGATAAATGTTTTTGGAAACCTCTTCTACTAAGGACTGCTGCTCCGAAGTTAAAGAGATCAGCTCATAGGCACTGTAGTGGTCCATTACATCTCCCTTAGCCAAACTCCAACCTCCCGTGGAGGCAAATTGATCTGCCCCTCCATATTCGGGATTTTGCATAGGGCCCTCCTCTAGCACTGGATTACTGTTAGCCAACCCAAAGGCCCAAAGTAAATTCAATACTACCCCCGCATTATCACGATCTATCCTCAAACCATCATTCTTTTCACCGTATAGGAGAGCTTTTTCATATTCACTTAGTCCTCCTCGGGATTCATAGATCTTCTCAAATCTTTCTCCGTCTATAGCTCCTTTATCAACTAACTGCTTGCCTAAGTCCCCCCGGGCCACTGGAAGCCGGATTCCATCTTCAGGTAGGACCTCTTCTAATTGCGCCTCTACACTACTTGTCTCAGCTTTATTGAGAGCCTCAGAATCCAAGTTCACTACTGCAAACAAAAGCACCCCAAGTAAAACAAGCCACTGCCAAATTGGTACACTTAAAATTTTATTCATTTCTTTTTTATATAACCCTCAAATCAACCCTTTTCAGGGTGAGAGCATTTAGTACGACTACTACTGTTGAAAGGCTCATAACCAAAGCCCCTATCTCTGGTCTCAAGAAGAATCCCCAGAAAGCGAAAACACCAGCTGCAGCCGGTATCGCCACTATGTTATATCCAAGAGCCCAAATTAAGTTCTGTATCATCTTGGTATACACCTTTCTAGAAAGCTTCACTAACCTAACTATGTCCAAGGGGTTGTTCTTGGTAAGGACAACGTCACCCGCCTCAAGGGCAACATCTGTTCCCGCTCCTATAGCTATACCAACATCGGCCTGAGTGAGAGCAGGCCCATCATTAATACCATCGCCCACCATTAAAACTATGGATCCTTCTTTTTGAAGATTTTTTACATACTTATATTTATCCTCCGGCAAGACTTCTGCAAAATAAGTGTCTATTCCCAAATCCTCAGCAACACCCTTGGCTACCTTTTTGTTGTCGCCTGTGAGCATCGCCACCTTAAGTCCAAGCTCATGAAGCTTATCAATAGCTTCTTTGGATTCTGGTCTAATCCCATCGGCAAGAGAGATAACACCCAACACCCCTCTATTATTAGCTAGAAAGATGACCGTCTCTCCTCTGTCAGATAATTTCTCATACCACTCGATAGTCTCTTTATCGAGCTTGCTATTCTCCTCTGCAAAAGTCTTATTGCCGAGAAAATAGATCTCTTCTTCAATCTTGCCCCTTATTCCCCTGCCACTCACACTGACAAAATCACTTACCCTCCTTAGGGTTAGATCCTCCTGCTTAGCCCTCTCTATAATAGGCCTATCTATAACGTGCGATGAATGAGCCCCCAATGAGGCTGCAATTTGTAAAATATCTTTTTCTTTGGCTGATACAGGGACTATCTTAGTCACCCCAAATTCACCCTTAGTGATGGTCCCCGTCTTATCAAGAATTACATAGTCAGCCTTCTTTATGGTTTCTATCTTAGCCAGGTTCTTAATAAAGACACCATTTTTAACCGCTAGGGAGGTTGTTATGGTGGTAACAGTTGGAATGGCTAACCCCAAGGCGTGTGGACAGGCAATAACTAGAACCGTAATGGCGAGCGTCATAGAAAAAACAAAAGGCTCTCCTAGGAACAAAGACCAAACTAAAATTGTAAGTAGAGCTGTGCCCCCTGCAACAAAAGTAAGAACAGCAGCAGCCTTATCGGCAATACGTTGAGATTGCGGTTTTGTTTGTTGAGCCTCTGTTATTAGTTTCTTAATTTGTCCGATAGTTGAACTCTCCCCAACCCTAGATAGCTCTATAGTCAAAGAACCATCTAAACTGATGGATCCAGCTACAACCATATCCCCCTTCTTTTTAAAAACAGGTTTTGATTCTCCACTGATTAGAGATTCATCTGTATTCGTCTGCCCATCAACAACCTTTCCATCTGCTGGAATTTTTTCTCCCGATTTAACTAGCACTAAATCTCCCTTCTTAAGTTCTTCTACATTTACATCAACCTCTTTTCCATCTTTAAGGAGATGGGCCTTCTTGGGTAGAAGCTTAGCAACCTCATCTAAGGCATTCCCAGCGGCTGCGCCTGATCTTGCTTCGAGATAATGGCCAAAGAGCAATACCCATATCAGAGTTGATATCTCTAAATAAAACTCTGTCTGGAGTGCTGGCATAAATGTTGAAGTAGCCGAGAATAGATACCCCGCCCCCACAGCCAGTGAGACTAAGGTCATCATGCCGTATTGCTTTGACTTAATCTCATGCCAAGCGTGCTGGAAGAAAACCAAAGCAAAGCCAAAGATTATAGTCGCAATACCAAACTGAACCCACTTTCCGAGATCAAGCTCGCCTATGCCCATAAGCCCAGCAACAAATTCGTTAGTTAGAATCAGTGGGATTAGAAGGAATGTAACTATCCAGAATCTGCGCAGATAAGAGTTAGCTGAACCGTGATTCATAGCCCCGTGATCGGCGTGGTCCATGTGCTGAGAGGAGTGGTCCATATGATCATGCCCTCCTCCACCATGTTTATCCTCGTTACAACAGTCCATATCTATTTATCTTTATTTTGTTTGTTTAAAGCATAGATAAAGGCCCCGAATATGGCCAATACTACTACCACCCAAATTGAGTTAGGAATGTTCTCCAGATATCTGAATAGACCCAGGGTCCATCTATTCAAAGACTCTCCCAAAGCAACCTGATGTTCTGGAGCCCAATATGCATTTCCAGAGAGCCCTAGGAGAAGCATCACTCCACCGAAGAGGAAGAACATCACTCCCGCTAGAAGGTTAGTTGAGTGGATCTCCATCTCTTTACCAATGAAACTCAGTTTAACCATCTTCCCTTTAATTAGTTTTGATTGATCAATCTTGAACTTGTCGTAAAAGTAGGCCGTTAAGAAAAGTGGGAAGACCATTCCAAAGACATATGCGAAAGTTACTATAAGCGCATTCCAGAATGTTCCGGAAAGTACGGCTAGGGTAACTGCACCGGCTAGAACTGGAGCACAACAGGATGTTGCTGCACCAGATAGAATACCTAACGCATAGACTGATTTACCATGCATACCGCCTTCAATGCGAAGCTTAGCCTTCATCCAAGCTGGTAAAGGCAGGGACATACTCCTGCTTTGCAGCGAAAAGACTCCCAATACGAGCATAAAAAGACCTCCAAATATCCAGAGTTCTTTATGAAAATTCTGGAAAAGTTCTGCTAAGCCAGCTGCCCCTAATCCTATTGGAACAAGAATAGTAGCTATACCTGCAAAGAATATGAATGTCATCTGGAGCATTTTCTTCTTTTCCCTAAAAGCAGATGCTATATAAGCGGGTAAAAGAACTGTAATGCAACAAGGGGCAAATAGAGCCACCATTCCAGCAAGGAAAGAGGCGACTATCGATGCACCAAATAGAATATCCATTGATTTATTAGCTCTTGTTTACCACCAGGGCTCTGATACGCGCCTCTACAGTTGGTGTAACTTCTGAATTGGTCTGGAGGTATAGGATTCTGTTAACTAATCCTACCCCTGATGGACCATGTGCCAAAGGATCATAGATAGCCTTTAGAGTCTTACTCTCACCAGCTGGGACAACAATATCTCCGGATATCTGATCATGCATACCAAACAAAGCTCCATCTATCTCTCCACTGGTACACGCACAACTGGTTGTGGCAGCTGTAATAACCACATCCTCTGACCCCTCGTTAGTTAGCGTGAAGTCTGTGGTTACCAACCCCCCATATATATCTATCTCTCCAAAATCGTGAATCTCGCGATCTAGGCTTATGGCCGAAGCACTTTTAGCTACGTCCCCTGTAGAGCTACTTCCATTTACCAGGAAATATGCTCCTCCTATAAGAACGACTGCCACTACTATTGCTGTTAATGTATTTGATTTCATTGGTTTGTTATTGATTTTCTAGGATATCGACTCGTATTTTTACCTCTACCTCCCCCCTAGCGGAATCATTGGTTGGAATAAAAACTGTACGGATAATCTCTTCCTGAGGTTCCTCGTGAAAGTTAGGGTCAAAATATACGGTTAGAGTAGCCTTTTCACCTACTTCAATCTCCTTGTTAGAGATCTCTGCAGTAGTACACCCACAACTAGTTGATATCTCCCCTATCTCCAAAGTTTCACTACCAGAGTTACTCACAGTAAATTCTGTCCGAACAACACCACCTAACTGGGCAATCTGACCAAAATCATGTACCTCTCTATCAAAGTTGATAGAAGCTCCTTCGACAGATACGTTGCTATCTGAATCAAAATCCATCATTCCCATATATGGGCCAACCTCTGTATGTGGATAGCTATCTTCCTGCCAGTGAACCATCCCTCCAGAGATACTCTTAATGTTTGTGTATCCAAGAGAGCTCATAAGGTTATATGCCATTCTGCTTCTAGCTCCACTCCTACAATAAATTATGATCTCTTTGTCCTTAGCATTCTGTCCTAGACCAATTTCATTTAATGTCTGTTGAGACATGCTCTCTACGGGGAGCAATAAGGAGTTCTCTAAATGAACCTCCTCGTACTCCTCTGGAGTTCTGACATCTAGTAGTACTAAATCCTCACCTCCCTGGATCTTTCTTACGACCTCAGCTGGAGCCATTTCGTATTGTTCCATCATTCCATCATCGTGATCGTCTATATCCCCATAATTGTCCATATTCGTTCCTAAGCTGAAAAGTCCCCAGCCTAAAACCAATATCCCGACTCCCATAAAAATATATTTCTGGTTAGTTCCCATTTGTTATTTCTTTTTTACTTTCTTGAAGATAGCAATCATCTCGGCAGTGGCTCGACTTGCCTCTTTACCTCGCATCTGATGAATAACGTGCTCAGATAAATGGTTCTCGAGCAATATGTCCTCTACCGATGAAAGGGCACTTCTGACGGCAGAAGATTGGTTGATAATATCAACACAGTATTTATCCTCTTCCACCATCCTAGCGATCCCCCTTATTTGTCCTTCAATTCGCTTAAGGCGATTGAGAACAGGTTTCTCGTGTTTTTTCTGCATATATTAAATATACCCCTATGGGGTATACCTGTAAAGGGTGTGGAGGAGTTATATCTCTATGAGCTAATCCCCCGCCCTACCCTTAAACCAATTCTTGAGAATCTTTTATTTAGAGTAGTATGTTTTGAACTCTTCTATAATCTCTACCAAAATGCTTCTTAGTTAGAAATTCCCAGCACACATGCCTATATTAATAAAAAAATAATCCCGCAAAACGGGATGTGTGTCGGTGGGGGTCCCCGAAGGGACCCCCATCCGAACTGTCGTGGTTGTTGTCAGCCGGCGGCGGTGGCGAAGCGGTTTGTGCAATAGGTGTCACTGGTCATGGCGTCGATCAAATTCGATGCCTTGGCCACCCGGCCCGAAAGGACCGCGAACCCAAACACGATGGCGACGACGAAGAAGGAATAGGAAGCCACTGCAGCGACGGTGAACATGACACCGGCCACATAGCGACCCGACCTCCCCCTGGTCTTCACGACCTTGTCGTCCTTGACGTACATGAGCGAACCGACGAACGTCACAATCGCTGCGGCCACACCTATGGCTACGGCGGTCGTGACGGTCAGCTGGGTGACGAGCGGAATCACGAGTACTGCCACAACGAGCAGTAACAGCGCGATCAGCATCTGTTTCATTGAGCCCTACCTCCCCGTCTTACTTTCCTGTGATGCCGAGACATCACGGTCCACCCCTTTAAAACCACGGAAAGTTGTTTGGGTGTTCTCTAAAGCCAATAAAAAGCCTCACAGAACACCCAAACAACAAAATAAAAGAACAATCCTTACATAAAGATATGTATACAAAGGCTATCAATATTTGTCAAACATAGCAAAGTGTGGTGTGAATAAGCTCTTTTAGCCTATCCAAGTGCATAATATTGAGTACTCGTGTTTAATAACCAAGATAACCAGAAAGTAAAAGAGACGGATCCTAGAATCCGTCTCTTTCCCCTTATTTAGGCACGTGGGGATATAAAGCCTATATGTATAGCAGAAGAGCGTCAGCCCTTCCCCTCGAACCCAAGCACGAGGATCTGGTCAGGGTTCATGTAGCAGAAGGTTATCACTTCCGACTGCCATCTCGCACAGTTGATCGTGTCGAGGAGCTCACTGTTGAACCCGAACACCATCCCAACCTCCAGATACTGGAAGAGGGTAAGAGAAGTTCGGGTATTATTTCCCAGACCGTCTGCATCATCCACCGTGATGATGAATGAATCCCCCTCTATGACGGTGTAGCCATCCCTGTACAAGATCTCAACGACCCTGTCCTTCACGAGAGGATTACCCTCATCGATGACTTCATCCGTTGGACTCCCGGAGGAGGACCCCGAACTGGCGAAGACCAAACCGACTATGGCTATAACTGCCACCACCACGAAACCCACAGTGAGAATCGTGCTGGGCAGATCTGACCGAGAACTATCGACTGATACCGACATATTATCTCCTTCTCTACTATACGATTTTGTACAGCAGGCTTTGAAAACCTGCTTGATTACCAAAGCCTACTATACAAATAAAGATTTAATGTACTTCCATAAAAATATACAACATAATTGAGTATTTGTCAAAGATATGGTTAGAGAATACTACATTAGCTCAGACCTATATGGAGATCGTCTTCCTATTCTTAATAGCAAAAATCTCCCAAGAAGAAGATATCTAAGAACTTATTCTTATTATTTAAGCTCGAGTTTATTCACATCAACACCTCTTTCAGTCATCTGTCCACTTACTAGTGCTCTTGATGGCTCGCTAAACTGCTGCGGAGAACATACCGATTCACCTCCATCCAAGTTGGTACATATGCTTTCTGCACTGAAATATAGTGGAGCTACATGAGTCTCATTATTTTCTTCAAAAACAATATGCCAATATTCCGGGTTAAGTGGAGGTGGAACACTCTTCAATAAGAAACCTTCCATCTGGAAACTGAATTCTCTTTCAGGAGGAAATTCGCCAGGAGAACATAGAATATCTTCTATATACCACCCCTCACCCTGTTTGGTGAGTGTAATTATGGCTTGCTCAAGTGCTCCCTCTTCTCTCGACATTACCAAAAACTGTGCTGTTTCATCTCTTTCATATACAGGTAGCGCAGAGATTTGTGTAGGTACTGTTGTTTGACAAAGAACTGGATCAACTCCATCTTGAGGAGCTTCCTTCATATCAAGAAGTCTCTCTCTGAGTGTTTTACTCAAAAGAGGCTCGTCCGCCACCCTCAATTGGTACGGATCGGTGCTTGTGGCTTGTGCTGCAGAAAGCCATGATCCATAGAAGTCTAGAACAATATCAACTGGCTCATTCATGGATACCTCCTGTTTAGGCCCACTAGAGATAGGTCCTCCTAGAGATAAGGCCACTATTACTGCAATTATAACGAGCCCTAGTGCACCACCGATAAAGTATATTCGATATTTTTTATACAAATTCTGAACATTTTTTAGTCCCATGTTCATTTTAACCATCAGTCCTTCGAAAAATTTTGTAATCATTTATTTAGGCTTTTATATTTTTTTTTACTTATGGTTGAAACAGTTCTTCCGGCTGGAAGTAAACTTCATAAACGCCATCAAACTGCTTTGCCGTCTCTTCAATCTGGAACCACAAAATACCAGCGCGACACGACCCTCCACTGCTTGAGTTATTTGGATCTGAGAAACCAAGGGTAAGAATTCCGTTTGCGAGCGAGGCTCCCTCTGGCTCAAAACCTATAAGAGGATATTCGGTTGTAATACCTTGTGCTGTCTCTGCTTCAGTAATTTCTCCCTTAAGGAGTAGTCTAACAGTATCTTGGATAGGAGTTTGGGTAACTGGGATATCTCGCTCCACAGCCACTAAACCTTGTTTGGAACACATAATGTTGCCATTTTCATCCTCATCTTGAGATGAATTGTAGTAATAAAGTTTTACGGTGCGCTCGGAACTGCTAGCAGAGTTAAATCGGATCGGTATTCGCAACTCATCAGCATTTTCCGACAATCCGGATGGATTATCCTTTTCTAAGATCAATACACCCGTCTGAGTTTGTGAGGAATCAAAAGAGAGCTCTGTTTTAAATGGAACAAAGTCTTCAGTCATCCACTCTCCTTGAGCGGTAGCATAATGCTGACCAAGGACATTACCATTAGCATCCTCAACTCTGACAGGAAAACTGGCCTCAAAATACCAATTGCCCCGCGCCTCACCTGTAATTATGAGAGGACTTGATATAACTGCATTCTGGATTGGTTCGAATACACGAATAAGGGCTTCTTTGTCCTGGGGCACTTCCTCGTTATTGCTTGTGTCAATTGAGAATATATAAAACCCTAGCGCAATAATGGCTAGAAGAGCGATTGTAAGAAATATTGTATAAGATTTATTCATTGTTGTTTATGTTGGTATACCAATTGTTTATATCAGTATACCAATTGAAAATTACTACGTTCCCTGATGTGTGTGAAGGGATTATCGAGAATCATCTTGATCGAGCTTAGCTGCGGCCTCTGGTGTTGATACAGTCTTACTTATCGAGAAAAGATTAATGAGCGCAAGACCAATCATCCAATACACCAACATTGCTAAAAGGGTTGTCCACTCAAAAACACTGCCCTCAATGGTGGTTCTCTGAAAAACTGCAAGGAAGGGAGTGGTAAATGGCCACGTAGCAACGTAGATGAAGTTTGTGAATCCAGCTGCAGCGTTTGCCCCCATAAGCTTAAGAACGAAACGGAAAGCGAGTAGTACTTCGAGAATAGAAAGGAAATACCACACGATTTGAGTACCTTTGAACAACGACTTTGTAGTGGGAGAATTGTATGAGTTCATATATTTGTTTGTTTTATCTAGTTTTTGACTTTGTTATCCCGTAAATATTGTCCCCGATTAGCTCTAACGACGTATCATCTTCACAATTCCTATAAGAATAGTCGCACCAAGCAGTGCAACGAGGAAACTATATAGGGTGAATCCTCCTACTCCACTTACTCCAATGATATTCATTAACCAACCACCTAAAACTGCACCCGCTATACCTATGATTATATTCAGTAGTATCCCCTGTCGAGCATCAGTCTTCATCAATAAAGATGCTACCCAACCAACTAACCCACCGAATAAAATCCATACTAAAATATCCATATTGTTGTTATTAGTTCATTTATGCGACGACCTTTCATATAGATGTTGCCGTTTTATTAATAGATGTATTACAAACCTTAGTCATAGATCTATAGCTCATTTATTCTGGTAAGAAGGCAACAGCACGACGAAGAATACGTTGTATAAACTCTAATATGTTGATTTTCACCTTACTCATAAGGTTATTCTTTCTTTTTCAGCTCATCGACCTCTTTCACTAATTTATCGATATGAGCTTCTAGCTTTTTGGTTCTCTCAACAAGTTTTACCTCTAGCTGATTGGCGTGGCCGGCAAGAGTTTCGGCTACAATCATCATATCCGTAACATCCTCCATTGCGAGAAGAATGATAGGAGGAAATGATGCCGAGGTGTTTTTCTCCTTATGAATCCGACGAGCATTTAAGATCATTACCTTACGACCAATATGAGGAAATTCGTGAATAACCTCAAACCCCTTGAAGAATGTATGATTTGGTAAAATATCGTCTAAGAGCTTCCTTAAAGCAGGAATATCCCACTGACCATTGCCTAAATCATATATAAGCTCTCCTTCTGTGTTTCCTGGCTCTACTTGAAACGTTCTATAGAAAGGTTCATTAGCGACCATAACACGAAGATCTTTATCAAGAATTACAATTGGCTCTCGTAACACATCCACTACGGTTTTAATATATGTCCAGCTCTTCTCCCATAGATCATCTTTGAAATCACCATCGATAGGAACGGTTTTTTCAACCCCTTCTTTTTTATTATTTTTTTCCATACTAATGAAGCCGCATAACTACTAAAACTGTTGCAACAAGCTATATCTATTGTATAGGGTGGTGTGTTACTATGATCGCGTACGGGGTGTGTTGTGCCTGGGGTATCCCAGTCCAACTCCCAGCGCAATACTACTGTAATGCTGATATGCCCCGACGAGCTCCTATTTTAGTCTTGTCGAGAGTGTATGAGCGTGACTTAGACTTATTCCGTGGCGGGGTTTGTAATGCCACTGTAATAAAATGTCACCTCGCACGGCATAGACTATGATGACTCCAAAAGAGAAAAAGGGATTAAAAGACTCCTTAAACACAGCTCACGGTGACTATGAAAGGGGCCTTAAATCTCGTGCATTCTTCAAGACGCACGACAATATGCTAAGCGATGACCTAGTCCAGGACACTTTCATGAAAACGTGGATTTACCTAGCAAAGGGAGGCAGAATAGACATTATGAAAGCTTTCCTCTATCACGTTCTCAATAACCTTATCGTGGATGAATACAGAAAACGTAAGACGGTCTCTTTAGATGTTCTCTTAGATAAAGGATTTGAACCTAGTATCGATAATTCCGGGTCCATGCTTAACATATTAGACGGGAAGGCTATGCTTATTTTAATACAACGTTTACCTCAAAAATATCAAAAAGTGATGCGCATGCGATATGTCCAGAACTTATCACTTAAAGAAATGTCCCTTATTACGGGACAGTCTAGAAATACTGTTGCCGTACAAGCGCATAGAGGGCTCACTAAACTCAGACTTTTATATAAATTAGATGAGTAATATAACGCGACTTGGCTGAGAACGTCAGTCGAGTATTCGTTTATTTACCTAAAGGTTTGATATAGCTATCAAAAAAGACTGCATGACATGTATATCCTCCAGGATTCTTCTGTAAGTAATCTTGGTGATAGTCTTCAGCGGGATAAAAGTTCTTAAAATGCTCTAGGGGTGTCACAACTGGATCTTTCCATTTTCCAGATTGATTAACTATATCAATCATCTCCTCAGCTATGCTCTTCTCATCATCGTTTTTGTGGAAGATAGCTGACCTATATGATGTGCCTATGTCATTCCCCTGCTGGTTTAGGGTTGTGGGATTGTGTATACGAAAAAAGAAGTCTAGAAGCTCTTTGTATGAGATCTTTTCCGAATCATACTCTATAGATATTGCCTCAGCGTGTCCTGGATGGTTTTCATATGTTGGATTATCATTTTCCCCTCCTGTATATCCAACTTGTGTTTTGATAACTCCTGGGACATCACGGAAAAGCTCTTCAACACCCCAGAAACAACCTCCGGCAAGAATTATTTGATCACTTTTCATCTCTTTCTAAGTTTAGAGTATATGAATTTACACAATTAGCTCTATTAAAACTAATCCACCCCTCTACCTTGAGCTTTCAATAAATGTAAGAGCCTTACCTGCTTTGCCTATCCTACCGGTACGACCGATACGATGGACATAGTCATCATAGGTTGCAGGAATATCAAAATTGATGACATGGCTTACATCAGGAATATCTAGGCCACGAGCAGCGACGTCTGTTGCTACTAATATACGGGCTTTATTCATCTTAAAATCACTTAAAGCTCTTTCTCTTTGTGACTGGCTTTTGTTCCCATGAATAGCAATAGAAGAGAATCCTCTTTTCTTTAAGGATTCTGATAGCTTTTGAACACCACGTTTAGTCTTTCCAAAAACGAGTACTTTATCAAAATCCTTCTGGTTTAGAAGATCATGAAGGGTATCTATCTTGGTGGCATCTTGTTTAATTTTAACAATGTCCTGATTAATGTTTTTTGATGTGTCCCCTGTTTTAACAGAAATGCGAACAGGGTCTTTAAGGAATTCTTTAATTAACTTCTCAACCTCTTGTGAAATTGTGGCTGAGAAGAAGAGAGTGTGTCTTTCTATAGGCATCATCGATATCATGTAGCGCACATCATTGATGAATCCCATATCTAGCATCCTATCAGCTTCATCAAGAACAACAGTCCTAAATTTGGAAAGATTTAGCTTACCTCTTTTCATTAAGTCCTTAATACGCCCAGGTGTACCAATTATAAAAGTATTAAAGGGTCTAAGCTCTGCGATCTGACGATTAATTGGCGCGCCTCCAACAAGACAGACTGAGCGCATCTGCATACTCTTTATAAAAGTCTTAAGTTCTTCATTGATCTGAAGTGCTAGCTCACGAGTTGGAACTACGATGAGTATTTGCTCTCCCTTTCTAATTAAAGCTTTGTGAATAAGTGGAATTAGAAAAGCAGCTGTTTTCCCTGTCCCGGTATTTGCAATACCGACCAAGTCGAGTCCTTTAAGGATTTGAGGGATAGCCTGATCTTGGATAGGAGTAGGTGTTGTATATCCTTTGGCCTCAATATTCTTCTTTAAATGTTCTCCCACGGGGAAATCACTGAACTTATGGGTCGAGATATAAGGAATAACCTCGGTGGAAGAGGTGTTTGTATTGATATATCTTGAGATATCAATTGTTTTATTCGAGGATCTATTCCGAGATGATTGTGGATATCTCTTAGAAGAACCCCTGCCATTATGGCGGTATGCACTACGTTTATTCATTTTTACTTAAAAAGGCCCAAGCCCTACAACTTTGAGCCTTCATAGAAAATAAGTGGCCCTCATCTCTAGGGCTTAGTAGGGGCAATGCCCCATACATACAAATGGAGATCTCGAAACCTCCATAGAAAAACCATGAGATATTAAGTTATGTAT
>Ga0210057_1000988_pt1 | contig 44805 bp, 36 predicted proteins | sample CryGeyCG2114_010_2_FD_183968 | JGI IMG/M metagenome (GOLD analysis project Ga0210057, IMG submission 183968) | Groundwater microbial communities from aquifer - Crystal Geyser CG10_big_fil_rev_8/21/14_0.10 (SPAdes) (version 2) | ecosystem: Environmental > Aquatic > Deep subsurface > Groundwater ...
AAGTAATAGCGGAAGTATAGAAAAGAATAGTGTGTTTAATGATTTAAAGACTTAAAGATCTATTAGAGTGGTGTGTTTGTTTGTAATAAAATTATTTTATTAATTCGAATAACACGATGCCTGTGGCGACGGCAACATTTAGAGAATTCTTCTGGCCGTGCATCGGGATTTCGATAATGTCGTCGCATAGTTCCAAAATTTCTTTGGAGATGCCGTCGACTTCGTTACCGACGATGAGAGCGAGAGTATTCGTATTAGGTATAACGTATGACGTATAAGGGGTTGAGTTTTCATGCTGTTCGAGGGCAATGATTTTAATCCCTTTTGTTTTTAAATTGAAAATTAAATTTTTTAAATTGTCTTGGTATTCCCACTCGACAAAATCAACGGCGCCGAGAGCCGCTTTGTCGATCTCCTTGCGCGGTGGTTTGGGCGTGAAGCCACAGAGATAAATCTTACTAACTCCAGCAGCGTCGGCGGTTCGAAAAATCGAACCGACGTTTTGCATCGAGCGGATATTGTCGAGAACAAGGGATAAGTTCATAAAGTGAGAAAGTTTATAAAGTAAAAAAGTATGTAAAGTTCAAAGTTGTTAGCATTCACATTTGATCAAGCGGTTCTTGATCTCTTCGGCGATATCCTTGGAGGAGAAAACTTCCTGTGAGGACGAGGTCAGGTCGCGCAGAATAATCTCATCGTTGAGCGCTTCCTTCTGGCCGATGATGACGGCGTATGTTGCCCCAATCTTGGCAGCTGACTTGATCTGTGGTCGGATACCATCATTACTAGGGACAAAATAAACATTTATATCAGATTTTGCCAAGGTGTCGTAAATTTTTTTGGAAATTTCTCGCGCTTTGTCACCGAGCTGGAGAATACAGACTTCAACGCCGCGAGTTTTTGGCGGCTTAATCCCCTGCTCTTTCATCGCCCCAACCAGTCTCTCTAGCCCGATCGAATAGCCGACAGCTGGAGTCGAATGACCACCAAGTAATTCGACCAAGCCGTCGTAGCGACCCCCGCCGACAATGGTGTTTTTGCGCCCCTTGTCACTCTTATCAACGATTTCGAAAACAGTCCGCGTGTAATAATCGAGGCCGCGGACCAGTGTCGGATCCAGATCGTAGCGGATGTTGAAATAATCAAGATACTCGAGAGTTTGCTGGAAATGTGTCTTGCAATCAGTGCAGAGATTGTCGAGCATGGTCGGGGCGCCCTTGGCGACCTTCTGACAACTGTCTTCCTTACAATCGAGCAGGCGAAGTGGATTGACTTCATAACGATTTTGGCAATCAGTGCAGAGATTGTCGAGATGACTTTTGTAATATTTTTTTAATTTCGCAATATATTTCGGCCGACATTTCGGGCAGCCGATCGAATTGGCATAGACGATTAAGTTTTTTAAACCAAGACGATTCAGGATCTCCCAAGCAGACATTATGACGAGATAATCAGCTTTGGCTGAATCATCGCCAAAAATCTCGACGCCGACCTGATAAAATTCACGAAAGCGGCCCTTTTGTGGTCGCTCGTGACGAAACATAGCGCCGGTGTAATATAGGCGGACGGGCTGTGACAAACTTGACATACCGTTTTGGATATAAGAGCGGACAGCGCCGGCAGTACCTTCGGGTCGGAGGGCAAGTTTGACCGAGTCGCTATCAGTGTGAGATTTGAGATAAAACATTTCCTTGGACACGATGTCAGTATCAGCGCCGATCCCCTTGGTGTAGATATCAGCGTCTTCAAAATGCGGCAGTGTGATGCGGCCAAAACCGAGTCCAAGTAAGGTTTTTTCGGCAACTTGTTTGATCTGTGCCCAGTACGGCTGTTCGGCTGGTAGGATATCCTTGGTTCCCCGCGCTGTTTGATAGACTTGTTTGCCCATAGAGTTCCTCTTTCAGAATTAAGAATGATATTATTCAGAATTCGATCTCAACTGAGCCAATTTTAGCAGGACTCAAGCGTGAAAGTCAAATCTAGATAGTACTCAGTACGCAGTATGCAGTGCATAGTACTGAGTACTCAGGAGAAATATTGCAAAATTTGTCTTAATATTGTACTCTTTTGCCATCGCACTGACAAAGGGAGTCGAGATGAGTGACACAGGTTCGGACCGATTTGGTGACGAGAGCGATCCGCTGGACGAGGGCAAGCTCGCTGTGTACTTCGGGGATCTCATTCCTGAGGCATCGCCAGCCGCCATGACGATCACCAGTCTGGCGAATGAGATCTTGAGGCTACTCGAGCTTCATGATGGCGCCAACCTCGGCGCCTTCTTCACAAGGGTGCAGACGCAGGATGATCTCAGGGTGTTGAAGTACGCCCTGGAATCGGTCGTTGAGGTACTGTCGGCCAAGATCAAGACGACAGACGACCCCGAGGTCATGAGAGTTTCCGCGACCACATTGGCCAAGCTGTCAGGGGGGCTGGTTGACATTAGTTACATGGCAAGCTCCGCTCGGCTGATGGACAATACCCTCATCAGCGGTCTCGGGGAACTGCTTCAGAGTCTTGATGGTGACGGCTAGTCTGTCCACCTACAAGCCGTGCGGGACGTTTGGCAGACCATTGATTTGGTCGCCGAGCGTCCCGTGATTGAATTTGCATTCAGAATCAGAAAACAGACTCTTCATGTGCATTCAGAGTGACATTATTTATATAAATAGAGAAATTTATAAAATTATTTTATCTTTTTCCAGCTTCAATTTTAGAGTTAGGTTTTCGGCTGTGTCATGTTCGAGCAGTTTGTCAGAGAGAATGCTTTCGATCTTGTCGGCGATGAATTTGCGGATGGGTCTGGCACCGTAGTCGTCGGAATAACTCTTGTCAGCGATGAATTTGCGGACATCGATCGGAACGACCAGCTTAATATTTTTATTTGCCAATCGTGTGACTAATTCGCCAATTTGTAGATCGACAATTTTGCGAATGACGATTTTGCTCAGTGGTGAAAAGACGATGACTTTGTCGAGTCGGTTGATAAATTCCGGTCGAAAAGTTTTCTCGACAGTCTCGATGACGTTTTCTTTCATCATCTCATATCTGCCTTGGTCTGATTTCGAGTGACCAAAACCGATCGCTGCTTGGCGACGAATGATATCAGTGCCGAGATTTGAAGTCATGATGATAATAGTATTTTTGAAATCAACTGTGCGACCCTTTGCGTCGGTCAGTGCCCCCTCATCCATGATTTGTAGTAAAATATTAAAGACTTCAGGATGAGCCTTCTCGATCTCGTCGAAGAGAATGACAGAGTAAGGATTTTGGCGAATTTTCTCCGTCAGCTTGCCACCTTCTTCGTAGCCGATGTAGCCCGCAGGCGCGCCAATCAAGCGAGCAACATTGTGCTTCTCGGCAAACTCAGACATATCTATTTTGACCAGTGTTTTTTCACTACCAAAGATTTCGCGCGCTAAAACCTTGGCCAGTTCGGTCTTGCCTACCCCGGTCGGGCCGAGGAAGATGAAGGAGCCAATCGGTCTGGCCGGATTGGCGATACCAGTTCGAGCTCGTTTGATCGCCCGGGCCAGCTCGACGATCGCTTCGTCCTGTCCGACGATGTATTTTTTCAATTTCTTATCAAGATTTATGTAGCTGCTTCTCTCCTTGAGCGACATCGTGGTCACGGGTACTCCAGTCCACTCGGAAACTAAATCAGCGATATCTCGGGCATTTATTTCGGGAACAGAAGCGGCTTTTCGGTCTGACTTTAGTTGCTTGATTTTGTTTTGGAGTTTTAAGCTTTTTTCGCGCAAAAGCGTTGCTTGTTCGTATTTCTCAGCGTCAATTAATTTTTCTTTTTCACGTGAAATTTGAGCTAATTCTTTTTGTAATTTTGACAGCGGATCAGCCTTCTTGACCTCGGAGTTATGGGCGGCGCCGGCTTCGTCGATCAGGTCAATCGCCTTGTCTGGCAGGGATCGGTCATGAATATAGCGGATGGAAAAATCGACGGCAGCATCGAGAGATTCGGGACTATATTTTACATGATGAAATTCTTCGTAATAACTCTTAATCCCAGTCAAAATTTTATATGCTTCGTCACGAGTCGGTTCCTCAACCTTGATCGGTTGGAAGCGTCGCTCGAAGGCGGAGTCTTTTTCGATATATTTCTTGTACTCGTTAAATGTTGTCGCGCCGATCAGACGGAGCTTGCCTTTGGCCAACATTGGTTTGAGCAGGTTTGCGGCGTCGACCGAACCTTCGGTCGAACCAGCGCCGATGATCATATGAACTTCGTCGACGAAAAGAATGATGTTTTTGCGTTTCTCTATTTCGGCCAAAATCTTTTTGACTCGGCTTTCAAATTGGCCACGGTACATCGTTCCAGCTAGAATCGAGCCTAAATCGAGAGACAAAATTTCGGTATTAGCAATTTTTTCAGGAACTTCGCCCTTGATAATTTTCTGGGCTAGACCTTCGACAATCGCTGTTTTTCCGACACCCGGCTCGCCGACAAGCACCGGATTGTTTTTCGTTCGGCGCGATAGTGTCTGGATCAAACGATGAATCTCCTTTTCTCGGCCGATCACCGGATCTAGTTTCTTTGTTTTTGTCAGTGCAGTTAGATTTGTCGAATGGGTGTCGAGAGTAGATTCTTTTGTTTGGGCAGGATTATTTAAACCTGGCATCGGTGGCATTGGACCGAAAAACTGTTCATCAGCTATTCCTTCGTCTTCTAGGAGATTGCTCGGGTTTATCATTGGATTGATTTGTGGTTGACTGTCCAGCTGATTAAACGATTGATTGATACCATTGAAGATTGACTCGACCTGTTTCTTGATTTTTTTCGGGTCAACACCGATACGCTCGATAACGAGATATGAGTTAAACATTTTATTGGAAATCAGAGCCAGGAGAAGGTGTTCTGAGCCAACATTGGAATGGCGGTATTTTAGAGCCGTTTGAACGGCAAGTTGGAGGGATTTTTTGGCTGATTCAGTAATCACTGTAGGTTTTGTCGTTTTGGTTTTTTTGTGCGAGATCAGCGACGAGATCAGCTCGGCTCTATCGGAGGTAACATCAAAGCTTGTCAGTATCTCAGCGGCCAAAGTATCCCTATTTTGCAAAATGGCCAAAAGCTGGTGCTCCGTGTCGAGAGTGAGATTGCGTTCGCGAGCGATTTGCTCTGCGTCTATCAAAGTTTTCTTCAGACTAGGGGTGAATTTATTGAATATATCATTGTTCATTTTTGTTCCTCAAAAAATAATATTGCGTTTTTGTCATCCCGGACACTGATCCGGGATCCAGGAAGTTTGGTTGCAATACTTTGCTTTCGAAATTATTCAACTCGCCTGGATTCCCGCCTGCGCGGGAATGACAGAATAATACGAGTAGACATTAAAAGTGAGTTATTCTTCGTCAATAATTTTGTCTTTTTTGGCCTTTGACTTTTTTGATACCTTCTTCTTGGCTGGAGCTTTTTTGGCAGTACTGATAGTCATCTCTTTCTTCTCAACTGCTTCAGCAGCTGCTTCTTCGCCGAGGTCTTCAAGTGATTTGATGTCGATCCCCCATCCAGTAAGTTTTGAGGCAAGACGAACGTTTTGACCATTTTTGCCGATTGCAAGTGATAGGTTGTCGGTGTCGACGTAAACGGTAGCCTTGCTGTCTTTGGATGAAATTTGAATCTGGCGAGTCTTGGCTGGCGACAAAGCGTTCATGATAAATTGTTCGACATCTTCATCCCAGAGAACTATATCAATTTTCTCCATGCCAATCTCATCAAGTACGGCCTGGACCCTGGTGCCACGTTGACCGACGCACGAACCGACCGGATCAACCTTGTCTTCTGTGGCGATGACGGCAATTTTTGTCCTGAAGCCAGCTTCTCGGGCGATACTTTTTATCTCGACAGTGCCAGCCAGAATCTCTGGCACCTCGATTTCAAATAGTCCTCGAATAAGCTCTTCGTTGCTTCTAGAAACGATAATCTGTGGACCCTTGACCGACTGTGAAACCTCCTTGACGACAACCTTTAGTCTTTGGCCTAGATGATAGCGCTCGTTGGGAATTTGCTCGGAGGGATACAAAATACCATTTACCTTACCAAGGCTGACAACAATATTTCTGCCTTCAAGCTGGGAAACTGTTGCAGTGATGATTTTGTTTTCCTTGTCTTTGAACTCAGCAAAGAGTAAGTCGCGCTCAGCTTCACGAATGCGCTGGATGATAACCTGCTTGGCGGTCTGGGCGGCGATACGACCAAAATCATCGTGGTGTGGTAGCGGGACGATAACTTCTTTGCCGTATTCGGCTTTGGCGTCAATTTCCTTTGCTTCATCTAGTGTCAGCTCGTGTTCGTGTTCCTTGATCTCTTCGGGGTCCTCGATGACGTCATAGATGCGAAACATTTCAGCTTGACCGGTTTCCGGGTTTAGCTTGGTGCGAATTATCTGTCGTGCTTTACCATAGTCCTTACGATAAGCAGCAGCAAGTGCTGCCTCGACAGTTTCCAAAATAATTGCCTTGTCCAAACCTTTTTCTTCGCAAATGTCGTCTATCGCCAACATGAACGGGCTAACTTGTTTCATAACAACTCCTCTTATCTAAATCTTAAATTTAATTATAGCACAGAGTTCAATATTTGAACTGTGTATTTTTTTGTAACTACTCACTCACCCTATCATTGTCATCCTCGGGACCAGCGGTGTTCTCGAGAGTGGTGCCCGGGGATCCATAAAAAGTTTGTGCTGCCTGGATTCCCGCCTGCGCGGGAATGACACTGCAAATGAGCAGTTACATTTCTGAAAAAAAGAAGTGGTCCGAAGGACCACTAACATTGATTATACTTTAACTCAAAGTAGCCTAAAAATCAAGAGGGTTGTTTCATCTTTTCCCTCAAGACCAGCCAAGCGAGTTTGGGTAGGGCGAGTTGACGTTTGGCTCGATTTGGTTCGTGAATTAAGCGATAAAGCCACTCTAGCCCACTTTTTTGCATCCAGTGCGGAGCGCGCGGTGTTATCTTGGCGATGAAATCAAAAGTACCGCCGAGACCGACGCCGACTTTGCAACAAGTTTTGGCTAAGTTTTCGACAAGCCAACGTTCTTGCTTGGGCGCGCCAAGGCAGGCAAGCAAGATGTCGGCTTTGGAATGATTGATCACCTCAATTATTTCTGAGCCCTTGGCACCTATTTTTCCATCGAAGACGCCAGCAACACGAAGGCCTGGGACATCGGTTTGGAGTTTCAGGGCGACTCGTTCGGCAACTGTGGCGGTGCCGCCAAAAAGAAAAAGACGGTACTTGTTTTGAGCGGCGACCTTGGCAATAGACCAGATAAAATCAGACCCGGAGATTTTTTCTTGAAGTGGTGTGTGATAACGCCTAGTAGCAAGTGGCAGAAATAAAAGTGACAAAAACCAGTAAATAGTAATAGTAATTGCACGTAAATATTTATTTTTTGGAGCTTTGAAATCGAGAAAATGGGCGGCCCAAAGGATGCCATAGCTGTCTGGCAGATTTAGTTTTGATTTTTTATTTAATATATCCTTGAACTCTTCATCAGTTTGGGCGCGAATGACAAACTCTGTGTTCGGAGTAGTGATAATTGATTTTTGGCTCGATTCGACGAAGTCAACAATTTTTTGTTCTGCTTCAGCAAAAGAGAGATTGTCAAAAGTCACACCGAGGACATTGATAATGTTTCTAGGCATTTTTCATTTTCTCCAAATATTTCCGGTAACCATCATCGACATGATGGCTTAGATGTTCTAAAAACTTTTCTTTAGAAAATTTCTCAGCTTGGGAGCGACAATTTTGTGGTATGAAGGTATCATACTTTTCTTCCAGCTCGACAATTGCTTTTTCGAGCGATTCGGTCGTCGGATTATCAAAAAAAACTCCTGTCACGTTTTGAACAACTGTTTCCAGTGCTCCGCCGCGACTATAGGCGATAACCGGTCGCCCAGCCGCCATCGCCTCGAGAGGTGTGATGCCAAAATCATCCTCGCCGGCGAAGATAAAGGCGCGACAATCACGATAAAATTGATAGGTCTTCACATCGCTTTGCCAACCGACGAATTTAATTGTCGGTCCGGAAATTGCTTCGAGATCTGCCTGTGATGATCCCTCGCCGACGATAATCAATTTTTTCTGCAATTTATTGCAAACATCGATAACTAGGTCGATGCGCTTGTATGGTTCGAGTCGCGAGACGATCAGAAAATAATCGCTTGGACCATCTTTTGCCATTTCAATTTCAGATACTTCAACTGGTGGATATAAAACACGGCTATCTTGTCGATAGTATTTGGATATTCTTTTTCGAACATTTTCCGAATTAGCCAGAAAATGGTCAACGCGATCAGCTGAAGCTCGATCCCAGAGACGATATTTGTGGAGAATGTTGCGGATATACAACCCTTTCAAACCCCAACCGATATTATTTTCATGCAGATATTCGTTTGTCCAGTCCCAGAGATAGCGAGTTGGTGTGTGGCAGTAGCAGAGGTGGAAAGTCTCCGGTTTGGTGATGACGCCGTGTGCATAGGAATCATTTGAGGAAATGACAACGTCGTATTTTGAAAGGTCGTGTTCTTCGACGGCTCGAGAATATTTACCGATTAAATATTTTGGTTTTTGTCGGAAAAATATCTGGTATTTTTGCAGACTAGTAGTAATTATTTTGTGATTTTTAAAAATACCGTGCGTCCCCTCTTCATCGTAAATCATGCAATAAATGGGCGCATCAGGATAAAGTTCACAGATGGCGGCAAGGGTTTTTTGGGCGCCGCCCATCTTGGTCAAAAAATCACAAACAAGTGCGACCTTTAGCCCATTTTTTTCATTTTCTGTTTTATTCATTTTTCCATTTCTCAATAATGTTCAGAGTCTCTCTTGCTGTTTTTTCCCAAGAAAACTTGGTAGCTTGATCGACGGCTCGACGGGAATATTTATCTCTTAGTTTTTCGTCGGAGATAAATTGAAATATTTTTTCGCCAATGTCATTTTCATCCTCGGGATTACAGAGCAGAGCGGCGTTGCCAACAATTTCCGGCAATGACGAGACATTGGACGTGACTACCGGGACACCACAGGCCAACGCTTCGAGAACTGACAAGCCAAAACCTTCGTAGAGTGTCGGAAACGCAAAGACATCAGCGCGAGCGATTACCTCGGCCAGTTTATCGCGTTTGATAAAGCCAGGCAAGACGATATCTTTGGCATATTGTCCCGCATCGTTGATCAATCTGTAAATAACATCAAAATTATATCCAGGCGAGCCGATGAGAACAAGTTTGTGCTCGATCCCCTTCTCCTTTTTCAAGCTAACAAATGCATTTATCAGGCGAGCGGTATTTTTTCGCTCCTCGAGACGTCCGACAGAGAGAATATAAGGGCTATCAATTTTAAGCAAATCACGTGGTGACGAAAATGGATGAAAAACATTTTTGTCGTATCCGAGCGGGACGACGGAGGCTTTTGATTTCGCTTCGGGAAAATATTTGGTCAGGTCATTTTTTGTTGATTCACTGACGCAGATTAGTTTTTTGGCTCGGCGTAAGTAATTATCAATCGCCTGCCTTTGGCGTATATTTCCGAGAACAGAATATGCTGCGGGAAAATACTTCCAAGCCAGGTCATGAACAATTGCAATTGATTTTTTCGGGGCGCTTGCTGGAATTTTATCGGTTGGCTGGAGATAGACATCACACTTATTTGTGCGAACAATTTGGGGTAAGAACCAGCTATTCCAGAAACGTTTTCGTCGATCTAACTTTTCGATAAAATTTAGCTGGTGTTTGAGTTCTTTTGGCAGAGGGGCGTTGGTGTATAGATAATAGATATTATTGTGATCGATTTTTATCAAATTCAAAATAAGCTCATAGACAAGATTTTCTATGCCAGTTCTATTTTTGACTGCTGCTTTTGAAGCGTCGATGCCGATGATCATAATAGCTCCAAATCTCTACATATTACAAATCTGATTACAAATATACAAATCAGTTTATCGATATTTGTATTTTTGTATTAAATTTGTAATTTGTAGAATGATCTAGCTTTTGGACCAAAGAACTGACTTCTTAAATGCGTCGAGATTTTCGAGAGCAATTCCAGACCCCTTAACGACACACTCCATCGGGTTGTTTGCTACTTCACAGGGAACTCCTGTGACCTTTGTCAAGAGCGCATCGATGTTGCGAAGGAGCGAGCCGCCACCGGTCAAGATGACCCCTTTATCCATAATATCGGAAGCGAGTTCTGGAGGGGTTTTTTGTAAAACATCTTTGACTGCGTTGATAATCTCCAGAAGTGGTGTTTTGATGGCTGCGACGATTTCCTCTGATGAGAGAATGATGCTTTCAGGTAGGCCAGTAATAGAATTTGACCCAGAGGCTTCCATTTTCAACTCTTTTTTCAACGGTTGAGCTGAACCGATCTTAATCTTGATCTCTTCAGCAGTTTGATCGCCGATAATAAGATTGTGTTTTTTTCGAACATAATTGGCAATAGCAGAATCAAATTTATTGCCACCAACGCGTACGGAAGTCGAAGCGACGACATCGCCGAGTGAGATGACGGCAACTTCGCTAGTACCGCCACCAATATCAATAATCATGTTGCCGGCAGGAATGGCAATCGGGATTCCTGCTCCTAGTGCCGCGGCGACTGGTTGCTTGATCAAATAAGTTTGTTTGGCGCCAGCAGAGTTACAGGCATCGATAACGGCACGTCTCTCTGTCGAAGTGACACCGGCAGGAATCGAAACCATAATGTCTGGTTTGAAAAGACGGATACTACCAGAAACTTTGTCGATGTAGTGCTTGAGCATGGCTTCCGCGATATGGAAACTGGCAATCGCACCATCTCTGAGCGGACTGGCAGCGATGATGCTCTCCGGGGTTCGTCCGATCATTTTCTTGGCTTCTTCGCCAATTGCCATAACCTTGTTGTCAGCGGCCTGGAGAGCAACAACGCTAGGATCGCTAATAACTATCCCCTTCTTGGGAATATAAACTCGAACATTGTTGGTTCCAAGATCGATGGCTATTTTGCGGATCATGCTAATAAAATTTCTAATTTCCCCCAAAGGGGAGTCTTTGACTTAATTTCTAATAAAATCCCAATGTTCTATTGTTAGAAAATTAGAATAAATACTAATGTTGTACAATTAAATCTTTTATGTCATCCCGAACTCGTTTCGGGATCCCGCGGCTTGATTCCGAGATGCTGAAACGAGTTCAGCATGACAACTACACAACAGTGGTAATAAATATAAATTGATTTAAAATTAAGAGTTAAAAATTAGTCGCTAGCTAATTCGTTCAATATCGGCGCCGACGGCACGTAATTTTTTATCCATATTTTCATAGCCGCGATCAACAAATTCGATATCGGTGATAATTGTTTCTCCTTTGGCAATCAACGCAGCGATAACTAGAGCGGCACCTCCACGGATGTCAGCGCCAGAAACCTCTGCCCCTGTTAGTTCGCACGGACCTGAAATGGTAAATTCGTGCGTATTGACGATCTCTGTACTCGCCCCCATTTTCCTTACTTGTTCGAGATAAGCAAATCGGCCTTCAAACATGGTTTCAAAAATATTTGTCAATCCTTTTGCTTGAGTCATCAGGACTGCATAAGGCGATTGGAGATCGGTCGAAAAACCCGGGTACGGACGCGTGTCGATAGATTGAGCAGTGAGACCGGAGTGTCGTGAAGTTTTAATATATTCAGCGCCATTGTGATTCACTATTGAAAAACTAGCTCCGGCGTCTTTCATCTTTTTAAGATAGATGGACAGATGGTCACTGATAACTGGGCCAATCTCGAGCCCGGAATTTGTCGCAATCGCAGCGGCCAGATATGTTCCCGCTTCTATCCGATCAGGCATGACTTCATAATCTGTTCCGGATAGACTGCTCACACCCTCAACAGTGATGACATGAGTGCCGGCGCCGGAGATTTTTGCCCCCATTTTATTCAAATAGTTGGCCAAGTCAGCGATTTCCGGCTCGGCTGCAGCTATATGTATCTCGGTTTTTCCAGGGGAAAAAACTGTCGCCAAAATAGCGTTTTCAGTCGCGGTAACACTCATTTTATTGAGGACAATTTTTCCGGCTTGTGGTTTACCGCCGAGATAAAAAGTATGGTCGTCGGAGGTAATTTTGACGCCGAGCTGTTTGAATAAATCGAGATGGTCGTCGATCGGTCTGGAACCGATCAAACAGCCACCCGGCTGGGAAAAGACGGCGTGACCGAATTTCGATAGAAGTGCCCCGATCAGAACGATTGATCCGCGCAATTTTTTCATTAATTTTTCATCTGGATGTGACGATTTTATCTCTGTCGGGTCGATCGTTACAACGTTGTTTGTAAGCTTAATTTTAGCACCAATGCTTTCAAGGATTGCCAGGCTTTTATTTATATCCAAGATGTTCGGCACATTTGAAATGGTTGACGGTGAATCTGCTAAAATTGCCGCTTGTAAAATTTTTAAAGCTGCGTTCTTTGCTCCACCTATTTTGATGGTACCGTTTAATTTTGTTTGTCCTGTTATTTTGAACTTTGCCATAAAACCTCATTTATTTTTTCTATACTATTTGCTATTATTGTATTGTAATAAATGTAAAGTTACAAGACAATTTGCAGTAACTGCTCATCCATCCTTTCTGTCATCCTCGGTTTCAGCGGTGTGACTTGCCCCGCCTTGAGACTTAGGCGGGGCGAGGGAGTGAAGCCCGGGGATCCAGGAAGTTCGGTTGCGATTGTGCCACCTGGATTCTCATTCGAGTCTGAGCCTGAGGGCTCATCCCTCAGAATCGATGACCCGCCGGAGTTTATCCCGTACTCTGATACGGGGCGGGAATGACAGCCGAGTGAGCAGTTACAGTTTGCAATATTATGAAAGCACAAAATGGTTAGAAATGATCGACGTACACGTTTGCTGCCAAAAATTTTGTTTGGACAATCCATAGTTGCATTCATTGTTATTTTAATGTCCCTTGGTGTTATCTTTTATGCTGAAGGTTATCGTTTCGATTTTTCAACCTTCAGAGTCGTAAAAACCGGCGTACTCTATCTCAAATTTCAGCCACGAAATGTGACGATCAGCGTAAATGATCTGCGTCAGGAAGAATCCTCAAGTTTTGTTGAAAACCTGACGCCCGGTTTATATCATGTTTCAGTCGATAAATCTGGATATGTGTCATGGAAGCTTGGTCTGCAGGTGAGATCTCAGTCTGTCAATGAATTTAGTGACATCATACTTTTTCGTTCGAAAATACCTGTTTCTGATCTGACTGATCCGGATAAAATCGGTATTTTGACGGAACCAACCGAAGTTCTGGCGTCAAATGCCCCTGATCAATTGTTGTACAATGAATACGAGATTTGGGTCGGTAATCAACTCGTAACTCGATTTGCATCACCTGTCCAGGGCGCAGTCTGGTATCCGGATCTTGCTCATATAGTATATCAACAGGGCAAAGAAATTCGTCTTATCGAGTCAAATGGTCAAAACGACACTGCCCTTGTGAAATTATCCAGTGATACGCCGACCATCTTTGCTATCGGGAGTCGTGGTTCAGAACTCTATTTTCAGGATGACGGTAAGTACAAAATGGCAAAGATTCGGTAAATCTGAATATAAATCTCTTTAATAATAAGTAGGACTATTGCTTATTTTAGACCAAAATAAATTTGGCTGGTCTCGGGATTTTTTAAAATATCTTTATTTCCTTCAAGCGCGACACGCCCATTTTCAAGTATGTATGTACGGTTTGCAATCGAGACAGCCTGTTTAACGTTTTGTTCGACAATTAAAACTGACACACTTCTATGATTAATTTCAACAATTTTACTAAACACTTCTTTCATCGCGATTGGAGAAAGACCAAGTGATGGTTCATCAAGGAGTAGTAACTCAGGATTTTGAACAAGTGCACGAGCGATTGAGAGCAATTGCTGTTGTCCCCCTGAAAGGGTAGATGCGTTATGTTTCTGCTTTGCTTTAAGGGTTGGGAATTTTTCAAATATATCTTTAATATTTCTTTTGACCAGCTCCTTGTCGGTAAAGATAAAAGCTCCCATCTCTAGATTTTCGAACACCGTCATGTCGGAAAAAACCAGTCTGCCCTGTGGAGCAAAGCTAATACCCTCCCTAATCAAGTCGTGTGTTGGTAGATTTGTAATGTCTTTGTCTTTAAAAATAATTTGGCCATCATAGATATCTGCCAAGTTAAAAATGCTTTTGAGTAATGTCGACTTGCCTGCTCCATTGGTACCGATCAATGCCACAATCTCGCCCGGATCGACATAAATATCAACCCCGCGAAGAATTTCCATACCATCATAACCGGATTTTAGAGAGGATATTTTTAGCATATTATTTTAGTCTCTTGTTCTCGTGACGCAACACTTTGGCATTCTTTGAAGTCACAACACTTTCACCTGTTTGCTTTTCCACTTCTAATCGCGCTTTTTTTGCGGCTAAACCACCTTTTCGAGCCACTTCCCTGTTTTTTTGTAATCCGGTCGGCTTCTGTTTTTTGGAAATTTCCATCGTAGAGGCTTCGGCCAACATATTCAAGATCAGCTCTAGATTGGTCATATTATCTCTCAGATTTTCTTTTTTGAGTTTTTTCAGCTTTTTGTAATCTCTGACACTCCTGTCCGCCCAAGCTTTTGTGATTTCATCCGTTAAAATCGCGTATTCCAGCCCCTCTTTCATTTCTCGTTCGTGCCATTCATCGGTCAGCTCTTTGCGTACTTCAATACTTTTCAAGCGCTGGTTTATCCATTCCTTTGAATAACCTTTTCGCAAATAAATTTTCATCGCCCGATCAAAAGCAAGCTCTGGATCCTCAGTTTCTTCTATTCTCTCGTATCCGACTTTTGCCAGCCATAGTTTAAACGGCTCAGCCTTTGGTGAGGGAATCGATTGAACAAGACGAAGTAAATTTTCCGTAGAAAAGCAGTCTGTCGCGTATTTTTTACCGTCAGAGGCAACAAACTTCAGTTGTACGATTTTTTCGTACACCTCACTTCCTTCGTCTTTTAGTTTATTTTTTAAATCACTCCAGTATCGTTTTGGGATAGTCGAATTGGTTAAAATTTCAATAACATCAACGACTGAAAAATACCACAGCTCTCTCTCCTTATTCCAAGTGCGGCGAACTTTCTTTTGATCAAATAGGATTATGGAATTTGACTTTTTCATGATGAGTTTATTATATCTCAAACTACTCAAAAAAGCCCAGAGATGAGCTTTTTGAGCAGATTAAATCATTTTTGTATTACTGAACTTTTGAGTATACTTCCTTACCACCAACCAACTTCAGCTCGTACCAATTATTGATGTCGGCGTCACCATTTGACTTGAATGAAAAGGTGGCAACGGATCCGTTGTAATCTTTAATTGAAGAAAAGTAATCCTTCACACACGTTGAATCTTCGCCGCATTTTACCAATGCATTTTTTAGCATATAAACACCGTCATAAGCCGCACCAACAAAAAAGTTGTTGTAAGGAATATCCTTGCCATATTTAGCGTTGTATTTTGAAATTAATGCAGCTGTATTTTTGGATGTTAAATTAGCATACGGAGCAACAGTAAATGTTCCGTCAGGGAGAGCATTACCGGATTGTGCGTATACCGTCTTTCCAACAAAAACTGAATTACCCAGAAGTGTTCCAGTAATGTTGAGAGTTTTTATTTCTTTGGCAATTTCTATTGCAGTTGGTTGCCCCTGTGGAGAGACGAACAGCGCGTCAGGTTTGGCGGCCTTTATCTTTGTTAACTCGGTTTGAAAACCGGCTTGACCTGAAGCATATTCCTCGGAGTCGATAATTGTTCCACCCAAAGCGACAAAATCTTTTATAAAATCATCAGTAATACCTTTTGCGTACGCTGTCTGTTCTGTGATTGTAGCGATTGTTTTAAGATTGTAAGTATTATAAGCCAGCTGTGCAATTTGTGCTGATTGGTCAGAACTCGATGGACTTGTTCGAAAAACATAAGAATATTTATCCAAAATTCCTGGGGCTGTCGAAACACCGGCCAATCCAAAAACTTTATTTTTGTCCAAGATTGGTGCGATTATGGCAGTTTCACTACTACAATGACCACCGAGAATAAATTTAACCTTGTCAGTCTGAATCAACTTATTTGCAGCAATCACGGCCTGATCAGCTTGACATTTACCATCTTCAGCAACTACACTCAAATTTCGCCCGTCGATGCCACCTGCTTTGTTAATTTCTTCAACAGCCATATTGATCATGTCGAGCGAACCCTGACCATAAAGTGCCGCTACGCCTGTCAGTGGTGCTATAACTCCAATTTTAATATTGGTCTTTGGCGTTTTATTTTGTTGCCACCACGACAACCCGCCGATAAATACAACCAATAAAATAACTAAACCGATTGGTAGCCACCAGTTGGTTTTTTTCTGTTCTTCCACTTCTTCTTTTTTGTCCATTCCTCCACCTTCTTAAATTAATTCTGCATAAATTTTAGAAATTTTATTTCCATCTTGTCTGATATATCGGAAAATATGTTAATAAATTGAGTTCTGCATTTCGAAAGTCATAGATTGCCGTGCCAGCCGATGTTCATCGGCTTGGCTCGCAATGACGGATAGGTGCCTAGATTCATTTATGCACCGAGATAAGCTTCTTTGACTTTTTGATTTTTCTCGATCTCAATCGGATTGCCATGTGCGATTATTTTACCTGCATCCATGACCACCACCTCATCAACTAAATTGTACACAAAGTTCATATCATGTTCAATAATTAGAATAGTCTCTCCCTCATCCTTAAGCTTGGTTAAGAATTTTGAAATTTCGTTTCGCAAATGTGGCGTAACACCGGCGACCGGCTCATCGAGAAGCATAATTTTGTGTGGCAAGAGATATGTTCGGGCAATTTCAATCAGTCGGCGTTGACCGAAGCTGAGAGTTTTGACCGGCATATTTATTTTTTTGTTGAGTTCAAATAAATCCAAAATTTCATTTATTTGTTCTGTCTGTTCTGTCGATGGCTTAGACCTGGCAAAGAAATTAAAATTTCTCTGATCGAGCACCAACAACAGATTTTCCTTGACGGTTAGATTTTTGAACAGCCGCGATTGCTGATACATTCTCGAGATACCCAACCGGGCTCTTTCTTCAACTGAATTATCAGTGATATTGGATCCGTCAAGGATTATTTTGCCTGAGTCTACAGATAAAATTCCGGAAATCAAATTAAAGACGGTTGTCTTGCCTGAACCATTTGGACCTATCATGGCAATAATTTTGCCGGACTCAATTTCAAAACTACAGCCGTCAACCGCTTTGACGCCGCCAAATGACCGCTTAAGATTTTTTATTTCCAAAATATTACTCAAGTTCAACCTTTCCATAAAACCCCTTTGGTTTGTAAAGAAGTATTAAAAGTAAAAACAGGGCATAGAGCAATTGGCGTCCCGGACCGATCAGTGATGATGGCAAGCCGATGAAGCGGAGCGGCTCAGGAAGTAAGACAATTATTATAGTTGCAAAGACAGTACCGGGCAGAGAGGCAAGTCCGCCGATAACGACAATGGTTAGGATAGGAATCAAGTTGACAAACATAAAAGAGGTTGGATCGATGTATGAAAGATAAGATGCCAGTAAGCAGCCGGCGATGCCAGCAAAAAAAGCTGAAATCATCAAGGCCAGGCTTTTGGCAGTGGCTGTCTTTTTACCTAAGCTCTTGGCTGCCAATTCGTCATCTCTGATGGCTTCGAGTGTTTTACCAAACGGCGATGAAGCAATTTTGTGTAGAATTAAATAAGTTAAAATTGCGATCAGAGCAGAGAGAATTAAAAAGTTTGTGTCGTTGTTGAAATCTATACCCCAAAATTGTGGTCGCGGAATCCCGGGTAGTCCAAGTGGACCCTTGGTCAGTCCAATCCAGTTGAGAGTGACAGCGTAGATCACAAATGAAAACCCCATCGTTGCCAGTGCGAGATAATCCCCTTTTAATTTATTGGTTGCGGTCGAAAGTATATAAGCAAAGATTGTTGGTACCAGAGCAGCGGTGAGCAAGCAAAACCAAAACGGTTGGCCGGACAAAGCCAAAAGAGCGGAAGCATAAGCCCCGATAGCGTAGAAGCCGACAAACCCGAGATTAAACAAACCACAAAAGCCAAGTGCGAGTTGAAGTGACAGTGCCAAAATCAAGTAAATCGAAATCATTATCAGTAATCCGCCAAAATAGCTCGAGATCATTTTGTTGCCTCTTTCTTGACCGTAAATAATCCAGTTGACTTAAATAATAGAAAAATAAACAAAATAATGAAGGCAATAGCATCTTGGAAACCAGAAGGTAAAAACCAGATGCCGAATTTTTCGACCAGACCGAGAAAAAATGAGCCGGCGATAGCGCCAGGAACGCTGCCGATGCCGCCGATGATGGCGCCGGCGAAGCCTTTGATCATCAAGTTTGTTCCCATTGTCGGTGTTAGATTGTATTCAAGTGTGATCAAAATACCGGCCAAGCCGGCGATAGCCGAGCCGACTACAAAAGACCAAGTATAAATTTTTTCTGCTGAAATCCCGACGATCTCGGCCACGTCCTTGTTGTCGGCGACAGCTCTCATCGCCTTGCCGGTCTTGGTTTTATTCATAAACCATGTCAGAAAGATAAAAAGGATGACCGCGCTGATGATTGTTATGATTTGAAGTGGCGTGATTAAGCCACCGGCAATCGAGATGCCCGTTCTTGACTGGACAAACCCAATTGTTTTGACATTATTTCCGAAGAAAATTTGAATAAGTGATTCCAGCAAAATTAAAAGTCCGACGCTGGCGATCAATAAAATCGACGAACTCGATTTCCTTTTTCTAAGTGGTTTGTAAAAAAGTAAATTGAGTAAAAATCCAATGATAGCGGTCGAAATGATTGTCAGGACAGCGGCGAGCCAAAAGTCCAGTCCTAAAAGTGAATAAAACCAGTACAGAAGATAACCACCCCAAACCGCGACGGTGCCGTGGGCAAAATGAACAAATTTATTGGTCGAATAAATCAACGAAAAACCAGACGCGATCAGAGCGTAGATTGCGCCAGCGACTAAACCATTGATGAAAATTTGGATAAACAAACTACTTTTCTCTTTAATATTCTGACTAAAACACGACAGATCGATGCCCATCATTTGACAGTGAGTGCTCATGACAGTCGAATTACAGGCTTAATCCTCGCAATGACAAGTAAAATTTTATCGTCCACTAGTCAAAGACTGGAAATTGATCGGAGTGTCTGGCTTGGTATTATTTTTGGGATCCGGATGAATTTGATTTGCCAGGACGACGACGCGCTTTAGAGATGTGCCGACCGGCCAGCAAGTTACAAGGGTCAGGCGTGAATCATTTGTAGCTTTTAAAAGTGAAATGTCACTTGGCACGACAATTTTTGTGTCAAAAACCTGATAAACATAGACAACATCGTTATAATTGATATAGATCTGGTCGCCAATGACGAGCTTATCAAGTAGAGCAAAAATAGAGTTATAATCACTTTTGACCCAAACGTAATTGGAACTATGACCGGTAATATAAATATTCCCGGTTTGTCCCGGTAGTGAGGTGCCGTTGATCTGAATAACACCATTGATTAAATTTGATTCAACCTCTTTGTAAACATTGTTGACACCAAAGGTAACTGGTGCGTTGACATCCAATACGGGAATCGCAATGTGATTATCTGCGACATTCGGCGTTGAGTATTTTTCTTCCTCTAGAGTTGGCACTTTCGGCACATTTATCTGAACGACAGGTGTTTCATCGGTCGTTTGCGTCGTAAAGTTGCTTTTGTACCAATAAGTGATTGTCGAAGAGACGGCATTGAAATTGATAACAGAATAAACTATCGCAGAAAAAATTGCGAAATACATGAAATAGTAAAATATACTAAAAAGTACACTTTGTCGTTTTTCAGCACGGTCCCGGTAGGAAAAAAGCCTGACGAGATCTTCTTCGGTGATTTGTTGTTTCATTGCCTACTTTATTAACATTGTGATAGATTGCCGCGCCAGCCGATGAACATCGGCTTGGCTCGCAATGATACCGCAGGAAGTAACTATGGTTGATGTTAATATTTTAGCAAAAAAATAACTCAGGTCATAGTGTTTTTTTGTGATGTTTCTCCGCTTTTGAAACCACATCGGTCGAAATGACAACAGTTACGACGAAACAAGCCTGCCGTCTTTGAGGCGGAAAGTTCTTTCGGCTTGATCGGCAACACCGTTATCGTGAGTAACAGCGAGTATAGTTGTGTTCTCGGTTTTCGCCAAGCTTTTGAGCAAATTAATAACAATTTGCCCGGTAGCCGAATCGAGATTACCTGTCGGTTCGTCAGCTAAAATTAATTTTGGATTGTTTGCCAGCGCCCTGGCAATTGCAACACGTTGCTGCTCACCGCCAGATAGCCTGGTCGGTTTGCGTAAAAATTTGTCATCGGTTATGCCAGCCTGTTTGAGTAGTTTGGCAGCATGTGCCCGACGGCTTGGCCGTGGGGAGCTTCATTGCAAACTACGGATGATTGTTGCGTTGATACTGCCGTCACTGTTTGAGTCGCCGACAACGATGACTTCACTGCTGGCTTTAAGGTTACTGGCTTTGTCGATCTTGCCGTTAATAACCACTGAGGTATCTGAGGCAATTTTGACGGTGTAGGCGGTGCCGTCAGTGTCTTTTATGACGATGTTGTCGGAATTGACCGTACTAATCTGTCCCGCAATTCTATTTCGATAACCAGAGATGGTGTTCTCATCGCCATCAATCACGCGATGTCGTCCATATCCCCTCATCATTCCGCCGCCGCCATAGCTAGCTTCAGTGCCCGCTATTTTACCAAAACTCCCATAAGCGTAATGTCGGCTTGATCCTCTGCCGAGTGCAAAAACACCACCGAGAATTAGCAAGAAAATTAGCACACCAAAAATCATTCCAAACGGACCATACTGATGACGATAGTAGTGCATTTTTTCCTGATTCATCTTATTATATTCAGATTCGTTTGTTTTTTTCTCTTTCATTTCCTCGTCCACCATAACCTCTTTCTTTAATATCACTTTATTTAAACTCAAACAGTACAATCGCGACCAAACCTCCTATAGATCCCCGGGCTTCACTCTCTCGCCCCGCCTAAGTCTCAAGGCGGAGCAAGTCACACCGCTGAACCCGAGGATGACAAAGAAGGTGGTGAGCAGTTCAGTGCCCCGCCCATACCGGGGGAGGATGATGTGAGCGGGGCGACTAGAACTAATATTAGTTTAAAACAACAACCTGAGAACAGGCTTAATAACGCGCTATGTATTTGAATATTGTATTCGCGACAAAAAGACACGCCAGCGATCGACGTGTCTTTTTTATGGGTTAAATTATTTTTTTAATAAATTGTTGGTCCCTGATCCGGCATGATCACATGCCTTGGCAAGTACACATTTTTGTTTCTCCCATTGGCGCCTCCTATGTTTAATGATCAACTTAATATGATCTTATAACAGGAAGCTGAAGAAATGCTTAATCCAGATCGTCGATCTTGGCCTTGAGATTTTTGAGTTCGTCAATAATTTGATCGAGTGTCTTGTCCAGTTTTTTGTGGCGATCAATCTCTGTTTTTTCGTGATCAGAGGCCAAGTGACCCTCGACGGCATCGATTGACTCCTCAACGTCGTCAAGATTTTCCTCCACATCATCCAAGCTCTCTTCGACATCATCAAGGCTTTCCTCGAAGTCGTCAAGTCTGTCGGCCTGCTGATTGACGGAGCGTTGGATAAAGATAGCCAGATAAATTGCTTCAAGCGAGACCACCGTGGTTAAAATCAGCAAGATCAGGTCGTATGTTAATCCGAAAATCCAGTGAGCTGCGAAAAAGAGAGCAAACAAAATAGTGTGAACAATTATTGATTGGGTCGTACCAACCCAGACAACAGTTGCGTCAGAAATAGTATCTAGAGTGATTTTTTTGATTTTTTTCTTTTTGGTCATCTTGTCCTCCTTGTTTTATTACAAACAAAAATCCACTAGATTGTGGATACTCAACCTATCTATTATATAGATTTTTTACTATTTTGGCAAGTGTAAAAGTGGAAAAGTCACTCTGAACTCACTGCCGTGACCGGGCTGACTTTCGATCGTGATGATCCCGTCATGCATCTCAGCGATGTTTCTGGCGATTGATAACCCAAGACCGTAGCCACCGGGGACATTTCTGACACGTGAGTTGTCCGCACGATAAAAACGGTTAAAAATATACGGTACATCACCTGCTTTGATGCCGACACCATGATCTTTTACCGACACGACTGCGTGCTTCTTGTCAGCGGAGAGATAAATATCAACTTTTGATTTTTCATCTGAGTACTTGATCGCGTTATCAAAAAGAATAACAAAAAGTTCGTTGAGACTTGGGGTGTCACCGTGGACAAAAAGATCTTTTGCTTGACCCTTGAAGGTGAAGTGAATCGATTTTTTCTTTGCCAGACTTTCTATCTTTTCGTAAGCTTCGAGGACAATATTTGATATTGCAATTTTTGTAAAACTTGCTTTTGCTGCTTCTCGGCTTCGGGCAACTTTGAGAAGTGCATTTGAGAGAGATTCGAGTTTGCCAATCTCTTCGAGGTTACTTTGTAATAACTTTTTGGCGTCATCTAAATGGATATCTTTATCACGCAAGGCTACTTCAACTTCGGTCTTCATCGCAGTCAAGGGAGTACGAAGCTCGTGAGAAGCATCGGCGGTAAAACAGTTTTGAGAGTAAAGTGCGTCTTCGATCGGTCGCATCGAGCTTTTGGCGAGAAAATAACTCAAGAATGATGACAATATCAGGATAATTAAATTCCAATAAATCAGATTGTCGCGCAAATTATCCTCGGATTCACTGAGCTGGTTTTGGCGGATCTGGTCAATGTCGGAAAACGGTGTCATCATTCCGTTGTTTTGCCCTATATTCCAGATAACACGTGATTGTCGACCAAGTCCAGAGTCGAGCTCTTTTGATGATAAATTGAAGATAACAAAACTAAAAAGCATGCTGATCGTCATGACGATCAGGACGTAAAATAGGGTCAGACGAAGATAGGGAGACTTATGGAGCTTCATGATAGTTGCCAAGGGATTACAAAATTACGAATTGATTACAAATTCTACAAATACATACCCCACCTAGCCTCCCCTAGCTTAGGGGAGGAACCATTTGTAAGATTTGCATTGATTTGTAGTTTTGTAATCATTGTGATTATTCTGGTGCCTCGGTGATTTTGTAGCCAAATCCCCTGCTTGTCTGGATAAGGTTGGGTTCTTTGGGAAATGGTCGATCGATTTTATTACGCAAATATCCAATGTAAACTTCGACAGTGTTGGGCAAAATGTCGGCGTCGTAATCCCAGACATGGGCGATGATGTTGTCCTTGGTCAAGATCCGATCAGGATTGCGCATTATGTATTCCAGTAGTGCAAACTCTTTGCTCGAGAGTTTGATGTCTTTGTTTTTGCGCTTGACGACGAAACGAGCCGGATCAAGCGTCAGATCAGCAATTTGAAGCACTGTATCGTCTGTTTTGCTCGGCCGTCGCAGAAGAGCGCGGACGCGGGCCAATAATTCCTCGAAGGCAAAGGGCTTGATCAGATAATCATCAGCGCCAGCATTGAGACCTTCGACACGGTCAGAAATTTTATCTTTGGCGGTCAGAAAGAGAATTGGCGTGTTATATTTCTTGTCACGCAAAGCCTGGCAGACCTTGATGCCGTCAACTCCGGGTAACATTCGGTCGATAATAATTAAATCATAATCAATCGTCAGAGCGGTCGCCAAGCCGTCCTTGCCGTCAAAAGAAACATCGACAGCATAGGACTCCTGATTTAAGCCTTTTTTAATTGCATTGGCAATTTTGTGATCATCTTCTATAACCAATAATCTCATATGTTAAAATCTCGCATTCTAGTTTAATATCTCAAACCTCGTCCTGCCGGCCGTAGCCTTGGCGTAGGCTGGTGATCGTCTTCAATAACAAGCAATCTCATACAAATTTCGTATTAGGTATCTCGTATAACGTATTAGGGGGCGCTCGGTACTCGGTACTGTGAACTTGGATCTACGTTGATATTATACCATATTGGCTGAGATAAAGCTGAAAAGATGGCTAAAAGACTAAAGCTTTCGACTAGAAAATGGCGCGAATTCCGGTGTTTATACAGTTTGGGTCTGACAAAATACTAAATTGAACATAATTTTGTGCTTATATATTGACAAATACTATCAAATCTGTTAGTATAATTTTGGCAATTCTGCCAATCCTGCCCGAAAAAGGAGCCCTGAAGATGGGCAAAAACGTGAAAGCGTTTGATCGACCGGCCGAGCCGATGACCTTGAAAGAGGTTGCGGCGTGGCTGGTACTAGTGATCGTGATCGTTGCCATCGCGGCGGCGTTCATCACCCGCGCCGTCGATGATGGCAATCGGCGTGCGGTAGCGGTCCGTGCCGCTGTTGCTGAGCCGACGCGATGGTACTACGCCGTCCAGGACGGCGACACGTATCACTCGATCGCCACTTTGTTTGCGCCGAAAGGCGCTGACAAGCGGCACTGGGAGGCTGAGCTCGACCGCATTAACAGGCGGTCGTCGAGCAACGGCCAGCTGTCCTCCGGTGACAGCTTGCTGTTGCCGGTTGATTCGGCGGTCGACCCTTCGTCACCTCTGGTGCAGAGGGTCCCGACAGCGGAGGAAGCGGCCAAGGAGATGGCCGCCTCTCTCCGCCCCGTGGCGGCGGAGAAATAACAGGAGTGGCGTCGTGATGAAAGCTCGTCGGCGGGGGTACCCTTCGGGGGACCCTCGCCGACACAGCAAAATTAAAAAGAAAATAATGTAATCGGTTGTCCATTCGGATGCCGGTTTTTTTTGTGTTCTCAGAGAAAAGTAATTACTAACTCACTTCATATTGTCATCTCGACTCCTCGGTTCGTCGAGGGTGGAGAGATCTTGTTTCTTGAAAAGATCCTTCGACAAGCTCAGAGCCTGTCCCGAGCTAGCCGAGGGAATGACACTTCGTGTCAGATTTCTCCGACCGTTCGACAGAGCTCACGGGGTCGAAATGAAAAGATGGGTGAGCAGTTACTCCCAAAAATGTTGACACACACAGTCAAAAATGTTATAAACATGTCAAGGGAAAGGGAGTCATACAGTGGAAGAGTTTTCCGATGTGTTGGCAATTGTGGTGGCATCCCTCGGGTTTTCAATTCTCGTCGGTTGCCACAAAGTCGACGACTACGGCTACAAACCTGCACAGTCTGTGGCGGTGCAGCCAAGCGAGTCGGTTCGGCCCGATCCGGAGCCGAACATGTCGGCGGCGGAGGTCGTCGCCGAACAACGTGCCGGTGAGGAGAGTAATGCGGCTGATCTCAGCGATAGTCTGCGGATGCGGATCGTTGCTGAGCAACAGGCTGCGGAGGCTGAGGCTGTGAAGGATAGCCCGCGAATGAAGATCGTCGCGGAACAACAGGCCTCGAAGGAGACAAAGAAGTTGCAGGGCGACAAGGAGTCGCCCTGAAGTGTCGGGGCGGAAGGTTTCGGGCCGTGTGCCAGAAACCTTCCGCCCATCAACAAAATTGGATAAATAAAAAACAGCAATTAAGCTGTTTTTTTTGGTACCGAAGGTGGGATTTGAACCTGTCTACCGACAGGCAGACCCATAAGGCACGAGGCCACACGATTTTGAGCCTGCCTGTCGGCAGACAGGTCGTGCGATTCTTATTCATTTGGTGCCGCGGGTGGGAATCGAACCCACATTCCTTGAGGGAATACGATTTTGAGTCGTACGCGTATACCAATTCCGCCACCGCGGCCCAAAATGAACAAGACGCTAATCAAATTATTTAAATATCTATTTTTCGAATAAATTCACGACCGCAACCACTTTTTAATTGTTTTTCTCTAGTTCTGGCTGAGACACGGTCAGGGTACTTTTCACTGTAAATTAATTTAAAAGGTGTGTAAGGCTTAGTTGTTTTGTTGTAACCCTTGTTGTGTTGATTTATTCTTCGAGATAAATTATTGCTAATACCAATATAATGATAATTCCTTTTTGTACTTTTTAATACATAGACAAAATACATATATAATAGGTTATACCAATTCCGCCCTGCCTGCCGGCAGGCAGGCACTTCGGCATGACCAAATAATAGCAGAAAATAACTTATCTCGCAATCTCAATCGGCTTGTCGCCTGTTAGATCGAAAATTTGTGATGGAGAGGGGTTTTTGATATTGCCGCCGTCGATAATTAATCCGATTGCGTCCAACACTTTTGGTTCAAATTGGGCAGTTATTTCTTCGACCGAGGCAGATGTTGGCTTGCCGGTGAGATTGGCTGAGGTTTGAGCGAGGATATAATCTGACTTTTTAGCAATTGTCAGAATTAGCTCCGAATTTGGAATTCTAACTGCGACAGTCCCCTCTTTTTGGCAATATTTGGAAATGCCATTATTTTTCTTTGATTTCAATATAAATGTATACGGACCGAAAATATGAGATTTTATAAAATCTGGATGAGTGTTTTCCGCAATCAATTCTAGTGCTGGAATTGAAGTGACGGCCAGGCCAATAGTTTTGTCGAGTGGTCTTTTCTTCAGATCAAAAATCTTTTTGACAGCCTCGTCATTTTTCGGATCGCAAATGATGCCATAGACAGTATCAAAAGGTGCGATGACAAGACCGCCAGATTTGATAATATTTACGGCTTCAGTCACAACCTGTTCAAAATTTTGAGGTGTTAGTTTTTTGATGTTCATATTACCAGAATTAAAAATAAAACGCGTTATGTGCAATTAAATTAACATTTAACTGTTTTTTTATTCTTCGAGCGTGAAGCGAGAAGTTTAATAAACTTTTTAAGTTATCAGCTGATAGTTTTCAGCTTCGAACAATAATTACACATAACGCGTAGAATAAAGTATTAAGAATTAAGCTTGTTGTGTGCAATTGCTAAAAACAGTCTAGCATAATATAATAGGATAAGAAATTGCATAAATAATGACTAGTCCTCCTTCGCATAAAGCTTCCCACTTCGCCCACTGCGGGCTACGAGGGACAAGATGGAGGACAAAATCGCAAACGATTTTGGAGGGATTTTGGTTTTAGGCACGAATACAAAGAAGAATATTTTTGGTTTGATTATATTAGACGGTTGGGGCGTGGCTCCGGTTTGGGGTGGCAATGCTCTCAGTATTGCTGAGGTAAAGAACTACAACACTATTACAAAAAAGTGTCCGCACACAACACTCCAGGCTTCTGGAACTGCGGTTGGTTTGCCGGCTGAATCCCCTGGAAATTCTGAGGCTGGACACCTAAACATTGGTGCTGGCCACGTGGTTTATCAGGATCAATCAATTATTGATAAATTTATTGAAGACGGCAGTTTCGAGAAAAATGAGGTTTTGAATCGAGCTATCCACTCAGCTCAGCAGAACCATGCTCGTCTGCACTTGATGGGACTTCTCTCAAAGACTGGTACTCACAGTCAAATTTCCCATATTTATGCTATTTTGAGATTGTGCAAAAAAATGAATTTTAGCAATGTCTATTTGCATATTTTTACTGATGGTCGTGATTCAGAGCCGATGACTGGTATTGAGACACTGGCGGAGCTTGAAAATCAGATGCGAGAGATCGGAGTTGGCCAGATCTCGACAATAATTGGCCGATTTTATGCGATGGATCGCGATAATCGCTGGGAGCGAATCGCTGAGGCGTATGACTTATTGACTCTAGGTAAAGGCACAAAATTTAGTTCTGCCGGTGAAATTTTCACTAAATCATATGCTCGTGGTATGACCGACGAATTTATCGAACCAAGCGTGATTATCAATAAAGACAATCATGCCGAGCTTATCTCTGACAACGACAGCGTTGTATTTTTCAATTATCGCGCTGATCGAGCAAGGGAGCTGACAAATGCTTTTTTGGAACCAGACATGAGAGATAAGTTGCCAGGCCGAAAGATGCTCAAAAATCTTTATTTTGCTTCCTTTGTCATGCATGGGGACACGACGCTTGGAAATCATGTCTTTGAACCACAACAGGTGATGAGTCCTTTAGCTGAGCAATTATCGCTCAATAATCTTCGTCAATATCATACAGCAGAAACGGAAAAATACGCCCACGTTACTTATTTTCTGAACGGTGGCCGTGAAAAGCCATTTCCTGGCGAAGATTGGAAAATGGTTCCTTCCCCTCGCGATGTGCCAACATATGATTTGAAACCGGAAATGTCAGCACAGGGTGTCACAGACACACTGCTACAGGCAATCAATAAAAATATCTACGATACTTTTATCGTAAATTTTGCCAACGCTGATATGGTCGGGCACACTGGTAATATGAAAGCCGCCGTCAAAGCGGTGGAATTTGTTGACAAGTGTCTAGGAGAAATATTAAATACTGTGCTCCAGAAAAATGGCACAGTTTTTGTCTTTGCTGATCATGGAAATGCTGAGCAGATGGTCAATCCTCGCACTGGTGAGCCTGATACAGAGCACACAACAAATCCCGTCCCTTTTATCATTGTCAGTGCCGATCAACAAATCGCAAAAACAAAGCTCAAAAGTGGAGGTTCCCTGTCAAACATTGTCCCGACAGTATTGGACCTGATGAAGATACCCTTTAAAAGTGAAACAAAAGCTGAATCATTGGTTCTGCACTAATATGACACAAAAAGAAAAAAAACCTATTGTATTAATAATTGCTGACGGTTTTGGCTTGAGCACAAGCTGGCAGGGAAATGCAATTACAGCAGCTCAAACAGCTATTTTTTCAGAATATTGGCAGGACTATCGCCATCTTGTTTTGCAATCAAAAAGAGGTGTTTACGATGATTGCTACACTGGATATACCGAGATAGCGACCGGCCAACCAAACAAAAGCAGGGTGCGTTTGACACAGGAATCGCTGTCACACAATCAGCGGTTTCTCTCGAGTTTAGATGCGGCAAAGCGAAACAACGCTTCAATCCAGATACTCGCCCAGGTTTCAAACTATAATCTAGATGAAATAGTTGAAAACTTATCTGAAATAGCTAGGTTCGCCAAAAGAAATTCTATTATTGGTCTTTTCGTTCACCTGTTCTTTGATTCCTCTGTGTCGACAAAAGCAGATGCGGCTGTCTGCTTATCTGCCATTGAAGATTGTCTAAAAATAATTGAATATGGTCAAATCGCTAGTCTGAGTGGCTGCGGAAACAAGAAAAAACACAACACTGCTTTGATTGTAAAAATGCTTTTGTCTGGCAAAGCTCAGACAGCGTTGTCTGCAAAGCAAGCGCTGGCATTGCAAAAGTCAGAAACACCAGCTGAAATGAGCCCGACTATTATCAAATTGCGTCATAATCCCAAAATAAGCAGCTTTGATTTACCGTTTCTTTTGTCTGTACCCTCTCCACAACTTACTGATGTTTTGCGTGAAATCATTATGTCTGCAAACGAGAAAACCTCGCGCGCCGTTTCATTTTTGGATTTTTGGGCAATTTCAGAATTTCCATTCGATTTACGCACCAAAGTTAATTATTTTTTTCAAAAGGATCTGCAGTCATATCTTTCCAACATTTTATATGAACAAGGACTTCACCAGGCTCTAGTGACAGATCAGGACAATTTGCACAATCTAGACACCTATTATCTTGATGGTCTTGGGCACGTAAAAATTAAAGTCCCTCTAGTTAGATCGGAATCGCATCTAAAAAAGCAAACCAGCACTACTGAGGAAATTACTGACCTGGCGTTGCAGGTGATTGCTCAGAAGCAGTGTGACTTTATCACCGTTAATTTCCCCTCGCTTTACCGATTTAGTCAGGCGGGCTTGTTTGCTGAGTGTGTCACCGAAGTCAAACTACTGGATAAATCACTTGGTCGCATCGTCAAGGATGCCTTGGCCGCTTCTGGCTATGTGGTCTTTTGCTCGGCTTTCGGTGGGGCGGAAGGTGGTGCAGATACTAAGATTGAGCAGGTGAACGAGAAGCAGAGACAGTCTCATCTTCCATTTATTATTATCTCGGCTGAAACAAAACATAAATCAGGTGAGACACTTCTGCAAGAAATCGTCCATTCGAAGGCAGATTTGACAAATGTATTTGATGCGCTTAAAATTTTACTTTCGGGAGACTAAGAGCGTTAAAAAATTAATTGAGCATCATGTTTATGAGTAATATTAAATCAACTATCTCGCCAAAATCGATTGCAATTATTGGAGCATCATCTCATAGCCAGAAGGTCGGATTTCAGATACTGCAAAATATCCAGTCGGCTGGTTTTACTGGTGAGGTTTATCCCATCAATCCCAAGGGGGGCGAAATACTTGGTCTTAAAGTTCTCAAGTCTGTCGCCGAGATAAAGAAGACAGTTAATCTAGCAATTATTGTCATCCCCCGCGATTTTGTGATGACAGCTCTTGCCGAATGTGTCGCGGCTGATATCAGGAATGTGGTAGTGATCAGTGCCGGTTTTTCTGAGATCAACGGCGAGGGCAAGGAGCTTGAAGACAAGGTTGTTAAATTCTGCCGTCAAAACGATGTAACTTTGATCGGGCCAAACTGTCTTGGCTTGATAAATACTGAGATTAAGCTAAATGCTACTTTTGCCAAGGGGATGCCTGAGAAAGGGGCTGTTTCCTTCATGTCTCAGTCCGGAGCAATTATCTCCTCGATGATTAGTTTGTCTGACTCAGCTCAGGTCGGTTTTTCTAAAATATTTTCACTGGGTAATAAGGCTTTGGTTGGTGAGGTTGATCTTCTCAAATATCTATATGATGATCCAGAAACTAAAGTTATTATTGGCTATATTGAGAGCTTAAAAGTGACACCGGAGCTGACAGAATTGCTGAACGAAAATACCAAAAAGAAGCCAACGGTCATTCTCTTTGGTGGCAAAAGTGCTCTGGGCGCCAAAGCGGCTGCCTCACATACAGGTGCAGTCGTGACTTCCTATGTCGCGATCAAAACCTACCTCGAGCAGACCGGTGTCATTTTGGCTGACAACTTAGAAGATTTATTGCTGAAAGCGCGAATATTTAGTTGTTGCAAACAGGTAAATGGAAAGAAAGTAGCAATTATTACTAATGCCGGCGGACCGGCGATTGCAACTTCTGACGCCGTCTCTGCCTCCCACCTCGAGTTGGCTGAATTTAGTGACGAGACCAACAGAAAGTTGTCAGCTAATATGCGATCTGAAGCTAGTTTCAAAAATCCTGTTGATTTGCTCGGCGATGCCACAGCGATTGATTACAAAAAGGCCCTAGACATAATTTCTGCCGACAAAAATGTTGATGCAATTATCTTACTTCTGACACCACAGACTTCGACTGATATTGTCGCCACTGCTGAGGTAGTTGTTAATTTTAATGGTAAAAAGCCCTTACTAGCTTCTTTTGTCGGTGGTGAGATTCTTACTACTGCCAAGGAATTGATTGAAAAGGCAGCAAAACCATGTTTTTCGTATCCAGAAGAAGCTGTCACCGCAATTCGCGCACTGGTCGATTTTTCGACGGAGTCAGAGTCTGTCAAAATTACCACTGCGGCGATCGACGTTTTCAATTCAGGTGATGAGAAACCTATCTTGAAAAAGTTTGATCTACCTGTAGTTTCTTACTACAAGGCTCAGAACAAAACTGAATTAGTGGAAGCGGCTCTCAAAATTGGTTATCCGGTCGTGGTCAAAGTTGCTGATAAAACTGCTCACAAGACGGACGAAGGCGGAGTGGCAACAAACATTCAAAGCGAGGCTGACCTGATCAAGGCCGCAGAAAAAATTGGCTATCCGGTGGTGGCAGGCAAGATGATTAAGGGTAAATTTGAGCTACTTCTTGGAATTAAGAAAGATGGCAATGTTGGAACAACAGTCCTCTTTGGTACTGGCGGGATCTATTCTGAGATTTATGGTGATTTCGGCTATGCTATAGCTCCCCTGACTGAAAAAATGGCGACTGATCTGATTCTTTCGACAAAAATAGGTAAAATCTTGGCTGGTGCTCGTGGACAGAAGGTGTATAATTTAGAAAAGTTGTCGAAACTTGTTTGTCAGGCGGTGACATTTGCCGACAATTATTCAAACATTAAGGAAGTTGATTTCAATCCGATCATAGTGACTGACGACAGCTATGAGATGGTGGATGTTCGGATTATAACTAGTTAAGATTTTCAATTTTATTTTTCAACAGGACATTAGATATGGCAGAAAAAATATTTATAACTGGAAATGAGGCGGCGGTGCGTGGTGCTGTCGATGCGGGGGCCAAGATTATGTTTGGCTATCCGATCACTCCGGCAACTGAAATTCTTGAAGGCTGGATTGCTCAAACTGTCACTGATAAAAGTTTGCAATATTTACAAACTGAGGATGAGATTGCGGCGGGATTTGGTGTCCTCGGTGCGGTACTAGGAGGGGCAAAAGCCTTTACGGCCTCTGCCGGTATCGGTCATGTTTTGCTCCAAGACCCTGTCGCGATGGCGGAAAATATGCGTCTCCCCTTCGTCGGTATTATGATGCAGAGAGGCGGTCCATCAACAGGGACAGTCAATTTTTCTCAACAAGAAGTCAATCTAGCGATCCATGGTGGCAACGGTGATTCATTTCGAATTGTCTATTCGGCTTCGAATGTTGAGGAAATGTATAGTTTGGTGATCAAGGCCTTCTCGGCGGCTTGGAAATATCGCTTTCCCACATTTGTACTCGGCGACGGTTATCTCGGTAAGATGAAGGCGACAGTCGAGCTAAAAAAACTTCTAAAACCGGTTGAGTCCAAACCAATTTTGTCAGAATCAGGCGCGCCGACCTGGCTTCGCAACTGCTTCAGTTCAGAGGAGGAGCTCAATACTTTACTCAACAATCACATCACAGACTGGGAGAAAAATAAAAACAAAATTGTTGAATCAGAGTCATTTCACACAAATGATGCTCGCTATCTGGTAATCGCTCACGGACTTGTTGCCAGTGCGACCAAAGAAACTGTTTTGAAAATGCGCCATGAGCGAATTAGGATTGGATTATTCCGTCCGATTACTCTGAATCCGTTTGACGGTGAGGCACTCCGAACTGTGGCTAGAGGTGCCAAACACATATTTATCGTAGAATCAGCATATGGCCAACTTGGGACTATTGCCAAGGCGGAATTGGCCGGTCATAACATCAAGGCCAAGATTAGTCAGATCAGCAAACCGGCAGAGGGTTTCACTCCGGAAGAAATATTAAAGGAGATCAAAAAACACAATGCTTAGCACAATACCCAAAAGTTGGAACGTCAAGCTGAAACCGCATCTTTTTTGCCCGGGTTGTGGTCACGGCATTACTTTCAAACAACTTGGTTTTGCCATTGATGGGCTCGGAATACAAAAAGAGATCACCATGGGTGTCGATATCGGTTGCTCGCTCCTGGCTTGGAATTTTCTTGATGTTCCGACGATTCAGACTCATCACGGCCGGACAACGCCTCTCCTTGTCGGCTACAAACTAGTCAAGCCAAAGCGAATTGTCATCTCATATATGGGAGATGGTGCCGCATGGGGTATCGGTTTGCAAAATATTATCCACGCCGCCTATCGAAATAATCCTGTCACTGTGATAGTGATAAACAATGAAAATTTTGCCATGACGGGAGGTCAATCCTCCTACACGACTTTGCCCGGGACGATCACTCCGACTTCGCCTGTCGGTAAATCACCCGAGTTGGGGGCTGGTTTCAAGGGACCTGAATTGATTCGCAATGTGGCCCACAAAGATGCATATATCGCCCGAACGACGGTCACAAATCCAATCCATTTATTATCAACTCTAAAGAAAGCAATTTTGGCTCAAAAAGAAAATAATAATTTTGCCTTGGTCGAGGTATTATCGATCTGTCCGACCAACTGGAAGACGGGCGCCAAAGCCAGTCTGGATATGGCGTTTGAGATGGAAAAAACATACCCAATCGGGGAGGTAAAATGATTGATACGACTAAAATTATTCTCGCCGGTGAAGGTGGACAAGGGATTCAGACAATTGCCAAGGTTATTACGGAAGTTGCAGCCGAACAGGGGTTAGATGTATCATACATTCCTGTTTTTGGAGTCGAACAACGCGGTACGCCCTCGGTCGCATTTATTATTTTGTCGCACGAAAAAATTTATTATCCTCGCTTTGATTCAGCTGATTACGCCATTATTTTACAGAAACGGGCTGTTGCGAGTGTTTTGGCATATATAAATAAAAAAACAAAGGTTGTTTTCGATTCCTCTACCGTCTCAGTTAGAGACTTGCCTGATGAAGCGATTCACAGTTTTGGTATTCCGGCGACACAGATTGCAACAGAAAAATTTACGCCAAAAGCCTTCAATCTGATTGTTGCCGGAAAACTAAGTCGGGTCCTTAATCTTGATGAGGATCAAGTGTGGCAAAAAATTGAGAAGTTGCTCGGCAAAAAATTCAAAACGCCAGAGATAAAAGAAAAAAGTCGCCAGGCATACCTTTCTGGTCGAAAATATATTTTTGAACTGAAGGATTTTTCCAGACCGACTTTTCAGCCTGCGACTGGTAAAATTATCATAAAAAATGCCGAAAAAACCGCGCAGATCTTGCCGGAACGATGCAAAGGTTGTGGTATTTGCATCGTCAAATGCCCGGTCGGTGCTCTTAAATTTTCTGACACTCTCGGTGTTTTTGCCACGCCGGTGCCTGAAATTGATCTCGAAAAATGCATTGCTTGTGGCAACTGTTTTCGTTTTTGTCCGGATGGCGCGATTGCCGTCGAAAAAAACAAAAAATTGAAATAGGTTTGAACTCTGTGATTTATAAACAGCAGGACTGTATTTTTGACGTAGAAATTTAATTGAAAGCAATGACTGGAAAGAGTATAATTTAGTTAGTGAAAAGAGATAGCTAAATCGGGCAGAACTCAATGAGGGGAGTCAGTCGACTCAGGAGAGGTTTTGATTATACGAAAGAGCCTTCACGGGCGCGGTTTTTGTGTTTTCAAAAACTTCATAATTTTTTACTGCGTAAAAGCAAAATGTATCATAAATGGCATCGTCATCCCTACCACAAAAAAGTTCATCTTACGGGATTGACTGCTGCTTTTATAGCTATAATCGTAGGCACATTCTCATTATTATTTCCAGCTGGTTTTGCAAGGGCGACATCATATATTTTTTTACAAACTAACTGGTCTGGTGGTGCCGATACTGTTTCAACTGCGAATCACACTTCGAACCAAAGTGGCTGGACAAAATATTATTCGGCCACTGATGTCACTGCCGGTACAGAACTAACCTTGACCAGTAGTGCTGGCTCTGCGACGGAAACAAATGATACAGATTTTGGTGCCGGTACTGATAGTGGCACTGCTAGCTCAGGCAGTGGCGATAGTGCCGTTGTCCAACTAGCCGCCCTTAGTGGGGCAAACGCATGGTCTGCTATGACAACGACAAATGGCCCGGCAGATACTGCTGGTGTAGGAACATTGACCAATATTGGTAATGTCATCTATACACACCAAAATAATAATACAAGCAATATCTATGCTTATGATAGTGATGCGGGGACATGGTCAACACAAACTACTACCCCGGCAGCAACCAACGAAGGGACTCTTTCTTCTGATGGTACAGATATTTATTGGTACAATCTGGTCAACAATACTTTTTATAAATATGACATTAGCTCTGATTCTTGGGGTGATTTAACCGCTTGTTCGAGTTGTAACAACTCTAATTACGCGCAGAATTTACAAAGCATTTATTACCAAGGAAAAATTTATTTATATGAAGGTACAGCAACTTCTCTTTATGTTTATACAATTGCGACCGATAGTTGGGTCAGCGTATCACTACCTTCAAATGCTGCAGGGGTAGGTTTCAATATTGCACCCTATAACGGCAAGCTTTATGCGACCAAGGTTAGCTCGGATAATACAACCTTCGGATATTACGATCTGACTCTTGAGACTTGGACTACAAATCTCGCAGTGATTCCAGAGACAAACGATAGACTCGGTTCCTTTTTAGTCAACGCTGGTGATTATTTATATTTTAACAAAGGTAATGGAACAAGTACTTTCTGGCAATATGATGTAGCTGGAGACTCTTGGTCAGCTAAAACCGATTTGACAGCGTTGACTCGAGCCTGGTCTGGTAATTTTGTGTATACAAATGGAAATATCTATTGGATGACTGGTGTTCCCGATAGTCCTGTTTTATACGCATACAAAGTTGAGGGCTATGAAAGTTCCGGTAATTTTATTTCTCAGAGCATCGATTTGAGCGGGAAAGTGATTGTTGGTAATCTGGATTTTAATACCACAGCTCCCAGTAATACTGAGATTAAATTCCAAATTGCCGGCAATAATGATAACGCAACCTGGAGCTTTATTGGTCCTGATGGTACCTCAGGTACATATTTTACTTCGAGCGGTACAGTAATCGATTCTAGTCTAAACGGCAACCAATATTTTCAATACAAGGCATTTTTATCTACAACAAATCCATCTGCTACATCTGTGCTTTCAGACATTACTATTAATTATAGTCAGTATGCGGCCTCCGGCACTTTAATTTCTTCGTCGTACGATTCATCTGATCCTGGTGACGTCCTCAACCAGCTCAGCTGGACTGAAAGCTTGCCCGCTGGAACTGATGTTAAGTTTCAGATCAGCACTGCAGTTGATGATACTGGGTCACCAGGTGTCTGGAGTGATTTTGTCGGACCGACTAGTACAGGCGACTTTTATACAAACTCAGCTGGCGGTGAAACGATCAATTCTGCACAGACGGACGGGACAAACGATGAATGGCTAAAATACAAAGTATTTCTTTCGACGACAGACACAAGTGTCACTCCGACTCTGAGTGATCTAAGTCTACAATATGTTTTAAATACCGCACCAACGGTCTCGATTTCAAACTCCCCCACTGAATCATCAGCGGGCGTGTATACAATCAATTACAATTTGTCTGATCCTGAGGAGAGCACTGCCAGTATTTATCTAACTGCTGGATTTGGTGCAATACTTGGCGGTGATATTACATCTTCCGGTACGAGTGCAACTTTGACAGCCGACGATGCCAGTGCTTACACCTTCTTGCCAACTGGTGGCGGGACAATTTTAGTTGGCAGTGAGATGATCACCTATACCTCTCGGTCCGGTACAGCATTGTCGGGATTGTCTCGTGCACAGCTAAGTACAACAGCAGCGTCTCACTCGACTTCTGATGCAATTTATCTCCGCGTCAGCGCTGGTGTCAGTGGTGATGTCGGTACAGTCGCTACTGGAACTGGCAAAAGTATTTCCTGGACACTGTCGAGCGATATTTCTGGGATTGAAAGTAGCTCGGCTACTATCAAACTTGTAGCAAATGATGGTAATTCTGCCAATCAATTTAGTAGTGACGAAACTAGCGCATTGACAATGGATTCAAAAGCGCCGACGAGCACCTCTGTGATTTTAAATTCTCGTACCGACACTTTAACTCTTGCTGCGACTGATGGCAACTCTGTTTCAATGAAAATTTCTAATAGTGCTGATTTGTCTGCCGACGTAAATAATACTGACTCTGGTAACTGGATTTCTTACGCTTCCTCAAAATCGTGGTCTGCAAGCGCGGCCGTGGATCGGACTGAATCAATTTATGTTTCTTACAAAGATCAGTATGGTAATACTGCGGCTACCGTCTCAACGACAACTGCCCAAAACCCTACAAATGTCCTGATACAAGATACATCGAATTCCTCAACCTCTGATTGGCGTCTATTTATTTCTTGGGATGTTGTTACTACCCCAACGGAAGGATTCAATTATTACCAGCTTTATCGCTCGACAGACAACAACAATTTTTCAACTCTGGCGCAGGTGAGTAATCGGCTGACAAATTATTATGTAGATACTAGTCTTGATAATGCGACAACATACTATTACAAGCTCACAGTCGTTGACAATCATGTAAATGAGTCAAATTACAGTACTCCAAGCAGTGCCGCGGCTGCGGCCGCACAATCAGGTACCGGCTTGATGCCAAACGGATCCGGTGGTGGTGACTACACCGGCCCGGCAATCTCCAGTGTCGCTGCCGGCACGCCAACGACGAACTCGGTCGTTATCACTTGGACAACCGACGAATTGTCGAACTCAACTGTCGGCTACTCCACAGACACAAATTATGCAACGGAAACCGGCGTGCCCACAATGGCAACTAGTCATTCCGTCACTTTGGCCAATCTAACCTCTAATACGACTTATTATTTCCGAGTAATATCTTATGATGCAAGTAATAACAAGACGACCAATACCGATGCGGAAACGCAGACATTTTCGACTGCGGCTGATACAACCGGACCGACCATCTCCAATATAAACACGGTGGTGGGGCTGACGACAGCCGGAGTAACTTGGTCAACTACAGAGTCGAGCAATTCAGTTGTCAACTATGGCGCCACCGGTTCGCTGGGATCGGCTGAAACTTCGGCCACTTCGGTTACCGGTCACGCAGTGACCTTGTCTGGGCTGACAAGTAATACAACCTATTACTTTAATGTTTCCAGCACAGACGCAAGTAGCAACACGACAACAAGCGATACCTCCACTTTCACAACTGCCTCGGCCGGTACCGATACTGCTGATGTGACGGCACCGACGATATCGAGTGTTACAGTTTCCGATATTACCTCATCTGGTGCGACAATTACGTTTGTATCAAATGAGGATTCGCTTGGTCGAGTTTTGTATGGAGTCACCACTGATTACACTTATGGTGCCAATGAAGGCAACAATACTTATACCAAGACCAAGACAGTGGTTATTCGCGGCTTAACTGCAGACACAACCTATCATTATTTAGTCAGCGCCAGCGATGAATCCGGTAATTTAAACAGCAATACCGATGCGACATTTACTACTTTGACGGTAAGAAGCAGTGACACAACCTTTGAATCGGCACAATCTGTCATCAATTCTGTCGCCGATCCGACCTTGACAGTTTCCGGTCTGGGGCCAAAGATCTCCAGTAGTGGTCCGACAGTGATAGCGCTTTCAGAGAAGAGTTTTACAGTCAGCTGGACCACTGATACTCGCTCGACGGGAGCAGTTTTGTATCGGCTGATTGGTTCGAATGATGATTTTGCTACTGCCGGTGACACAAACTACTCACGAGCACATACGGTGACAGTTGAAAACTTAGAGCCAAACCAAAACTATGAGTACAAAATTCAGTCCGCCGACGTTGCCGGCAATATGACAAGTTCGAGTCTTTATGATGTGACGATGTTGACCGGCACAATCTCCTCGGTTTCGGTCAATAATATAGAGACGACAAAGGTCAGTATTAGTTGGAACACTGCTTCTCTCTCGACCGGCATAGTTGAGTACAATAGTGATTTGAGCACCAAGCCGTTATCTGTCGCGGATAACAATCTGGGGCGAACTCACACGGTAGCTTTATCTAATCTTTCGGACGATTCACGTTATTCCTTCAATATTGTCATGAGAACAGAGAAGGGTGATACCGTCCGCAGCGGCTCTTACAATTTTTCAACTTCTGCCGATGGTAATACGCCGGTAATTTCCAAAGTTGAAAACCGCTCCGCACTTGTTTCCGGATCTCAGGACAAGGTCCAGACGGTGATAACATGGCAAACAAACAAACCTGCCGATAGTCAGGTTGTTTATGCTGAGAATAGTCTGAGTAGCAAAACTGTAATTTCTACACCCCTTTCATCTGATCTGGTCAAAAACCACACCGTTGTCTTGGTCGATCTGAAGCCATCGACCGTTTACCAGTATTATCTTCTCTCCAACGACAAGGCCGGTAATGTTGCAAAATCAGACAAGTATATGTTGTTGACTCCGACAAGAAATGCTTCGATATTTGATTTGATTCTTGGTGGTCTGAAACAGGCCTTTAGTTGGACAAAAAACTTATGATAAGAGAAACAATAGAGAAAAAAAAGCCGGTGATCATCGTCGAAAAACTTGAGAAGTTTTTTGGATCGGAACAATCCCGAGTCAAGGCGCTCGCCGGAGTCAGTTTTGAGGTTTTTCCTGGAGAGATTGTTTTCCTTTTCGGACCGTCTGGGTCTGGAAAATCTACTTTGTTAAACATATTAGCCGGCCTAGAGGTTCCTGATGGCGGCAAGGTTGTAATCGACGGTGTCGATATAAACAAGATGAACAAGGAAGAGAAGGCAATTTTTCATCGTGAAAAAGTAGGAATGGTTTTTCAGGCTTATGACCTCATTCCATCTTTAAATATTTTTGATAATATTTCTTTGCCACTGGTTTTTTCTAAAATACTACCAGCAAAACGTCGTGAGATTGTCTCGAAGATGTTGAACGATTTCAATTTGTCGGCCCTGGCTGATCGACTGCCAGCAGAAGTTTCTGGTGGCCAACAACAGCGTGTCGGAGTTATGCGAGCTCTGATCTGTCAGCCTCCAATTATCATTGCTGATGAGCCAACGGGCAATCTTGATTCGGCCTCAGCCACAGAGGTTATGGATCTTTTTGCAAGGTTAAACGACGACATCGGCACGACGATGATAGTAGTTACCCATAACCCAGAACAGCTCCACTACGCGGATAGGGTCATTCACGTTTTGGATGGTAAAGTGATTAAACAAACCGTTCATCACCATCGCGAGGCATCGCGACCAGCAAAGAAAAACTCCTGGACTACTTATGTCGAGCAAAAGCATAGCAAGAGAGAAGAAAAAATAATAAAGTTAATGAAAATTATTTTGTCGAAAACCCAGCTTGATGGTTTTGCTGAGACTGAGATTGAGCGAACTGCCATACTTATTGAGGCGGCTATCGACAAAAAAATCACTATTAGTGCGTTGCGAAAAAATCTCGATTTACCAACTAAAGATGGTGGTGCTGGGCTTTATTCAAATACTGCTCACCATATTGCTGACAACATTGAGGCTTTATTGGAGGTTCTATGAAATTGAAAAAGCATATCTTCAAAACAGACATTCGCTTTCGCGACATTTTAAATATCAATTACCAGAGAATCCGCAATAAGAAAATGCGGACAGTGCTAACCGTTTTCGGAATCGGTATCGGTATTGCCGCCGTACTTTTTCTCGTTGGTCTTACTTTTGGATTGCAAAAAATCGTTGTTGATAAAGTGGCAAATGCTGAGTCTTTGGTTACCTTGGATGTTTTGGCAAATGGCGATATTTCAAACATTATCCCCATCAATGATGACGCCATTTCCAAGATCAAATCTATGCCAGAAGTGGCTGAGGTCAGCCCAGTCAAATCACTCTCAGCTCAATTATCTGGGACTGATATCAAAACTCAGGGCGCACTTTTTGGTGTGAAAAATTCATACTTTCGTTTGGCCGGTAAAACGATGACCTACGGCACAACTTTCTCCGATGAGCCAGAAGATGCGAAAAAAATAATTATTAGCAGTTCCACCGCAAAATTACTAAATTTCAATACTTCTAAAGTCGCACTAAATCAGGAAATCGGCATTGACTTATTTGTGCCAAATACAGCAGCGGAAACAACTGATGTTTTCCAACTTCCGGACAAGTTTACGGTGGTCGGTGTCATCGAAGATGAGAGCAACTATGTGTTCGTCCCACTGAAAAATTTTGACTTGATTGATTTTTCTCAATATTTCGAGCTCAAAGTTAAGGCCATGAACGCTGAATCGGTCCAAGTACTCAAGGATAAAATATCGGCACTTGGTTTTGCGGTGACGGCCCTGATCGATACGCTTGATCAGATGAACAAAATTTTTCACATCTCACAGATAGTTTTTGCCGTCATTGGATTGATAGCGCTCTTCATCGCTTCAATCGGTATGTTCAACACGATGACCATTGCGCTGCTCGAGCGCACTCGGGAGATTGGCGTGATGAAAGCTATCGGTGCGACTGATCGCGCGATTAAGCAGATGTTTATGTTTGAAGCGGTCGCAGTCGGTTTTGTTGGTGGTGCTTCGGGTGTAATACTTGGTTATATTGCAATGTTCAGTGTCAATGTTGTTTTTGCCCAAGTCGCCCAATCTTTCGGCGGCGAGGCAATAAACATGTTTTATATCCCCAACTGGTTTTTGCTGACGATTATTGTCCTCTCAGTTTTCATTGGCTATCTGACCGGAATCTACCCGTCTCATCGCGCCGCTAAAATCAATCCTCTTGACGCTCTGCGATACGAATAACTTTTTTACCCTCACCATTGGATTTCTAGTCTTGAGCTTTGAACTTCCAGCTATTCTTTCCAATATTTCTTATCTTTCAAATTCTCCGGCAGATGCGACCCTTGGTCGTACATTTTATAGTCTTTGCCGAAGCCAAAATCCTTCATCATTTTTGTCGGCGCATTGCGAATTTTGAGTGGGATCGGGTCAAGTCGAGCATTTATAACATCATTTTTTGCCGCACTATAGGCGTCATCGACTGCGCGGGATTTTTTGGCTTTTGCTAGATAAATGACTAATTCAGCGATGACATCATTGCATTCCGGCATGCCGAGAAAATGGACTGCTTGTTGCGTCGAAGTAGCTAAAATTAGTGCTTGTGGGTCAGCTAGACCAATATCTTCGGCTGAGAGTCGGACAAGTCGTCTGACAATATAAAGTGGATCTTCACCGGCTTCAAGCATACGGGCCAAGTAGTGTAGAGCGGCATCGGGTTGTGAGGCACGGATTGATTTATGAAGTGCAGAAATCGCATCGAAGTGTTGATCGGCTCCCTTGTCGTAACGGATAAATTTCTGCTGGATCGATTCCTCGGCCAGTTTTTGATCAATATTTATTTTATCGTTCGAGCTTAGTCGAGAACTACTTCTGTTACTTCTCGATTCACTCGAAGAATAAGGAGCGGAAATAATTGCTAGCTCGAGAGTGTTATATGCGTCTCTGACATCACCGTCACAAAGTTTGGCGATAGTTTGAAGTGCATCTTCAGTAATCGATATTTTTATTTTATAATCACCAAATAAAGTCGGGAAATATTCTGACGGCTTAGCGTTGATCCTTTTAATCACCGACTTTACTAATTTAATAATTTCGTCGATCGTCACTTCGCGAAAATGAAAAACCCGAGCACGGGATAGCAGTGGTGCGTTGACCTGAAAAGAGGGATTTTCTGTTGTTGCCCCGATCAGAATAATAGTGCCTGATTCGACATAAGGCAAAAACAGGTCTTGCTGTGATTTGCTAAAACGATGAATTTCATCGACAAATAAAATAGTGCGGTGATTTTTATTTTCCAATTCCTCGTGCGCGGTGGCGATCAATTTTCTGGCATCAGCAACGCCGCTGGTGACAGCGGAGAAGAAGACAAAACTAGAATCAGTTTTGTTGGAAATAATTTTCGCTAATGTAGTCTTGCCACAGCCGGGTGGTCCCCAAAAAATCATCGGGATAATTCGATCCGACTCGATGATTCGCCGCAATATCTTCCCCTCACCGAGGATGTGTTCCTGACCAACAAAATCATCCAGCGTTTGTGGTCGCAATTTCTCAGCCAATGGTTGATGAGAGTTCGGTTTATGTTCGGTAATCATAGATTAATGTTATCACAACAAGACGTTTTGTGGCAACAATAGATCTTACTTGAAGAGAAGGCCGAAGGCTTCTTCGAACGAAATTGTATCGGTAGGAGTTGCGACAGTGACCGATTTGTTGAAATTCTTGAAATTCAGCGTCAGGGTCGAGCTGCCGGTGATTTTAGATGTCTTGGGATCGACGATTTGCGATGATCCGACTATTTTATATGGCAGTGAGTCATTCTTGCCGATCCAAATCTCTATGTCGGCGGAATTAATTACTCGTAAATCTTGCCTCATAGATTTGATATCATTGTTTGTAAACTCTCTGTCAAACAGAATTTTTGCGGCGTCGGTGTAAAATTCTAGAAAACCTTCTTTGTTCAGAGTGATTTGATAGTGAGTTGCATCGACACCATTTACTTTTTCATTGAGCAATCTTTCTGAAAAGTCAAAGACTTTATCGGCCTTCAGCGCTTTATACAATTTATCTTTCTGATCAGACGAAATCTTGGATGCATCCTTACTGCCAGCTACTGGCTCGTCAACTTTGTCGAGATCATATTGCTCCTTGATCGGAGTTAAATCAAACTTAATCCATTTATCGAAGATGGGCGCAGCCAGGTCTTCGAGTCCATCAAGTTTGTCTACTTTGGCGTAAATATTGTGGCTAATGTTGCGGTAATCAATTTGAAATCCGATCGGATTGGTAAAGGTGCTATCATCGGCCGAAGTGCCACTCAGAGTGATCGAGCTTTTGGTGTTATTCAAATCAGTGATATCTTCGACGCCTCTGGACTGTAGAGTGAAGTTGTCATATTTGTTTGATGTGTCAGTGTTTGAGATTGTGAGAGAATATTCAAAGGTCTTGACTTCAGATAACTTGCCCATACTTTTGTTCAGTACCAGATAAGGTGAGAGGTGATAATAATATCCATAAGTGATTCCCCCGCCGGCTAGAACTATCAGGATCACGGCAAACAGCTCGAAGATCAATCTCTTCGACTTGAATTTCGGAACTGATTGCAAGGCGATCGTTGTTGGTGATGGTTTGTGTTCGGTAAGTTTCGAAAAATCAGTAGCCGTCACGGCAGTCGGGTGACTCTCTACGGTCGGCTCCGGTGTCATAGCACGAAAAGCGACCTCAATATCACTGACCTTCCAGCCGGCTTTCAAGAGTTCGTTTCTTGTTGTCTCAGCATCGACACCACGCGCCTTCTCGGCACGGATATATTCTAGTATCCCCTGATCCGGCATATTCCCTCCAAAATAAGTATGTCATTATTATATCGCAAAACAGAAATCAATCAACGCACTTCAATG
>Ga0210057_1000989_pt1 | contig 44750 bp, 50 predicted proteins | sample CryGeyCG2114_010_2_FD_183968 | JGI IMG/M metagenome (GOLD analysis project Ga0210057, IMG submission 183968) | Groundwater microbial communities from aquifer - Crystal Geyser CG10_big_fil_rev_8/21/14_0.10 (SPAdes) (version 2) | ecosystem: Environmental > Aquatic > Deep subsurface > Groundwater ...
CGTCGGGCTTCGCCCGCCGTTTGATTTAATCGCCAAACAGAAGGGTTTTTGCGAAGCGAGACCCGCCGAAGGCGGGGCGAGCGAGCAATCCTCTCGTCCTGAAAAATCGTTAAGTTTTGATTGGTCGGAGTGGGCGGACTTGAACCGCCGACCCCCGCCCGCCTCGCAAGCGAAGCGTTGCGGGCAGGTCACCGTCCCCTGCCCGAAATGCCTGTCGGAGACCGGGGAATTGAACCCCGTACCTCTCGGACCCGAACCGAGCGTTCTACCGATGAACTAGTCTCCGTTATCCGTGGCAGGCGGGCGAACGGTGCGCGCTACCACTGCGCCACACTCCGCTCAATTAAATTATGAATTTTAGATTTTGAATTCTAAATTATTTTTGCACCCCCGATAGGAATCGAACCCACATCGTACCCTTAGGACGGGTCTGCTCTATCCATTGAGCTACGGGGGCGAACCGTACCTTGCTAATTATACAATATCATGCTTGAATCGTACCCCTGGGGTGCGGTATTATAGGTGTATGTCTACCCCTCCTCGCTTTTTTCAAAATGGGAGCTTCTTTCATGTTTTTAATAGAGGCATAGAGAGAAGAAAAATATTTCTGGCAAAAAGTGACTATATCCGCTTCCTGGAAACACTTAATTACTATCAATTCAGGGGACCAAAGCCAAGGTTTTCTGAACGTGAACGAGCTCACTATCTAAACAGTCCATATAGCAATAATCTAAAGATTGTAGAAATTGTTTGTTACTGTCTTATGCCAAACCATTTTCATCTATTGTTAAAGCAGGTTCGCGACGGTGGAATTACTGAGTTTATGGGAAAGGTAAGTAATAGTTACACAAAATATTTTAATACAAAGTATAAAAGGCGTGGTCATTTATTCGAGGAGAGATTCCATTCTGTTCTCATTAAAAGCGATGAGCAACTTCTCCACGTATCAAGATACATTCATCTTAATCCATATGTTTCAAAACTCACTAACAATTTGGAAATCTTCCCATATTCATCATATTTAGCTTTTATAAAAGGAGTAGATGAAATTGGAATCTGCAATCCTCAACCTGTCTTGGATTTAATCGGGGGTACAGTAAAATATGAACGGTTTGTCGAAGAACACAAAGAGCACGCAGTAGAGCTAGAAGAATTAAAACATTTTATTTGAAACTCCTTAATCGCACCCCAGGGGTGCGATTTACCTAGACCTAGACCTAGAGAATTTTATGCGTTTCGGCGAATTTGAAGACGTGTTCGGCCGCCTCTTTTGGCCGCTCAAGGCTTACTACATGCCCGGCTTCTTCTACCCACCGTGTGTGAATGTTCTCTCTAATTTTGCCAATTTTAACTGCCTCCGACAGATTTACTATCTTGTCGTAGCGCCCGAGTATTATAAGCATCGGAATAGAAATTTCCTTTAATGTTCGCTCCAAATGGTAGTAATACATCGCTCTTCCCATCTGAAAAAGTACGCGCGGACGAATTTTTTTTCTACCCTCCATGCCATACCTATTAACTAGCCCTTTATCGTAATTGTGCATATTCACATACTTTGCCGTTAGATGACCATACCACCAGCTCGCCATAAATTTGTGCCCAATACTCATCAAAAAATCACTTTTATTTATAAATGTCATTAGATCCCTGTAGATTTGTGAAAACTTCCAGTCATATTTAATAATAGGAGGACCTATTAAAACCACGGATTTTGTTTTGCTGCTGTGTCTCATCGCAAAATCGGCGGCAATTATACTTCCCATCGACAAAGCGCACAAAACGTCAACTTTTTTTTCTTTTTTGTCTATAAACTCGCTTAACGCGTCTGACAATTTTTCGACAGTATAATCGTGACTTAGAGCCTCAGACCTGCCGTAACCCGGAAGGTCAATTGCTATAACTCTGAATTTTTTCTCCAAATACTTGATTAGGGGTATAAATCCGCTCCAATCATTATTCCAGCCGTGAACCAAGAGCAACGTCGGCCCTTTTTCTCCGAATTCTTTGTAATGAATTCTCAAACCGGAATCTAATGTAATAAATTCGTTATTCATAATAAATTCTTCTTATATTGTAAAAGGGCTTTTGAATAATCACAAGTTAGAAGTTACAATATGAAACATGACTGAGGGAATTTTTGCGGTTTACAAAACTATGAATTTGACTTTATTATGTTATTCCTCTTAAATATTCAGATTCCTTTACTACCTCTTCCATTACTATAGGGAATTGGTTTGACCAATACCGTGTCGCTTCCGGATTATCTCTCCAAGAATATCCTTGATACAAGAGACCGATATTTTCATTTATTGATTTTAGAATATCCTTTGTAAAAATCCTTGGAGATGTATGAAACTTTTCTTCGTGTTCTTTGAGCAATTCACGATACAAATTAGATAAGGAAAATAACTCGAGATCAATCCGCCCGGTTTCTTTATCTCCATTTCGGATTTGGGCCAAAATATGTACTACATCCCACCTATCATATCTCTCCAGAAGATTATTTGAAAGACTTACTAGTATATTTCTATAGATTGACTCGTTTTCTTTGCTTTTGCCCTCTTCCTCAGAATATAAATACTCTTTTATATATTTACTACGGGAAGGATGACGGAGCTTTCTAAGCGCCGTTGCTTCAATTTGTCTTACTCTCTCGCGCGTTGCTAAACCCATCACCCTAGCTACTTCCTCAAGGGTCATTGGGTGCTTGGGTTTCCCTTCCTCGTTAAGACCTATTCCAAACCTCATCTCTAAAATTGTTCTCTCTCTATTTGATAACGAAAATAAAGCTTTATCAGCATCTTCTTTCAATACTTCTCTTATTGCCGCCTCTTCCGTATCTTCTTCTTCATCTATTATGGTATCTTCTATAAGACCCGTAGTCGCCTCTAATGTATCTGTATGGACATTTCCCCTGCCCACTTTTCTTCCCAATCTGGCTTTGCCTTCTAATTTAAATTGTTTAGCGGCCTTAAAAGTCTCCTCTTTAACGCTTTTCAGGGTTTTAATACTTCTAGTTTCTCCGGCAAGACGTACAGTTCTTTTATACCACTCGTCATCATTTGGTTCACGATGCTCTTCCTGCATAAAAAGCTCTCGGGCGCGGCGCATCAGGTTCGCAATATCCTCGACATGTGCTGGAATTCGGAACGTCTCTCCCGCTCTTACAACGCTTTGCGGGGAACGAAGTTTTGACTCTATCGACGCTGCTACATATGTTGAAAATTTAACCTGATCCTCTGTCCTTGGTGATATAAAATCCGGATCAAATTTGTCTATACAGCTATTAAGCGTTTCAAATGCTTCACCAATCATTTCTTCCTTGGGAATTCCGGAATTAGAAGCACGATTAATCAGATATGGAATAAGCCGAAGATTGCTGTTGATTACGTCATTTCTCAGGCGCTTTTTTTCCTCTTCTGGTGTAGAGTTGTCTCTGATTCTCTTAATTCTTTCGCGGATTTGTTCATCTGGAAGAATCACAAGATTTTGGCTTTTTACGTCTTCTATAAATGCACCATATGCATCGGGTAAGTCGCTAGAGGCTTCATTTATTTCTGTCATATTTATAGTATACAATACTGCTTATGGAAGGGATTTTTGCGGTTTACAAACCTAAAGGCATTACGTCTCACGATGTAATAAATATTATCAGAAGAAAAACCGGTATTAAAAAAGTTGGTCACGCCGGGACGCTTGATCCTCTCGCAGAAGGCGTTCTGGTCGTTGCTATCGGACGTGAGTTTACCAAACAGCTAGATAAAATTGTTAAAAGCGAAAAAGAATATATAGCTGAAATTTTTTTAGGACAAACTTCTACTACGGATGACATGGAAGGAGTCCTTCGGCCCATTCGAATTCCTCAGGGTAAACAGGCTCAGGATAAAAAAGAAACCTTAAACAATAAAATCAGACCAAACCTTACCGAAGTTGAAAAAACATTAAAGCAATTTATCGGCAAAATTATGCAAACTCCGCCTCAATATAGCGCGATAAAAGTAAAAGGCACACCCGCCTATAAATCTGCGCGCCAAGGTCGCACCTTGGCGCTTGGGGCAAGGTTGGTTGAGATAAAAGAAATAGAGATTCTTTATTACAAATATCCGATTCTAAAACTCAAAATAATCTGCGGAAAAGGAGTTTACATCCGCTCTCTTGCAAGGGACCTTGGGGAAGAACTTAAAACAGGCGCATATCTAAAAAACCTAGTCAGAACCAGGGTTGGGGAGTTTACACTAGAAAAAGCTGAGAAGCTCGAAGAATAATACACCTTTTAATAATCAGGGGCAGCATTCTTGACTAAGCTATCTCTTATTTTCTGCGCCTTACTATATCTATCGACAAGAACGTTTAAAGTTTCTACCGGTAACCTTTTTTCTTTTGCATATCTAATTTGCCACTCCAAAGCAAAAAACTCTTCATTTTGAGAATCATACTCGCTTAGATTAATATCGAATGAGTCAGAATATTTTGGACCAGATCTTGAAAAATTCTGATTGAACACAGCATGGTGACTTTCCTCAACACCTGCCAACCTAAACATATCTAATAGTTTACCTTCAAAAAAAACGCTCCCGTCTAAATGGATTTCTTGTTCTGATACTTCAGCATCAAGACTTGACATGATTTCTAAGTAGTTCATTCGTACAAAAACATTAGAACCATTACCAGACGTGAACATTAAGGCTTTTCCTGGATAATTTTCGGGCGCAATAATTATTTGTGGTTGCTTCGCTACAAAAATGTCCAACATGTATAGATTTCCCATTGTATATTCAAATCCCTCATTTAATGCAGAAATTATACGACCTGCATTTACTCTATTACCAGAAAAACTGTCAACATTGGTCTTAAAATAATTAATCCATTGGAGCTCACCTCTTAACTCTCTTGGTAGTTCAATACCACCGAAAGCAGGCGTGTTAATAATTTCCATCATGTATTTTATAATCCCAGTGCTATATTTTTACAGATATTTTCTGTTAATTCCTGAGCAGTATAAAGTGATGTATCAACTACAACATCGTATAATTCTGGTCTGAAAATTTCATCGGTACTCAAATTCCATACTTCCTGCATTAGTAGATTGTCAGTTTTTTCTCTCTCTGAAAGCATCGCTCTAGCTGTTTCGATATTGAGCAAACCTTCCCTATCCATATATCTTTTTGCTCTCGTATCATAATTGGCAGTGCACAGTATTTTAAGTACATCTGCATATCCAGAGGTCTGTAAACCAACTAATCTTCCTTCAATAACTAATCTGCTTTTACCAATAATGGCTTCCTGAATTCTTGAGTTAATAGCCTGAGATAAACGATGTGTGTCAATTATTGCAAATCTTTTTGTAATTTTTCTAAAAAGCTCTCCAGCTTCCAATTTATTAAACCCAAGACGCAACGCTAAATTTTCAGCCAGAGTGGAGCTCCCACTGCATATATCTCCATTCACAGCTATTAATCTAGGTATATTTATTTCTTTTTTTTCACCAGATAAAAATAGTTCAGGATTCATTTGCTGTCCTTTCGTGATCAGTAATCGCCCATTTTGCACGATTAGTATATTTAGGAATTTTTATTTCACCAAAAAACTTGTGAAAAACCTTAATATTTGCTCGAAATTTCAATATTAAATACAATTCCAATAGTGCATCCTCAGGGAGATTTTTAAGCTTAAACATTTCGTCTGGGAATTGTGAATATAAATAGACCTCTTTAGTTTTTATCGCCAATGACGCCCTATGTAGTAGGTTTATTCTTAACAAATCGCTATTTAAATAAAGACTACTATGATTCAATAAAGTATATGGTGAGAGAGGCACCTTTTTATTGTTGAATGCATCCTTTCTCATCCAGTCTGCATGCTTTGCGTGTACCTCCCCAGAGAGTAAATATACTAAATCCCTCCTATTAACTAAATTAAGATTAGCTACATCCTTAATGCCATTAATTTGAGTAGGTTTTAAATAACGTATCAATTTTTTATTTAAAAGTAGTTCTTCCTCCGTCTTAAGATTGCCAATATCTACAAAAAATATTGGTCTCTCCCTAGATAAAATCCAATAGTATATCTCTGCAATTACACCTTCAGGCAAATGCTTTATTTCCCTTACACTTTTGGGTATCTTAGAAGACATAACATAAAATTCATCGACTATATCAATCAAGCTTAAACAATCTTCAATAATAAATTTCTTAACTCCTTTGTAATGGTTAGTTACTAAATAAGTTCCTAGTGCAGACTCAGGATTTAGAGGCGTTTTACCCTTACGCAAAACATACTGTTTCATAAGTTCACTGTGAGATAAAAAATCCCCATCAAAGGAAGTGTATGCTACTAGGGGTAACTCTTGTTCTTTGATTAAGAATAGCGTATCAAGCATAGAGCGTGGAAAATTTTTGGTTAGTAGTTTTTCCAACTCAAAGTGATCGACAAATAATTGCCTCATTTTTTTTGTTCGGGATACTTAATTGCTAGTTTTTTAAGCTTTTTTTTAGTAGTCGACACAACATCTATATCCATAATGTCCGCCAACATCATTAAATAATAAAGCACATCAATCAACTCGTAAGCTATATCTTCTTTCTCTTTTCTATTTTTTAACTTACTTACAGACGCACTTCCATCTGTCCACTGAAAGTGCTCTAGTAATTCAGCTGATTCAATAACTATAGATTTTGCAAGATAGGCTGGATAGTAGTTATTTGTCCACTTTCGCTTCTTAGAAAAAGATCGCAAGGCACTGATCAATTCTTTGAGGGTTGTATTGTGATCATCGCCCATTGTGAGTTAAATTCTAGCACATCTAGCTGTTGAATCAACAACCAAATCGCTAACTCCATTTTGAATTCTTTTCAAAAAAATTTTTACGCGTGCTTGGAGCACGTATAGACGGTTTTAAAATCGAAGATGCGACAGAATTAGATTAATGCTCGTCTTCACCGTAAAGGTGAGGCATATCTGTTCTTTCCCAGCTGAATAAATCTGCATCTTCAAATAAAATGTTTAGTTCTTTTTCTGCTGCCTCGGGTGACTCTGAAGCATGGATTAAATTCATCTGAGTACTGACTGCAAAATCCCCTCTTATAGTACCTGCTTCTGCTTGGCGTGCTTGGGTTATTCCTATCATTTTTCTAACAACTGATGCTGCTTCTTGTCCCTCCCAAACCATAGCAATTATCGGATATGAGGTCATAAAAGTTTTTAACGCGGGGAAAAATGGTCTTTCCTTGTGGTGCCCGTACCATTCGTCGATTATTTCATCGGTCATGTTCATCATTTTCAAAGCAGATAATTTAAGACCCTTACGCTCAAATCTATGAATAATTTCACCAATAAGTCCTCGCTGTACCCCATCTGGTTTTACTAAAACTACTGTTCTCTCCATATATGTATGTTACAAGGCGAGAGATTAAAAATCAATACGAAATAATTAATTCTGATATAATTTTTCCATGGAAGAAAGAGCGGAAATAGACGGTCTAAAACAAACAAAAGAAATAAAAAAACCAAGAATTCCCCGATGGCAAAAAGGACTTACAGAAGATGACTATAAGCAAGTTTTAAAAATAGTTAGAGAAAGAACTGATAAAAATGAGCTTGATAGAACTATGAATAATATTGCCTTCAGGCTTGAGGGGGCAGAAATGGGAGGAGTTTTGCCACCTGAAGGATGGCCTACTTTTGTTGCAAGAGGAGAATTCATAGACATAAAAGGGGCGGAGTTGTATCTACATGGAAGAATAAACGCTCTTCGTGGAATTACTTCTAAATATGGAAAACCTTCTGGAAACAAACAACTTTTAAAATATAGAAATTCAACTTTTGAAAATGTAAAAGATGAGGAAAACTTAGATAATACAGCTATCGTTTTTACAACGGCAACAAAATTTAAACAGGGAATTGTTTCTGTGGGAATGACAAAAGAAGGAAAATTTTCGGTAAGTGTTGATTTTCCGCAAGGAAAGTGGGAAGAAAATACACCTACCTATAATTCGGGTTTTCTATCCGCCAAAAATCTTACCGAGGAGGAAGTTAATGTTCTTGCCCGTCATGCAATTGAAGTGGGATATTATAATATCTATGGAGATCCCTCAAAAAGCCCTTATCCTTGGGAGTTGCCCCCTCCTGAAATTGCCCGTAACCAATAATAAACAGCTCTTCTGTTATACTAAATTCATGAAAAATTATGTTCCTGATGTTTGTCTTGTATCTCCCCTGCACGACCCTGAGGGAAGGCTAAGCGGCATGATAAAAAAACATGGTAAAAAATTAAAAAGCCTTTACTATGGTTATGTGTACGTGAAGATAACCAGAGAAACGCATCCCGATACTCTAAAAGCACTGAACACTGTTAAAATTCAGTACAGCAAGCAAACCTCAAAATCGGGTTACACTTCCATAGGAAGAAGCTATCGTGAGGCGATAATGATGGGCATAAAGACAAAGACACGCCACATTCACCTTTGCGACTTCGACCGCGCGCTTCACTGGATAGAAAGTTTTCCAAATGAGTTAAGAGATATAGTAGAGCTACTTCCTTCAAATTACGGCCTGACATGGATAGGCAGAACGAATCGCGCTTTTAATACTCATCCTAAAACCCAACAACATACGGAAGCAATTGTTAACGAAATAGCGTCAAGCAAGGCGGGGCTTGATATAGATATAATGTCAGGAAGTTTTGCAATGGATTTAGATACCGCAAAAACACTTCTAAAATCTACTAAAAGAAATGACTTTTCCTTGTATGCCGAATTTGTAATGGCCGCTCTAAAAAGGGGAATTCCTATGTATTCAATTGTTGCCGACGGACTGGAGTGGGAAACGCCGGATCAATTTAGAGATAAAATCCGGAGGGAGGGTTATCAGGACTGGCTGGATGAGTTTATGTCGCTTCCCGAATGGAAAAGGAGAGTCGAACTTCTAGAGCGAAACTCCGACGTATTAACGGAATAAGAGTTTTTGTTTTTAAGTTTTAGATTCAAATCAAATCAAGGTGTGAAATGCGCCCTCTTTTTGTCCGATGTGAGATCGGACTGCTCTTCCGCCTGTGGCGGAAAATCGGAGGGCGCGGACGAATGATTGCGAACTGGGGTCTTGCCGAAGCATTGAGGTTAACTCATCAAAGCCTCAGCTTCCCGTGCGACGGTCTACTCCGTCTCTGCCGGGCCACTTTCTCGGCATCAAGATCGACAGGCAGACCCGTGAGCACTTCGTGGACGTAACCGCACATGATGCAGTGGCCATGGGTGCCGTATAGATCTTCCTCCACGAAAATCATGCTGTGGCATTTAGGACACTCTTTCGGCGGTGCCTCCCGAGAAGCAGGCATTTCTCTCTCCTTTCGTAGAGTTTTTCATTACCCCGCAGGCTGAGATGCTCCATAAAGTTTGTCGCACCAGATACAGCTTCCGTAGTAGCCGCGCCAGTTGCGTTCGACTAGAACGGATCCGCTGCACTTGAGGCAAACCATTGGCGGCAGTACCAGCGGGTAGGGCACTCCCCTTTTATTTCTCGGCATCATCTCCTCCTTCTTAGACGATTTACGTCCTTCCAACACCTCGGGCTATTTTGAGGTTCTTCCCCTCTTCGCTTATGTCTGGACCAAAACTTCCCAACGGGACTGACCCAGAATCCATACTTAGGCGCGCTGTCGATACTCTCTTGATGCAATTCCGGCTCGTAGATAATCCAGAGGATTGCTGCACCATAAAGAACGAATGCAAGAACCGCCACTGCAAAGAAAAGCACGAACATTTCCGTGAGTGTCTCCATATCCTTTCCCCTTTCATTTAATTACGGCTGTCTGAAGACCTAATAAATCCTCAGAATGCCGCAATTAAACTTTCGCAATCATATTTTAATGTGCAATTTATCTTTACAAAGAAATGCAAAACTTCCTAGAAAGATATTTAAAGATATTATAATAGAAGGAAAATCGAACAACAAGGCTGTAACTTAATTACTAAAGTTTAATTTTTAAGAAGTTCCAGCGCGTCAGGAATAAGTCCGTCAATAGATAGGTGACCACCGGGTCTAATAATAATATTCTTCCAATCTTGCCTACTTGCTTCCAATTCGATTCTTTCATGAGGAAAAAGTCTGTCACTCAACGCGTGAACACTGGTAACGCTGACTCCCAGCTCACGAAGCCTTCTCAACGAACTATACATGTCAAACTTTGTAATTACCCGCGCCATATCAAAGAATCTCCTCACTCCGCCCTCTCCTTGCTCAACCGACTCGTTTGACTCCTCTTTCAAAAGCTGCGCGTAACGCCTTATTAATCCTTTTTCCGAATCCTCACCTACCATAGAAGCAGGATTTAGAAAAACCATTTTGTGAAATATATCAGGCCTTTTTAATGCGGCAAGTGCCGTACTTATAGAACCTACGGAATGTGCTATTATGTCCGCGCCAATTATATTTCTTCCCGTAACCAAATCCTGAATCTCCTCCGCCTTCTCATCCTCTGTGCCTGAAAATTCCGCTGACAATACCCTCTTTCCTCGCCTGAAAAGTTCTTCTATCGCGGCCATATAGTCGTCTATTTTCGCATTCCAGCCGGGAACAAATAGAACCGGGCGGCCTGTTGGTTTTTCAGGAGAAATATCTATAGAAGGAATTCTCTCATTTCCAAACTGCAAATATTCAACATTTAAAAATTGCTCTTCAAATGACGCACCAATTCCGGTTTCTTTCGGGTTCATATGACTAGATTATATCACCGCGACCCTCATAGGATGAAAATATTAGAAACACAAGGTCTTTATCTTTTATCTTCGAATAGCTTAGGAATTATCCAAGTAAGAGTTTTTGGGTGGACTATTCCAATCCTCTTGTAGTTTTTAAGCTTTAAAAGGTCTTTATCAATAGATACAATTAAGTCTGCGTGGGCAGTAATGGCTGTCTCCAGAATCTTATCGTCATCTGGGTCTCTTTTTATAACCTTAAGCTTATTTGTGATTTTTACTCGCTCTCCAATTTCCCCAAGAGTATCGGCATACAGCTTAGCCTCTTTTTCTTTCCAAGCAAACTTTTGAATTAGTTTTTCCAATAATTCATCTAGAATTTCGTCGGAAATAATAAGCTGAAGCTTGCCGGCCGCGGCAAGCCTGATGATTTGCTCTGAAAGCCCTCCTTTTAGTGCTGCAGCGATAAGTACGTTCGTATCAAGTACTACCCTCATTTATTCTGCAATTTTCTCGATATCTTCGTACGAATCAATGCCAAGCGCTGACGCACTTCTGTTGCCTATATCCCGTATAACATCAAGGTTTTTATTCAGACGATAAAGCCGCAAAGCATCACGAACCAGCGCGCTTTTAGTGACTAATTGCTGTTTTGCAAGCTCATTTATCTGTGCCTCCTCTTCGACAGTGACTGAAATATTTATTATAGAAGTATTTCTGCTCATATTTATGATTATTACTCAGTAATACTTAAATGTCAAGAACCTTTATGGGATTATACTACTTTAGAAGTTTTTCGAACTTTTGCTTATCTTCAAAATTCCCTAGAAGAATAACTATCATTCAAATTAATTCATATTATTAAGTAACCTTACAATTTTTCGAGCAAAACCGGGTTCTGCATAGACTCTGTTGTCGTGTCCTCCACCCACCATTGTTATCGAATCAAATGGGGGCGTTTCATTGGATTTCTCCTTGTATTTAAATCTGCTTACTGTATCTTCATCTTTTTCAAATGACGATTCTGATCCTTCCCCGATTTTACTCCATAATTTTTTAGCCGGTGTTAATTTATCACTTTCTCCTTGAATTAAGGCAACATTAATCCCTTTTTCTTTAAGTGGACTTAAATAGCTATACAATTCTCCTTGTGATATGGCATTTGCTTCTTTCAAAGCTCTAACGGGGTTCTTTCCAACAAATTTTGCTGCCTCAAACCCCATTATTAAAATATTTCTATGTTTTATGGGTGATTTGAAAAGGTGAGCATTATCTTGATTGAGGTGGGCAAGATATCTTGTCATGAGTTTTACCAAACTATCATCCCCCGCAAGTCCCGCAGGAGATGTAAATACAATATTTTTTATTTTATCAGCCAGATCAGGTTTTAACGCTAATGCAGCTAGTATTACCATCGCAGCCTCGGATTGACCGACAAGATCATATTTTCCTTGAGGGAGACTTTTCATATACTGTGTTAGCATTTCTGCTTTTCTGGTTGTTTCTTCAGCAAAGTTTTGATTATTTTCTACTTGCCCTCCCAACCGTGAAAATTCCATTGATATAACATCCCTTCCGTTGTCTACCAGATCATACAAAAACCCCATTTCTGAATTCAGTGTTATCCCCCATCCTGGAACAACAATAGCCGGACGGTATTCATCGATATCTAGATTTTCCTGCTTCCCGATATAAATTGTATTTAGTACTCCTTGGGGGGTCTCAAATTTTCCAATGCTTTCCATTCGAGGAACTGTTTCTCCTCGCAGTTGGTTTTCCATATCTAGATTATACTACTTTAGAAGTTTTTCGAACTTTTGCTTATCTTCAAAATTCCCTATTATCGCAAGAGAGAGATTTTTTGTATTCAAATATTTTTTACTAACTCTTCTTATATCATCCAGAGTTACTTTTTCTATTTTTTCAATAATCGTGTTTGCATTATCGATTTTATTCTCGAGTATCTCCTGCATCGCGTAAAGTACAGCAACTGACTGGCTATCTTCAAGTCCCAAGATAAAATGCCCTTTTGAATATTCTTTCGCTTTTTTAACTTCTTTGTCCGTTATCTCGCCATCTTTCAGCACCTTGCCATATTCTTCAATTACGACTTCTATAGCCTCGGTAAGTCTTTTAGGATCCGCTCCGACAAAGGTCGATAAATGTCCGCAGTCCGTATACTCGTCAGCACCCGTTCTCACATAGTACGCAAGGCCTCGCCTTTCGCGTATTTCATAAAATAGGCGGGATGACATTCCGCCGCCTAGAATTGCAGCCAAAATTGATAGTGGATAGCGGTCGCGTTCGTTCGGCAAACCGGCGGTACGAACGCCCAGCGCAAAATGCGCTTGATCTGTTACTTTTGTTTTTAAGGATATAATCGGACCTTCCTGCGTGTCTTTTACTGCTTCTTTTTTTGCTGTACTGAACTTTTTTAGCTTTGCAAATTTTTTCTCAATTTCACTAAAAATTTTATTCTCATCAAAATGCCCGGCAATTACAACTGTTATATTGTCTCCGCTATAAAGGCTATTCATGTAATCGATAAAATCGGCTCTTACAAATGACGTGACGGTTTCCTTTTTTCCCGCGATATCCCATCCCAAAGGCGTGTCTCCGTATAAAAGCCTCTCATAAACATTTCCAATGTTTCTAATGGGCGTATCATTTATAAGATTTATTTCCTCAACTATCACTCCTTTTTCGCGCTCTATTTCTTCCCCAGCAAAAAGAGACTCTGTCAGCATGTTTGAGAGGATGTCCAGAGCGAGAGGTACGTGCTCTGTTGCGCTTTTTATATAATATCCCGTAACTTCTTTTCCTGTAAAAGCGTTGCTTTCAGCGCCTATTCCGTCAATAAGTGTCGCGATTTCTCTTGCTGTAGGCCTTGTTTTCGTGCCCTTAAACGCCATATGCTCTAGAAAATGCGAGACGCCGCTGTTTTTTTCATTTTCATATCTGGAGCCCGCGCCGACCATAATAAGTGTCGTCGCGCTCTCAACTCCGTCTGTAGGTACTAATACAACTCTAACGCCATTTGGGAGAATTTTTCTGGTGTATTTCATAAAAGTTATTGTAGCATAAATTCTTTTTGCAAATAAATCATTATGTATTTATAATTGCAGAATCTTGGAAACCCTATCGGCAGAAATGCTTGCCGAGTTAGGATTGCCGGGATTTATTCGGAAACAACACTGGGGGACAAAAGGAAAGAGAGGCGCTCGTTGGCAAAGACGAAAAACCCTAGGAAAAAAGAATCCTGGAGGAAGAAGAGGAAGCGGCGCAGGGAAGAACAGCGGCTTAGGGCAGTTGATGCCCAAAATTCGCCTTCGCCTGCAGGAGGTTATGCGATGCGGAGGTTTCCCCTCCGCTAACTAGCAATCCCTATCGTTTCGTCTTCCCCCCAGTGTAGTTTTACGGGGATGGGCGGACCAAAATCCGCCCGTCCCCGCCATTTTTCGGGAATCTAAAATTAACTTTTAAGAAATGTGGTCGGTTCTAACTGAGGTAAAATGGCCTCAACTCCTTCTTCTAGAAAAATACCCTTTTGGTTTTCGTCTTCCGGAACAATCTCTTCGTCTCCAGCATCTCTTTTTCTAGTTTGATTCGAAGGATCAAGGTCACTGCGCATTCCGGCAACCGCACCCGTTCCTATTAATCCGGCTAAAATTATTCCCGCCGCGGTCAACATCCTGTGTCTTCCCGCAAGTTGCCAAACTGGTTCGTATTCGCTCATTTTTACATCCTCTCTACTGTTTTAATACCTAATAAATTCAAACCATTCTTAAGAACTTGTCCCGTCGCTTGAACCAAATGCAAACGAAACATTTCTTGTTCGCTCCCAATAATCTTATGCTTCTGATAAAAAAGGTTAAATTTTTGGGAAAGTTCGAACAAATAATTACAGACTAAATTCGGCGCGAAATCTACTCCTGCCTTTTCTACATAGTATGGATAATAACTCAAATGCCTTAACAGTTCTAACTCTTCTTTTTCCAATTTGTTTTCATTCTTAATACTTAATTCTTTATTCTTAATTCTATCTAAAACGCTCTGCGTGCGAACGTATGCATATTGAATGTACGGCCCCGAGTTTCCCTCAAGCGAAATCGACTCGTTAAAGTCAAAATGTATATCAGATGAAATTCCAAACTTTAACATCGAATATTTTACCGCTCCTACTCCTACTTTTTCAGAAGTATTATTATCCATTTCCGGAAATGCCTTTCCGATTCTGTCAACAGCTTCGTTTAAAAGCCATTCTGAAGTTACCACTTCCCCAGTTCTACTAGACATTTTTCCCTCCTTAAGCCTTACATGACCAAAAGTAAAATGTTTTGTTTTCTCCGCTAAGCTCGGCTCAATCTTTCTAAGGGCCGCAAGCATTACTTGAAAATACTCCGCCTGCTCATTTCCGGTAAGAATTACAGATTTGTCATAATGCAAGTCTTCATCTTTCATTACAGCCAATGCTAAATCTTTTGCTTCATAAGTCGCGTAATCCTCGCTTGTCAAAAAAACTCTGGTATGAAGACCTTCTTTTTCTCCTCGGAATACTACTGCGCCGTCGTCTTTTTCAAAAATTCCGTTTTCAATATTTGCAAGGACTATCTCGCGGCCGCGTTTTGCGGTCTCAGACTCAAAATAATATTTGTCATATTTTACGCCAATTCGCGCGTATATTTTTTCAAACGCATCAAGACTGACTTTTCTCCCCTCCTCCCAAAGCGATTGTAAATCGCTTTGTCCTGAGCTTGTCGAAGGACTGGTTACTTCCTCATAAACTAGTTTGTTAAGTCTTTGAATCTCTTTCTTCACTTCATCATCCTTTTCAAACTCAGAAGCGCCAAACGCATAAGCCCTTGCCAATCTTTTTGATTTTTCTTCCAAAGATAATTCTGAATTCTGAATTCTGAATTCTGAATTGTGCAAAATCCCATATAGCGCTTTCGCGACGTGCATTCCTACGTCTCCTTGGTAATTTGCGCGCGTGACAATAGCTCCTTGATTTTCAAGCAAACGCGCAAAGCTTTCTCCTATAAAAAAGTTTCTTAAATGCCCGATGTGGATTTCCTTAAATGGATTCGGATCCCCAAACTCCACAATTATTCTCATGTTCTTGAGAACATCAGAATGTCCGTAAGACTCTTTTTCTTTATTTATCAACGCCAAATTATCAGTAAGATATTTTTTTGCCAAATAAAAATTTATAAATCCCGGACCCGCAACTTCAATTTTTTCGAGAAATTCCAAATTCCAATTTTCTATTTCAGATTTTATTTCCTCGGCAAGTTCCTTTGGATTTTTGTTTAATTCTTTGGAAGTTTGCATTACAACATTTGTTGTAAAATCGCCAAACTGCGGGTTTTGAGATAAAGAAACCTCAAAATCGGCCCCTATGTTTCTTTCTTCGAGCCATTTCTCTAACTTTTCAGTGATTATTTGCTTTGGATTTTTCATTTTAAAATTGATTAAAAATTCTTATTGTAGTTTACTTGAAGTAGGCTGTGAACTCAAGAAGATAGTTAGTCCAGAGGCAACTCCTTGAGGAATTTTTTAAACTCTCCGTTTATCCCAGGATGGTTGATGGCAAATTCAACAACCGTTTTCATGTACTCAAGCTTTGACCCCGTATCATAATATTTTCCATTCTGGATTTCGACTCCGTACACGGGCACTCCTTCATCGCGCAATTTATTTATCGCATCAGTAAGCCAAATCTCTCCACCCTTACCGGGCGAAAGACTTTTTAGCGCTCCAAAAATTTCGGGAGGCAAGATATAAGCACCGTGGGTGGCTATATCGCTCGGCGCCTGATCCGGCTCGGGTTTTTCAACAATGTTTTTTATCTTAAAAACATTACCATCCACGGTCTCTATATCCGCAATCCCATATCTTTTTAAATCCTCTTTGTGCTCGATTTTTACCCCAGAAATAACTATTCCGCCGTATTTTTCATAAACCTCTATCATCTGCGCGAGTCTTGGCGGATTTGAATAAATAAACTCGTCTCCCCAAAGAACCGCAAACGGTTCATGCTGAATAACAGGTTCAGACGACAAAACAGGAGTCCCATTGCCATACGGTCCTTTCTGCCTTACGTAAATAAAGTTTGCCATTTCAGAGATTTTTTGGACCTCTTCAAGCATTTCCATTTTTCCGCCGTCTTTAAGATTTTTAACCAAATCCTGATTTAAAACGTCAAAATGATCTTCAATCGCGCGCTTTAAAGCTCCGGTTACAATAATAACGTCTTCTATTCCGGATCCGACGGCCTCCTCAACTACATACTGGATAACAGGCTTATCAACCACAGGAAGCATTTCTTTAGGCATCGCCTTTGTCTGCGGAAGAAAGCGGGTACCGAAACCGGCAGCCGGTATTACTGCTTTGCGTATTTTCGAATTAGACATAGTTTTTAATTATACTGCACAAACAGCTCGCCCACCAGCGATTGCTCCGTGAGCCGTGTATGAATAATACTTAAAGGCGAACGGTAAAATGCGGTGGGAACCCGCGGCCGGTATTACGGCTTTACGTATTTTAGTCATAAATTAATATTACTAGTATTTTTTTATACTAAATACAATATACCAAATACAGAATACTATTTTTTGATTGTAGATTGTGCTGCCATACTTGTCAATTCCTCTTATCATTTAGTCTTTGCATTTTTAGCCTTAACTATGATAAAATTATCACTTATGTTACGCTTCCTGATAGAAGTCAAGAATGAATTATATAAAGTAACATGGCCTACTAGAGCAGATACTATTCGACTTACCGCGATAGTTATAGGAATTAGTATCGCAGTAGGAATCTATCTGGGAGGACTAGATTTGCTCTTTACTGAGCTTCTTAAATTACTTGTAGAATAAATATGGACGACAATAACGATATAAAACAGCAAGACACGGCAGAAGAAACGCCTCAGGAAAGTGCTGGAAAATTAACTAAAGATGTTGAAGAGAAGGTGGAAGAAACGCCTCAGGAAACTCCTGTAATGGCTGGAAAAGCTGAGGAAAAAGAAATGGAAGCGCCTCAAAAAGCTCCTACTGAAAAAACTTCTGGAGAGGAAAAGCATCTAAAAGAAAAAGCTTCAAAAGGAAAAATGGCGGATGAAACTAAGGGCAAGTGGTATATTGTCCACACCTACTCAGGCCACGAAAATAAAGTCGCAAAAACTCTTATGCAGAGAGTTGGCGCGATGGGATTTGAAGACAGAATTTTTGACGCGATTGTTCCTACCAGAGAGACTATCCGAATACGAGCCGGTAAAAAAGAAAACGTAAAAGAAAAAATATTCCCCGGATATATTTTGGTAAGGATGGACTTGACTGACGAGAGCTGGATTTTAGTCAGAACTACTCCCGGCGTTACATCATTTGTAGGAGCAGAAAACAAACCAACACCCATAAGAGACGATGAGGTCGCGGCTATTTTACAGTTCGTCGGACGAAAAGAGCCCGTTTATAAAGCTCAGTTTTCTATCGGCGAGGCGGTTAAAATTAACGACGGGCCTTTCTCTGACTTTTTGGGCACCGTGGAATCTATTGATCAGGAAAAGGGCAAAGTTAAGGTACTTGTAAGCATATTCGGACGCGAAACACCAGTAGAACTTGATTTCTTGCAAGTAACAAAGATCTAATTGCAATATAAAAAATACAAAATAAAATATCAAAGATACAGATGAAAAATAAAATAACTAAACAAAATTTTTTATTTTTTATATTTTATATTTAATATTACTATCATGGCTAAGAAAGTAAAAACATACATAAAACTAGCGATCAGAGGAGGCCAGGCTAATCCCGCGCCACCCGTCGGAACCGCGCTTGGTCCCCACGGACTTCCTATTATGGACTTCGTGAAGGCGTTTAATGACAGGACGGCTGATCAGAAGGGGACTCTTCTTCCTGTAGTAATTAGCGTCTATGAGGATAGGACTTTCTCATTCATCATAAAAAAGCCGCCGGTAAGTGAGCTTATAAAGCAGACTCTAAAGCTTGAGAAGGGTTCACAAAAACCCAGCAGGGAGTCTGCCGGCAAATTAACTTTAACGCAGGCCAAACAAATAGCGGAAATAAAAATGGACGACTTGAACACAAAAAATGTGGACGAGGCGGCAAAAATAGTAATGGGAACCGCAAGGTCTATGGGAATACAAACCGAGTAATAAAATGGGAAAAATAAGAATAAAAACATTTGACGAAACAGAAGGCGTAGAGCTGGAGGCTAAAAAGAAGGCTAAAAGAGAAGCAAAAAAAGCCCAAAAATTGCAGGAAAAAGCTCGAGTAAGTGGAATGGGCGGAGGACAAAGAGTAAAAACCGTGGGTCCTAGTGTTGAAGAGTTAGGAGCAGAGGAAAAGCCTGCGACCAGCAAAGACACCGAAGAAAAAGCTGCAGTCACAGAGAAAATCGATACAGGAGTCAGTGAAAAATCAGTGGTTACAAAAAAACAAAAGAAAGAGAAATTTGTAAAAGAAAAGGCGATTTCCGCGCGAATCCTTGAAAATAGAAAATTGGTTTCAAAAAATCAAACTTATCCAATGGACAAGGCTGTAGATCTTCTTACGAAGTTTAAGACCGGTAAATTTGATGAAACTGTCGAGCTTCACGTAAATGTGCGCGAACAAGGAGTCTCAGGAAACCTAAAACTTCCGCATGGTATGGGCAAGACCTTAAAAATTAAAATCGCTGATGATGCACTTCTGGGTTCTATCGAACAAGGTAAAATCGACTTTGATATACTTGTCGCAACTCCTGATATGATGCCAAAGCTTGCCAAGGTCGCAAGAATTTTAGGTCCAAAGGGTCTTATGCCAAACCCCAAAAGCGGAACGGTGACCACAAATCCGGACGAAACTGTCAAAAAGCTGTCAGGAGGCGAAACCAGGTTTAAAACTGAGGGAAAGGCTCCCATAATCCATCTTCGGATTGGAAAAGTTTCATTCGGAAAGGACAAGATTTTTGATAACTTAAAGGCGGCAGTTTCTGCTATTGGCGGAGACAAGATCAAATCAGCGACTCTCACCTCCACTATGACTCCGGGCATAAAACTCCAGATAGAATCGAATTAATTCAGCATTCTGTATTCATTAATAAGGAAAGGATAATTTCGCTTCTCCCTCCCAACTTATAGTTTATAACTGTTATAGCTTTTGATGCTCAAGTGCCTCCATCTCCCAATGTGCAGCTTCATTACACTCCCGGTGTGCATTGAGCTTACACTTCGGGAGTAAAAGGCTTTTTAAGCTCCTGTCTGGCAAATCTGTCTGAAGCAATCTTTTAACTCTGATTTTTTAATATGCTACAATATTTTCAAATGAAGCCTCTTGTTGCAGTTTTTGCGCATCCTGATGATGAAGCATTTGGTCCGGCAGGAACTCTCGCTCTTGAAGCAAAAAAGTGTGATGTTTATTTAATCTGTGTTACAAACGGTGCGGCTGGAAAAAACAGCTCGCGCTCGAAAAAAAATTTAGCAGAAATCAGGAAAAAAGAACTCAAAGCTTCTGCCAAAATTTTAGGGATAAAAAAAATCTTTTTTCTAAATTACGAGGACGGAACACTTTGCAACAAAATATACCACGAATTAGCTGAAAAAATTGAAGAAAAATTAAAAGAGTTAAAACCTGATACTATTATAACTTTTGAACCGTGTGGAATTTCAGGACATATTGATCATATCGCAGTGTCTCTTATCACTACCTTTGTTTTCAAGCGACTAAAATTTATAAACACTCTCCTCTACCATTGCGTAGACAAGCGCGAGGGAGATGAGTTCGGAGACAGCTATTTTATCTATTTCCCGCCGGGATATAAAAGAAGTCAAATTGACAAAACGGTCGATGTATCTAGTGTCTGGGATACAAAAACTCAGGCAATGTTTGCTCATAAGTCGCAAAAACACGACGCGGAAATGATTTTGAAATTTAGAGCTAGTCGCCCAAAAGAAGAATATTTTTTAGTTGAGGGGAAAAGACATTAATATCATTTTGTTTTTGTCCAGTATACCGGACATCAAAGACTTTCTCCTTAACAATATTTAAAACCCCAACAGCTTGGCCATAGAACAATACAACAAGAAAGGTAGGACAATAAACGATATAATTTATTTGCATTTCTAAATATTTAGCCTTATAATTTCTTTTTTATGGAAGAACAAAACTTAAAACCGGAAATAGGCAGGTTAGAAGCGGGTCAAACCACTGCTTTTAAAAATCAAGAGGCAGAATTGCAGCATGGTGCTGAAGTTAATCTTTTTCAAACACCTATTAAGGAATCGGAGCATCCTCACCACTGGAAAATTGAAGAACCAAATGGTCCGACGTCTATAGGCAGATGCAAGCATTGCCCCGCAGAAAAAATCTTCAGAAATTATCCATGGGCAAGCGGCGACATTATTACAAATGAAGAGCATCGATTGGGTATTGGTGACCTAACCGGTTTAGATCTTTAGTCTATCTCTCAAGCATCTATATCTTCGAATCATGTCCGGTATACTGGACATGCTAATATCACATTTCTCCTACAGTATCCCAGTCACGATGACGCTTTGGAACCAAAACAAACGTAGCCTATCTCTCAAGCGCCTCAATTCCTGGAAGGGTTCCTTTTTTCAAATTTGAATTAAATTGAAATCAAACTTAAACTTAAATTCGCATTTTATCCCAATATAATAGCCTATCCCTACCCGTCAAGGACGGACCTTGACAGAATAATATCAACACGCTACTCTTAAGATATGCCGTCCAAAAATATCGTCAAAAATTATTTTTCAAACACATATTACCACTTATATACACGTGGGGTTAATAAAAGGAAAATATTCAAAGATGAACAAGACTATGCAATGTTTATCAGGTACCTAAAGCTCTATCTTACTCCAATCGAAACACTTAAAAAAACAAGTTTTTTGGATTTACGGATTGACAAGTTTATAAGAAATAATCTATCGGAGGATGTCGATCTTGCTTGCTTCGCGCTTATGCCAAATCATATCCATTTGCTTGTTAAATTGAAGAAACAAAAAGGCATTGAAAAATTAATGAGAAGAATATTGACCGGATACGCAATGTACTTTAACCAGAAATACAAAAGAGTTGGTCCATTATTTCAGAGTAGATATAAAGCCACGGCAGTTTTAAGTGACCAGCATCTTACATATTTGACACGGTATATTCACCGTAATCCGATAAAAATAAAGCGAACAAATCCCTTTGAATATACAAGCTATTCTTGTTATCTTGGGGAGAAGGAAGCCAACTGGATTCGACCGAACGATATCCTCGGATACTTCAGTAATAACAATCCAATTTTATCTTATGAAAGCTTTGTAGAAGATGGAAGATATGGTTTTGAACTAGGCGATCTAACCCTTGAATAGACCGTTGAATAAGAAACCTTTTATTTTTAATTTAGACTATTACCAAAGACTAATCTCCTTAATCAAGGACGGACCTTGACAGATGATTGACAGGTCAGATTGTACTATCGTTTCAGCGCTTCAATTCCTGGAAGGGTTCCTTTTTCTATAAACTCCAGCATCGCGCCTCCGCCTGTAGAAATGTGCGTGATATTGTCTAGGTATTCTTTTTTAGAAATTGCCGCTATAGTATCTCCTCCTCCGACAATTGACGTGACGTCAGTATTATGCGCTATCGAGTAGTACAAAAAGTCGGTTCCCCTTTTGAACTGCTCATTTTCTATGTATCCTACTGGGCCGTTCCAAATAATGGTTTTTGCTGTCATTATGATACGTCCATACTGCGCCATCGTCTCAGGACCTATATCTAAAATCACATCTTTACTCTTGACATCCTCGACTTTTCTTATCTCGCCTCCGTTCTCATTATTTTTTTTATCTCCTACAGCAACATCCTCGGGAAGAATTATCTCTGTCCCGTGCCTTTTTGCCTCAAGAATAATTTTCTCAACCTCTCCTTCCATCTTTTTTTCAAATAAGCTGCGCCCCACGGGAAGCCCTTTTGCGGCAAGAAAAGTATTTGCGATTCCCCCACCTAAGATAAGAACATCGGCTACTTTTGTTAGTTTGTGCAACAGCTCAAACTTAGTCGACACTTTAGATCCTCCGATAATCGCGACAAACGGATGCCTGGGATTTTTCAACAGCTTTCCTATTACGTCTATCTCCTTTTTAAGTAGAATTCCTCCGTATGATGGAAGGAACTCGGTAACTCCCACAACCGACGCGCTTTTTCTGTGAGCAACACCGAATGCGTCATTTACATAAACATCGGCAATTGAGGCGAGTTTTTTTGAAAACTCTTTATCGTTTTTCTCCTCTCCTTCATAAAATCTTATATTTTCTAAAAATAGTATCTCTCCCTTTTTCTGATTTTCAAGCTGTTTTCTGCCTTTCTCGTCTAGAAAATCGTCGACCAGAGTGACTTTTATCTTAGGCAAAAACTCCCTTAGTCTATTAGCAACAATTTTTAGAGAGTGTTTCTTGTTTCTTCTTGCAGGCCTATCCAGATGCGCGGTTAAAATAAGCTTATTTCCGCTTTTCAGAAGATATTCTATGGTCGGAAGACTTTGCCTTATTCTAGCGTCGTCTGCAATCTTAAATCCGTCTGTTAGAGTAACATTAAAATCAACTCTTAAAAGGACTCGTTTGTTTGAAATTTTTTCCTCGTCTATGTATTTAATCATTTTTTAAAAAAAGACATATATTTTTCTACTTCTTTTATGCTTCCTAAAGCAACCGGAAATCGCTCGGAAACTTTTTCAGGAAGAAAGCTTAAGGGGCTTTTACCATTTTTTCCTACCGCTTTCCCCCCAGCTTGCTCGACTAAATAGGACATCGGATTTACCTCAAACATAAGCCTTAGTTTACCATTTTTATCCTTCTTGTTCGCAGGATAAATAAATATTCCGCCTGAAATAAGCGTCCTGTGAACGTCTGCGACCATGCACGCAATATATCTAAGCTTATAATCTTCCTTTTTTACCTCCTTTAAATAGTTCTTATGCCCGGAGTCCAAACCTTCAGACATTCCCTCGTTTATAGAATAAATTTTACCCTCTTCAGGAATTGCCATATTTGGATGAGAAAGAAGAAAACTTCCGATGGAAGGGTCAAGAGTAAATCCGTTAACGCTACTTCCGGCACTATAGACAAACATAACACTCGAGCCGTATAAGGCGTATCCGGCGGCTACCTGTTCTTTGCCTTTTTTCAGAATCTCTTTCTGCCTATGTACGTCTTTTACTCTAACCGCAGGAGGGGGAGCTTTATAAATTGAAAAAATTGAGCCCATCGAAACATTTGTAGAGATATTTCCTGACCCATCCAAAGGATCAAAAAAGACTACATAGTCTCCGCGCATGTTGTCGGCAAAAATAGGCTCCTCAAGCTCCTCAGAACCTATCGCATAAACAAGACCCGATTCAAGAAGCGTATCTATCAAAAGCCTATTTGAAAATTCGTCAAGCCTTTGTACTTCTTCGCCATACGAATTCATGCTACCCGCAGATCCTATTATGTCAACAAGCCCGGTTTTTTTTATATGGGAGGCTATAACTTTTATGGCGTTTTCAAGTGTCGTTAAGAGAAGAGTAAATGTCCCTGTAGTGTCCTCAAGTTTTCTTTCCTCATTTATAATAAACTCCGTAAGAGTTGTTGCCTTATGGTACATAACTTATCCTATATACTTGTGGACAGTATGAGATGTTCCGGCGATATTAAAGCTTTCAAATAAAAAGTTCAATTTTTTTGCTAAAGCATTTCTTATTTTTTCCTTATCCTCGGGTGGCAGCATCCAGGACTCTTTTTTAAAAGGGCCTACCGACTTTTTCCTAAGCTTATAGACAAACTGTGTATCATTCCAGCCTTCCTCACGCTCTGACTTACAGTTCTCTATAGTCCACTGGTGCATTTTCTCGACCAAGTCTTTTGGCATACTGTCCATTATAATATTTTGGAATTCGGTCGCAAGGTGCACTTCAACCGTATCATTTTCTACAAATTTGCTAAACATGTTCTCAGGCAAAGTTGAAGCTCCGTGCTGCACGGGTCCCGCCGTTTTATATTTCTCGCGCGCGACTTTACTTATACCCTTCAAAACTGAAAAATCTATTGCGACCTCGATAACTTTCCCATTTTCATCAGGAATTCCGCCGTGAGAAGTACCTGTCTGGACGCTCACTTTTGTAAGACCCTTTTGTTCTCCTATTAAGTCCAAATAACCCTTCATAAATGCCTCAAAATCTCCGACTGTGCTATTTTTGCCGCCTATGTGCCCTATCTCGCCGCCAATTGCTACCGTTACGCCGGCGGGTTCTATTTGGCGTATATACTCTGTTAGTTTTGCGGTCATTTCATAGTTATCTCTCTGCTGTTCCGACAGCTCTTCTTTTGAAAGATCAACTAGAGTCGAGGCGTCAATATCTATGTTGTAAAACTGAGCTATCAAAGAATCTTTTATCAGAAGCTCGATGCTGTCTATCTCTTCCTGAGGATTTTTTTCAAATATTTCTTTTTTAAACTGATAATGGTCGCCTTGTATAAATACCGGGCCATGCCATCCTGTTTTTATAGCGGCGGCAAGAACTGAGGCTGAAAATTCGTCCGGGTCTTGAGCGCAGTATTTCATCTCACTGCGTGCTATTTCAAAAATAAACGCACCAGCTTCAATTTTTTGAGCCTCTTCAAAAATAACTTGGGAAAAGTCGTAATTTATCATTCTTATATTCATAGCCGGAACGCTAAATCCTTTTACCCCGCACCCAATGCCCTGTTCGTCAGCCCGCCCCGCTTCGCGGAGCGAGGCTGGGGAACATGGGTCAACTCCTTGCTCGCGAAGCGAAAAATCAAAATGCCCCGCCCGCAACGCCCTGCTTGCAGTGGCGGGCAGGCCCGACCGTAAGGTCGTGGGTGCGGGGTTTACTTCCCCTCTTCCTATTGCTTTGTAAAACTCATAAATTGATGAGGAATTTATGCCTAACTCTGGCGCGATTTTCCTTATCATAACGCTTGCTTCGTGTTTGAGCGACGAGTCGTCAGAAAGCGCCGCTGTATAGGCAAGGGTATCAATCCCCTCCTCGCGAAGTTTTTTCTCGTCGTGTATTTTTACACCTGAATCATCTTCTTTTAGAAATGAGGAGGTGTACGAGGAAAGCTCCTGACCGCTGTTTAATACCATTAAAACAACAATAATGTATTTTTCATACTCTTGTCAATAAATAGTATTTAGTCCGCCAGCCGGCGGATGGTATTTAGTATTTAAAATAAATAAAGCGCATTTGTATGATATATCGATATATCATACAGAGGGATCTATCGAAAACTGTTTTCAACGCCATAATACGCTATACCATTCCTGCATGATACCTGCTGCATGATACCTGCTGCATGATATATTCTTTGTGCTACTATTAAATAGTGAAAAAGTTTTTAAATTTTAGAAATATTGTGCTTGTTCTTATCGCATTAATTCTTGGGAATCTTGTTATTCTAAATATCTTTTTAATAAATAACTTAAATAAAGAAAAAGAAAATATTCCCTCAAATGTCCTTAGTGAGGGAAAAAGTAATAATTTAGAGCAAACAAGCAGTCCAAATGCCGCAAATAGTTTTTGTCCGGCAAGCTGTATAGATAAAATAAGTGAAGTTTCCTTGTCCCTTGACGCGCTTTCTCAAACTCAAAAAAATACTCAAACCGGCGGAGCTGCTACAACATTTTCTTCTCAAAAAGAGTACTTCATCTCTTTAGGATCCGGAAGCTCTCAGGCAAAAGACTGGACAGACGTTCCCGGAGCTGAAGCTATAGTTGACGGAAGCGCATACGGCAATATAAAACAGGTTACATTTCAAGCTTCTCTTTATACTCCGACCGGAAATCAGACGGCATACGCAAGGCTTTATAACGTAACTGATAAGCATCCCGTGTGGAATTCCGACGTTTCAATAGAGGGTGGAACGCCCCAGCTTTTAATCTCAAGCCCAATTACACTTGAAAATAGTGCTAAAAAATATCAAGTGCAGATGAAAACCCAGCTGTCAGCGATAACTAATCTCGTACAGTCTAGAATATATATTCAACTTTACTGATGAAAAACAATAAATTCGCGGGCGCTATATGGACAGACCACGCGCTGGACAGAATCGACTCAAGAAAAATACCAAAGGATTACGCTGTTCGAACGTTCAAAAATCCAGACGAACAAACAAAAAGCGATGAGGGAATACGGTTTGTAAAAAAACTGGAAGGCAAAACTATTACAATCGTTGCAAAGCCAAATGACAGAGATGAGTGGGTCGTTCTTTCAATCTGGATGAGCCCGCCTGCAGAAGGGACAGAAGACGCGAGGAAGAAAAAACGCTATAAGGAATATAAAAAAGCATCTCTTGGGAAAAAAATCTGGCTTACAATTCTAAAGCAGATTGGAATTTAGTAATTAACAAGCGTCTGGATATTTGCCTTAGCTCTTAATTCATCTCTAAACTTTGCAAATTCTGACTGAATTTTTTGCTGGACTAATTGATCTCTTAACTGCTTTCTTGCTTCTCCCTCATTCTCTGCATCTTTCAAGAGATCGGGGTTATCATTTACAAATTGCTCAAACTCCCCATCCGTTACTTTAATTTTATCTCCCAAAATCTTTTCTGCCAGAATTTGAACTCTCAATTCTTCTCTAAATTCATCCTCGCTTATTCCTTGTGCTTGGAGAATTTGTTTGAAGTTCTCCTCATTCCCGGCGCTAAACTGATCGACTAGCTCTTTCCTCTTATTGTTAATATCTTCATCAGTAACAATTATATTCTTACTCTGTGCTTCCTGAGCAATAAGGCTTTTATCTATAAGCCTATTTAGAACGTCATTACCATACTGCTTTTCAAGCTCACTCACAACGCTTAGCCTTGAGATTGGTTTTCCGTTAACTAATACCGCTATAAATACGCTCCTATTAAGATAAAGAATTACTCCTAGAACAACAACCAAAAGTGCTCCTATAATCATGTACTTTGTTTTTTTAGAAAGTATCTCGAGCTTAAACGGAGGCTGTATAGCAGATGATGTTTCTTTATTTTTAGAAGACGCGGCTATTTTTATCCCAATAGGGCTCTTTGTTGTTTTTCTTGAAACAGCCATAATGGTTAGTATAGAGTATCAAAAATAAAAAAACAAGGACTCAAATTGTTTTATTGTTAAATTGCCGTATTGCTTGCATTTCAAGCCTGTTGTCCCAGGCAAAAAGCATTATAAAAATGATAACCGATAATAAAATTGCAGTAAACCCCGCACCCACGACCTTACGGTCGGGGCATTGGGTGCGGGGTAAACATACAGTGACCAAATTATCAGCAGTAACCAAATAGTGATCTAACTATCAAACGGATTAAATGAAATATGAAAATGAAATATGAAATAGATGAATTAGTAAACTCCTTTATACGTTAATACTTCGATGAATTGAATTATCGAAGTAAACCCCGCACCCACGACCTTACGGTCGGGGCATTCTGGTTTTTCACTTCGCGAGCAAGGAGTTGACCCATGTTCCCCGGCCTCGCTCCGCGAGGCGGGGCGGGCTGACGAACAGGGCATTGGGTGCGGGGTAAAGTGGGAAGGAAAGCGGGATTAGGGAAAGGAATAAGGAATTATGCAAAATAGTTTGTAAATAAATATAAGGATAAAATCAAACTATTGAACAAATTTACTTTATGCTCTTCAAAGAATTTTAATATTTTTTCGTGAAAATATCCTGCGTGAAAAGTCAATTATTCCCTACAGTCCTCTACTATTGTATCCCCCAAAAAGATTATTTTCTTCTCGGTTTTTTCTATCGCGATAATTTGATAAGGATTTGTAAGAGCACTCGTCGTAAGGCAATTTTCACCGGGAATTCTCTCCTCAATCATAAATTTTATTTCATTCTCCCCTACTTCAATTTGCTTTAGAAAAACAGAATATCCGCCGCTCGGTTTTTGCCCCATAACAACCGCGATAACTGTTTTTTCCTCAAAGTTGACTTCTGGTTCTATTCCGCTATTACCAAATAATTTATTCCACTCCTCTACACTATTTATGACGTAATTTCCGCGAGCTAAATTCAAATCCAAATCATTCGTGCCTTTTTTTATCTGCAAAATTTCAGGAGGCTTGTTATCTAAAGACTCGACAAATGTTTTGCCGTTTATCGTGCACTGCCTGGGATAGCTCTCCATAATAGGAGCGCCGGTAGCTGCGCACTCTTCAAAAGTCGTAATCGAAGTTCTTTTTATATTGTTTAAGCTCAAATAAACGATAAATAAGACTACTAGTACTGCTCCTACAATAACTCCCAGACTTGCATTCTTTTTTCTGGAATGTTTTAGATGTCGCTTTGTGCTTGCCGCACTTTTTTTCTTAGGCATTAAATAAAGTGTAACATAAAAAAGTATAAAGTAGAAAGCCCGCCCCGCTTCGCGGAGCGAGGCCGTGGTATTAAGTATCGGACAAAACAAACAATAAATCAGAATAAAGTGAACCCCGCACCCACGTTCTGACGAACGGGGCATTGGGTGCGGGGTGAAGCATTAAAGTCAAAAACAAACAAGTATTGTATAATAGTATCTGTGAGCGAGGCTGATTTAGATATGACCACTGTTGAAAGAATGCCAGAGTTGCCGGGTTTTAGTCCCCCTGAAGAAGGTGTAAGACAGCGTTTTGCTCCTACAATTCCTAAATTTGTTCGTGAAAGCGAGCTTTTAGAACAGCGTCCGGAGGATGGAAAGGTTTTGTTCATTGATTCGCGTGACCCGGAAACTGGAATTATTTTGAAAAATAACTTAGGCGTAGGAAAAAATCCTGAATACGTTGATATTTCAAAGATTAAAGGAAGAAATATTGCGGCGATAATCTACCATACTGCTCCAAGAACTCCGGAAAATAGTTATGATGAAGAAGTTGCGAATGCGGCTACTCTTTTAGGAAGAAGGGTTAATAGAGATAAGAACGGAAAAATTATTCAACAGCAGCTTGGTGCGTTATTTATTGTAGAGGATTTAGGTCAAGATAAGTATAAAAACTGGCGGGAAATGTTTATCCAAAATATTGGCTTGGTAAAACCCAGCGGGTACGGTCCTTCTGTAAGAATTCTTGATGGCGAAGGATTTATAGTTTCTCAGGGAAGAGTTAAAATGGAAAGAGACCCTATAGATTTGGAAAAATCCAGAGCAGCTGGATATATTGAAGATCAAAAAAACAAAAATGTAACTCAGCTCAATGGGTATGGACAGCATGTCGATACGTCAGAATTAAAACAAGAAATAAGACGGTCATGGAATCCGCCAAGAACTATTGCGGGAGTGGTTGATTTCAGTAGGGGTATTACTATAACTGACCAACTTACCCAGGAAAGACAAGTTAGAGACAAGAGAGGTTTTGTATTTGAACATAAGAGCGCGTCTGCTGAAGATTATACTCATCAAGAACCGGAAAAACCCTCAAGAGAAATTTTCAAGCTGGTTAAAAGAGAAACACTTCCTGATGTTATGTGTTCCGACTGCGGAGCAAATCTGGTACAAGAAGACTATATAGGTAACTATGCAGATAAAGAAAGCGTTGAGCAGGGACTATATAAGCTTTCAACAGATTATGTTTGTGAGAATGAACACAACGAAAGAGGGGTTTTCGTAGCTAAGCTCGTCGGAAGAAGCACAAGACCTATTACACGTGAGCAATTTGCTGAAGCATTTGAGGATTACGCATTTCCGTATAAATCAGGAGTTGATAAAAAGGCCGCAAGGCCTAAAACTAGAAAAAACAGAGAGCATCCTACAGAAGCGCCTCCTATGCCTAACGACGTTAGAGTCACAGAGTTCACTTGTCCCAAGGGTCACGGACACTATCTAAAAGAAAAATATTTCACAGACAAAAAAAAGCCTGGGAGATTATATAAAAGGGTTTTTTGTAATGCCGCTCATGCAGATGGCCTGCCTCAGGAATACAAATGGCAATTTGTCAGAAGACTTAGAAAAAATACCTAGAAACTTCTCACTTCTCACTTCTCACTTCTCACTTCTCACTTCCCCGCCCGACACGCAAGACAAGCTTGCGAAGTCGTTGCGGGCGGGTCACTTCTCACTTCTAAATCCTACTCCTCCTCAACCGTTAAGTCCAGATAAATGTTTCTGCCGGTTGCAATCTCCAGCTCGCGCCTACTCATACTCCCAATTTCTTTTATCTTCCTGCCCTCACTTCCGATTATCATCTTCTTGTATCTTTTTGGCGTCAGTATTCTTGCCCTTATATACGCTAAATCTTTATTTTTTCTATTTGTTATTTCGTCAACGACCACTCTTATGGCGTATGGGACTTCGCGCCTGAGCCTAAGAAACGCTTTTTCGCGGATAAGCTCCTCGACGAAAAGCTTTGATGTTAAATTCAAAGCGGGAGTTTTAAGAGACGATGAATCAAAAAGTTTTTCCTCTGTTTCCGGCAGATTTTCAAATATCCAATCTAAAATCGAATTCACATTTTCTCCCTTGAGACCCGATACTTTTACCACGCTGTCAAACTCCTCCTCCATAAATTTATACTGCTCGTAGTAGCTTTTCCCTCTTTTATCCATTTTATTTACGACTAAAAGCTTCGGCTTATTTACTTTTCTTAAAACTCCCAGAACCCTATTTTCCTCAAGACCCCTTTTTCTCGTATGGTCAATTACATAAATAACTAAATTCACGTCCTCTGTAAGAACGTGTTCTGCCGCAAGGTTTATTTCCTTGAGTTTTGGATCTTTCGCCTTTGCGAAAATTCCTGGTGTATCAATAAATAAGATTTGCCCGCGACTTGCCCTGAGCGGCGTCGAAGGGTCTTCATAGGCTGCCTGGATGGCAAATTGAGTGGTTTGGGGTTTGGGGGAAGTTATCGCTACTTTTCGCCCGATTATTCTATTTAATAAAGTTGACTTGCCCGCGTTCGGCCTTCCTACAAGTGCTACGATTCCTGCTTTCATGCTTTTTGCTCCTCCGTAAGTTTAAACAGTCTAATACCAAAATATGGGTCTGCCATTTGCCGCGCTCTTTGATCCTGAAACAATTTGTTTCTTCTTAGTAACTCAAAATCTCCTATAATGGCAGCAGGAGATAGAAACCATAGCTTTATGCCTGAATAAATATGAGCACCGTATTTTTCTCCTTCCCATTCGAATACAGCATGATCTTTAATAAGTGAATCTACTTGATACTGGTAATGCGAAATTCCCGGAAGCTTACAAGGATGAAGATTTCTCCCGGAAGTAAAATTCTTTCTAATGAGTGATTCCTCTTGTATATCCTCATCCTTAATGATTACACCTTTTGGAGTCAACATCAGCTTTGAATCTTGAGCGATTCTAAAACTCGCTATTCCATTTGGAGATACCATTAAGTCGGGTAATACATATTCAAGGTCCTGTTGATTAAATGACTCTTTAGAAGGATACTTGATAATTACCCTAAGCAATGCGAGCGAATCTGAGTCAATTGACGCTTTTACTTTGTAATATCGACCACCTTTTTTGTCTGTGCGAACCTCTATACCTCCTGAATTTACCGGCTCATCAGGATCATACTCAGAATCGAAATAATATTCATTAAGGACAGGAAGATTCTCATCCCCTTCAAGAGATTGCATCAGGCTTTCGTGTTCTCCAAATTCAGATTCCATAAATGTTATTATAAATATTATAGGATAATTGTTTTAATTTTGCAAATTTTTATCTTGAATTTAGATATAGCGTGAAATAAATTGCAGTCTATGATGGAGACACGGACCAAATTCTTTAATAGCCTCTCTGTGCTTTTTGGTCCCGTAGCCTTTATTTTTTAACCATTCAAACCCCGGATATTTTAATGACAAATCTGTCATGTATTTATCTCTTTCGACTTTTGCTAAAATTCCCGCCGCGGCGACACTGACGCTCAGCCTGTCGCCGTGAACTATCGCCTGCTGGGAGACAGCCAAAGGAATCTTGAAAGCGTCTATCAGAAGATATATATTTTTGTAAACCTTTGAGGCGCGGTTATAAATATTTACCATGCCAATTGTAGTCGCTTTTCCAATTCCTACTTTATTAATAATTTCCAGAGAAACGAACTCGACGTGGGAAAAAATCGTATGCTTTTTTATTTCGGAATATAAAACCTCGCGTTTTTTTGCGGATAATAATTTAGAATCATTAATACCTAACTTCAAAAGTTTTTTTTCAAACCGAGGGTCAAAAATGGCGCCTCCGACTGCAAGGGGCCCGGCAAACGCGCCTCTACCCGCCTCGTCTATCCCGAGAACCGGCAAACCCGATACCCAATGCTCTTTTTCAAATGAAAAATCAGGAAGAGTCATTTCGCTCTACAGTATAGCAGTTAGCGCTTATGCTGCAAATGACTTATCCTTTTTAGATTCTCTCTTCTTTCTGCCAACGGCAATTAAACCCTGTTCTTCCAATTTAATATACCTCCCAGCTAGTTGGTATTTGTTACTTACTTTGAGCTTAGGAAATATATGGGCAATGTGCGCTTCAACTGTTTTACGCGATATACCTAAATCCTGGGCAATTTCCTGATTTGTCTTGCCTAAAACCACCTCTCTTATAACTTGCTCTTCGCGTGGTGAAACTGTAACTTCTCCGCCATTCCACTCGTGAGTCAACTCTCCATTTCCTATGCCTTCTACTATTAAAGCTACAACACCTGCTCTGGTTCTGTTTATGGATTCGTTTAACTCTTCAGACAAAACAAGTCCTTTGTCGCCTATCTTTGAAACGTGCCCCTCAACTGTTTTTGCTGAAATTGAAAGTCTTTCAGCTATCTCTTGGTGTATAAGGCCGTCTGAAAGCAGTTGCAGAACTTCAAACTGGCGCGGGGTAAGACCGGCAAACCTTTCAGATCCATTTGTCAAACTATCTTTCAAACCTGACCGCAAGTCTACTGTTTGGCCGGAAGACAGGGGAACAACTGAGTTATCTGCATCAATTATAAAATCCCCACCAATAAAATCCGCAAACTCTCTCTCAATTTCTCCGGCACGGGCATATTTTGGGTCTTGTCTTTCCATACCTAATTTTACACCATGATTTTTCTAAATCAAATTTTAAGAATTTCAAACCAGCTCTACAGTTCTCCTAACAATACCTATGCATTCCGCTATTCCGCTTTCTGAAATAATTTTTTCCTCCGGCCACCTATTTATCTCTTTCCCTCCATATGCCCATCTATCTGTAAAGCAGTCAACGACTAACTTTCCCGCATGTCCATTACCATCAATATAAATATCTCCCACCATGCCGTGGCTGGGAAGTTTTCTATGAACAACGTTTTCAAGTAAGTTTAGTCTCTCTAAGGCTCCCAGCTCCTGCGTCATTCTCCTTATTCCAAACTGAAGAGAACTTGTTGGTATGCTATATGTATCTCTCGGACCGCTAACCAGCGCGATACCTAAAACAGAGTCTTCCCATCTTGAGACGACAGCTTTTTTAATCTCGCCATCAGTATACCTTATTTGAGAGCGCGCGTCTTTATACTGAAACCAGTTGGGAGCAAACTCTTTTTCAAAAGCTGCAAGTCTTTTTCCCCAAATAAAATCTCCTTCAGCTACTCTTTGGTAAAGCTCTTGTAAAAATAAGCTGTCGGAATGGTCTAGGGCAATGCGTTCAGGCGTTAGTAACTCGCCCATATAATTAAATTTAAACTAATATTTAGAAAGTGTCAAATAGAATTACTAGAATATTAATAATTTCTTAAATCAAGCTCGGTTTTTTTCTTATCGCTTCCGAGCGATAAATGGTAATGTATAATTAGTGTGAAATTGAAAAAGAACTTACTACCGCTGATTTTTTTCATAGTTTTTCCTCTTTTTATATTTAGAGCCTACATTCTTTATGGCCACGTACCCTTCCCGTCAAATCTTCTTGTTTCCTTTTACCAGCCCTTCGCGTCCTACGAATGGGAAGGGTATCCCTTCGGACCGCCTTCAAAACCTAACGGGTTTGATAACTTAAAAATATATTATCCGCATAGAAGTCTTACCACAGATCAGTATAAAAACTTGGAATTTCCCCTCTGGAATCCATATATATTCTCAGGAAACACGCTTTTGGGAGCATATCAAACCGCGGTTTTTCACCCGATGGCTTTCCTGTTTTTAATTTTGCCTCAAATCGACGCATGGTCGGCAGTTATTATTTTCCAGCCAATATTAACTGGTCTTTTTACCTTTTATTATTTAAAGGAGATTAAATTAAACAAACCGGCTTCCTTTTTTGGCGCTGTAGTATTTGCCTATTCGGGAATTATGGTCGTTTGGTGGGAAGAGATGTTTATGGCCGTCTATTCCATACTTTTCTTGCCGCTAGTGCTTTTGGGCATTGAAAAAATTTATAAAAAAGTAGCTATTCCCGGAATTTTATTTTTAGTTTTGGGGCTATCAATGTCAATATTTTCAGGCTGGTTTCAGGCTACTTTCTATCTATATTCATTCAGTTTTATCTACGCGTTGTTTTTATTTATTAAAAATAGAAAGCTCTTAAATAATTTTCTTGCTGTAATTTACGGATTTATAATTTCCCTAATCATCTCGTCAATTCAGCTTATACCTGGAATTGAGGCTTATCTTAATTCCGTAAGAAGCACTATAGATACAAAAGGAGACTTTGAAGTTTATCTTCAGCCTGTACAAAAACTTATCACGTTTATCGCGCCGGATTACTTCGGAAATTCAGCGGTTCACAACTACTACGGACCCGGCTTTTATCACGAGCACGTAATTTTTATAGGCATTCCCGCGCTCTTGCTTCTTATATATGAGTACTTCCATTTCAGAAAAAATAGCGCCCAAAATCAGTTTTACAAAGTTGCCGCGCCTGTTTTACTTTCCCTAAGCTTCGCTCTTCCTACCAGCTGGCTCCTTCTTTACTATCTTCCCCTGCCGTTTTTATCAGAAATGAATCCCTCAAGAATTACTCTTCTATCGTCTTTTACGTTTTCGGTAATTGCGGCGTATGGGATGAATAGATTTCTAACTGATAAATTAAATGTAAAAAGATTAATTTTGTCATCAGCAATTATATTTTTATTTTTTGTAATCGGATGGCTTACTGCAGTATATTTTCCTCCCAAAAATGATCCTCTGCATGAAAAAGTTCCCTTTAGAAATATGATTTTTCCTACTCTAATTTTTGCTTCTCTTATATTCGTAATTATTTTAAGAATAATAAAGCCTAAGCTTAAAATGCTTTCTTATCTTTTGATTCTAGCGCTCACTCTTTTTGGAATTTTATATTTTACAAATAAATATTTGTATTTCTCCGAGAAAAAATTTGTCTTTCCCGAAGTTCCACTCCTAACCGAGCTTGAGAAAATCGCTGGAATTAATAGAGTCTATACAGTCGGAGACGCGTTTATATACGCAAATCTGCTCCTGCAATACAATTTATTCTCCGCGGACGGCTACGATTCATTTAATCCCGGCGCCCACAACGAATTTCTCTACTCTACTCACGCAAACGGAAAACTTTCTGACGAAATGCCCAGAGCAAACGCTGAAATATACAAATCAAAAAATATTGATGAGATAAATGATAATCCGTATAGACTAAGGGCTATGGAGATTCTGGGAGTTAAATATGTCATTGCTTCAAACCAAGATGTAAACACCTCAGACGAATTTGAAGAAGTTTGGAACGACGGTAAATTTAAGATTTTTGAGTTCAAAAACTCCCTTCCGCGGATGTATTTTACGGATAAATACGCGATTGAAACAGACAAGCAGGAAATTTTAGATAAAATTTATACTGCTGCTCCCAGTTCTACTGTGGTTCTCGAGAAAGAAATTAATCTTAATCAAACCGAGGCCGAACCGGAATGGGAAATAGTTAATTATGATTATAAACCAAACAGAATTTCTATTCGCACAAAGACTAATAAAGATTTGATTTTTGTTCTCTCCGATAACTATTATCCCGGATGGAAAGCATATGTTGACGGAAAAGAAACAGAGATTTTCAGGGCAAATTACAGCTTTAGAGCTGTGAAAGTGCCGGAAGGCGAACACAAAATAGACTTTGTGTACAAACCAAAGTCATTTGCCATAGGGTCCCTCGCCTCAGCGGGAGGGATTGTATTACTAATAGTTTCGCTAGTATTTCTAAATAAACAAAGGCCGAAATTCAAAAAGGATAAGAAGATATGATCTGCCACCGACCTTCGTACAATTTGGGGAGGGAATCAATAGTTTTGAGTTTGGAAAGATTCAAGGGTTTACCCAGAGTTTGTGGATCCCGCCCTTCGCGAAGAGCGGGATGGAGAGTCGGCAGGGCTCGAGCGAATATGCTTGCCCTGAGCTCTTGTGGTGAGCTTGCCGAATCCATGCCGAAGGGTTGGAACTTATTATTCTAGTATTGCTTGACAATATTCTGATTTTCTGATATTCTGATTTTATGTCAAACATTCAAGGAACAGCTATTATTAGAAATCGTGGACAAATTACTATTCCTGAGAAAATCAGAAGAACCTTGAAGTGGCCTACAGCCAATTCTGTAGTATCTTTAGTAACTACAATACAAAATGAAATAATAATAAAACCTTACGACAATGAAAAAAAGGTAAATTGGTCTCAAATCTGGAATAATATTGAATTGAGCCGTTCTTATCAGGGAAAGCAAGGAAATCTGTCAAAATTTGTCTCTTCGGATAGGAAAAACCATTAATCACAATGAAAGGGAAAGGATTAGTTATAGATACCTCGGTTGCTGTAAAGTGGGTTAACAAACAAGACGAAAATTATACAGAGCAATCAGATATGATTTTAAGAGACGTTCAAGAGGAAAAAAAATACATCATCATGCCTGAACTTGCTAAATATGAAATCGGAAATGCACTCCTTTATAAACAGATGCCTTTTCAAAATACTTTAGGATCATTGGCAACTTACTATAGTATTCCCGTGCAATTCGTTCCACAGAACCAACAACAAGCTCAAGATACAATGAGAATCGCTCATGAGAATGAAATAACATTTTATGACGCAACATTTATCACTTTAGCAAGAGAGCAAAGAGCAGAATTGGTAACAGACAATCCCAAACATCAGAAAAAGAATATCACGGGAGTTAAAATAACATCTTTAAAAGACTACAGATAATATATACTCTTCTTACTCTAATTTGCAACTTTATAGATTGCAAATTGAGTCTAGAAGAGTCAATACCCGACTATATTAATATGTAAAAGGGGTATATCAGCAGGCCTTAGTGTCCGAACCTCGTACAATTTGGGGTAAGATCAACATTTTTGAGTTTGAAAAAATTCAAGGGTTTACCCGGAGTTTGTGGATCCCGCTCTTCGCGAAGGGCGGGATGGAGAGTTGACAGGGCTTGAGCGAATATGTTCGGACTTTCTGTTTAACAGCTGTATAATATCGCTATGGAAATTGCGAGACCTTCAATTATTGAGCAAGAGCTTTTCGATAGACATGGGATAAAACTTGGATACCCAGCTCTATCACAAGAACAAGCGCAGGCATATCAAGATTTTGATTTTGAAGTTATTGATATGCCATATCAGCCTCATGTTTTCTTTACACCTCAAATTTCACTTGAAACATGGAAGAAACAGCGGAGAGCAACTATTACACCATTAACGACCCTAGAAAATGTAATGATAATTATTGGCCATGGGCAAACATACATGGATAGCGGTCAAGAACAATGGAAATTCTTCGGTACACAAAAACCAGTTGAAGAAACTGTAAGAGAATATCAGAAATTTGCTAAAGAGTATAAACTGCCCCCAGTTGATATTGTCCTTTCGTGCCGTGGAGACAAAATTGTTTCCCCGCTACCACCACAATCCGGTACAATTGAAGTTCGAAAGGCACCTGCTCCGATAAAAGTACACAAGGAATTTGCTTACCCTTATATTTTCCCTAATGATTTTGTTGGGGCAAGCGGAATTATCAAGGAAGGGGTTGTGGAATCTGTCAGAGGAATCACTGAGCACTGGCAAGGACTACGCGAGTGGCAGGGGTATTGGAGTAGAAACCAACGTACTCTTCCTGAAAATATCCCTCAATTATTTAAAAGACCTAGCAGAACAATATAGAAATCTATTTGCAGGGCCGGATGGAATCCCTGCCCGCCAGAGCTTGCCGTGCAACACGTTGCAGGCGGGGAACCATCTTCAAAGGTTTTGGACCCCGCTTCTCGCGAGAAGCGGGGTGGAGACCCTTATGTTTTGCAGGGGTATCAGGACTCGAACCTGAAATGGAGGTTTTGGAGACCTCCGTGATACCATTTCACCATACCCCTACGAGCTTCTATTTTAACTTCAAACGCTTCAAAAGTCCATTATATGATGAACCGAATTGCTTTAATTTCTTTTCCCTATCTTTTGAAAGTTCTCGTTCAGAATACGCCTCGTAGTATATGAGCTTCGGATGAGTATATTTTTTTGTAGTAAAAACTTTCTTATTTAAATGGTCTTTGATTCTGGTTTTTAAATCATCAGAACGACCTATGTATAATTTACCATTGTCGTCTTTGAGAACGTAAACATAATACATAAGGTTTTGGACCCCGCTTCTCGCGAGAGGCGGGGTGGAGACCCCTATTCTACCGGTAAACTACGGCCCTAAGACAAGCTCAGGGTAAGCCCCTAAGACTCTTATTTTAACCCTTCGGCAAGCTCAGGGCAAGAGCCCTCCCGGCAAGCTCAGAGCAAGAGTCCTTCAGGCAGGCGCATAAAGTCTTTCCTTAATGCTTCCGTCAAATTATAGACAAACCTCAATAAGCACAACAGCCCTCAAACCATCTAAAAATTTACTTTCCGCCTAATACCCATCACAAATATGTCCCGAATATGAACAAAACAAATAAATAATAAACTCGTGTATCATATACTAGTATATGATACATAAAGTAAGAGAGAACATAAATTTATACTTTATTATGCCTTATTACTACTAAACGATTATTATGGAAAAATTAAATTTTTACCCTACCTGCAGCTGCATTGATAGAATATTTGGCAAAACCAATTAGCGCTTTCTTCATTTCCTGCATCAGCTTGTCCTCATTTATCTTCTTTCTGGCTATTTCAAAACCTTTTGGATGAAGATTTAAAAATAACTTCATTCGCTCTACCGTTACACGCGTTACTCCAAGGGCTTTTGAAATATCAGAATCATCAACACCTTCCTGCAAGAGAGTGATAATAGCAAGGCGCTTTGCTAGCATTGTTCGTTCCGTTGTAGAAAGTATCGAGAAAAGAAATTCATGGACTTCTTTTTTATTTAACTTCGCTAGAACAGTTTCGAAGGTTTGCTGAATTTCCTTTCTTGTCTTCGGATCTATTTCTATCTTTGAAACATGCGGCATATTTGCATCATATACTAGTATATGATGCAAAGTCAAGAGGCTCCTTTCTCCTATAAGTGTACTTAGTGGCTGGTTTAATAGTGGCTGGTTTAATAGTGGCTGGTTTAATAGTGGCTGGTTTAATAGTGGCTGGTTTAATAGTGGCTGGTTTAATAGTGGCTGGTTTAATAGTGGCTGGTTTAATAGTGGCTGGTTTAATAGTAGCTGGTTTATTAATAATTGGTTTAATGGATGGCTAACTTACAAATTTTTCAACGAACACATCCCTTTGGTAAATTTTGCTATGATAATATTCTATGGAAAAAATAAAATCACATATTAAAAATAATCAATTAACTATCGCAAAACACTGGAAGATTTGTAGTCTCATAGGTGCCCTGCTCTTCGTGTTATTCGTCTTCTTTACGTTTATGGTAAGAGCTGATTTGCTCCGCTCCTTCGACTTTGACATGACTGTAAGAATTCAGGACGATATTCCTCTACGATTTGACTACTTCTTTTCAATAATGTCAGTCGTAGGCAGGTTTGAGTACATGATAGGACTACTCGTACTTATAATACTCTTTCGCAAAAGAATTTTGGGCGTAATTCCTTTTTTTCTTTTTGGGTTCGCCCATGTCATCGAACTTGTTGGTAAAACCATTTTAGAACAGCCCGGACCGCCTAGGATGTTTCTCCGGGCTCAATTCGGTGATTTTCCAGGTATTCATGTTTTTACAGACGCGTCATACCCTTCCGGACACTCTTTAAGAGCGGTTTTTCTTACTATAATCGTGGTCTATCTAATAAACAAACTTAATATCCCTACAGCAATAAAGCAATTTAGCAATGTAGCAATTCTTGCGGTTCTCTTTTTAGTCCTTATCTCGCGTATATCATTAGGAGAACACTGGACGACAGACGTAATCGGCGGGGGTCTTTTAGGCGCGTCCTTTGCCTTTTTGTCTCTTATTTTTCTATAGCTTTTATTTACCTGGACTTTGTTATAAACTGTTCTTATGCCTGCAAAAATTAAATCTCTTATTAATGACATTAAGGACTACTGGAATAATCTTTCAAAGACTAAAAAAATTCTTTTTGTATCTGCTTCTACTCTTCTATTTTTAGTAGCAATTACTATAGTAATTATCTACCCTACGGATAAACCTGTTTTCTTCGATGAATCAAAGAAGCAGGGTGAAATATCTATTCGAGAGGCACCAAAAGTAAGATTTGACCTCTACACTATTACTAATCCTCCGCAGATAAATCTTACAAACCTTTCAAATTATAAATTGAAAACCGACTTTTCAGACGAAGAAGTCCAAAGAATCGCATCGGTTTTGGGTATTAACGCCGGCAATAGTTCTTATCAATCCGACAAAGCAGTACTATTTGACCTTAAAGAAGGGCTTTTGGATTTTGATAAAAAAACTGGCGGATTCAACTTTTTAAGCCTTAAAACGGTTAAAACCAGCGCGACCGATCCTCAGGGCGCGGCAGTCGAACTGCTTCAGGAAACTGGGATCTACGATGAAACTATTGAATGCGGTATTACATACAAAAGAAAAAATGCTCCCGACACTACATTTGTCGAGTGCCACAGAAATTGGGAAAAATTGGGCGCGCCGCTTCTTACCCTTCCCGGAATCTTGAATGGCGCGGGACTGAATACAAACAATCTGGCGGTAGGAAAAATAGATCAGTACGCGCCCGACGATTATGACGTGTATGACGTTTCAACGGGTGAAAATGGGCGCGCAAGGCCGGACGATTTTAATACCATTACTGTCGCGGTCAAAAATCAGAATTCGATTATTACTGTCCAGTCTACAATGCGCTGGGTTGAAAATAAAACTCCAATAGACCCCAATAAATTTATTACTTATTCAAAAGCGCTTGAAATGCTAAGCAATGGTGAGACCTCTCTTTCACTCGTCGTTCCGGATCTCTCAGGTGATAAGGATTGGGACACGGTTTTTCCTGAAAATAAGGCGTTTTCAAATATCGCCGACGTACGCGATTTGAAGGTAATTTATCTTGAAAAGATGAGTGGTGAAAGACAGAGAGAATATTCTCCGGTGTATCTTGTGTACGGAACAGCGGATATAGAGTCGGGAAATACGGTAAAATTCGTTCAAGCCGTTCCGGCCGAGGTTGGCGTAAGTGAAGTTTTGGCAGTTTCAACCGGAAGTGCTGAAATCGACACGGATACGGAAAGAAGGTCGCTTCAGCTTAGGGATTTTATCCCCGAAACTCCTGAGTCGTCGACTCCTGCACCGTCCGTCCCTCCCGAAGTAAAGGAAAATGTCGACTGCAGAGAGGGGGTATACTCACTCGACGATCCTTCCAAGCCCTGGAGGAACCTTCCAAACTTCACTCTTTCTATTCCCGGATACGGAAATATGGTCGTCGTAAGAAAACCCGGTGCTCCGCATACGCTTTTTGTAAAAACAACCGACGCGGCTGATTCAAGCCTGGAAGCGGCAAGAGACGCTGTTTATCAGGCTATAGGCGACCAATATCTTATTAATTACTTAAACACTAGGGGTACTGGCGACGATGTAAGACTAAAAGATTACGGAAGTCTAAAGAACTTTTATGAAACGCGCTTTCCCAGAATAAATCCCGCAATTCCTTATCCTGCTTTCAATGAATTTCCAGAATATTGGATGACCGTTGCCGAGCCCGGATCTCGCTATAGAAACGCGGCCGAGAGCTTTGAAAAACGAGCAATTGACGCTGATAACGGAAAAACTGTAAATGTACAATCCCCAGGATTTCCGCCTGAAATTCTTGATTCAATATCTCTTTTGACATCGCTTGACGGCGCTTCAGACAGATGGCAGAAATGTTATCTCACCGGAGGTTCGCCATTTATATTTTTATATCCTGAAAGAACAATTGACGTTTCTGTAAAAACATCGCCGAATACAACTTATACTTATCCTGAAACAGACGATGAATGGCATGTAACAGTAAATAAAAACGGTGAAATTGAAAACGTAGGCGAATCTCTTTATTACGAATTTGATGAGGACAAAACTAATCTTTTGAGTACAAATGTTGGCTATTCCGTAAAAATAGACAGGCTCAGGAATTTAATTGAAAGAATGGCAAATGAATTGGGTTTGAACTCGAACGAAAGCAAAGCTCTAAACACAGAGCTTAAAAATACTGCAGGAAGACTAGGTGATACAGAATATATTACGCTCAAACTTGTTAAGCAGGAAGAGCTCGGCTCAAAGCTTTCTATCAAAATTAAGCCAAATCCGGATAACCTGGTTAGGATTCATTTCTTGGTAAGCGCGACCAACACATTACAATCTATAAATGAGCCTAAATTTGAAAAAATTAAACGCAGTGGATTTACTGTTGTAGAAATCGGAGCCTCAAAAAAATAGTATAGAGTATTTTGTATATTGTATTTAGTATAAGGAGGCAACTCGTCTCAAAACTAAACATAAAAAGGTAGCGGGCGGCGCATAGCGAGGGGCTTCCATCGAGCGCCCGCAGTTTACGAGGACGTGGATGGGAGTGCGGAGCGACAGGACCCGACCTACTTCAGCTTCTCGACTGTACCCCTACTGATCTTCCTACTGACCTCTCGACCGACCTCTCGACCGACCTCTCTACGACCCTCGACTAGACAATCCTTCCCATCCCTGTTATGCCTGTTATCTCTGTTATGCTATAATTGTATATCAGTGGACTAGTCCACTGATATTAATGTTTATATTATCATTATAAAAATCGGCATAAACATATTAAACATAAGTAAACCCCTCACCCACGACCTTACGGTCGGGGCATTTTGATTTTTTGCTTCGCGAGCAAGGCGAACAAGGAGTTGACCCATGTTCCCCGGCCTCGCTCCGCGAAGCGGGGCGGGCTGACGAACAGGGCATTGGGTGCGGGGTAAACATTAATATAAAAACATGAACATAAATATGGCATAAAAAATATGAAAAGATACCAGTTCCTCAGCGAAAAAGACGTCTACTCTGCTCTAAATAAGCTTAGAGACGCATTTCTTGCTGCTAGTAATGGCGATGACGTTAATAAAATTATAAACGGCCTTTTGACACCTGACGAGAGATTGAAAATTGGAAGAAGAATACTTGTTGCGGACGCTATCTTAAATAACTTAACCATAGAAGAAATAAGTCAAAACTTGAGTGTGGGAAAGGCAACAGTATTGTCTGTTTACCGCTCTCTTGAGATTGATGGGTCGTGGTATCAGCTTATTAGCAAAAGGTCAGATAAGGTGGAGAAAGAATACCAAGAGAAAAAATTCGTTTTGCGCGGCGGTTCACTGCAAATAAAAAAGAGGAAAGAATATTCTGGATTCAAAAGGAAAGAGGTTAAGCGCTAATTTGCTACTTCAGCTTCTCGACTTCTTTGTGCTCGGTCTTTTTCTTGCAATTCCTGCAATATTTAACCATAGTAAGCTTTTCAGGCGTATTTATCTTGTTTCTAGACGTGATATAGTTGCGTCTTTTGCAGACTTTACAATCTAGTCCTACTTTTATTCTTGTTCCCTTTTTTGCCATAGTTAGAAATTATAGACTAATAACATTTGATATTCAACACCCCGCATTACCTCATCTAAAATATTGGTGAAACCGATTCGTTACCTCATTTACGTTTCTTGGTGAAATACAATCCATACATATTCCGGAGGGAGGTGAATATTATATGGATATATTAGCAAAGCATGCT
>Ga0210057_1000990_pt1 | contig 44748 bp, 55 predicted proteins | sample CryGeyCG2114_010_2_FD_183968 | JGI IMG/M metagenome (GOLD analysis project Ga0210057, IMG submission 183968) | Groundwater microbial communities from aquifer - Crystal Geyser CG10_big_fil_rev_8/21/14_0.10 (SPAdes) (version 2) | ecosystem: Environmental > Aquatic > Deep subsurface > Groundwater ...
CAACCTTATTTATTCTTATTTCGTGTTAACATTCTTTTGAAAGGAAGGTGACATATATGCAGCAACACATTTCTATTCAGTTGGGAATCGCATGGATGGTGGTGGCACTCATTATCGGGATCATTTTATTAGTGACTGCTCCACCGCAGATGACCCAATCCGGCGCATCAGCAACCAGGCCACAGGCAAGAGCCGTCAGCAGCAATGAACTGAATAATTCCGCACAAACGCTTGTAAAAATTTATGAGCAGAGCACCGAAAAAGTAGAAGTAGCCGCACGTGTCCAACGCTAATAATTTTTTAAAAAATATTTATTTAGCTATTTATTCATAAAATCCATATCTATGAGGCAACAAGCCAATTCGGGAGCATATGGGTACCACATCATTGGAATATTACTGGGCATTATCGGCCTGCTAATAATTCTGATCTTTGTATCCTTACGCTCTCAGGCGGATGACACTACGTCACAAGCCAGTATTACCAATGAAGCGCCAACGATCTCAAACGTCATTGTCGCGGCCAGTTCACAAGGCAGCAGTCTTGGCACCTTTAACACCAGTGAAAACGCATCCACCAATATCTATGTCCGAGGAGACATTACAGACAACAACGGATGTGTTGAAGTTGACGACGGCATAACACAAGCTGGAGAACTCCGCGTTCTGCTGTATCGTACAGGGGCAACTTGTACAGGACAAATAGACTGGGACGAACGAAACTGCTACCTCTTTGAAAATACCAACCAAAGCAATTATGACGGCGGTATAGGGTCAGCAAATTATGATGATGGCAACGGCGTCACCAGCGACTTTACCGGCTGTACTCAGGGCACGGACATCACCATGAGTTTTGAAATGAAGATCCCAACATCATTTAATATTGACGCAAATATTGACTGGGTTGCTTCCGCGATGGTAGGCGATACCGTGGACTTCACGTTTGGACCAACGTCAACCAGTGATACCTTTACAGTAGCGACACTGAGCGCGCTTGACATTGATACGGCATTCCTTGATTTTGGAACGCTGTCAGTCGGCAGCACATCGACCGAACAAACAGTGGTTGTTACCAACACCGGAAATAACGACTCATTGGATATTCAGCTGAGCGGTACAAATATGCCATGTTCTATCGGTACCATTGCAACTGACAATATCCGATACAGCAGTTCTGTTGGCTTCGCATGGACAGCAGGAACTCAACTGGAATCAGCCAGCGCATCATTTGGTGTACCACTGGCAAAATCCACTGTTACCACAACAGCATCCACGGATGATTCATACTGGAAATTAGAAGTACCTGTCGCATCATCAACCGGTTTCTCCGGAGCATGCAGCGGTACGATTACGTTCACTGCCAGCTAGTCTGCAGAGAACTCATCAAAAAAAGTCCCGATATCATCGGGACTTTTTTATTTGTCATCACTTCAATTTTTATGTGATTCGATTCGTCTTAACAAAATACCCAAAGCCCTCCCCTTAATCCACGCCAAAATGCCCCTGAAATGCCTTTATAACGCTTTTCCTATCGTTTATGCTAATAGTGCCGGTCTGTTCCAACTTGCCCAAAACCTCGTCAATCTGGGCAACAGAAATACGACCGTCTCCCAACCGTCTCTTGTCTATGGCTTCTTCAATGGCAGCTTCCTCCTGCGCTGAAAGTGTCTGTATCCGAGAGCGCGAAACGATATGTCGAATTTGCTCACGCGAAAGTGACTTTTGAACTGTTGAATACGATGATCCTGAACCAAAAAGTGCGCTAAAAAGGGACATAATGTTAAAAGTAAGCTTGCCTGCCGTAGGCAGGGAATAAAGAGTAAGGAGTAAAACCAAGTCTTCGTCATTGCGAGGACCCTGAGCGAGCCAAGGCGAGTCGAATGGGGACGCGGCAATCCCCTACAAAAAATGCATAATGTGCTCTCTAAAATAACTGCCTTCCAGGTCCTGCTGTAACATACAGCCACACAATAGTAGTATATCAAAAAAACCCTTTGAAGGGGGTTTTCCCATTTTATTCCGTATTTCCTTACTCCTTATCGTTATATCCTATCGTACTCATGCAATGTCAGCTGCGCCTCAATTTGTTTGGCAATATCTATGGCAACACTTACCACAATCAACAAACTCGTGCCCCCAATAGCCAAGGCCTGTGTTCCGGTAAACGCTTGCAGGACAAATGGCATCACAGCAATCAGCCCCAAAAATAATGCCCCGGAAAAAACCAACCGGCTCATAATACGACCCAGGTATTCTTCTGTCTCCTTCCCCGGTCGAATACCGGGAATAAAACCGCCCTGTCGCTGCAAATTTTCAGCCATCTTGTCCGGTTTAAATATGACGGCGGTATAAAAATAGGTGAAGCCAAACACCAATACAAAATATAAAATACTATAATATGTTTGGTTGTTAAAAAAGTTCAACACAGCCAAAGAAATTCCGGCCATGGTTCCTGTTCCGGCGGCAAAGTACTGCGCAATAACCGGCGGAAATAATATAATCGAAATGGCAAAAATGATAGGAATGACCCCCGCCGTGTTAATTTTCAATGGCAGCATACTGGAGCTGCCGCCAAACGAACGAGTTCCAATGAGACGCTTGGCATAATTAACCGGGATATTTCGTTGACCTTCGTTGATAATAACAACCGCCACAACAGTACCAATAGCAAGAGCGAGAAATAATATGTAGGTATAAATGTCTGAAGGATTATAGTTAATCACCGCTGTTTGCACCGCCTGGGGCAGTGACGCGATAATACCGGCAAAAATAAGCAGCGAAATACCGTTTCCTACTCTCTTTTCGGTAATAAGCTCTCCTATCCACATTAAAAAGACCGTCCCCGCTGTCGTGGTAATGATAATTGACGCAAATGTAAAAGGTGTCACAGATGTTAAGACCGGAACGGCTGACTGCCTCAACAGCTGAATCAAACTAAAAGATTGCAATATCGCAAGTGGGACCGATGTGACTCGCGTATACATTTGTAGCTTCCGTTGCCCCGCTTCACCTTCTTTGGCCAATTCCTCAAAATAAGGAACCACAATCTGAAGAAGCTGAAAAATAATCGAAGCGGTAATATACGGCGCCACCCCCAACATGACCACGGAAAAATTCTCAAGCGTTCCCCCGGAAAAGACGTTCAACAATCCCAATATTTGGTTTCCCTCTAAATACTGCCGCAGTCCCACAGGATCAACACCGGGCACCGGTATATGCGCGGCCAAACGAAATAAAACAAGCATCGCTAATACATAGAGGATGCTTTTTCGTAGGTCTTTTATTCCCCAGATGCGCTTAAAGCTTTCCATAAGAATTCAAAACCAATAACCGGTAGAAGTCCCATTGACCCCGAACCATTGGCTATACACTAAAAGGTTATTGTTCCCCCTGCTTTTTCAATGACTTCCGCTGCGGCCTTACTCGCCAAACAATCTTGAATAGTAAGCTTCTTCTTCAGTGTCCCCGAGGCAACTATTTTTACCCCATGCACGGCATGCGCTACAAGACCTTTTGATTCCAGAAGTTTTGGCGTCACAATCATGCCTTCTTCAAACGTGGCATTGAGCATGGCCAAGGTAACCGTATTTTTCTTTTCCTGCAAACTCGAAAAACCACGAAGCTTGGGCACTTTTTGCAAAGATGGCTTAAACCCCCGGCGTTGCAATCCTGCTTTTCCGCCAGACCGGGCGCGCTGCCCTTTCATTCCTCGTGCTGAGTATGTTCCTTTTCCGGAACCATTACCGCGTCCCACGCGCTTGGCTTTTCTCCCGCCACGAGTTTTCATTGTATGTGCTGAAAGTGTCATAATGAAATCATTCTTTCTCTCCCTTTTTTTGCGTTGGTTTTTTGGCATTCAGGACCGCGCTAGGCAAAAAAGACTGAAGTGCCTTAAACGTTGCTTTTACATTTGTTACCTTATTGCTTGTTTTCCCCAGCATCTTTGATGATGCATTTGGAAGACCGGCAAGCTCCAAAATAGCACGCGTGGCACCCCCCGCAATAATACCTGATCCTCTTGGAGCCGGTTTCATCATGATCTTGGCTGCTTTGTACTTTGCCACCACTCGATGTGGAATCGTATCATGGACAATGGGAATCTTTATAATATTCTTTTTCGCTTGCGTAACGGCCTTACTGACAGCTATCTGCACATCGCCACCTTTGGCAACGCCGTATCCTACGCGCCCCTTTCGATCACCCAAAATAATACAGACACGAAAATTGAGCTGCTTTCCGCCCTCGGTCACACGCGTCACACGAGCCAGATCGACAATATGCTGATCAAACTCCGGCTTTTCTTTTTTAAATCGGCCCTGCCGACCTTGGCCTTTACGTTCTGCCATACAATATATTTAAAATTCTAGCCCTCCATCACGCGCGCCATCCGCGACCGCTTTGATACGACCATGATAGGCATGGCCACTCCTATCAAATACGACACGAGTTACTTTCAACGTTGTTGCTTTCTCAGATATTTTTTTTCCAAGTGAATATGCCACGGCAACATTGCGCGTTCGATCACCGGCGTCCGCAGGATTTCCGTCTTTCTTGCTATGAACACTGCACAGTGTTTTCCCTGCAACATCGTCAATAAGCTGCACAAACAAACCGCGAAGACTTCTGCTGACAACCAAACGAGGCCTTTCAGCAGTTCCATGGATTTTCGAACGCACGCGCGCATGGCGACGAGCCCGTCCTTGTTCTCTTGTGACTTTTTTCTTGTTCATATAGATATTATACTCACGCCTTTGCCGCTTTTCCAGCCTTGCGTCGGATTTGCTCGTCAATGTACTTAATCCCTTTCCCTTTATACGGCTCCGGTTTTCGAATGGCTCTCATTTCAGCGGCGACACGGCCCACAGTTTCTTTATCAGCCCCCTCAACCGTAATGATATTTTTTTCAACGGAGGCAGCAATTCCTTCCGGGACGACGAATACCACAGGATGAGAATATCCAACTTCCAACTTCACGTCTTTCCCCTGCATGCTGATACGATACCCCACTCCATTAATTTCAAGCTGTTTTTTAAAGCCCTGGGATACGCCGGTAACCATGTTTTGAACATGCGAACTGAACGTTCCCCACAATGAGCGTTCACTCTTCTCTTCTTTATTCTTCACGTCCACAGTCACAGTATTATCAGCCACGAGAATTGACACCACAGGATGGACCACGCGTGTAAGCTCTCCCTTTGGCCCTTGTACATGAAGAATTCCCTCATGCAGGGATACACTGACTCCGGCCGGTATTTCAATTGTCTGCTTTCCGATACGTGACATACTGTTTAGTAAATTGAGCACAACACTTCTCCGCCGATGCCTTCCTTCTTTGCCTGCTTGTTTGTCATCAATCCGCGGGACGTTGAAATAATAGCGACGCCATACCCGTTTAAAATTTTTGGTAACTCATCTGATTTTCGATAGGCGCGATGCCCCGGCGTACTTTCGCGCTTGATGTCGGTAATTCGTGGCTTATTGTCAACGTACTTAAGCGTTACAATCAACATCTTCGGCATGCCATCTTTCACTTCTACCTGATCAACATATCCTTCAGCTACCAAAATATCCGCCAATTTTTGTTTCAACTTTGATGCTGGTATCTGAACGCTGCGCTTGCGTGATCGTTGCGCGTTTCGAATGCGTGTGAGCATGTCTGCTATTGGATCTGTCATCATAATACAATTACCAACTTGATTTACGAATGCCCGGAAGCAATCCCTTGTTTGCTAATTCGCGGAAACAAATGCGGCATAACTGAAATCTGCGCAAAAAACCACGTTTTCTTCCGCAACGAAAACATCTGCGTACCGTACGTGTGCTGTATTTTGGTTTTCTGCTTGATTTTGCGATTTGTCCTTTGGTTGCCATAATGTATGGTTCATTGTTCATTGTTCACAGTTCATGGTTTTTCGAGGCCCGTACTCCTGTCGTATGTATTCGATAAACGATGGACTGTGAACAGTGAACTGTTTATGCATCTTTAAACGGAATACCTAATTTTTTCAATAGCATCATTCCTTCTTCCTTGTTTTGTGCCGTTGTAGAAATGATAATTTGCAATCCATGAATATTATCAACACTATCCGCCCCAACTTCCGGAAATGCGATGCTTTCTTTCAGTCCAATCGTATAATTGCCCTGCTTGTCAAAACTCTTCATGGAAAGACCGCGAAAGTCGCGAACACGCGGCAACGCCAAATGAATCATTCGGTACAAAAAGTCATACATCGTTTGCCCACGCAACGTGACAGACATTCCAATATCCATTCCTTCTCGCACCTTAAAGTTGGAAATCGATTTCTTTGCTTTGTTGTGAACGGGCTGCTGCCCGGTGATTGAACGCAATGTCTTTTCAACAGTGTCAATGAAATTTTTATCCTTCGCGTGCCGACCGTATCCCACATTCAACACAACCTTCTCAACCCGCGGAGCCTGCATCACATTGCTCAACCCAAGATCCCCCCTGAGAGCAGGGAGAATATCATTTTTATATTGTGTATACAGTACTGACATATTTCATTGCTTGGTTCATAGTTCATCGCTCACCGAATGCATAATCCGAGGATCGATAAACTATGAACAGTGACCATTAATCAATAAACTCTTTGCTTTTTTTTGCAATACGTTTTTTTGTTTTTCCTTCAATTTGGAAACCAACCCGTGTTGGTGTACCCGCTTTTGGATCAATCATCATAACATTACTCACATGAATTGGTCCCGGCAACTCAATCACCTGACCCGCGTGTCCCCCATGTGGACGAATATGCTTTTTGCGGATGTTGACACCTTCCAAAACAATATACGTTTGTTGATTTTTCTCATTATAAATTACCTGAATCACTTTTCCAGTTTTCCCTTTCATCTCTTTTGATCCAGAAATGACTTTTACATTGTCACCTGTCTTTATTTTCATAACAGTAAACTATTACAACACTTCAGGGGCAAGTGACACAATTTTTTGGTATCCCTCCGCCCGTAATTCACGCGCGATGGGCCCAAAAATACGGGTCCCCTTTGGTTCTTTGCTTTTTTTATCCACAATAACCGCGGCATTTTCATCAAATCGTACATACGTACCATCCGGGCGCCGCATTTCTTTTCTTTGTCTGACAATGACCGCATGCACCACTTCACCCTTCTTTACCATACCGCGTGGCGCGGCCTCTTTGACTGAACAGGTAATAATATCCCCAATCCTGGCGAACCTTTTTTTGTAGCCTCCAAGTACACGAATACACATGAGCTTTTTTGCTCCTGTATTATCCGCCACTTGTAGCATTGATCTATGCTGGATCATATAAATCTCAAACAACCTGAACTAATCGCCAACGCTTTGATTTACTCATCGGCCGGCACTCTCTAAAAATAACCGTATCACCTATTTTCGCGCTGTTCTTTTCATCATGAACCGCGTATTTGCGGCTTACCCAGTATTGTTTTTTATACTTCTCATGCATCTTTTTAGTCCGCACGACAACACGCACGGTCTTTTCTTCAAGCGCACCAACCACAACCCCACGGAATTGTCGGCTTGTTACTGCTCGGCTGTTGTCGATTTGGTTTGTTGTCATACTCTTAATTTGTTTGTACTGACGACGCGTGAGTAGTCTCTTCACCGTTGCTCAAAACGGTCAATATTTGGGCAATTGTTTGTTTTACGGAACGGATTCGTCGAACTTCCTTCAGCTGTCTTTCGCTTGCTTTAAAACGCAATGTCCGAAGTTCATCTCTTTTTTCAGCCAAAAGATTCTGAAGCTCGCCACGGTTTGTTTTTTTCAATTCTGCGATATCCATACTAGTTCTTTTTAACGAATCGGATCTTTACCGGCAACTTATGCCCCGCTAATGTAAACGCTTCTTTTGCGATACTTTCGGGTATTCCTTCAAGTTCAAAGAGTACTGTTCCGGGCTTCACCGTTACCACATAGTGATCCGGTGCGCCTTTTCCACCACCCATGGGAACTTCAGAACCTTTCTTTGTTACCGGTCTATCAGGGAAAATACGAATCCACATCTTTCCGGAACGACGGATATATCGCGTAATCACGCGGCGAGCAGCCTCAATTTGACGAGAACTGATCCACGCGTGCGTGGTTGCCGTCAAGCCATAGCTCCCAAACGCGACCGCGTTTGTTCGTGTCGCAATACCTTTATTGCGCCGTCTGAGCTTGTGCCACTTTCTATGTTTTACTTTCTTGGGTAACAACATATATCTTACTTACGATCGCGTGCCGCCGACTTTTCATCTTCCGATTCCGTCGAAAATTTATCCTTTCGTGAAAATACTTCGCCTCGATAAATCCAAACCTTTATTCCGATAATGCCATATATTGTTTTCGCCTCTACAAGGGCATAATCAACGTCGCTTCTCAATGTAATAAGCGGAACTTTTCCACTTTGCAATGCCTCTGTTCTGGCAATTTCAACACCATTCAGTCGTCCTGACATGCGAACTTTCACACCCTGCGCGCCAGCCTTCATCACTCGCTCAATGACCTGCTTCATAACACGACGAAACGGAATACGTCTCTCTGTGTCAGCCGCCATCGATTGCGCGACGACTTCCGCCGATAATGCCGGTGATCGCAATTCTCTAATATTTAATTTTACTTTCATCTTGAACTGCAAAATATTTCTCTCAATATGTTGCCTGATTTTTTCAAGGCCTTGACCGGATCGCCCTATAATATATCCCGGTTTTGCCGCAATAACAGTAATTTCTAAATTTTTTGGCCCACGCTCAACACTCACACTGTCAATATTTGCATCTTTTGCAACGCGTTGCAAATAAGACCGAATGGCCAAATCCTGCTTTGTGTACAGACCATAATTTTTGGATGAAAACCAACGAGAGTCCCATGGGAAAATCGTCGGTGTTCTGTGAATTTTCGGGTGGACTTTATGACCCATACATTTTATTAGATTCGAAACGGTCTAAACGACACTAAATTCTAAGCTTTTTCTTTTTTTGATGCAACTGTTTTCTTTTCTGCTGTTCCTTCACTTATTTTCTTTTCTGATTTTTTTTGTTCAGCAGCATCACCTTCCAAAATAACCGTTACATGTGATGATCGCTTGTGAATAGCGGACGCACGGCCAAAGGCGCGCGGGGTCCACCGGTGCAGCGTTTGTCCTTGATCAACAAAAATCGTTTTTACCACCAAGGATGCACGCTCCAATTTTTGGTTATGCTCTGCGTTTGCTATCGCCGATTCGATTAATTTTTTTACCGGGCGAGCGGCTTTTTTGGGACTATGCATCAACTGCAATATTGCCTCTCCGGCATTCATTCCACGCACTAAATCTGCGACCAGGCGAACCTTGCGCGGCGAAATTCTCAGTTTATTCAGTTTTGCGGTTGTTTGCATTTTCATAATTCCATCTAGCTCTTTGCTTCGGTCTTTGCCATTTTTCCACCATGCGCCTTAAACGTGCGCGTTGGAGAAAATTCACCCAGTCTATGGCCAACCATGTTTTCATCGACAAAGACATCAATATGCTTTCGACCATTGTGCACCAAAAATGTCATTCCCACCATATCAGGCGTAATTGTCGACGCGCGAGCCCATGTTTTGATGGGCTTGCTGCTCCCGGCTGCTCTCGCTTTATCCACTTTTTTTTGCAGCTTTGGGTCTATGAATGGTCCTTTTTTTAGACTTCGTGACATAGGTGTCTTGGTTCGCGGTTCATAGTTCTTGGTTCATCGGATACCCTACCCGAGGAACAAGGAACTATGAACGATGAACAATTATTTATCTCTTTTTCTTCTTTCTTCGCTGAACAATAAATTTGTTACTTGCTTTGTTTCTCTTTCTTGTTTTGACACCCAGTGCTTTTTTACCCCACGGTGTCTGCGGTCCGCGTCGCTTCAAACCAATTGGCGAATGTCCCTCTCCACCACCATGCGGGTGGTCAACAGGGTTCATGTTTTTACCCTTCACAGTCGGTCGTCGTCCACGATAGCGCATTCTGCCCGCTTTGCCAAGTCGTACCAATCGAAAATCCGCATTTCCCAGTCTGCCAACAGTGGCTAATGCTTCTTTTGGGATCAACCTCATTTCACCCGATGGGAGCTTAATTTGGGCATAATCCCCTTCAATCGCCTGGAGCTGTGCCGCCATACCTGCGCCCCGAACCAACTTTCCACCTGAACCGACGCGTAACTCCACATTGTACAGAAACATGCCGACAGGAATGTGTTCCATTGGCATTCTCGCACCCGGAATAGCCTCTATCTTATTTTGTGAAGAAACAACCGTGTCACCGACATTGGCACCCGCATAGCCAAGAATGTACGTTTTTGTCCCGTCGACATACTCTACAAGCAATACACGCGGCCCACGATTTGGGTCGTATTCAATAGCCACCACGGTTCCTTCAACATCGTAATTGGATCGCTTAAAGTCAACTATCCTATACAAACGTTTTGTACCGCCTCCTCTGTGCCGCACGGTAATGCGACCCATATTGTTACGGCCACCCCGCATTTTTACTCGCTGCGTTAATGATTTTTCCGGTTTCGTTTTTGTGATATCAGAAAAATCTTGAACGCTTGACTTGCGTCTTCCCGGAGTTGTTGGTTTGTAAACTTTTATAGCCATATTATACACCCTCGTGGATATCTATCTTTTTCCCAGCCGGCATGGTAACCATTGCCTTTTTTATATCTGAACGACGGCCATTATACCGCCCCCAACGCTGTGCCTTTCCCTGCACATGCACCACATTCACGCGTGACGGACGTACGCCATACACAACTTCAACAGCATTTTTTATATCAATCTTCGTCGCTGTCAAGGCCACTTCAAATGTATATTGGCCAAGCGCCTCGTGCATGGTTGTTTTTTCGCTCAACATTGGACGAATAAGTACTTGGTACGGTTCTCTTGAAATATTTTTTTGGATTTTTTTCTTGGAAGGTTTTACTGTTTTCTTTTCACCGGCACTATCCTTTTCCCCTGCTGTTGTTTTGTTTTCTGTCTTCTCTCTTTTTTGTGTGTCAGAAGCAGGCACCGAGTCTACCGGTTGCTCTTTGGCGCTTCGCGCAGTTTTAAGACGATCTAAGAGTTTCATATTATTTGGCAAGTCTTTCTTCCAATGCGCTTACTCCCTGTTTGGTCACAATCACATATTTGTGATGAAGCAAATCAGCAACATTTACATCTTGTACCCTCTGCAAGTGTACTTCCGGTATATTTCTCGTCGATAATCCAAGTTCATCATTTTTTGAATTGGTCAAAATCAATGTTGAATAACCGGCACCGGGCAAGGTATTTCTCATGGCGACAAAATCACGAGTTTTGCCGGTTGTGGGCATGTCATCGAGAATAACAAATGAATCCTCTTGCACTTTCCCAGTCAAACACATGCGCACGGCTTGTCTGTTCATTTTTTTATTCACTTTTTGAGCAAAATTTCGATCATTTCGAGGACCAAACGTAACACCGCCGCCTTTCCACAATGGAGATCGAATCGATCCATGACGCGCTCGGCCTGTCCCTTTTTGTTTCCATGGCTTCTTTCCTCCACCACGCACTTCACCTTTTGTTTTTACATGCGCCCATGGCTGCCGCGCGTTGGCTTCAAGTGTTAAATACACTTGCTGCACAAGCGACGGTTTTACTGCCACGGCAAAGATAGCATCCGACAGATCCATCTGTTCAGTGCTTGAACCTTTCGCATTGTAGACATTTACTTTTGCCATAGTGAGGGACTTGGTTCATTGTTCATGATTCACCGCTTTGAGTATTCCGATGAGCAATGAACAATAAACCAAAAATATTATTCTTCTTGTTTTTGCTCTTCTTGCTTTTCAACGTCCGGTGATGGGTTAATATCAGGAGTCGTCTCTACGGATGTGACTGCCGCTTCGTTGGCAGGTTCAATATGCTCAGCCGGCTCAACCGCAATTTCAATCTTTCCCTCCGGTGTTGCGATAACAAGCAAACCACCCCGCGCGCCCGGTACGGCACCCTTTACGAATAATTCATTATTTTCAGGATGAACTTCTACCACTTCCAAATTCTTTACCGTTACTTGATCATCACCCATGTGTCCGCCCATGCGAAGTCCTTTAAAAACGCGCTGAACACCACCGGCACCAATGCTTCCAGGCATGCGAAGCTGATCTTTATTACCATGAGTCGCCTTGCTCCCTTTAAATCCATGACGCTTCACAACACCTTGAAACCCTTTTCCCTTTGACGTTCCTGTTACTTGCACCTTCTCACCGGGTTCAAACACTGAAACTGTGAAGCTATCACCCCGCTTGAGACCAAGCTCGTCCTCGGTGACTGATATATCTCGCATGACTCTCACGGTGGGCAAATTCTGCAGATGCCCTTGCTGCGCCTTGTTTACACGGAACATTTTTTGTTCCCCAAAACCAATTTGCACCGCGGGAACAGCGTCTTTTTTGGAATTTTTTACTTGGGTGACAACACATGGTCCCGCCTGTATTCGAGTAACCGGAACAACTGTCCCATCTTCACGAAACACCTGTGTCATGCCTAGCTTTGTTCCCAATATGAACTTCATATTCATTGATTACACGGATCTAACTGGATTACGCTGACTCATAACGAAATCCGTGGAAATCTGTAAAATCAATGTTATTAAAAAACTAGAAGCACTCACACTGTTCACCGTCAACAATCTCTGGCCGACAGCCACGCGTGGTGGCTGTTGACTTTAGACTGTCGCGTGCTGTCCAATGAAAGTCCTTCTAGCCTTTTATTTTTGAAAAGGCGTTGTAATTGAAATACGTGCGATATGGTGTTCTCCACAGATTGACTCTCAAAGCATGTGTTTTTATCCCGTACCGGGTAATCTTACATGCCCCTCAAACCAACTATTGTTCCGGGCGTAGTGTAACGAATCTCTCAATGGTTGTCAAGCGTTTACATCATCTTGATTGCAACGTCAACACCGCTTGGCAAGTTGAGGTTCATAAGTGCATCAATTGCCTTTGGTGTTGGGTTGATAATATCAATCAAGCGCTTATGTGTCCGCATTTCAAACTGCTCTTGAGAGGTTTTGCTCACGAAAGTAGAACGATTTACACTAAATTTGCTGATCTGCGTTGGCAGTGGGACAGGACCAATGACCTTTGAATTATTCCGCTCAGCCGTATCGATGATGGTTTTCGTCGCGCCATCGATAATTTTACTATCGTATGCTTTTATTTTGATACGAATCTTTTGCTGTACTTGTCCCTCTTGAGTTGTGGTTGTGTCTGCCATAAAGAACAATCAAACCCCTCCTCTTGAGGAGGAGGGGTTTTGTATATTACTTGATAATTTTTGTTACAACTCCAGCGCCCACAGTACGACCACCTTCTCGGATAGCAAAACGCATTTGGTCTTCCATAGCGACGGGAACGATCAACTTAATTGTCAGGTTGATGGTATCGCCCGGCATTACCATTTCCGTGCCTTCCGGAAGCGTTACTTCACCTGTCACGTCTGTTGTTCGAATGTAAAACTGTGGCTTGTATCCCTTGAAGAATGGCTTGTGTCGTCCGCCTTCTTCTTTTGTCAACGCGTACACTTCTGCTTCAAATTCAGTATGTGGTGTAATAGAACCCGGCTTTGCGAGAACCTGTCCACGTTGAACGTCTTCTTTCTTTGTCCCGCGCAGCAAGATACCTGCATTATCGCCGGCCTGACCCTGCTGAAGATTTTTGTTAAACATTTCCACACCGGTGACCGTTGTCTTGCTGACGTCTTCACCCATACCAACGATGGCGACTTCGTCACCAACCTTCACAATACCACGGTCAATACGTCCTGTGACAACCGTACCACGACCTTCGATTGAGAACACGTCTTCAATTGGCATCAAGAATTCTTTGTCCAAATCACGCTCAGGGGTTGGGATGTATTCATCCAATGTTTTGAGCAGATCCAAAATTGGCTTGGCTGCTGCTTCATCTGTTGGGTTCTCAAGTGCCTTGAGGGCTGAACCACGAATGATTGGGGTCTCATCCCCGGGGAATTCATACTTCTTCAAAAGATCACGAATTTCCTCTTCAACCAGGTCAATCAATTCAGGATCTGACACTTGGTCAACTTTATTCAAAAAGACAACAATGTATGGCACGCCAACCTGACGAGCAAGCAAGATGTGCTCACGCGTCTGTGGCATTGGGCCGTCCGCCGCAGAAACAACAAGAATAGCACCGTCCATCTGTGCGGCGCCCGTGATCATGTTTTTCACATAATCGGCATGTCCCGGACAGTCAACGTGCGCGTAGTGACGGTTTGCCGTTTCGTATTCAACGTGCGCGGTAGCAATGGTAATACCACGTGCTTTTTCTTCCGGCGCAGCGTCAATTTCACTGACATCCTTGGTTTGCGCCGTCATACCATGCGCTCCCGCAACTTTCAGGATTGCGGCTGTCGTTGTTGTTTTTCCATGGTCAACGTGACCGATGGTACCCACGTTAACATGGGGTTTTGAGCGATCAAATTCTGCTGCCATACGGCTTTACATCTACCCGCACCGTGTTGAGTGGTCAACACAGGTTTTGTAATCCAGCGAGATTCTTTACTAAAATGTATAAAAAAAGGCTAAAATCAGCCAAAATTATGCTGTTTTTTAAGCCCCAACATTATATCCCAAAATGGAAAATCCGTCAAGTGACGGATTGGGGATATTCAGTGGGTAATGGAATTCAGAACTAGGCAATAAGAACGAATCGACAAGAACCTAAGCAAGAAGCAGCCGTTACACCGGCTCCTCAAAGAAAACCGGCTCTTCCAGAGGGGTTGGCTGTGAAAATCTATCATTTTTGTCCATATCTGCGGTAGGAATGGCAGCACCGGGTGGAAAAAAAGAAGGGGGGGTCTCGGCATGCATATGAAAAGAGGGCATCTCCTCGTCTTCTGACATAACAGGAAACTCATATAACAGGTCACTCATATCCTGCGTATCTCTCTGTGCCTGGGCAGAAATTGACAAATACTCCTTTTCATTCTCCAATGACGCGGCATCATTTGTACTATATACATCTTCCGGCGCGACAGGCTGCTCCTTTCGTGCAGACATTATAGCCCCGACAGCCTCCCAATCGCTCTGTGCGGTATCTGCTTGCGGTTCACAAAAAAAATCATCCTCAGAAAGATCATCCGTGGTTTCAAACAAAAAATCATCATCTTCACGATTGGATTCCCAAATGGAAATATCTCGATGAATTTTATCCACAAATGCCTGGGCACCCATCTCTGCGATGGACTCCCGTCCATCAAGCAACTGTTTATACTGTTCCACGTCCATAATGACCAAATCTTTTCCGCCGATAGGGTCATGTACGATCAATCTGTCCCCTGTGCGTCTGGCCAGATTGATAAGTCGCTCAATGGAATTTGACATACGGATTATCTTAAAGGTAGTGGTGCTGGCATTATAGCACCTGGTGGTAAGGCGTCAACATGGCTGTGCCTGTCTGTTTTTTGACCTCTGGACTTCTGTTCACAGCCCGGCTATGATTGAAAGTGATGGGAGAAATTGATGCATGGCAGAGCGAAAAAAATGGGAAGTTGGGATATACTTAGTTAGGCGAAATACATTTTTTTCTCGCTCCCTTGGAGCTAAAATAAAAGAGCAATTATTTTTCTTATGGATTTAAGCAAAGTACAAATAGAAACAGAGCGGCTGCAACTCGTACCTAAAACCATGAATTTTGCAAAGCAGATTTTTTTAGAATATCGTGACCCAGTCATTCAGTACATGAATTATGGACCACAAGAAAGTCTAGAAGTGCTTACAGAACGTTTGAAAAATTCTGAAACTGAAATGAAAGAAGGTATGCTGTTATTTATGGTGGTTTTACTAAAAGAAACTGGTGAATTTCTAGGCTGTATGGCGCTGGAAGATATCAAAGAGGAAAATCCTGAGATGGGTGGATGGCTAAAAAAATCTGCTCATGGTCACGGCTATGGACGAGAAGCCGCAGCCGCTCTTAAAAAATGGGCTGATAAACATCTTAAATACACACATATCCTCTGGCCTTGCGCCGTAGCCAATACACCAAGCTGCAAACTAGCCGAATCACTTGGTGGAAAAGTTCATCGTGAATATGAGAAAACTACGACCAGAGGAACAACATGGCCATTCTTAGATTATTGGATCCCTAAAAACAACGAAAAATAAATGCTCTTTTATTTGTTTGGCTAACGCCAGACGAAAAATACACGTTACATCAGCTAACACTGCATAGCAAGTTCGGACTTTTTACAAAAGCCTTCTCCCAAATTGCACAGGTGTAGCCTATCAGCTATTATGCCCCTATGCAACTTCTGCTATGCAGGAACGTTCACCAATTTTAAAATAGACCGAACGAAAAGAATCAATTTTGTTACTCATTCCATGGGGGGTGTCATGGTGAGATATTTTTTAGAACATAATGAACTCGAAAATATACATAGAGTAGTCATGCTCGCGCCCCCTCCCGGAGTATGAAGTAGGAGTAATCGCCGGCGAATATCATGAAAAGGTATCAGTAGAAAAAACAAAGTTAGAAAATATGAAGGATTTTTTGCTTGTGCCAAGAGAACACACCTATATAATGCATGCGGATGAAGTGTTACATGCAATTGGGCAATTTATGGATAAGGGAGAGTTTTAATATTAGTGACATATTTCAGCGAACACTGCGTATGCGGTTCAAGATACATCAGCTAAAATATGTCTTCTTGGGCTTACTAACAATTGTTCGTAATATTTTCTACAGTGATGTAAAATGATAATACTATCTAAATACAATTAAGTAATCTTAAAAAAAATATGGTAGCGGAAATTACAATTTTTTTTGCAAAACTTTGGGGAGCATTTTTTATTGTTTTTGGTGCGCTCTCAATTATTACAGGGCAACTTGGCAGAACTATAGAAATGACTAAAGATAAGTCATTTGTTATTAGTACCGGCTACACATCATTTTTTTTAGGACTTGTTACTGTAATATTGCATAATGTATGGACATGGAATTGGCCTGTAGTCATCACAATTTTAGGCTGGTCAACCATAATTAAAGGAATTACAAAAATAGGCTTCCCTGAACAAATACACAAGCAAGCACAGAGATTCAATAAAAAGCAATCAATTAGTGCGATGTTCCTAACTATTCTAGGTGCTTGGCTACTCTGGATGGGATTTGTGTAATATCAATAAATAATCCAATTGGAGCATTTAACGTTGAATATATGCAGACGCACGGTAGAATGACTCTTAGCAGAATGCAAAGAATCGGTGACTGACAAAGATCACTCGCTCACTCAATACATTAATGCTGTTTACTCATTATACATGTATCTATGAAAGATCCAATCGTACACTTTGAAATCCCGGCCGATGATGTTGATCGTGCCATGAATTTCTACAAAAATACCTTTGGCTGGGAGTTTAAGAAATGGGACATGCCGGCCGGCAGCTCAACCGGAGGCGATCCGTACTATGGTGTGTTCACCACAGACGTTGACGAAAAACAGCAGCCCAAGAAACCCGGAGCCATTAATGGGGGCCTGATGAAACGCAAAATGCCAAACCAGCCGTTTATGAACTACATTACGGCTGAATCGATCAGCGACAAACTTGAAAGCATTGAAGCAAATGGCGGCGAAATCGTTATGCCAAAGACAGAAATTGCAGCCGGAATGGGTTGGATTGCCGCGTTCAAAGACCCTGAAGGAAACATGATGGGACTGCACGAAATGCCGGATGATAAAGAATAATTCTATGAAAACACTCACATGCGACCTTTGCGACGCAACAGAACAAGGAGAAACATTTGAACAATGGATGGAGGCACTCAAACCGCATTACGCCCAAGCACACGCATCTTTTATGAAAGAGCAGGGTGGAAAATCTCCGGAAGAACAAAAAGCAGAAATGCAAAAATGGATGGCAGATAACAAGGCGCGATTTGATGCGGCCTAAGGACAAAGGACAGTGGAACAGAAAACAAAAAAAACCACCTACGCGGTGGTTTTTTTGAATTCACTGTATAAATGTGACAAGAAGTAACCTGTACAACGTCTCCTGATCCTAAATCATGAAGACCTAGAACCTCCCCGCGCCGCTCGAGAGCGGCGGGGTTCGACTAGAGATGCCGGCTTTCGCCGGACTGTACTCCAGAAAGGAGGTGATCCATCCACAGCTTCCGCTACGGATGCCTTGTTACGACTTTACCCTGATTACTGACCTCACCTTAATCCCCTTGCGGAGCTTTCGGGTGCTGCCAACTTTCGTGGTATGACGGGCGGTGAGTACAAGACCCGAGAACGTATTCATCGCGCCGTGGCTGATGCGCGATTACTAGCGATTCCAACTTCATGTAGGCGAGTTGCAGCCTACAATCCGAACTGAGACCGGCTTTGTGGGATTTGCTCCACCTCGCGGTTTGGCAACCCTTTGTACCGGCCATTGTATCATGCGTGTAGCCCAAGGCGTAAGAGCCATGCTGATTTGACGTCGTCCCCACCTTCCTCCCGGTTGCCCGGGCAGTCCTGTGTGTACATTTAACACACAGCAGGGGTTGCGCTCGTTACCCGACTTAACGGTACACCTCACGGCACGAGCTGACGGCAACCATGCAGCACCTGTATAGCACCCTCGAAGGCTTCCAATGTTTCCATCGGAATGCAGCTATATGTCAAGCCTTGGTAAGGTTCGCCGCGTATTATCGAATTAAACCGCATGATCCACCGCTTGTGCGGGTCCCCGTCTATTCCTTTGAGTTTTAACCTTGCGATCGTACTCCCCAGGCGGCATACTTAACGCGTTAGCTTTTTTGAACGGCACTGAGAGGGTCGATACTCCCAATACCTAGTATGCATCGTTTAGGGCGTGGACTACTGGGGTATCTAATCCCATTCGCTACCCACGCTTTCGTCCATGAGTGTCAGGCATGTACTAGCAAGCTGCCTTCGCCTTTGGTGTTCCTGCAGATATCAGCGCTTATTACGACTACACCTGCAGTTCCGCTTGCCTCTTCCAGCCTCAAGTCTTGCAGTATCAACCGCAGTCCTGATGTTAAGCACCAGGATTTGACGACCGACTAACAAAACCACCTGCGGACGCTTTACGCCCAATGAATCCGGATAACGTTTGTGGGCTCTGTATTACCGCTGCTGCTGGCACAGAGTTAGCACCCACTTATTCATATGGTACCGTCACTAATTCTTCCCATATAAAAGCAGTTTACACCCCGAGGGGCGTCTTCCTGCACGCGGCGTCGCTCCATCACACTTTCGTGCATTGTGGAATATTCATGACTGCAGCCTCCCGTAGGAGTCTGGGCAGTGTCTCAGTCCCAGTGAGCCGGATCACGCTCTCACGCCCGGTACCCGTCATAGCCTTGGTGAGCTTTTACCTCACCAACAAGCTGATAGGACATAGGCCCCTCTGCGAACGATAAATCTTTACATGGGAATGTCCGAAGACCCCCCATGACTATCGAGTATTAATCCGGATTTCTCCGGGCTATGCTCGATTCGCAGGTAGGTTACCAATGTGTTACTCACCCGTTTGCCGGTAGTAATTTCGCCGAAGCGAACACTTCCCTCGACTTGCATGCCTTAGTCACGCCGCCAACGTTCATCCTGAGCCAGGATCAAACTCTCAATAAAGAGTTTATATTTGTGTTTATAGACGTTGAACTATCAGGTCCGAAGACCCAATATGGTTATTCTTGTCACATTTTTATAGTGAACCTTACAGATTATGTGCAAATAATCTTTGTTTTGGTTGCTGAATTGTAATGAACAGCCAGTTTCTTCTTTCTGATCAAAGAAGAAAAAAAAGAGAAACCTGGTCCCGCCACGAAGAAATCGCTGCGGAATTGAGTTGCTCTTTCTCTCCTAGTATCTCGCCTGCCTGCCGGTAGGCAGAGCTGCGTAACTTCGCCGAGCAAGCTGATCCATTCTTGGGTGCCTGCTTGGCGTAGCCCGAAGGGCGTAGACAAGACTTGGGAAACGGTAAGTTTTAGAGGATTTTTAGTGCTTCGGCATTATATACTAAGCCTGGAGAATATGTCAAGCGTTTTGCCTGTGGGGAGTTTGGGGATAAAAAAGGTGCATGACGGGTTAATTATGATATTCTAACACATATTGAGTACTCGCAGACTACCGAGCAAATCATAGCCTATGTTGAAGAAGCTCAAATTATACATACACAGTTCAAAATATCAAATACTGCGCTTCCTCGCCGTGGGCGTCACTTCCCTATTTATTGATATCGGATTACTCATTTTTCTCATAGAAAGAATCAATTTCCGGCCTGTGGTAGCTGTCGCGACCAACCAATTGCTTGTCATCCTATACAATTTTATTGTGAATAAATACTGGTCTTTTTCAAGCAAAAAAATCCCCTTCAGACAGCTTATTCGCTACTTGATTCTTGTTGCTTTTAACTACGTGACATCTATCACCTTTATGTACATATTCAACGATATATTTCACATCAAATATACATTAGTAAGATTATCAACTATCGCAACCCTTTTCATTTTTAACTTTATTTGTTATAAGCACTGGGTGTACAAAGAAACATAAATCATTTGACTTACTAATATGGATTTTTCGGATGTACAAATGTATATCATCATAAAACTAATGTTTATCGTTTTTTTGATATCTTCCATCTACCTCGTACACAAAAAAAAGAAAAAAATCTACTTCCTCCTTTTGGTCGGCCTCATTTCTTCCGCGTCATATTTTTTTTTAACAAACGATCTCGCGTCCATGCTCTGGGGGCTACAGGGGGATGAAATCACTATTGCCGCAATGTACAACACGTTTGCGCACGTCGGCCTAGGATCAGATTTTGCATACCATAACCTCCCCCCTTTTTATCCTCCGGCTTTTTTTTGGTTTTTTGGACTCATTGGAAAAATGATGAACTGGAATGGTGTCCTCATTGCAAAATTTGCCTCTTTTTGTTTTTTTTTATGTTTCCCGGCCGGCTTATACTACTATCAAAAATTTCTTGAAAAAAACAGCAACCCGCATGAGAGGCCAAACGAAATTTTTGCGCTTTTATGCCCACTGGTGATTTTGACAGTACTCGACAAAGATCTGCTTATTGGAAAACCATATGAGGTAATCGCAGCGGCGGCGACAGTATTTTGGTATATCAATTTGTATCGCAAAATCTTAGAAGACAGATGGTCCCACAAACAGTCAATCATATACGGTACAATAGCCGGCGCTATCTTCATGGTCTATTATCTCTGGCTTATCTTTGCTGCAATAGCTTTCTTTTTGCTGGGTCTTTTCAATAACAAACAGTCAAGAATCAAATATTTTTTTCGGCTGTTTCAAACAATGCTTGTCACTCTCCTGGTGAGTACACCGTTTCTCCTGCCGCTTATTAGGTCATACACCCAGTTCGGCATGGAAAGCTGGCAGACAGCTTTCTTTACTCCCAAAGGGCTTGATCTTTGGCTCCCAATGTTTCAATTGAATTCCATAAATAACCTCATATATCTTTTTGGTCTTGGGGTGCTTATTTTTTTCAGAAAGCATACCATCACGAAACAACTGTTATTTCTTTTTATCACAGCCTTTATTTGGTGGGGTGGCGGCATGATTTCCTTACTCTTCTTCAAAACCCCGTTCCAAGAATTTCGTGGCTTCTACGTCCTTTCGCCGACACTGCTCGCCATTGCCGCCGCGTACGGCATAGATCGCATTTGGCACCACTTTAAAGTGAGCGATAACAAAGATATTTCTTTCACAATCACTGTTATCGGTATTTTGTTTTTTGCCTCACAATCAATGTTTGGGGTTTTTGTGGATGATCCCATCGTAAAAATGCGCCGTGTTGAATCGAGGTACGTGAATGAATCTATCGTCCACCTCGCTGATTTTCTCAAAAAAGATCCTAAGGCAAGCTCAAAACTGACGCTTCAAACCGTACCACAAATATTGGCATTTATTCCGTTGCATCACGTCATATATTTTAATCAGCACAATAACCATCCCACGGCCATCTTCTCCAAGCGATACGCTTATGTTGAATCTCTAGCACATTCACAGACAACCGAAGAGCTGTATCAAAAAGTAATCAATTCTCCGTATGGAGAGTTGGAACGATTTATTTTTTCCGGTGATGATGAATATTATTATCTCTATTTTCATGTAGATAAAATTATACAAGGAGTTGAAGAAAAAAAGATAAAAATAGACAAAAAATTGTTTGAATCAGAAAACTTTGTGAAAGTATATGAAGTAAATAACTACACGGTCATAGACGTAATAAAAAGAGAGGATACATAAAGAGGATACACTTTTCATGAAGCACCTCGTCAACAAAATGAGTGAAGTATATCGCTGAATTTGTTATACTAAAGCCATGAAAATATTTCATACAAAACGGAATCGATTCACGCTCAGCATGGTTGGGGCCGCAATTCTTATTGCGACAATACTGGCGTACGTTCTCATTAGTCAAAGTATCAAGCGAATTTACACGAGCGCTGATGCACATCTGCAAACGGAAGCTGATGCTTTTTTATCATTATCATCAGAACATTTCTTGGGGGCCGTTGCTGCTCTTCGCTCTGCGAGGGGGTTTTTTTATTCCAGCGAGGTAGTCACCAGATCAGAATTTTATAATTATGTTGAAGTATCTAAATTCTTGAATGAATATTCAGGATTCCAAACGTTTTCATATGCTCCGCTGGTATTGGGAAAAGATAAAGATGCCTTTTTAAAGAAAATTTCAACGGATACAAGTATTCGTCCGGACGGATATCCTGCATATTCCATACAACCCGAAGGAATGAGAGAAACGTATTTACCAATACAATACATTTATCCGGAAGAGGAAGTGGACTTTTTACTTGGATTGGACTCTCTGGGAGACGCAATCCGAACTGAAAATTCTTATAGAGCGAGAGATGTTGGGGATATTTCCGTTTCCTCTCTTCTCAACCTCGGTGAAGGAGGCGACGGTGTTTTGGTAGTCATACCCCTCTATCAGAATAAGGACATCCCTGAAACAGTGGAAGAACGGCAGCACTTTTTTTCAGGAACCCTCACTACGGTTATTGATATTGATACTTTCTTTTCACATATTTTGCCGCAAACAATGATAGGAAACAAAAATATAACCATTTCAATAGCCGGGCGCGGTGGTGATGTAGGATCTATTCAAGTTGCAGAGAAAAGCAACAATATTTTTTCAAAACTGTATGCAAAAAGAGAAGTGACAGAAGAGCTTTCACTAACAGAACAAACGAATTATGACTTTACCTTTGATGCTGAGGTAAATGAACTCCTTTCATTTGATGAACTGTTTGAACCTTTTTTGCTGGCGATTATTTTTTTCCTCGCAGCAGTCTTTATGTCAATTGTCATTCTGTTTTCGCAAAAAGCCAGAACCATTGAGGACGTAAAAAAACGCTATGCCTTTATATCAACGCTATCCCACCAACTGCGCACACCGCTAACCAACTTGCGCTGGCAGATTGAATCCCGCATAGTCCCCAAAGGAGAAGAAGAATCACAACGCATCATGATGCAGGGAGTACTGATATTAAATTCTATTATCGATCGAATGCTGCTGTATATTGGAATGACAGCAAAAAAAGAAGATACACCTACAGAGACATTACTCTCATTTGACGTACTGTATAAAAAAATTCTAAACGCCCTTTCCAAATCTCAAGATGTAGCCAGAGTGGTACGGATTGGGAAAAAAACTATTCCTAACAAACTACTTGTTGATGAGCAAAAAATCGTTTCTGCTATCCTGTATGTTATTGAAAACGCTCTTATCTATAGTCCAAAAGATAAAGCGGTTAACGTGGAGGCTGTCCTCGGCAAGACAACGCTTTCTATTCTGGTAACGGACAAAGGGTATGGTATTCCAGCAAAGGAACAAGAAAAAGTCTTTTCTGAATTTTTTCGAGCAAGCAATGCGTCACTCGGCATAAACATGGGGAGTGGCGTGAGTCTTGCCATTGCAAAACGTATCATAGAAGAACATGGCGGAAGCATTCAATTTTCGAGCAAAGAAAATGAAGGATCTATTTTTGAAATTACTCTTCCGCTGCGCTCCGCCGGATAAACTAATCTCTCCGCGTTTCACGCCATTTTTTAATTTTCTTGTGATTTCCCGACAAAAGTACGTCTGGTACTTTCCAGCCTTTAAAGTCGGAGGGCTTGGTATATTGGGGATATTCCATATTCTTCGATGAGACTGCCGCGTCGCCTTTGGCTCCTCGCAATGACGAATTAAATGTTTCTTCTGAAAGTGACTCCGGGTTGCCCAATACCCCCGGCAAAAGACGAGAAACGGCTTCAATAATCACAAGCGAACCAAGCTCGCCACCGGCCAGCACATATGGACCAATGGAAATTTCTTCGTCGACCATGTAATCCACCACACGCTGATCAATGCCTTCATATCTACCACATACAAACGTAATTTCATCCAGCGTTGACAATTGCTCTGCAACACGCTGATCAAACTGTCTGCCGCGCGGAGATAACACAATCGTCCGTTTTTTTTTCTTCAAACTTCCATTGAACACTTTTTTTACTCGTGTTAATCCGTCCGCCTTTCTAAACGGTATTGCGTCCAAATGTTTAAGCGCCTTATACAACGGCTCCGGTTTCATGACCATGCCGGCTCCTCCTCCATATGGCGTATCATCAACGTTGTGATGTTTGTCTTCTGAATACTTTCTTAAATCAATAGCTGCCACAGTAATATGACCTTCTTTTTGTGCGCGACCCAAAATAGTCTCGCCTGTATAATGAGTAATAATATCCGGAAAAATTGTGATAACATTAAACTTCATCTGATACTTTTATCCCCCAGCCGAAATAATTCCACACGCGCTCGTACATAGAATAAAACACTATCTTTAACACAACTTTTACGCTTTTGTACGAATTTTGACATATGTGTAATAGTAAACCGTAACAAGCAAATAGTAAATAGCGATGTATAAGAAAAGAGCGGCATTGCCGCTCTTTTCTTTAACGTAATTTACTTCCTGCCAGCAATAATCTCCGCCCCGATCCGCCTTCGGCGGATGTCGGCCTCAATTTTTTCTTGGCCAAAACAATCCAACTTTTTTACTTCCTGCCAGCGATAATCTCCGCCTCCACATTCTTTGGGACTTCAGCGTAGTGATCAAATTCCATGGAATAGCTGGCCCGACCGGATGACATGGATCGCAACTCTCCAACATAGCCAAACATGCTTGATAGCGGCACCATTGCCTTTACCACTTTGGCGGTCCCGCGATCGGTCATTTCCTGAATTTGCCCGCGGCGAGAGTTCAAATCTCCAATTACGTCTCCCATATGCTCTTCCGGCGTAATAACTTCCACCTTCATAACCGGTTCAAGCACTACAGGATCAGCCTTTTTGGCTGCTGCTGTAAATGCCATGCTCCCTGCCATTTTGAAGGCGATTTCCGAAGAATCCACGTCGTGGTATGAACCATCATATACTGCCACAATCACATTTTCGAGTGGATATCCTGCCACAATACCTTTGTCCATGGTTTCCCGAACACCCTTTTGAATAGCCGGAATAAATTCTTTTGGAATAACACCACCCTTAATTTCATCGATAAAGTCTAACCGCTTTTCTGCGTTTGCCGGCGCCGGCTCGACGCGAAGCCAACAGTGACCGTATTGCCCACGTCCACCTGACTGCTTGATATACTTTCCTTCTGCTTCAGCCATTTTGCGGATGGTCTCACGGTATGCCACCTGCGGCGCGCCGACATTTGCTTCCACCTTAAACTCACGTTTCATGCGATCCACGATAATATCAAGATGAAGCTCCCCCATTCCGGAAATAATGGTTTGGAGTGTTTCATCATCTGTATGTACCTTAAATGTAGGATCTTCTTCTGCCAGTTTTTGCAAAGCCATGCCCATTTTTTCTTGGTCCTGCTTTGTTTTTGGTTCAATCGCGACGGAAATCACCGGCTCCGGAAATGTAATATTTTCCAAAAGAACCTGCCTGTTCTCCGCGCATAGCGTATCTCCTGTTTTTGTGCCCTTCAGGCCGATTGCTGCTGCTATTTCACCGGAAAATACTTCATTCACTTCTTCTCTGGAATTCGCGTGCAGCCGCACAATGCGCCCGATTCGCTCTTTTTCGCCAGATGTGGTGTTTACAACATAACTACCCGCCTTTACTGAACCGGAATACACGCGGAAAAAAACCAGTTTTCCAACGAATGGATCCGTGGCCACCTTAAAGGCAAGCGCGGTAAGGGGTTCTTCGTCAGATGCTTTGATAATAACTTTCTTTTCAGCGTCATCCGCGTCTATTGCCTCTACATCCGGCACTTCCAGGGGCGAAGGGAGAAAATAAATAACAGCATCTAGAACCAATTGGACGCCAATGTTTGCAAGCGCAGATCCGCACATGACAGGATAAATCTCATCAGCAAGCACTTGCAAGCGGATGCCATTTCTGATTTCTTGTGCTGTTAATTCCGCGCCACTAATATACTTTTCCATCAACGGTTCTTCGGCCTCTGCGACTTTTTCAAGAAGCTCTGCCCGGTATTTTTCAACACTGTCCTTCATGTCGGCAGGGATTTCAATTTCTACCATGTTTTCTCCATGCTCTCCTTCAAATTTGTACGCTTTTTTATCTATTAAATCAACAATACCGGAAAATTCACTTTCAGCGCCGATTGGCAACTGAATTGGAAAGGCTTTATTTGAAAGGCGCGTTCGAATAGAGTCGAGCGTCATGTAAAAATCCGCGCCGGTCTTATCCATTTTGTTGGCAAAACAAATACGAGGGACTTCATACTTGTCTGCTTGTCTCCAGACAGTTTCTGACTGCGGTTCCACGCCCTGCGAACCATCAAATACTGCGACCGCGCCATCGAGCACACGCAGCGACCGCTCCACTTCCACGGTAAAGTCCACATGACCCGGTGTATCAATAATGTTGATGCGATGAGACTCTTCTGATAAATCTGTTAGAGGTTTCCAAAAACAGGTAGTCGCGGCGGATGTAATGGTAATACCACGTTCTTTTTCCTGTTCCATCCAGTCCATTTCAGCTGCGCCTTCATGCACTTCACCGATTTTGTGCTTCTTTCCGGTATAAAAAAGAATGCGCTCTGTCGTTGTTGTTTTCCCGGCATCAATATGCGCCATGATACCAATGTTTCTTGTTTTATCGAGGGTATATTCTCTTGACATAATATTGGTGGACGGACGACAGTTTACAAACTACGGTCACCGCCAGTGAAGTAAATAATTGGTTCCGCCGACAGCTGTCGACAGGAGACCGTTTAACGGCGACGCGCGAAGTGAGCAAAGGCTTTGTTTGCTTCTGCCATGCGATGTGTATCTTCTTTTTTCTTCATGGCACCACCAACGCCTTCTAAAATATCAAGAAACTCGCCGGATAGTCGTTCCTGCATGGAACGGCCTTTTCTTTTGCGGGCCGCGTCCAAAATCCAGCGGAATGACAACGCCAAACCTCTGTTCCCCATTACCGGCATTGGCACCTGGTAGTTGGCTCCGCCAACACGGCGAGAACGCACCTCGACCTGCGGCCGGATAGTTTCAATAACCTTTTCAAATAATTTTACCGCGTCACCTTGTTTTTTTTCAGCAAGATGCTCAAGCGCGCCATACACGATATCCTGCGCGACTGTTTTCTTACCATCTTGCATGGTGTAATTTATAAATTTTGCCAATGTTAAATTATGATACTTTGGATCCGGTAGAATATCTCTTTTCGGTGCTTGTTTTCCTCGTGGCATACTTCAAATTCAGTGAATAGTTATAGTCGTAATGAGCAAATAATTTTTTTATTCCTCATTCTCTATTCTCTATTTTTTTGGCTTTTTGGTTCCGTAAATTGAACGGCTACGTTTTCGACCCTCGACACCCTGGGTGTCATACACACCACGAACAATGGTGTACCGCACACCCGGCAAGTCTTTCACGCGGCCGCCACGCATAAGAACAATTGAGTGTTCTTGTAGGTTGTGACCCTCACCCGGGATATAGGCAATCACTTCCATACCATTTGAAAGTCGAACTTTTGCAACTTTACGCAACGCCGAGTTTGGTTTTTTTGGCGTGGTAGTATACACCTTTGTACAAACCCCTCGCTTAAACGGCGCCCCACGCCGCAATTCTGTTTTTTTTCTATGCAAAGAATCATACGTGAATTGCATGGCAGGACGATCTGATTTCTTCTTTTTGCTCGTGCGCCCCTTTCGCAGAATTTGGTTCATTGTTGGCATAGTACGAAATACGACGTTAACCCACGTGGCGACCATGTCGCTCTATACGCGAATAATACGAAATTACGAAATAAAATGAATGAAAAAATAAAAAAAAGTGCCTGTGGCACGCCAAAAACTCTTTCATTAAAGGTTCTTAGCGTTGCCCGATAGAATCGAGAGCCTTCATTCCACAGAAAGTATCGTGGAATTACTTCGCTTTTGATGTGCGAGGAGTATACGGGATCATGCTTTTTTTGTCAAGGATATTGACTTGTTGGCTTAAAAAAGGTAGAATGTGGCAAGTTTTCGCTCATTTTCATGGAGTAAGATCTTGTTTAGCACCTTGACCAAGCTGGGAGCCCTGGCCGGGATCGCGGGCTTCTTCGCGGTCAAGATTCTATGGCAGTCGCTCATCCCGGACTGGGCCATGATCCTTCTGATCCTGGCGCCTCTCGCCGGACTGATCGTGCTTATGATCAGCCTGATGGACGGCGATCCGATCCGAATCCGACGGAGGCGATGGCCTTGACAAGCCAACCAACAACCAAGGAGATGCGCTTCGACCTGGAGGACGAAGCGCAAAAACAAACCCCGCCTTTCGCGAAAGGCGGGGTTTGTTTTTTTCACTCACGTTAGAACAATCCACCTACCCCGCCGGTAAACAACGCGTACAACATTTCCATGGCCGGTAAAACAAGCGCACGATACACACCGGGAAATAAAAATATTATCGCAAATAAAATCCAAATCCCGTATCGTTCAAGCGCAACGCGAACATTTGTTGCCGACGGAGGAAGCAGGGCAAACAAAAGTTTTGATCCATCAAGCGGCGGAATCGGAATTAAATTAAATACACCAAGCAAAATGTTGGTATACACAATAATGGATAAAAAGAGAGTGATATCGCCAATCGGCATCACACGCATAATAAGACCAAACACCGCGGCCAACACAAAATTCGAAAACGGCCCTGCCAGCGCCACATACACCGGACCCCACTTTTGATCCCGCAAATTGTACGGGTTATATGGAACCGGCTTGGCGTACGCGAACAAAAAACGTCCGCCGCTCACCATAAACAAAACAAGCGGAAGAATAAACGTTCCCATAGGATCAATGTGAACGCGCGGATCCAGAGTCAGCCGCCCGGCATACTTGGCCGTGGAGTCCCCCAACTGGTTTGCCACCCAACCATGCATATATTCATGAATAATGGCAGATGGGATAATTGAAATGAAGAAAAATAGCTGAAAAAGAATTTCCATAGAGCCTTAGCTTGACAAATAGGAGTTCATTGAGTATACTGCGGCAACGTATATCATAGTATAGCTGAATTACCCTATTTTTCAAGCATATGTCTCGAATCTGCAATTCCTGTGGGAAAGGACCCAAAAAAGCCGCGAATAGAAGCCACTCCAAAGTAAAAACATTGCGCACGCAAGATGTAAATCTTCAAAAGGTAAATGGACAAAAAATCTGCACAGCCTGCCGAAGAACAGACATTAAAAAAGCCATGCAAGGCTCTGCAGCGTAACAATCCTTCAAAAAACAAAAAAACTCCACGATTGTGGGGTTTTTTTGTTTAACACTGATAACAAAACACTATAATCGTCATTGCGAGAAGCGAAGCGACGAAGCAATCTCGTCCTGCATGAGATTGCTGCTCCCACTGACCATGAACGCTGATGCTTATTTATTCCGATGCAGCTCAACTTTTCTTCTGGGCGATCGGCTGTTGCCCGGCTCGGAAATAATTGCCAAACACGCATGTGAACATGTATTCTCCGTGGCTTCATTGCACGCGTCGCAAGCCAAATACAGTTTGTTGCAATGCCGGTTCAGGCAATTTCTATACGTATCATCCGACACGCGACAATGTGCGCAGTTACCAATGACTGGCGCGTCTTCCGATGTATCTACCGGAATGGCAATTCTGTCATCGAACACAAAACATTTGCCTTCATAATACCCGTCGCTTCCATATTTTTCCGCGTACTTTACTATGCCGCCTTCCAGCTGATAGATGTTGTTTGGATCAAATCCGCGTGACAAAAATTGCGCAGACGCCGGTTCACACCGTATGCCACCGGTACAAAACATAACTATTTTTTTATCTTTAAATTGTTCGTAAAAATCAAAGTGATCTTTCAGATCTCTGAAGTACTTCATAGGAGGTCGGACCGAACCGACAAACCGGCCAATCTCCCATTCGTAGTCATTGCGCATGTCCAAAATGACCATGTCTTCTTTATTTTTCAACCACTCGTGGAATGTATCCCGGTCTATATGCTTACCGCGGCGGCACAGATCAAATTCTTCTCTCTCTTCTGTCGTAATAATCTCGTCCCGCGCTTTGACCGAGAGTTTTGGAAAAGGATTTTCTTCGGCCGTGCTTTCTTTAAAATCAATCTGTTTAAAGAGACGATGCTGATCCATGTATGCCGTATATAGTTCTGTTACATTCTTTGACCCGCCAACGGTACCGTTAATACCGTCTTTACCAATCAAAATGCGCCCCCGAAGACCCAAGGCTTTGCAGACTTGTTTGTGCATTTTCACTTCTGTCTCCGGATGTTGAATGGTGACTAGTTTGTAGTAAAGGAGGATATGATACATATCGTTTTATTATCATTCAGGGCCTATATCTTTTATATGCTACTCAATGTATAGAAGTGCAGCCATAGCAGCAACACCACCGACAAACGCGAACAGCTGCAGGGCTGATTTTTTTACGGATACTTCCTTGTGAAGCTCCGGTATTAAATCCGCGCTTGCAATGTATATAAATGCTCCCACGGTAAATGGAAGGAAGAATCTATCAGCGCTTTCAACACGGCCCTGCAGTGCGAGCGCAACAACAGCACCTACTATGGCTGTTAATGCCGTCAAAAAATTGTATACCAATGCCTTCTTTTTGCTAAAACCACCATGTAGCATAACGCCAAAATCACCAATCTCCTGCGGTATTTCGTGAAATAAAACCGCCACTGTAGTTGCAACCCCAACAGGAATGGCAACCAAGTAACTCACAGCGATAATAATGCCGTCAATGAAATTATGAATACTATCGCCTACAAGATTTGTCACCACAAACGGATGCATATGCTCCCCTGTGTCCGGCATATGGCAGTGGCGCCAATGAACAAACTTCTCAAGAACAAAAAAGACCAATAAACCGGCAACGATACTGACCGCTGAAAATACGCTGTACCCATGGCCGTCGACAAGTTCCGGCAACAAATGAAAAAAAACATCGCCAATCAATGCGCCGGCGGCAAATGCGATTAAGACGAACAGCATTTTTTTCAAGTGCTCTGTAGCAATGGAAAGCGTTGTAAGACCAATAAGAGAAATAAGGCTTACAATAAAGACACTAACGAGAGTATAGACCCAAACGATTGTCATAATATCTAAATTATTTGGCCACGCATACGCTGCATGTGCCGGTGAGAATATATGAATGATGAATATTTAAAAATCCGGGAATTTTTTTTTGTGGGACAATACAGTCAACGCATGCTGTTTTTTCACATCCCTGGCACACAATATGATGGTGGTGGTCCTCGCCATGCAGCTCAAAATGTTCTTCACCATGCAGCAACGAAACTGAATGAATGATATCCAACCGTTTGAGCAAATCAAGGGTTCTGTAGACTGAAACTTTATCGAGCGGTACGTCGAGCAGAATCTCTTTGGCGGAAAAAATTCCCTTTTTCTTTTCAATCCAAGCTATTACCTGTTTGCGAATCGGCGTATAATGATACCCCTTCTTTTTTAATTGTTCAGATAGTGTCATACGGCTTTACTATAATGCAACCGAGTTGCATTTGTCAATATACACGATTGAAAACAAAAAAAGACCTCCGTACTCTTTACAAAGATCTTTATATTTGACGTATCAAGGCTACTCTCGTTATAGCTGTAGACTAACTAAAACGATAACGAGATGAAGTAGCCTTGATTAGCGCGACCCCAGAGCTCGCCAGCCGAAGCCGGAAGATCGGGCTGCCTAGTTGAACAGGTCGAGATCGCCGAGCTCGAGCACCCTGACCTGCGCAGGCTTCTCGCGGACCAAGAACGCGTCGTAGTTGCGAACGCGGTTCTTGTCCTTGGAGTAGAGGGTTGCGAGCCACCACGACTCCGTACCAATCTGAATGGAGCCGTCGTCGTTTGCCGTGACCTCGATACCCTTGCTTCTGGCGTTGGTGAGCGAGAAGCGTGGACCGTCCCTGCAGATAATGCCCGAGATCTTCTCGGTCGGGGTCACCGCATCGCCATTCGAGTTGACGTAGGTGAGATTGCTCGGCACCGCGAACGCAAGTTCGGGTTCCGGTGTAATGATGGGTTCGCCGTACTTGCCGGGGCTGACCATATAGTACTGCCGTTCCCCGGTGGAACCGAGGTTCACGATACAGTACTCACCCGTGGTCTCGTCGATCTCCACTGTCCACTGCTTGTACTTCGACTGCATTGCAGACCTCCAATTGCCCGAAATGGTCGGGCTCTCAAGTGCTTCACCTCAATGGACCTCCCATTTTGGTTTGACACGTTTTGTCACGAATCCTTTTCAGGAGAAACACACGCCGGTACACAAGCGTGTAGACAAGCCCAACTAATACTATACTTTGTATATATTGTCAATCGTCAATGCGTAAAATACGCCAATATAAAAAAAAGAGACCTCATAAATCTCAGCTATATGCTCTAAGCAACTGCGCTATTGTCCGCTAGAAGAGAAAATTGTGAAGCGTCGTAAGCGCCTCGCCTATTTCTTTTTCATCGACACCAAATGAGCAACGCACATATCCTTCAGCGCCAAACGCTGCGCCCGGAACCAAGGCAACATTCGCCTGGTCAAGAACACGCGTACAAAATGCTACTGAGTCGATTTCCTCGATGCCAAAAACTTGCAAAGAGAGAAAACAATAGATTGCGCTCCTTGGCGACGCAATGGCAGTCCCAAATAATGCAGAAAATGTCGAGACAAAGGCGTTTCGCCTGTAGAGCATGGACTGGTTAATCTTGGGGATGATTTCTTCGGAGTGATCATACGCTGCTACGGCAGCCCATTGGCTGATGCTGGACGTATTGCTCGTACTTTGTCCCTGGAGAGTACTCAGTTTTTTGATCACATCTTCCGCGCCAAAAACCAAACCAACACGCCAACCGGTCATGCCAAAATTCTTGCTGGCACTATGTACCACAATCACGTTGTCTCTGTATTGTGGAAAAGACGCGCAAGAAACATATCTTTGTCCGTCATACGTCAGACCGCTGTACACTTCATCGGAAATGACGATAATATTTTTTGTCGCACAGACGCGCAAAATCGCATCCACTTCATCTCGGGAGTACAAAACACCGGTTGGATTGGAGCCGTTGTTGAAAAAAACAAACCGCGTTTTTTCAGTAATCGCCTGTTCCAATGCCGCAGGACTCACTTTCCAGCCATCGGCTTGCGCTGTCTTAATAAATACAGATCGCGCGCCGGCCAACTCGATCATGGATGGATAGGATACCCAATACGGAGTAATAATCAGTGCCTCATCCCCGGGATCTAGCAGCACCTGGCACAGGGCATAGCACGCAAATTTCCCGCCATTGGTGACAAATGTTTCCGCCGCTGAAAAATCCGAGCCATATGTCGTATTCATCCAGCGGCTCGCGGCATCGCGAAGTTCAAGGATACCCGGAACAGGCGTGTAGTGTGTCTTTCCCTCTTTCATGGCCTGTACGGCCGCGTCAACAATAACCTGCGGAGTATCAACCATTGGTTCGCCCGCACTCAAATTAAACACACGCTCACCTTTTTTCTTTTTTGCCATGGCAAGCGCGTTGATTTCCAATGTTGCGGATGGTGGGATGTTAAGTCGCTCTGCAAATTCCATAGATACACCCGTTCTATTCTGTTAAAAACAGCCCGCTGTGGCGGACTGCCTTTAGTGATCCCCGGTCCACTATCGATACCCCTATGTACTAGGTGGGATGCCGCAATTCAGGTCCACGGACCTGAACAATATGAGCGCCCCATGGTATCTTTCAACGGATATGATAGTGGTGACAAAGGATCGTTTTTAGTATACGACGCAGCAATTTAGCTGTCAATAAGTGAACAAAAAACCCTTTACAGGGTCTTTGCCATACGGGACTGGGACAAGAACGCCCCACTCACAGAGGCTACTGATATCATAGTCTCAATAAGTGGGGTGAGGTAGCGCGGGTGGGAATGCGCGTGGAAGGCTCACCCGATGGTCCGGACGGACTTCAGCTGCGGCGATCGCTGCTGTTCTGGAGCAAAACCTGGAGCTCCTCCTCGAGGCTGTGCCCCATCCTCCCCTCGAAAGCAGCGCGCTCAAGGGCGTGCTCCTCGTGCACCTGCTCCGGCGGAATGGTGGGGAACTTGCGAGGCTGGTCGCCCCGATCGATGGGGGTCTGCATCCCGTCGTGATCCTCTCGGTTGGTGGTGGCCAACGCTCTCTCCTATGATTGCCCACGTGGGCGATGACACCTGCCAACTCTCCCGCAATGGAGTCGGCATGCACGACTATTCAACACTGTTCAATAGTCATACACGCCGACTCTCCACATTACGCTACCTCAATTGTATCCTCCTTTATAAACCCGCTACCAATAACGAGCTTATAAAGAAAATCACCCCGATTGTGTCGGGGTGATGTTACATGTGGCGTTGTGTTATGCGTGGTTGCATCCGCAACTTCCTCCGCATTTGCATTCTTCGCCTCTTTGTAAGACCGCCCCATTTGCCGGCACGAGTGAATATGTAAAGACAAAAGACACCAGCCAGGTACGGAGGTTGAGGACGATGTGCTTCATTGTTTGAAAAATTGCGTTCATAATACTATCTAGTACTTTACTTTGCCGACTGTAAACCGTCAATATATTTATCCACATGGCTACGTCCCGCTGCGGCGGGACTTCGCCATGCAGGCGGCACTAGATCTCTGCAAAGCGGGACTTCGCCATGCAAAGGGGCCGTCCAGCTAAAAATTTTATACGTTTAAGTCTGTCGCTCGCTCATCATCCATGTATACATGCAGATATTCAGTCTTGTCGTAATCAAAAAGTTCACCTTCACCAAAATACAATTCTATTTCCTGCTTTGCTGACTCTATTGAGTCCGAGCAATGAACGACGTTGGAAAATCCCATTGCCAAGTCGCCCCGGATCGTTCCGCCATCTGCGTCAGCCGCGTTTGTCGCTCCTGCGATAAGCCGTACCGCTGACACGGCCTTTAAACCCTCAGCCGCTAGAACGGTCACCGGGCTGGATGACATAAACGATTCAAGCGCTCCGTAGAATGGTTTTTCTACATGTGCTTCGTAGTGCTTTCGCAAGACATCCGGTCCTAACTTCACCATTTTCATTCCTGCAATTTTCAAACCCTTCTTTTCGAGACGATTGATAACATCTCCTATCAAACCACGCTGAACACCATCCGGTTTTACGATGACGAGTGTTTTTTCAAAAATTCCTTCAAATTTCATACAAAATATGTTAACAATTTCCCTGAGTATAGATAAAAAGATCGATATTGTCAAGACGTAAAAAAGACGAGAGATCTCTCCACTGCGCTCGTCGGCTGCCGCCTCCTCGCTTCGGTCGAGATGACACGCTATGAACAATGTAACAATTCAACAATATATCAATTTACATCCCCCTCACAACTCATCAATGCTTTTTAAAAAAGACCGCTTTGGAGAATCCCAGGTATTGGCACTATCATCTTCAGAAACATACACAATATCATCTACATCATCGCTCGGATCGGTGAACACCAGACCTGAACCAATAATGTGTTCATCTACCAATGTGTGATCAATTTCTTCCAAAAACAAGCTTGGGCCACCAATAATCAGCGAGCGGCCTGCCGCGAGCGGATACGTTAGATACAGTTGCTGCTTGGCACGTGTTATTGCAACATAGAACAACCGCCGCTCTTCCTCAATGCCATTGCGCTCTGTCATGGCGCGATCATTGGGAAACTGCCCGGCTGCCACATGCATCACAAATACGGCCTTCCACTCAAGCCCCTTTGCCTGATGAATCGTCGACAAAATTATTTTTTCATCGTCCTCATGCGCGTGCGCTTGTTTGAGTGTAAAATTTTCTTGCAAGGTAATTTCGGCCAAAAAAGTATGTACATCTTGCGTGCGCTCGGCAAAATTGGCAAACTGCTCAATATCTTGCATACGATCGCGATAATCCGGATACTCCGCTTCAACATATGCTGCATATTTGGAACCAAGCACCGCACGAATCAAGCCGCTGGGTGATCCATCGGCCAATGTCATATCCGTATATACCTGTACAAAATCATTCCAACCCACTTTTGCGCGCGCAGGGAGCTGCTCAGATACACCCGGGAACACTGATGCAACAGAATCTATGGATGGCAGGACAGATCGTAATGACGCCACGATATTTGAAATGGCAACAGGCCCAATGCCTACTTGCATCCCAAGAACGCGGCTCCATGCAATTTCATCATCCGGATTGTGGTACACACGCAGATAGGCAAGCACATCTTTTATATGTGCACGCTCAAAAAAACGAACTCCGCCACGATATTCGTATGGAATATTTTTTTTTACCAATTCCACTTCAAGTGCTTGCGAATGAAATGATGCCCGAAACAACACAGCCATATCTACAAGCGGGATACCTTCGTCTCGCAATTCAAGAATACGTTCAGCAATAAATTCAGCTTCTTCATATGCATCGGCAAACGCATGAACTTCCGGCTTTACAAATGCATCCTGTACGCTTTGCAATTGCTTTTCGTATTGATCACGATTGTGAGAAATAACATCATTTGCCAATGCCAAAATATTTGGTGTTGATCGATAATTTGTTTCAAGCCGAAAAACTTTTGTGCCGCTATATTTTTTTTCAAAATCCAAAATATTTCCAATATCCGCCGCTCGAAATGAATAGATGCTCTGCGCGTCATCACCGACTACCAACAAATTTCTGTGAACGGAAGAAAACAAGTCAATGATATTGGCCTGCACACGATTGGTATCTTGATACTCATCAACCATCACATATTGAAACTGCTCTGCATATTTTTTTCGCACCGATTCAGACTGACGAAGCAGCACTTCCAAATTCACAAGCAAATCATCAAAGTCCATAGCATTGGCAAGCTGCTTTCTTTTTTGATACTCTGCTGCAATGCGTGTAAAAACATCCGCGTACTCAAGCCAATGCGGGTGCAATTCATCAAGTACTTCGGTGAGTGGGCGCCCGGCATTGCGTGTAAAGGATACAATGTTGTGAATCACAGCCACTGAGGGAAACCGCTTAGACGTTCTATCAATGCCCTCTTGCTTCAGACACAATTTCAGTACATCACGTGAATCGCCACTATCAAGAATAGTAAAATTATTTTTATATCCCAAGAGCGGTGCATACAGTTTGAGAATGCGAAATGCGATATGATGAAAGGTTCCTGACCACGGCAATTTCACATCACCATCAGAAAGTCGCTTTACCCGCGCAACCATTTCGCGCGCAGCTTTATTGGTAAATGTGACCAGCAATATTTGCTCCGGCGCGATTTCCTTTTCCAATAAGTACGCCACACGATATGTGATAGTCCGTGTTTTGCCACTGCCGGCACCCGCCAATACCAAACACGGGCCATCACCCTGCGTTACGACCTTTCGCTGCTCAGTATTGAGCTCCTTTTCAAAATCAATTTCCATATACTTTTTGTTATCCTAATCTTTTCATTCTTGTCTTGTTTTTTATATTATCCTGGATAATGTACCCTGGATCCCCCTAAGATGTCATCCTGATCATGTTTCTTGTATCATCCTAAACTTGTTTCTTGTGCCATCCTGAACTTGTTTCTTGTGTCATCCTGAACTTGTTTCAGGATCTATTGCCTCAGGATCCATACACAAATCCCGCATTGCTGAATTTTCAACATGAATTAAATTTAACTTCCACTGCCTGTGCCAATTTTTAAGTTGCTTCTCACGACGAATTGCATCGTTCACATCTGAAAAAAATTCAAAATACACTAACTTCTTCAGTCTATATTTTGATGTAAATATACTTCCAAGTCCGCTCTTATGTTCTAACACACGACGTTGCAAATTGTTCGTCACACCGATATACAGCGTCGTATTGCTTTGATTTGTCATGATATAAACGTAATATTCTTTTTTCACATTCCTCCTTATTTAGATCCTGAAACAAGTTCAGGATGACATCTTACGAACCCAAGATGAGATACATCAGCATGTTCAGGATGACATCTTACAATATCAATATACCAGCCGACATGAAAAAAAACAAAAAGAACACGCTGTGTATGCGTGTTCTCTTATTTGGCCACCATGATAACCGCCTTCCCAGCTGGAACATCTCCCCCATTCCAGTCGTGTATTGCAGATAGCAACTCATCGTACGTGTACAAAAAATTTTCACCTTGCTTGGTACCCGGATCGTTCGTTATGAATTCACGTTCCGTATACCCGCGAATAATGAGTGCATGATACTCCGGCCCATCGCCGCTAAAATACGGATTTGGCAATGCCTTGCCATAGGCAACAACCAAAACCGGATGACCATTGGCCAACCACTGTTTGATAGCATCCACTGACGGATTTTCTACAATCTGAAATGAAAAATCCTTTGGAGCAACATACTCTGTTGCCAATGCTTGAATGTCTGACATTGGAATACTGTATCCCCACCCTTTCGCATCTTCCCAGGCCACCATTTTCAACAGTTCATCTTTTGCCGTAATAACACTGAGCCCATATCCTTTATAATACGCATCAAGCATGAGCACGGCAGCTTCCTCGCACGCATCTTGCCATGGCTGTTCCCAATTTGCCTCCGGCGCTTGAGAGGTAAACGGCACAGGAAGATTTATTTCTGCAGGCAACGCAGCAATTTCGGCAGTTTGATCAATGACATCGGATGATGAGGTATCTTCTGCAACCACTGAAGCAGCAGCAGACTCGTTATCTGATGACGTTGGAGCCACCTCTTTATTTGAAAAATGGATGTCAACCGGCGCCGCCTGAGGAATGTCAAAACGTGAGAGTGAAGGAACCACAGTTTGGCGCCATACAAATGCTGTGGCAAAGAGAAAAAACGCAACCAATGTTGCGCATATTGTATTAAAGAAAAAATACGGTTGACGCATGTACATACTGTAACAAAATTCCGTTGTATTTGATATGTGATTGTGCCTGCCCCGCGCTGATCAACACCATAACGGTGGATACATGCGCGCGGGACAGACTGAGCACTAGAGCGGGACGACCGTGGTCCACGCCTTGCTCTGCGGAAGGAGGCCATGACGGAGCTGCAGATACAACTGCTGTAGCTTGCCGATCGTGGGGTTCGGCTGAACCGGCTTCCCCTCGTACCAAACCAGCGGCACCACGCCGCCGGCCGTTCCCATGGAAAAGCCACCCTCTGCCAGGTGCTCCACCGACAGGTCGTACTCAAGTTTCAAACCAAGGTGGCGCTCGGCGAGGACGAGCACCGCCTGCTCGGTGAGACCAATGAACCGACGGGTGATCCGGGCAAGGTGCACCTTGTTGCCGATGATCGCGCCGGCGTTGGCGCACCCATACTCTGCCACGCGACCGGAGTACTCGTCCATCAGAACGGTCTCAACCGCGCAGTCATCGGGAACCACCACGCCCAACTTCTTCACGCGGGCACGCCCGTTGTCCTTGTACTGCGCGAGCGCGCCGTAATTGGACGCGGTCTTGCACGAGCTCAGGATGTCCCAGGGCCGCGGCCAATCCGGATCATGCGTGGCGTAGAGCCCACGTCCGTAGAGCGGTGGCTGTTCCTCGACGAACATGTAGGAGCTGAAGGTACCGATGTCGGACTTGAGCATCCCACTGGCATCCTGGAAGGGGCCGACACCAAAATGCAGATAGCACATGTCAGTGGCACCGCCGACTGCGACGTACTCACGCACGGCCCGCAGCAGCCACTCCCGCAACACGAACATCAAGCCACGCAACTCATGGCTCTCACCGAACATCAACCGCGCGGCCGCAGCCGTGCGGTTGATATGCCCGTCGAGCGCAAAGAGCCTCATGTTTCCGTCCGGCCCCATGCACGCCCGCATGCGGGTGAAGGCAGATCGCCCGTAGAGAACCCCGGCCGAACCCGCGGCCAATGCCGCGTTCTCAACCCGCTCGCCGTCAATGTAATCCAAGCGCCCCATGCGCGATACCTCCACATAGTTGGTTCCCCAGCGTCAAGAGACGCTTGTCGCCAGGATATTCTCCTGTCGTCCTAGCGACAATACTTAAAAAATGAAGTACGGCATCAGCTCACAAAAACGAGCATCATCATACCAAAAAAAAAGATGCCGGTCAAGTATTGCAAACGGCAGTATTCCGTGATATGCTGCGATGTCACAAACCATATGTTTTTTGAACCAACACACAACGACAAAAATTCGAACGCCAGAACCGGCGTGATGCATACTGCCCATGGCGATATTGAAACGCCAATTTTTATGCCGGTTGGCACCAAGGCCACTGTCAAAGCCCTCGATACAAATGATCTTGAAAAGATTGGCGCACAGATCATTTTGGGAAATACCTACCATCTTCATTTGCGTCCGGGAGAAGATTTAATTGATACCTTTGGCGGACTGCACACATTCATGAACTGGAATAAACCAATTCTAACAGACAGCGGTGGATTTCAGGTATTTAGCCTCGGTGACGTACGAAATACGAAAAATACGAAATTACGAAATATTGGTGATGCTAATACTGAAAAACACGCCCACCAAAGCATGGTTGCAATTGATGAGGATGGGGTGACGTTTCGCAGCTACATTGACGGATCTGAGCACAGGTTTACCCCAGAAGAAGCCATCCGCATTCAACACAAGATTGGCGCAGACATCATTATGGCATTTGATGAGTGCACACCTGACACGGCTTCGCTTCGCTACGCCAAGGAAGCAATGGAGCGAACACACCGTTGGGCCGCGCGCTGCATTGATGAACACAAAAAAGACTCACATCATCATGGCTATGAACAATTTTTGTTTGGCATTATCCAAGGGGGCAATCACAGCGTCTTGCGCATAGAATCTGCGACAGCAATTACAGGCATGGACTTTGACGGCATTGCCATTGGTGGCGAATCAATTGGCTACAACATGGAGGCGACAAAAGAAATTTTGAATACGCTTTTACCACTTCTGCCGGAGGATAAACCACGCTACACCATGGGTGTTGGTTTTTCACCAATGGATTTGTTCGAGGTCGTGGAGCGAGGCATTGATATGTTTGATTGTGTTGCACCAACACGAATGGCAAGAAACGGAAACGTTTACGTCCACAAACATATCAGTGAAAAATACAGAATTGACATTACGAATGCAAAATACAGAGAGGACAAGACCCCAATTGATCATGACTGCTTATGCTATACATGCACACATCACTCTCGTGCCTATCTTCACCATTTATTCAGAGAAAATGAAATTCTGGCACAACGATTGGCAACAATCCATAATCTTCATTTTTTCTTGTCGCTGATGACCGATATCCGCGAAGCAATAAAACATGATCGTTTTTTGGCGCTTAAACAAGAATGGATGTAGAGCGCCTGCCTCATTGCACGTGGATAAACACAACATTACAATCTCAGTGTTGACGCCACGAACCGATTCAGGTATTCTGCTGCCAGTCACCCAACCGGAGAGACATCTGAAAGGAAGGCGCTCGACCAAAAAAGTGCGTCGCAACGGTCACAAGCCCAAGCGCTGCGACACGCAGCACAAGGGCCATGCTCGACCGCGCGGGTCCCATCGCCCGCTGCCACGCGAAGACAACCCTCCGCAGGAGGCATGACCTCACCCCGCCTCTTTCGAGAGGCGGGGGGCATCATAGGCATCACCAAGACTCACTAACGTCTGATACCGGTTTCTTTCAGCCTCACGTAACAGGGATTCAGCATCAGTAATCATGGGCTCATTCTCCTGAACATATGCCTCGATTTGGGCAGCCAGCTCCTGGCCATCTACTTTGTTGCGCTCCAACATTTTAACTAAATTCCCTTTTATTTTCTCATCAAGACCTTTGAGCTTCTCTTCCATTCTCGCTTTCCATGATGAACTCTTTTCCCTTCCATGCACTTCTTCACCCTTGAGCATAGCGCTTTCTTCATCCATGATCTCGATTCCCCGTCTGACTTCTGCAACGCTTTCCTTCAAAAAATTCAGCCGGCTCGCCAATTGCGTCGGTCTCTTTTCGTTATACGATAGCATAAACTCATTTGAAGAATAGGTCTGTCTGCCAGAAAAAGCAAGCGATTCATTAAGGAGCTGAAAAATGCGATTTTTTTCTTCTGCAGAAAGTTGAACTACTGATACATCTTTCAGTGACTCCAACTGCGATCGCAACTCATTGGCTTTGCGTATTGTCTCTGCACACGCATCTTGGTGCTGCTGTATTGGATGTTCAATCAACCGACCCTCTACGTCACCCCTCAGGCCATCAAAGCCTGCAATGAATCCGCCTGCGCGTAGACTATCATAATTGCCTTTGGCACTGTCTTGGTTTAAAACATTATTCAGCTCGGTAACTTCTTCAACCGACAACTCATTTCCTTCAGACGCTTCCGCCAAAGCAAACAACTGATCAAAGTCAGCTGTTTCCAAATCAACCTCTCCACTCCCTTTTTCTGGTTGTTGTGCCTCTGCCTGTGCTCTCATTTTTGCCTCGTGCGCTGCTGCAATTTCCTCCATGCCTCCCCCTGGTCCAAATTCGGACATATGGTTGTATTAATGAATTATGATGGATATGTTTACTTTATGCTGCTTTTCCTTTTTTCTATGCCTCGTCCTTTTCTGCTTGAGCGTTTATCCGTGCGTCCCTTTCTTTAATAATTTGACGCGTTTGATCCAGTTCATTTGCTGACATCTTTTTGTCACCCTTTGATCTGACTTTCAAATGGGGGCCATACGTATTCTCGCTCTCACGTTTCTGTTTTCTAAACCAATTCGGAAGCTTTACACCCGACCTTCTCGCATGGTCTTTTTCCCCAAGCGACATTCCTGTTTCTACTACTACCTGCTTACGATGCCCTAACTGCTTTGGAAGCGCGTCATCCAGAGGCTCCTCATCTAGCTGCGTCCGCTCCTTTTGTAACACATCTGCAGGATTAATTATATTTTCTTGTTCGTCAGGAACACCAGCTTGTTTGGCCATCTGCGCGTATCGATCATCCACTTCACCTTGAACAGCATCATCTTCCAAATATTGATCCGTTTCCCCATCCAAATCTGTCAGTACTTCCGCTTCAACTGACGGCTCAACATATTCGCCTGTCCCAACAGCAGTACGATGTGGTCCTTTCTTCCAAAAACTGGGAGCTCCGCCGCCTGACTTTGGGTTATCAGATGTCCCATACTTGGGCAATTGATCTTCTCTCCACCCGGACGCTGGGATGATACCCCTACGAAGTCTCGCGACATCCGAAACATACGTTTGCCCGGCTCCTTCGCCTCCCGAGCCGATATCACTGCCTTCAAACACCTTGCGCCCGCCAATTGCAGGAGCCTTACGAAGCTTTTCTGACCGATCAGCAAACATAGCTTGCCGCTCATTATCTAGCTGTTTCGAAGTCATTGGTGTTGATGGAGTGTCGCGCATTCTTTTGAAAAATTTTCTCATGTTTTCTACCTCTGCTGCAATCCGCGCATTACTTTCCTCAACAGACAAAACCGCAGGCTCATCAGCTTTCCGCCCCCCTTTTTTATCCTCTTGCCGCGCCGTGGCCCTTTCTTTTTTCTTTGCTGACGCAGCAGCACGCTGCGCCACCTCCTGCTCTGAAATAGCTCTTCGCATTCCTTCATGTCCCATATACTCAATCTAATATATAAACATTGCGTCACCAAAGCTATAAAATCGATACTCTTTGGCAACAGCCTCCTGATAACAGTGTAACAAAAACTCTCTGTCACCCGCAAACGCACAGACCAGCATAAGCAATGTTGACTTGGGCAAATGAAAATTGGTTATAAGCGCATCAACAATCTGAAATGTATACGGTGGCGTAATGAAAATGTTAATTTCGCCTTGAAACGCCGGAAGTTTCTTCCCATTATTTTCAAACAACGGTAATGAGGCAATCCCTTCCAGCGTCCGCGTTGCAGTCGTTCCCACACAAATCACACGCCGGCCTTCATTTTTTGCCAAATTAATCTTATCTGCATTTTCTTGTGTCAGTTCTGCCCATTCGCTATGCATGGTATGATCTTCTATTCGTTCACTTTTTACTGGCAAAAATGTCCCAAGCCCAACGTGGAGTGTGACCTCTGCAAACTGCACACCTTTTTCTTTTAATCGATCAATCAGCTCATCGGTAAAGTGAAACCCAGCTGTTGGCGCAGCAACAGACCCCTCGTGTTTGGCATAGCGTGTCTGATACATCTCCAGCTCATGCGGCTCATCTTTTACATATGGCGGAATAGGAATATGACCG
>Ga0210057_1000991_pt1 | contig 44747 bp, 36 predicted proteins | sample CryGeyCG2114_010_2_FD_183968 | JGI IMG/M metagenome (GOLD analysis project Ga0210057, IMG submission 183968) | Groundwater microbial communities from aquifer - Crystal Geyser CG10_big_fil_rev_8/21/14_0.10 (SPAdes) (version 2) | ecosystem: Environmental > Aquatic > Deep subsurface > Groundwater ...
TCATTTTTTTCTTGTTTTTTTTGCGTTTTTAAGAAGTTGATGATAAAATGAAAATAACAAAATTTAATTTTAAATAAAAATATGTTAGTTTTTTTAGACGATTCAGGCGATCCTGGTTTTAAATTAGATCAAGGTTCAACCAGTCATTTTGTTATAGCCATGGTCTGTTTTGACGATGAACTGGAAGCGGAGAAAACAGCCATTGCCATTAAAGAACTTAAAAGGGAATTAAAATTTAGCGAACAGAAAAGAGCCCAAAAAGGGCCTTTTCCAACCACGTCCCTATGTCCCATGTCGGGACCACGCCACCATCCGGTGACAGTTCAGGATACAGGTTTTTGTAATTTCAGTATAGCATATTATTTTAAATCCTGTCAAATCAAGTTATCCACCGCCCAAATCGGGCGGTTTTTTATTTGTCCCCTCCTTTTCAAGGAGGGGAGACACGACGAAGTCGTGACAGGGGTGGTTATAATGGGGCGGTTATTTTTGGTTAACATTAGCCGTTTGAAAAAGTCAAGTGCTAATTATGAATAAATTAAATAAAATATCCAAATTAATTTATTCTATTTTTTACCTTGACTTTTTCAAAAATCAATGCTAAAATCAAGGCATATGAGCGTATATCAAAAAATTATAAATGAATTTATTTTAGGGTCTTGTCTAGCAAATTAATGATATAATGCTAGATATGCTCATTAAATATAGCCAATTAAGTGATTACAAAATAAAAAAGTTTTTAAACTTACTGGTATTGCAGTTTTGGTTTTTATAGTAATTTCCTTTTGTGTTGGGTTGTTTTTCATTTTTATTGGCGATGATAGTGAAGAAATCACTGCTGAAGAATCTGCAGAACAAGAAAATTGCAATGTCTATGGCGTTGTTTTGCATGGCGAATTGGTTACCTATATTCCTCAAAATGATTTTAATGAGAGCGGCTCTGTAATAACTGATAAAGTTGCTTCAGAGGATTTGGTTTATTACATTGACCAAGCGGAAAAAGATGAAAAAATTAAAGCCATTGTTTTAGAAATAGATTCTTACGGCGGCGGGCCGGTGGCTGATGAAGAAGTGGCTAATGCTTTGAAAAGAGCGACTAAACCAACCGTGGCTTTAATTAGAAGCGCTGGTTTGTCCGCGGCTTATTATGCCGCCACTGGCGCCGATGTTATTTTTGCGGCCAAAGAATCAGATGTCGGCAGTATCGGCGTCACTCTTTCATATCTGGATTATGCTAAACAAAACCAAAATAATGGCGCAACTTTTAATCAGATAAGTTCTGGAAAATACAAGGACTTGATGAACCCTGATAAACTGCTCACTGACGAAGAGAAATCTTTACTTATGAGAGATGTTGAAATCATAAAAAAAAATTTTATTAAAGCGGTGGCAGAGAACAGAAAATTAGATATTAACAAAGTTAGGGTATTGGCTGATGGTTCTTCAATGCTTGGTGAGATGGCTTTGAAAAATGGTTTGATTGATAGGATTGGCGGGTATTATGAAGTTAAAGAATATTTAAAAGAATAGATTGGAGAAGAGGTGGAGATTTGCTGGTAAAATAATTTTAAAAAATTCTTCATTATTTGAGGGATTTTTTTGTTGGATGATAAAGATTTTTCTGGATCCTGACTTTCGTCAGGATGACAAACAAGAGCGGGAATGATAATAAAATTTCCTTGTTTTTATCTGCTAAAATGCTAATATGTTAATAAGTTAAAATGTTTTTATGACTAATCATTTTGCCACGCCAGAAGATTTATTAAAAACTTCAAAAAAATATCATGCTGAAAGCAATCAAGCGGGCGGTGATGGTTTTTTTATGGATAAAAAATACACTGGCAGTGTCAGCCGGCTGGCTTTAGCGCCTAAAGTTAGATTTTCTTTTTTAATGATTGTCTTGGCAGTTTTTTTGCTTTGGGCAAGGGTTTTTTATTTGCAGATTAATAAGGGCGTGGAGTTTCGCGGCGAGGCCGAAGGCAATCGCATCAGAAGCGAAATTGTTCTGGGACCGCGCGGTTTGTTTTATGATCGCCATCGCATGCCCTTGACTGTTAACCAGCCGCAGTTCAGTTTGGTGTTAGAAAGAAATTATTTGGTTCAAGCTTTGAGGGACAAAATTTTTAACAGGCAGGAGCTGGTTCAAAAAATAGTTTTAGCCACTGGTCTTCAAGAGAAAGCAGTCAGAGAAAAAGTGGTACGATTTCTGGATAATGAAAATGGCCCGGCTCTTGATTTTGAACTTGATTATAATAAAGCCATGGTTTTTAAAGCCGGCAGCCAGGAATCGCTTGACTGGCAATTAGAAATAAGATCAGAACGGCAATATCTTGATGGTTATAGTTTAGGCCACATTTTGGGTTATTTGGGCCGCGTTGACCCGGTTGAATGGCCGCAACTCAAAAAAAATAATTATCAGTTCACTGATTTAATCGGGCAGGCTGGTTTGGAAAAACAATATGAAAAAGAATTGCGTGGCGAACCAGGCCGGCTTGATCATGAAGTGAATGCCAAAGGAGAAGAAATTAAAATTTTAGGACAAGAGCCAACTGTGCCTGGGGCTGATTTAATTTTAACTTTGGATTATGAGTTGACAAAAAAAATAAGTGAAATTTTAGGCCAAACAATTGCGCAGCTTAATTTAAACAAAGCCGCGGCTGTAGTTATTGATCCAAGCAACGGAGAGATTTTGGCTCTGGTTTCTCTGCCAGCGTTTGATAATAATCTTTTTACCAAACCAGCTTTGCATAATCAAGCATTAGATGCTCTTTTCAGCAACAAAAATCAGCCCATGTTTAACCGGGTCATTGCTGGCGAATATCCATCTGGCTCTACTATTAAACCAATGATTGCCGCGGCTGGTTTAGAGGAAGGATTGATTGCTAAAAATACCAAAGTTTTGAGTGTAGGTGGCTTGAGAATTGATAAATGGTTTTTTCCTGATTGGAAAGCTGGGGGACATGGCATTACTAATGTGATTAAGGCCTTGGCCGAATCAGTAAATACTTTTTTTTATTATTTAGGCGGTGGCTATGAAGATTTCAAAGGTCTGGGTTTGGAAAAAATCGTGTCTTATGCTAAATTATTTGGTTTTGGCAGTGCATTAGGCATAGATCTGCCAGGAGAACAGGCAGGTTTTTTGCCAACTAAAGAATGGAAGGAACAGACTAAAAATGAGGCTTGGTATATTGGCGACACTTATCATTTATCAATTGGACAGGGTGATGTTTTGGTGACACCATTGCAGATAGCGAGTATGACTGCCACTATTGCTAATGGCGGCAAGGTCTATGAGCCGCATTTAGTCAAAGAAATTTTTTATTCAAAAATTAATAAAAAACAAATTATTGAACCAAAAATTATCAGAAGCGATTTTATAAAAACAGAAAATTTAGATATTGTGCGCCAGGGCATGCGCCAGGCAGTCTTGAATGGTTCTGCCCGCGCCTTGGTTGATTTAAATTTTTCCACCGCGGCCAAAACAGGCACAGCCCAAGTTGGAGGAAATAATAGCCCGCACGCCTGGCTGACTGTTTTCGCGCCTTATGAAGCGCCGGAAATTGCTTTAACTGTTCTTATTGAAAATGGACAGGAAGGTTCTCTTACTGCTCTGCCAGCGGCTAAAGAAATTTTGGCTTGGTATTTTGGAAGAAAGTAGGGACAGGCTATTAGGCTGGGTTTTAAAACCCAGCCTAAAATATTTACCTATTTCGCTTGACAAGATATTTCACATCTTGTATCTTGTATGTTATACACAAATTAAACCATAATAATTTTATGTCTCAAGAGCAAACATATATTACAAAAGAAGGCCTGGATAAATTAAAACAGGAATTGCATGAATTAGTCCAAGTTAAAAGAAAAGAGGTGATTGCGAAAATTGAACAAGCCAAAGAATTTGGCGATTTAAGCGAGAACGCGGAATACCATGCGGCCAGAGACGAACAAGCTTTTATTGAAGGCAGAATTGCCGAATTAAATAGTATTTTAAAAAATATTACTATTATTGAAGAAACCAAATCTTGCGGTTTAGTTTTGGTTGGTTCAAAAATTAGAATTATTGATGAAGATAATAAGATGGCGAAAGAATATAAAATAGTCGGTTCTGAAGAAGCTGATCCGACCCAGGGCCTAATCTCTAATGAATCGCCAATCGGACGGGCTTTCCTTGGCAAGAAAGCAGGCGATATAGTAGAAATTCAAACGCCTAGAGGTTGTTTAAAATACAAGATTACTGAAATTGTTTGACAAATCGCGGCTATCGGTTATACTTTTTAATAAAATTATTTTTTTAAAGACGTTTCGCAGAATTAAACTGCGAAAAATAATTTAATTTGTTTATGAAAATCAAGGAATGCCGTTATTGTGGCATGCCTCTTGATGAGGAGGCCACGGATAAAATTTGCGACTATTGCCGTAATGACGAGGCCAGAGAAATGATCAATTTGAGCGATGGCGAGGATGAAGAAGAAATGACATTGGAAGAATTTTAACAAACCAAAACCCCGTTTAAACGGGGTTTTGGTTTTGGTGGACAGAAAGCTGGTAAAAGATTACAATAGAATTATATGTTATCTTACCGTACACTTGAAATTATACCAGGAATCACTCTTTGGCTGACATTTATGACCGCTATTGTTTTATCGTTTATCAAACCATTATGGGTGATTTATTTTATTTTGCTTTATGATTTATACTGGCTGATACGCATTATGTATTTTGTGCTTTATCTGTTTGTGGGTTTAAAAAGGTATCGGGCGGTTAATAAAACCAACTGGTTAACTGAAATTAAAAAAATAGGCGGCTATGAAAAATATTATCATTTAATAATCTTGCCGACTAAAGTTGAAAGTTATCAGGTTTTACGAGATACTCTTTTGGGTTTGGCGCACGCGGATTATGATACGAAAAAATTTATTGTTATTCTTTCTCGCGAATGCGGCGCGAGCGCTGGTCAATGTTTTGAAGATCAGTTCAGAGAAACTGCTAATCTTTTGCATCAGGAATTTGACGAAAAATTTTATCAGTTATTTGATATTATTCATCCTTCGCCGCCGGCGACGGAACTGCGTGGCAAAGGTTCCAATGCCACTTGGGCCGTGAAGAAAATCAAAGCAGAGTTTATTGACCCCAATCATATTCCAGAGGAAAATATTATTGTTTCCAATTTTGATTCAGATACTTATGTTTATCCGCAATATTTTTCCAGACTAATGTATTTGTGGCTGACAGCGGATAATCCGCATCATCATTCTTATCAGCCTTTGACTCTTTATAATAATAATATCTGGGACGCGTCGTCATTTGCGCGCGTGGTAGCCAATTCTACCACCTTCTGGCTCATGGCTGATAAGGCCCGGCCAGAAAGATTGTTCACTTTTTCTTCGCATAGTATGAGTTTTAAAACATTAGTCGCGGTTGGCTATTGGGCAACAGATATTGTGACCGAAGATTCGCGCATTTTTCTGCAGTGTTTTGAACATTATAACGGCGATTATTCTACGATTCCAATGTACGTGCCTATTTCTATGGACACTGTCATGGGCGAAACAATCTGGCAGACAATCAAAGGCCAGTATAAGCAAATGAGGCGCTGGGCATGGTCAGTAGAACATTTTCCCTGGATGATCACGCGCTTTAGCAGAAACAAAAATATTCCCTGGTTAAAAAAAATCAGATATTTATTCAATCAGACAGAAGGGCAATTTTCTTGGGCAACTGGGCCGGTTTTTATGTTGATTCTCGGCCGTTTGCCTTTGTACATTGCTTCATACCAAGGTTTAGAAAATGTGATTGTGCAGAATGCGCCGTTTGTAATGGAAACCATCATGGCCCTGGCCATGATTGGCGTAATTTTTTCCGCCATTGTTAATGTGTATTTTTTGCCAGAGCGGCCGGCCCGATGCAAAAAAATTAAATGGCTGGCCATGGTCGTGCAATGGTTTTTACTGCCCATTACCATGATCGCGTTTGGTTCTGTGCCAGCAACTGACGCGCAAACAAGACTCATGCTTGGCGGTAAATTCAGATTAGGATTTGATGTAACAATGAAACATAGGAAGTAGTAAATAAATTACTAATTTCTAATTACTAAAAAAATTTAATTTAGAAATTAGAAATTTGATATTTTATTATTCGGGGATCGTCTAATGGCAGGACATCAGGCTCTGAACCTGAGAATCGAGGTCCGAATCCTTGTCCCCGAGCCAAATTTTAATGTGAAGTAAATTTTTAATTTTTCAGTTTGGGCTTTATTATATTTGTTGTCATTTTACGTTTTTATTGAATTTTGCTATACTAATATGTAGTGGACAATTTATTAAATGGAAAATAAAAATATGCACTCCAACAAACCAAAAAATAGTGAGGTTGATGCCTACACTTACATAAAAGAGGAATTAGAAAAACTTGGTTGGAATGTTAAAAATCCCGCTAGATTTTTAGAAGGAGAAGTTTATAAGCAAAATGAAGTAATGGCTAACGATGAACTTAAAAAATGTCTTGGCAGAGATATGCCAGAGGCAGTTGTTAAATTAAAAGAAAATTTTTTTTGGGTTATTGAAAGTAAAAGAAATAAAAAGGATATTAGTAAAGCGCTTGATGAGGCAAAAAATCAATATGCTAAAAAAATAAATCAAAGCAAACAAATAAAATGCGTTTTGATTTCTGGAGTTGCTGGTAACGGTAGCGATGGTTTTGTTGTAGAGAATCAAGTTTTAAAAGATGGTTTGTGGAAAACAATTTTATTTGAAGAAAAAAAGACAAAAAATATTTTACTTTCAAAGAAACAGATCGACTTTATTTTTAATAAAGAAAAAAAAGAAATTTTGGAAAATAAAAATGAAATTCTTTATAAAAATCTTCCAGATGTTCCAGAAGAAAAATATATTGAAGTTGCGGAAGATATAAATGAACTTCTGCATAATTACGGAATTAATAAAAACAAAAGGGCAAGATTTATTGCGGGTCTTGTCTTGGCATACTCCGCAGGGGAGATTGAAAGGCAAACAGAAAATACAATAACGCTCGTCAAAAATATAAATAATTTAATAGAACAAAAATTAATTGAAGTTGAAAAACCAAATTTTCTTAATTTTCTAATATTGGAAGTTCCGCCAGTTAGAGAAAATCATAATAAATACAGGCAAGCAATAAAAGAAACATTAAATAAATTAGATACTCTTGATATTAAAAACGCAATGAATTCCGGCAGGGATATTTTAGGAGAGTTTTATGGAAAATTTTTGAAATATGGAAATGGAGCTAAAGAAATTGGAATTGTTTTGACCCCAAGACACATAACCAAATTTGCCGCTCGGGTTTTAAATATCAGTTCAAATGATTTTGTTTTGGACCCTGCTTGTGGTTCCTCGGGATTTTTAGTTTCTTCCTTTGATTATGTTAAAGCAAATTCAAATATAAACGAAATTGATAAATTTAAAAATTACAATCTTTTTGGCATTGAACAAGAAGATGAAGTTGTCGCGCTGGCTCTTGTCAATATGATTTTTAGAGGGGACGGAAGGAATAATATGAGTCCTGGAAATTGTTTTTATAAAAATATTTTTAAAACGACAAAAAATGGAAATTTAACTGGCGAATTTAAACTTGAACAAGAGTATGTCCATGAAAACAAAAATCCAATAATTACAAAAGTATTGATGAATCCGCCGTTTGCGCTTAAAAACTCAAAAGAAAAAGAAAAAGATTTTATTAATTATGCTTTATTACAAATGCAGGATAATGGAATTTTATTTGCAATTGTGCCAATTTCTGTGATGGTTGAGGGCAGTGGCAAAATATGGAGGAAAGAATTATTAGAAAACCATACATTATTATCAGTTATAACTTTTCCAGAAGATCTTTTTTACCCCGTAAGCGTTGGCACGGTTGGCATCTTTATTAAAAAAGGCATTCCTCATAATTTTGGAAAACAAAATGTTTATTTTGCAAGAACAATAAGCGATGGGTTTAGAAAGAAAAAAGGGAAAAGAATTTTTAATGAAAATTTTGAAAACAAGCTTGAAGAAGTGGTGGATGAATTAAAAGCATTTCTTGTAAATCAAAACTTAAATCTTAAAGATGTGCCGGAATTAAAAAGGATATGCTTACTAGATAAATTTGATACTGGTATTGAATTGGTACCAGAAGCGTATATTGAAAGCAAAATCCCTACCTTAAACGAAATAGAAAGCGGAGTTGAAGAAATGATAAAGGAAGCTCTTGCATTTAAAATTAAATACTCTGATAAACTTGAAGGTAAAAAATAGCTATGATAACAACAATCGGACAATTATTTAAAATAGAATACGGACAAAAAGAATACCACAATAAAGAGTGGCTTGAAGGAACTGAAGGAAAAAATATTTTGGTTTCATCAAGAGGCGATGATAGCGGAGTTTTTGGTTTTTTTGAAATTGAAAATAAATTTAAGGCACCAGTCATAACAGTTCAGGGATATGGAACAATTGGGCAAGCATTTGTCCAAGAATATGATTGTTCGGTAGACGATCATCTTTTGGTTTTGATTCCAAAGGATAAATTAACTATGGAGGAATTATATCAAGTTGCTTTCCAAATTAGATTAGATAAATGGAGATATAGATACGGCAGAGGAATTACCCCTGATAGGTTATCAATTCAAAAAATTAGTTTGATAGAAAGTAAATTAAGTTATGATAAACTTTCCAAAAAATTTCTTCCTGAAAAAAGCAAAAAGATAAAAGTTTTGGAAAATAAAAATGTTAAGTTAATCAAAGTTAATGATCTGTGTGATATTCAAAAAAAAACAGCTTTGCCTCAAAACGCTTTAGAAGAAAACGGCACGCCCTATGTAACTACAACCTCAAAAAATAATGGTATTTCTAATTTCGTAAATGAAGAACCAAATACTAAAGCAAAATGTTTAACAGTGGCTCTTAATGGTAGTGTTGGGGAAACATTTTTTCAATTTGATGATTTTATCACAAGTGGCGATAATGCTGTTCTCACTCTGAAAGAGAAGTATAACCCCTACTTGTTATTTTATATTGGGGCAATGATAAAAAATCATCAGTGGAGATATAATTATTACAGAAAATTAAATCTTTCAAAATTGAAAAAAATGACGATTCCCACTCCGTACAAAAAAGGGAATATAGATATTGATTATATTGAAAAAATTACTAAAAATTCTTATGGATTTGAGGAGTTAAAAAAGTTTTTTTAGGCTATGCATCAGTTTCGTTGGCACAAAATTTAGTGACAAGTTGTTCAAAATAGACACTTTGGACTCTAATCCTACTCCTTGACTTTTTTCCCTAATTTGCTATAATGACACTGACAAAGAATCCTTAGTATAAAAGCAGGGATTTTTTGCTTAAAGGTCGTTGCTAAATTAATTTAAAGCCTTTTGGGAGGAAAAAGGCCAGTAATCATATGATGCTATTATTTTTCATTGGCATCGTAGAGATGCTGATTGCCACACTTTGGACCGCTCTGGTGACCAAGGCAAAGGTCTTGGCTTCTGGGTTTGTGACTTTTATCAATATCTTTATCTGGTATTATGTTTTAGAAACTGTTATTAAAGATATTAATAATTGGCAGTTGATTGTGATTTACGCTTTTGGTTGCGCCATTGGCACTATTATTGGCACCTGGATTTTTTCCTGGTTGGAAAATAACAAAGAGCAGGTGTTGGGGAAGTGGCAGACTTTTTTAAGGAAAATTAATTTTTTCCAAAAAAAGAATCGCGAGAACATATGATAAAAGACGATGTTCCAAATAGTGCGGACGACTATCCGCCTAATTAAAACCGCCGATTGGCCAATGCCAAAAGGCGGTTTTAAATTTGAGAAAAGAATGATATACTATAATTTATGATAACAACCTTGATTGATTTTTTAGTCCAATTAGTTATTAATATTATTGCCACCACCGGTTATGCGGGTGTTTTTTTGTTAATGCTTTTAGAATCATGCGGCGTGCCAGCACCTTCGGAAGCCATTATGCCTTTTGCCGGGTTTTTGGTGGCGGCTCACCAATTTTCTTTTTGGCTCACAGTTTTAATCGGCGTTCTTGGCAATCTGGCTGGTTCTTTGTTGGCTTATTTCATTGGCTTAAAAGGCGGACGACCATTGGTGGAAAAATATGGCCGTTATATTTTAATTTCTAAACATGATTTAGATAAAGCTGATTTGTGGTTTCAAAAAAGAGGAGAGCTGACCGTGTTTATCGGTCGTTTATTGCCAGTGGTGCGCACCTATATTTCTTTTCCAGCCGGTATTGCCAAAATGAATTTAAAGAAGTTTTCGCTTTATACTTTTATCGGCGCGTTTATCTGGTCAGCGCTTTTTTGTTACCTGGGCGTTAAGCTCGGCGCTAATTGGGAAATAATCCGGACTAAATTGCATAATTTTGATTTAGCAATTTTAGCTTTAGTGATTATAGTGATCGTTTGGTTTTTTTATAGACACTGGAAAAAAAGAAACAAAATAATTAAGGTTTAACTTTTATGCTTTGTCAAATTCAAAAAAATCTTAAAAAATGTAATTGCACTTATGAATTCTGTCCTCGCAAAGGCCGCTGTTGTTTGTGTGTCGCTTATCATCAAAAGCGGCACGAATTGCCGGCTTGTTATTTTGACGCTAAAAAAGAAAAAACTTATGATAGGAGTTTAGAAAATTATTTGGTTTGACATTTTTATTTTTTTGTCATATACTTTTTTTGCAGATTAAAACTGCTGTGAAATATTTTCCTGGCGGTTTTTTTAAACTTTAAAAATAATATAATAATGAGTGGATCCCGTGTCAAGCACGGGATGACAAAAAAGAGAATAATCTAATTTTATGGATATTAGAAATATCGCTATTATCGCCCATGTAGACCATGGCAAAACAACTTTAACAGACGCTTTGATGCGCCAGACAGGCATGGCTGAAGAAGGGTTTAGCATGGATTCAAACGCTCTGGAACAGGAGCGCGGGATTACGATTTATTCCAAAAACACTTCTTTGTTTTATAAAAATACTAAAATAAATATTGTGGACACACCTGGCCATGCGGATTTTGGTTCTGAAGTAGAACGAGTGCTTCGTTCCATTGATTCAGTGCTTTTAGTGGTTGATGCGCAAGAAGGGCCAATGCCGCAGACAAAATTTGTCTTAAAAAAATCATTGGAGTTGGGCATTAAACCAATTGTAGTGATCAATAAAATTGATAAACCAGCGGCTAATCCAGCGCAGGCGGAAGAAGAAGTTTTAGAATTATTTATGGATTTAGGCGCGAGCGATGAGCAAATAAATTTTACTACTATTTATGCTGTTGGAAAAACCGGTGTGGCAAGTAAAAGTTTAACTGAACAAGGCAAGGATTTGACCCCGCTTTTGGATGTAATTTTAGAAACTGTGCCAGTGGCATCTGGTAGAGAAAAAGAAAGCCAGCCATTAACTGCTCAGCCATTTAATTTAGGTTATGATAATTTTCTTGGGCGTTTGGCAGTAGCCAGAATTTATACTGGCAAAATTAAAAACGGACAAAATGTATTTGTAAAAACAAACTCTGGCGAAACTCGCGTTGGTAAAATTACTAAACTTTTTACTTTTAGCGGTTTAGAAAAAAAAGTAGTTGAAGAAGCAGCAGCCGGTGACATTGTTTTAATTGCCGGTCTGCCAGATATTTTTATTGGCGAAACAATTTGTGAAAATGAAAAACAGGAAAGTTTGCCAGCTATTAAAATTGATGAGCCAACAATTTCTTTGGATTTTTTGGTTAATAATTCTCCTTTTGCTGGTCAGGAAGGCAAGTTTGTGACTATTCGCCAAATTAAAGAACGGTTAGAAAAAGAATTAGAAATTAATGTGGGATTAAAAATAGATTTTTCACCAATTGATCATTACAAAATTTATGGTCGTGGAGAATTGCACATTGCGATATTATTAGAAAATATGAGACGGGAAGGTTATGAAATGCAGGTCTCTCAACCGCAAGTTATTATTAAAGAAATAGACGGAGAAAAATTAGAGCCATACGAAGAGGTAACAATTTTGGTGCCGGATAAAATGTCTGGCATAGTGATTGAAAAGATGTCAAAAAGAAAAGGCAAAATGCAGGACTTGCGACCAGAGCATGGCCAGACAAAAATGATTTTTGAAATTCCAACGCGCGGACTTTTGGGTTATCGCGGAGAATTTATTATTGATACACGCGGCGAAGGGTTATTGTATAGTCGCGTGACAGATTTTAAGCCGTATGCTGGTGCAATTGAAAAGCGCGATGTTGGTTCTATGATTTCTATGGCTACTGGCAAAACCTTAGCTTATTCTTTGGCGAATTTACAAAACCGCGGCGATCTTTTTATTAATCCAAACGAAGAGGTCTACGAAGGCATGGTGATTGGCAATGTGTCTAAAGGCAATGATATGGATGTTAATCCAATTAAGGGCAAGCATTTAACAAATATGCGCAGTTCTAATTCTGACGAAGCGATTCAATTAACACCGGCTGTATCTTTGACTTTAGAGCGCGGTTTGGAAATTATGGCTGAAGATGAATATCTGGAAGTCACACCAAAAAATGTGCGCTTGCGCAAACAATATCTGACTGGGCTGGAAAGAATTAGAATGAAAAGAAAAAAGTAAAATCATTTTAACATAGTAATAAAAAAAATAGGTTGAGGCCTGTTTTTTTGATTCTTTTTTGTTTGCTTGTTTATTTTTTAGATGATATAATGATAATATGAAAAACTATTTAGATAGAATTTTAGAAATTAGCAAGCCATACTTAAAAGATGTTTTTGGCGTTGAAAAAAATCAGGAATTTATTAAAAAAATTGCCATAGTAAAAAAAATAAAAAATAGACAAGAAATAATTACAAAATTTTCAGAGATTTATATTAATTTTATTAAAGAAATTTATCAGGAACAATATAAAAATACCAATAAAGAATTGATTAAGTTTATTGCGCAAAAAGATGATGGCGTTAAACTTGTTTGGGGGGATTGTTTCAATGTATTAAGAGGTATGAATTCTGAATCAGTTCATTTAATTGTAACTTCGCCACCATATTATAATGCCAGAGAATATTCCCAGTGGAATGATTTGCATGACTATTTGAAAGATATGCGAAAAATTATTGCTGAGTGTTATCGCGTTCTAGATAACCATCGAGTTTTTGTTTTTAATGTCGGAGATATTTTTGATAATGATAATTTAAACACTAAGTCCGTTTGGGGCAAAAGACGGTTACCACTCGGTGCTTATTTTATAAAAATTTTTGAGGAAGAGGGTTTTACTTTTGTGGATGATTTTATTTGGGACAAAGGCGAAGTGCAAAGCGAACGTCACAAGAACGGCGATAAACCATATCCTTTTTATCAATACCCCATAAATTGTTATGAACATATTTTGATTTTTCATAAACATCGTTTGGATAATACGCGCTATCCTTGCCCTGTGTGTGGAACTCTGAAAGTTAACGGCAATACCCAGTCAGAAATTGGACTTCGCAGTTGGGAGTGTAAAAATTTAGGATGTTTTGAAAGAAGTAAAAGCAATCGCGGCAAAAGATTTTCTTTAAAAACATTAATGACTCAATCAAGTCAAAAATCAGAGTTTGCGATACCAGAGGAATTTGTTAAAAAGTGGCGTCGTGATATAATTAAATTCAGTCCAGTAATAAAAATAAATAGCAAAGGAGAAAATTTATTAGGTCATACTGCCCCTTTCCCAGTAGAAATTCCAGAATTTGCAATAAAAATGTTTTCTTACCCAGGCGATTTAATTTTGGATCCTTTTGGCGGCAGCTTTACCTCCGTGATAGTGGCTAAAAAATTAAAAAGAATTGGTGTGGGTATTGAATTAAATAAAGAAATGTTTAGAGATGCAAGTATTAAAAATATTCAAAACAATTTTCAACCGGTCTTATTTAATGGCAAAACATTAAAAATTTCAGAATTTAATTTTTAATAAAAATAATATGCCTAACAAAAAAAGAGTTAGAACTACCATTGACTTAAACACAAAACATTTTTCTCGCTATGGAGAATTTTTAGTTTCTTTTGAATTGTCAAAACATGGCTGGAATGTTTATAGCCCTGTTTATGATGAGTATATTGATTTTATTATTCATAAACATGTTTGTCATGATTGCGGATTAAATTGGAATTTGACGCCAGCGTTGGTGTGTAAAAAATGTGGCAAGGATTTTTCTAAAACGCAAAAAAATAACATCATTGCCAAAAAAATTTGTTTAAAATGCAAAAAAGAAATGATTGGCAATAAAAAGAATTGTCCTAAATGTCAGAGCGAAGAATTATTTAATATGCCAACTTGCGATAAGTGTGGCGGAGAAGTAGAAATGAGGGAACATGCTTGCGGTTGCGGCAGTAAAAATTATGAAACAAAATTCCGCACCATTCAAGTCAAAAGTTCACGAGTAGAGTCAAAAGATGGCAAGTCAAAAAATACTTATGCGGTAGATATGAAGCCAAGGGATTTAATTAAAGATAAAACCCATTTTTATATTTGGTGTTTAGTTGATAATAATGATAAGTCGCATTTTTTGGTCTTATCAGTAGAGGACTTTAAAAAAAATATGGGTGAATCAATGAAAGGGATTTCATTTTTTAAAGATCAAGATCGCCAGCATTTTAGCACTAATGACTTTGGTAAATGGAAAATATTTTTAAATAAATTTTACAAATTAGAGTAGAAAAAAACAGCCAGAAAAATCTGGCTTTTTTTTGTTTTAATTGTCTCTATGCTTTTTTATCCTGAAAATGTCAAAATAAATTATGAACAGGAATTGAACCAAGAACAATTGCGGGTGGTCAAAAATGGCGACGGCCCGTGTTTAGTTTTAGCTGGCGCTGGTTCTGGCAAAACAAGAACTTTGATTTATCGCGTCGCCTATTTATTAGAAAAAGGCGTGCCAGCCAACAGAATTTTATTAGTGACTTTTACCAATAAGGCAGCCAATGAGATGCTGACGCGGGTTGAGAAAATTTTAAAATATCAGCCGACAGGGCTTTGGGGCGGCACTTTTCATAGCGTGGCTAACCGGATTTTACGGCTTTTTAGCAAGCACCTTGATTTGACGCCTAATTTTAATATCTTAGATCAGGAGGATTCTAAAAATTTAGTTAAAAATTGTTTCAAAGAATTGAATCTGCCAGCTGATAAACATTTTCCTAAAAGCGATTTGATTCATAAAATAATTAGTTTGGCCGCGAATTTTAATCAGCCCATAGAAAAAATTATTGCGCGCAAGTTTGATAATTTAACTGATCGCTATCTGCCGTATATTTTACAAATCAGTCAGGAATATGTTGAGAAAAAGAAACGCGCGCATGCCCTTGATTTTGACGATTTATTATTTTATTGGAACAAACTTTTGGAAGAAAAACCGCAGGTCAGGGAAAAATTAGCCCATCAATTCCAGTATATTTTGGTTGATGAATATCAGGATACAAATCACATCCAAGGGCAAATCGTTAAAAATTTAGCTGGCGCAGAAAAAAATATTTTAGTCGTAGGTGATGACGCGCAAAGCATTTATTCTTTTCGTGGAGCCGATGTTAATAATATTTTGAAATTTCCTGAAGAATTTCCCAATTGTCAGATTTTCAAATTAGAAACAAATTATCGTTCCACGCCGGAAATTTTGGCTTTGGCAAATCATAGCATTAAGCAAAATAAAAAGCAGTTTAAAAAAGACTTAAAAACAAATAAAGAAAATTTTGTTAAGCCAATGGTCATTGGTTTAATTGATACTGAAGCAGAAGCAAATTTCATTATTTCGGAAATTTTGCGTCTGCATGATGAAGAAGGTTTAAAATGGCAGGACATAGCGATTTTATTCCGTTCGCATTTTCAATCATTGGAAACAGAAATGGTATTTAACAAAGAAGGCGTGCCTTATGAAATGCGAGGGGGTTTAAGATTTTTTGAGCAGGCGCATGTAAAAGATGTTTTGGCTTATCTCAAAGTCATTGCTAATCATAAAGACGAAATTGCCTGGCAGAGGCTCTTGCTTTTGCAAGCTGGCATTGGTGATGTTAATGCCAGAAAAGTTTTTATCGTGGCCAGAGAATTAAAAGATTTGGCTGATGTTTTGGCTTTTGATTTTAGTTTAGTTTTGCCAAATAAAGTTTTTGAAGCCTGGCGCGGGCTGGCGCATATTCTCAAAGCGCTTTTAGCAACTGATAAAACTTTAGTCAATGAGTTAATTAAAATAGTTTTACACTCTGATTATTTAGAATATCTTAAAGCCAATTATGATAATGCAGAAGAGAGAAGCGATGATTTAAAAGAATTAGTTGTGTTTGCGGGCAAGTATGATTCTTTGTCTGATTTTTTAGCTGATGTCGCGCTGTCGGAAAATTTTAAAAAAAATAAAGCAGGGGAGAATAAAAAAGAAGATGCAGTGATTTTGTCCACAATTCATCAGGCCAAGGGCTTGGAATGGGACACGGTTTTTGTTTTGGGATTAGTTGACGGCCAGTTTCCTCATGCTAAAATTTTTCAAAATCCTATTGAAATTGAAGAAGAGCGGCGGCTGTTTTATGTGGCAACAACGCGCGCGGAAAACAGATTATATCTGACTTATTCGGTGTTTAATAATTATGGCGCCACAGTAAATAAGCCCTCGCAATTTATTCGCGAATTACCAGAGGAAGTGTATGAAAAAATGACAGAAAATGCTATAATATAATCCTATGGACCAACCAAACCAAAACCAATCATTAGAGCAATTGCTCTTAAAAATTTATGAGAATACGGAAAAAACCCGCAAGTATATTTTGTGGGGCAGAGTGATGTCTTTTATTTATTTGATTTTAATTATTTTGCCTTTGATTTTAGCTGTGATTTATTTGCCGCCATTGATTCAAAATATCGTGGCGCCGTATAAAGAGTTATTAGGCGACGATCCAAAAGCGAAAAATTTGCTTCAGCAATTAGACAAATTGCAAACTGGCGGACTTGATTTAGAGGGGTTGATGAAGTAAAGTAAGGGTTTTTGTGTTTGCTTTATTGTCATCCTGACGAAAGTCAGGATCCAGAATTTTTTTTGTGTTTTTATTTGTTTGTGTTATACTTCAAATATAATTATCCACAACTATTATGGAAAATATAGATTTTAACAATTTAGCCACAAAAGAAGATCTAAAGTCAGAAATTGATAAAGTTAGACAAGATATGGCCACTAAAGATGATCTTAAAGCTATTCGTAATGATTTAAGCAAGGTTTTTGTTGAATTAGATACAAAAATTGATCAAAAAACAGAAGCGTTATTTGAAATGATAGGTGATTTTAAAAATGAAATGCTTGAAAATTTTGATAAACAAGGAAAGATTTTAGAAAAATTAGATTCAGAAACTGCCGCGCACTCTACATCATATCAAGAACATAAAGAAACCTTAGATCAGCATGAAGAAATTTTGGATGATCATGAATAAAGAATTGCTGTTTTAGAATTAAAACCAGCAATGTAGAGAACAATTTTTTTGTTATTTGTGAATGATAAATTTGTGTAGGCAGGTTTCAAACCTGCCTTTGTTTTTCTCTAACCTTAGCCAAAAACTATACTTATCCACACCCATCAAAAACCGCGCGGGGATTGTTTATTCATTTGACAACTCATTTCCAATGGTCTACTATTTAAGTATATTATGAGAAATAGTTCCATATCTAAAATCAAAGAAATTATGTCTTTGGCAGAACAGCTGCCTTGTTTTAGTTTGGCTGATTTGGTTACCATAGAAAAAGACAAACATTATCTAAAAATTTTATTTTCCCGCTATGCCAAAGCTGGCAAAGTCATCAGATTAAAAAAAGGATTTTATGTAACCAAAGAATATTTTGATAAAATGGAAAAAACCGGCCAGGTATCTTTTTATTTAGAATTTATCGCTCATATTTTGTACCAACCATCTTATTTAAGCTTGGATTATGTGCTTTATGAACACAATATTTTAACCGAAATACCCCGCAATTTCACTTTAATAACAAAAAATAAAACAACCCATCTTGTTAATCAGTTTGGCAATTTTTTTTATCACAAAATTCAGGATAAACTGTTTGACGGCTTTGAAGTTAATAAAAAAAATAATCTGACAACCGCCAAAGCAACTAAAGCTAAATCTTTATTTGATTTTCTTTATTTAAGAAAAAATATTTTAAATAATAAAAAAGCAGGGGCAGAATTAAGGTTGAATCTGGATAATTTTAAGAAGAAAGATTGGCAGGAGTTTAAAAAATATCTCAAAGTTGAAAATTCCAAAAAAATGAAGCAAATTTTTACTTATTTTTAAAAATATGACATCAATAAAAAACGACCTGAAAAATTTAATTGCGGAAAACAACAGACACACTGACACATTTCAGAGAAATTTACTAAAAGAGCATTTGCAGATTTTGGTTTTGGATTTTATTTATAGCCATCCCAAATACAGCGAATTGATTTTTTACGGCGGCTCTTGCTTGGCGCATTGTTTTGGCTTGCCCAGATTATCAGAAGATTTGGATTTTGTAGATTTGAGAAATAAAATTAAATTAGCTAAACTGGCAAAAGATCTGGAAAACTATTTTAACCAAAGCACAGATTTGCCAATAAAAATAACAGTGCAGAAATTCCGCCTTTATTTAAAATTTCCAATTCTCAAAGAATTAGATTTAGCCAAAGGCAATGATTCTGATTTTTTATTTTTAAAAGTGGAAATTTTCCAGAAGTTTAATTTTTGCGCCAAATATCAGACAGAAATAATTCCTTTATTTAAAGCTGATAAAAGCATACTCATAAAAACTTTTGATTTGCCGACTTTAATGGCTACAAAAATCAGAGCGATATTAAATCGTATTTGGGAAAAAACAGATAAAACCGGCCGAATAATTGCGGTTGTGAAAGGCAGAGATTATTTTGATTTGATGTGGTATTTGGAAAAGAAAATTAAACCAAACTTTGATTGCCTGGAGATAAAAAATTTAGCTGAGTTAAAAGCAAAGTTGCTTAAAAAAGTAAATATGCTTGATGAAAAAAGTATTCAGTATGATTTAGAGGCGTTGATTGATAATATTGATTTTGTAAAAAAATTAAGCAGAAACATTAAGGATATTTTAAAAAGAGAGATTCAAAAATATAAATAGACAGCAATAATAAAACAGAGAACAAAAATTTTTTGACAATTCCCTAAAAATTCGCTACATTGAGGTTGATGAAGTTAATTAAAACACTTTGTTTACAGCTTTTAGACTGGGTTGGGGTTAGGCTCGGTTTTAAAACCAAGCCTAATCCTCAGTCGAAGTTTTGGTTCTCAAAAACCGCGCGCGGATTCTTTTTTTCCAGCCTGGTTTTTTTTATTTTGGCAATTTTAATTTATCCCTCGGCCACTCATGTTTTTCGCTTTAAAAACAAAGTTTTTGGCGAAAAAATAATTGCCATTCAAAGACAAACTGGCTATCCAAAATTAGCCAATTATTTTTTATCATCTGACCAGAATTTTGATTATCAAAAATTAGCCAGTTATGACACAGTGATTTTGCCCATTGACACGCAAATTTATAATCCGGAATTTTTTGTTTATGCGAGAGATTATAATCCTGATATTATCATTCTCGCTTATACGCCTTCGCAAAGCGTTAATGTTAATGCACTTAATGACCAAAATAGTTTTAATTATAAATTAAACGCTCAAATCAAAGACGAATGGCTGCTTAAAGATTCTAATCATAATCTTATTTCTTCCTGGTCTGGTTTGAAAAATATCAATGTTAATTCTGACTGGAATAATTGGCTGCCAGAATTTGTGCAGGCAGAAGTATTAAGCAATGGTTTTTGGGACGGGATTTTTTATGATATGGTTGATAAAACCATAAATTGGACAAATAACGGCGATATTGATTTGGATAATAATGGCATTAAAGATGAAGCTGATTATGCTAACAAACTTTGGCAAAATGGTTTTACTAAACTTTTGCAAAAATCGCGCGCAATTTTTGGCCAAGAAAAAATTATTGTTTTAAATGGCGCGATTGACGAGTCTTGGCTGCAATTTGTCAATGGTATAATGTTTGAAAATTTTCCAACACCATGGCTTGGCAATAGCTGGCAAAATTCAATGAATCTTTTAAAAAAATATCAGGCCATGGTGCCGGCTGGGCAAAAAGTTTTTATTATCAATAATTTAGGATTGGACAGCAATTTTAAAAAAATCCGTTTTGATTTAATTTCCGCCTTGTTTGAAGATGTTTATTTTTCATCTGACCAAAGCGTGGAGATTCATGAAGATTTGCGCTGGTATGATGAATATGATGTTAATCTTGGCGCAGCCTTAAATAAACCGTATAATTTATTGAACACCAATGTTGTTCAATATTCAGCCAGTATTTGGCGCCGTGATTTCACTAACGGAATCACTATTTTGAATGTTACTCAAAAAGAACAGACCATAAATTTAACTGACGGAATTTATGAAAAAATTCGCGGCCAAGAAAATCAAATTAACAATGGCCAGATAGTTAATCAAATAACTTTAGCGCCAACCGAAGGCGTGGTGCTATTGAGAAAATTAGAGCTTTTAAAAAATGTGGCTTTTAATAACGGCGTTTTTGTTAGAATATTTAATAATAAGTCAGAAGTTAAAAGAACAGGTTTTTATTCTTATGATCCGGCCGTGGCTGGTGGCAGAGAAATGATTTTGATTGATGTTGATCATGACAATGAATTGGAAAAAATTATCGCGCATAACGGCGAGATTCGCGTGATAAAAAAAAGCGGCCTGATTATGAGTTCTTTTTATCCATATACTAAAAATTATCAAAAAGGCGCACATCTGGCTTTAGCTGATTTAAATAATGACGGACAATTGGAAATAGTGACTGGCGCTTATCAGGGCGGGGGTCCGCACATTAGAATTTTTGATTTACAAGGCCAGCTTATCAATGTTGGCTGGTTTGCTTTTGATAAAAATAATCGCGGTGGAGTGAGTGTCGCTCTTGGCGATATTAATAATGACGGAGAGCAAGAAATTATTGCTGGCGCTGGCAAAGGTTTGGAACCGCAAGTTAAAATTTTTAGTCTAACTGGTAAATTATTAAAGACATTCTTGGCTTATGATAAAAATTTTAAAGGCGGGGTTAATGTGGCAAGCGCTGATTTGAACAATGACAAGATAAATGAGATAATTACTGGCGCGGGCGCTTCTGGTGGCCCGCATGTCAGAATTTTTAATGGGCAGGGAGTTAATTTGGGAATGGATTTTTTTGCCTTTGATAAAAACAAAAGACAAGGCGTGCGCGTGGGTGCTGGCGATATTGATGATGACGGGCAAATAGAAATTTTGGGAATGAACTAAAACTTCCCTTTGTCGTCCACGCGCAAGCGGGGATCTCGTGGAATTACTAAAGTGCTGGGATTCCCGCTAGAGCCTGCCCCCAACTTTGATTGGGAGCGGGAATGACAGATACTTAAATCTAAAAATTATGAAAAAAATAACTGACTTAACCAAACAAGGACAAATAATTTCTACGGAACAAAATGTTCCTTTGACTCAGCCGTCAATTTATATCCGCACACTGAACATTATGGCTGCGCCTTTTAAAAAGCGCTATGAGCGGCATTACAAGATTTCTAAAAAACATCTTGTGATAGATTTGATTTTTGTAATTTTGATTCTGGCCTTGGCGATCTTTAATATCTATCTTTTAACGCAAAAATTTCCTTTACCCGACTTTTCTATCAGTTTTAATCAACAAGAAACCCTTGTTGAGCCAGAAAATAAATCAGAACCAGCGGTCGCGTTATCTGAAATTGCTTTGACAGCTGAAGCGCTTTATTTTAATGATGAAGGCGATCAATTGGGTTTGGGCGCTTGGCCTCCGAAGATTGGAGAGACGTCCAATTTAGTTATCAGCATTAATTTAGAAACAACTTCTGGTAATTGGGAAAATATAAAATTTCAAGCTAAATTGCCAAAAAATATTACTTGGATTAAAAGTTCTTCCGTAAATAAAGGCGCGGCGATTGTATATGATGTTAATAAAAATACAATTTTTTGGAATATTGATTCTTTAATGTTTAATGAAAATGCTAATGCGGTTTTTAATTTAGAATTCACACCAACGGCTGATGCAGTTGGTAAAAAAATATTGCTTTTGGAAAATATTTTTGCCAACGGATTTAATAAAGAAAGTGATAAAGAATTTTCTGCTAGTGCTAAGAATTTATATTCGCTAGTCGTACAATAAATGAATATTCAAGATAACAATATTTTTATTATTTTACCTGCTTTTAATGAAGCGCAAAATATCAGCGCCACGCTTAATGATTTGTTAAAATATAATTATCAGATTATTGTGGTTGACGATGGTTCAAAAGATAATACCTCTGAATTAGCCAAAAAATTTCCTGTAAAAATTTTGCGCCACGAAATCAATCGCGGTCAAGGCGCTGCTTTGGCCACTGGCACGATTTACGCTTTAAAAAATGGTGCTGAAATTATCGCACACTTTGACGCAGACGGCCAATTTTTAGCGGAAGAAATTAGTTTACTAATAGAGCCAATTATTAAAGATCAGGCAGATATTGTTCTTGGCACGAGATTTCACACTAACCAAAAAATTAGCACTAATTCCAAAATGCCTTGGCTTAAAAGAAAAATAATTCATCCTTGCGCCAGATTTCTTAATTATTTTTTTACTGGGCTTAAGTTAACTGATGTTCATTGCGGATTAAGAGCCATGAACAGATTAGCGGCTGAAAAAATACAAATTTATCAGGATGGCATGGCACATAACACGGAAATTGTGGCCCAAATCAAAAAGCAGCATCTGCGTTATCAAGAAATTCCAGCTACAGTGATTTATAAAAAATTCGGCCAGGGAATTGGCGGAGGAATCAGAATATTAAAAGAACTAATAATTAGTAAAATTATAAATTAAATAAATGGTTAAACTGGGTTTTAAAACCCAGTTTAACTGAATCAGTTAAGCTTATGCTTATCCAAATTGTCATTTCCATTTTTGCTTTTTTCGCGCTCATAAAAATTATTGCCAGATTTAAAAAACAGGAATTAAAAAATTCAGAACTTTTTATCTGGGTTTTATTTTGGCTTGCTGTGGCGGCCTTAGTTTGGGTGCCTAATTCATTAACTAAATTGGCCAATATTTTTGGCATTGGCCGCGGCGCTGATTTGATTTTTTATGCCAGCATTGTTGTTTTGTTTTATATTTTATTCAGGATTTATCTGCGTTTGGAAAAAATAGAAAGAAATATTACAAAGATAGTGAAAAAAAATGCGCTGGATGAAATGGATAAGAAATATTTTTTTTAGTTGTCATCTTTATTTTTTTGTCATCCTGAACTTGATTCAGGATCCAGAAATTCTTAAAATTTTTTCTGGATTCCTGCTTTCGCAGGAATGACAAATAATTATTATGCCAGAACTTGTTTCTGTTATTCTGCCAGTTTATAAACCACAGTTGGAATATTTAAAAAGAGCTATTCAAAGCATACTCAATCAAACACATGCTGATTTTGAACTGATTATTATTGAAGATCCAAGTGAATTTACTGGCCAGGAAATAATTAAAAGTTTTAATGATAAAAGAATTAAATATGTTTTAAATCAAGAGAGAACGAATTTTGCCAGTCAAATCAATCATGGGCTTAAATTGGCGCGCGGTAATTTTATTGCCAGGATGGATGCCGATGATTTGTCTCGGCCAGAAAGATTAGAAAAGCAACTTTATTTTTTGTTGGCTCACCAAGAAATCAGTGCGGTTGGTTCTAATTTAATTGTGATTGATGAACAGGATAAAATCATTGGACAAAGAATTTATCCGGATGATTCTGTTTCAATTGCTAAAAAAATGTGCATGAAAAATGTTATGGCCCATTCCGCAGTAATGTTTAAAAAAAATGATATTTTAACAGTTGGCGGTTACCAGTCAGAGTTTGGCACTTTAGCTGATTATGATCTTTGGGCCAGGATGATTTTGGCTGGTTATAAATTTTATAATCTTCAGGAATTTTTATTGCAATATCGTCTGCATCAGGGCGCGACTAAAAAATATTTTTTAAAAAATCAATTGAGCGATACTCTGCACATCAAGCAGAAATATTTTCGCTGGAAAAAAGATTGGAATTCTAGTGCAAAAATTAGATATTGGCTAGAAAAAATTTTGTTATTTATGCCAAACAAATTTATCTATTGGCTGTTTGTGAAAACAAATATTGTTAAAACTCAAAATTCAAATATCAAAAGTCAAATAGATAATATGCGCATTGCTTATATTTCGCCAGTTTTTCCGCCTTTATCAGCTGGCATGGGCACAGCCTGTTTTTATACAGCTGACAAAATTGGACAGGAGCATGAAGCCACTGTTTTTTTGGCTAACCGCAGAGTAAATTATCAAACTGGCCATTATCAAATTAAGTTATTTAAACCTTGGTTCAGTTTTGGTTATGCTGATTTCGCTCCACAATTATTCTGGCGATTAAAAAATTTTGATATTATTCATCATTACTATCCATATTTTGGCGTAGCTGAATTTTTATGTTTTTTTAAAAAGATATTTCATAAAAAATTTCCTAAAATCGTTTTTCATTATCAAATGGATATGGTAGGCAAGGGAATGAGTAAATTTGTCAATCAATTGCATAAAATTTTTATTGCTCCCTGGCTTTTTAAAATTGCAGATGCTGTTTTTGTGTTATCAGAAGATTATGCTAAAAATTGCGATATTAAAAAATATTATTTTAAATATCCTGAAAAATTTTATGTCGTACCCAATGGCGTTGATATTGATAAGTTTAAAATTCAAGAGGAAATAAATTTAAAAGCAACTGGCAAGATTATTTTCACTGCCCAAGCATTAGATAAAGCGCATTTTTTTAAAGGCATTGATGTTTTGATTGAAGCGATAAAAATCATTGACCGCCCTGATGTCAAATTAGTGATTGCCGGCGACGGAGATTTAAAAGAATATTATCAAAATTTGGTGAACAAATTTAGTGTTCAAGAAAATGTTTCTTTTTTGGGTCAAATCAGCCATGACCAACTGCCAAAGTATTATAATGCAGCAACATTAGTCGCGGTGCCATCAGTTAAAAAAACAGAAAGTTTTAGTGTTACTGCAGTTGAAGCAATGGCTTCTTGTAAACCAGTCATAGTTTCTGATTTGCCAGGACTTAGAGTGACGCCTGAAAATAATATTTCTGGTTTGTTGGTTAAACCAGGGGATGTCAATGACTTGGCTAATAAAATTTTGTTTTTTGTTAATAATCCAGAAAAAGCATTGGCCTTTGGACAAGCAGGCAGAAAGCGAGCAGAAGAATTATATGATTGGAATAAAATTTGCGAGAAAATAGAAAAAATTTATCAAGAAATAATTGTATGAAAAAATTTTGTTTGATCACTTCTGTTTTCGCGCCGTATAATAAGGGCGGAGCTGAAACAGTGGTTAATAATATTGTGGCTGGTTTTAAAAAAGACAACCAGGATATTTTTGTTATTACCTCGGGCGAATTTCAAGGGCTTAAAAGTTTTTGGCCACGGAAATATTTGGAAAACGGCTTAACTATTTATCGTTTTTATCCTTTAAATATTTTTTCTTATCTCAATATCAATAATTATGGAAAAAAACATTTTTGGCGCTTAATTTGGCACGGGTTTGATATGTTTAATTTACATTCTTATTTTATGATTAAGCGCATTTTAAAACAGGAAAAACCAGAGGTTGTAATGACGCACATGCTGAAAGGCATTGGCTACTTGACTTGTCGGGCTGTTAAAAGTTTGCGGATAAAAAATATTCATACTCTGCACGAGGTGCAATTAGCCACGCCCTCGGGCCTAATTTTAAAAGGCGAGGAAAATTCCTGGCAACATAATTTTTTTTTAACTAAGTTTTATCAATTATTTAATCGCTGGCTTTTTAAGAGTCCAGATATCATTATTTCTTCTTCCAAATTTCTTTTAGATTTTTATAACCAAAGAAATTTTTTTCCGCATTCAAAAAAAATTATTCTTACTAATCCTGTCAATATAAAAATACAGGATGATAAAAACATAAAAGCAAAAGATTATAATAATTTTAATTTTCTATTTTTAGGACAGATTGAAAAATATAAAGGCATTTTATTGCTTATCAATGTTTTTAAAAAAATGTTAAAAGAAACATCAGGATTAGAAAAAAGAAAACTCATCATTGTTGGCGTTGGTTCAGCATTAAGAGAGGCTCAACAATTAGCCGGGAATAATTCACAGATAGAATTTATGGGCTATGTGCCTAATCAGGAATTAGGCCAGATTTTTGCTTTAGCAGACGCCACAGTCGTGCCTTCGCTCTGTTATGAAAATTCGCCAACAGTAATTTTTGAAAGTTTATCCTATGGTGTGCCAGTGCTCGCGGCCCGCATCGGCGGCATTGAATTTATTAAAGATGATTATAACGGTTTTACTTTTGAAGCCGGTGACGAAGCGGATTTGTTAAAAATTTTAAAATTTGTTTTGCAAAATAAAAACAGACTCGCTGAGCTTTCCTTAAATTGCTGCGAGTCGGTTAAAGAAATAGGCGTAGAAAATTATATTAAAAAACTTGAAGAATTGATTTAGTAATTTTGTATTATGAAAATTAATAAAACCAAAATTTACAAGACGGTCATTTTTATTTTTTTTGCTTTGTTGTTTATTTTTCGGCTTAATAATGCGTTGAATTACAATTCTTATTGGGGTTATGACGGGGCTAAGCACATGGAATATATTGATACTATTGAAGATAAACACAGATTACCAACATTTGGAGAAAATTATTTGGCCTGGCATGAGCCATTATATTATTTTATTTTTGCTATTTTAGGTTTTATTTATAAATTTATTTCCGGTAATAACGATTTTATTTTAATGATTAAATTTTTACAGATTATTACCGCGTGCTTAGATGTTGTTTTTTTATTTATTTTTTATAAAACTATTGGTTATCTAACAAAAAGCAAATTTGTTAAATTGGCAACTTTATTGTCCGTTGGTTTTTTTACCCCCCTCATCATAGTTAATAATTATTTAACCAACGAATTATTTTTATTTTGGTTAATAATTTTGTGTTTCTATTTTATTGTTAAATTTGAAATGATTGGTTGGAATTATTCAAAAATAATTTTATTATCAATTCTATCTGCTTTAGCTTTATTAACCAAACTTTCAGCTTTGATTTTTATTAGTTCTTTGATAATTTGGTTTTTTTATCAAGCAATATATTTTAAAAAAAATATGTATTTTAAATATTTGTTATTGTTTATTGGGATAGTGTTTGTTTTAAATTTACCTTGGCAAATTTATCGGGCTAAAAATTTTGGCGGCGTTTTAACCATTAATAATTATGAATTTTTGCAAAAGAATAAACTGTCAAAAGCGAAAGATATTCCAGATAATTTCTTTTTTAATTTTAATTTTGATATTTTTAAAAATCCGTTTTGGCAAACAAGTAGAAGTTCATTTTGGTCAATTATTTTTGCACAACTTTTGGTGGATTATGATAATATTGGCGGAAATGTTGATTTAAACAATCTCCGACAGGAAATAATGACAGGCAATGGTCGTTATATTTGCAACAAAATTTTTTCCTTTGCTAAATTTAATTTAGTTTTAGGAATATTTTTTATTTTAACATTATTATTTGGTTATTTTTCAGAAATAATAAAGATTATTAAAAATAAATTGTATCCAGATATTTATTCTTTTTTAGTGATATTTGTTACTATGTCTTTTTTAGGTTTGATATACAATGTAATAAAAAATCCCTTTATTGAAAGAGGAACTTTAAAAATTATTTTTATTTTATCTTCTTGGCCTTGGTTATTTTTTTTAGGTTATAAAAACATAGATGATATTTTACAAAACAAAAAATTAAAATATTGGTGGATTTTTATCGGCTTAATAATCGTTGTTTATAGTTATGTGTCTTTGAATATTAATTGGGTGTCAAATTATCAATAATATATTTTTTTAAGCAAGTAAAGTTTTATTTTTTTAAACAGGAAATAATTATAATATTCTTTTTCCGCAACTATTTTATAATTTGGTAATTCTGAAAAAGAAATCATATATTCTCTCGTGTTTTTAGGAAATAATCTGTTAATATACCAGGGTCTTGTCAAATCAATTAAAATCGGAATTTTTTTCATTATGTCGTAAGTGTATTGGCCATTAAGTTCATAACCGCCATCTATTTGATAAGAAAATTTATTTTTAGTTGTCTCTTGATAAAAATAACTCCTGATTCTGTTCCAGTCCATATAATTTCTTTGAAGGGAAACGGAGAAGAAAGCAAAAAGTAATAAAAATGTTATTGGTAAAATAAAATCGTGATTTGTTATTTTTTCTGTTTTTGTAGAGACTATTAAAATAAAAATTAACGGCAGTAATAACAAATAATAGCGGTCAAAACTTATAAAAACTAAAATAAGTGTTAATTGCAAAATAAAATTTATAAGAATAAACTTTAAAAAAGTATCAGCCAATATTTTTTTATAGTTAGTAATAAAAAACAAAATTAAAAAAACGCCGCCCAAAGAAGCTAATACATTAACTATAATTTTTAGTGTGTTCGTAAAAATAATTGGCGGCGTGCCAGACATTACTTCGGTGTTTGGCCCCAAACCAAAATTATTAATGATGTTTTGATTATAAGGAAAATTTACACCAAGGAGATTATTAAAACTAAGCAGAAAAATAAAAAATATTAAAATTATAAAAAAAATTTTTTTTATAAAAAAATTTTTCTGATAAATAAGTAATAATGGCAAAGAAAATAAACCTAAATATTGAATAGAATAAAAAAACCATTGGCAGGCATTTTTAAGTAAATTTTTTTCTAAAAGATGAGTTTGCCCTTCACTGATGTTTATATTGTTTTTAAATAAAATATAACCGAGCGCACAAAAAAATGTTGTTATTAAAATAGCGGTTAAAAAACTTTTTTGAAACATCACTTTTTTATGTGACAATAAGAAAATTAATATTAAAGAAATTAATAATAAAATACCGTTTTGTCTGATAAAAAAAGCTATCACGATCGCTAAAAGACCACCCAAGAGATTAATATTTTTTAAGGTTTTAAAATATTTTGAAAATTGCCACAAAGAAAAAAGATAAAAAAATAAAAAAGGTATATCAGTTAAAAAAGTAAAAGAAGTGTTTATAAAAATCGGATTAAATAAAAATAAAAGACAGGCAAAAAGATTTATTTTTTTATCAACATTATTTTTTTCTAAAATTAAATACAAAAGAATTACAGCTGAAATTGAAAACAATAAAGTTGACAATCTCAAAAAGTTATAAGAAAAACCAGTAAAAAAGCTTATTATAAAACCATAAAAAGTTTGCGCGATTAAGATGGGGCCGGTAAACTCATAAAAATCTAATTTATGATCATACAACAAACTTTGAACAGTATGACCATAGACCCAGTCATCATTTAAAGGAAAATTCCCGTGTGGATTAACTAACAAAACAACCACCATAAAAATAGCAATAATAATTATTAAAGGTTTAAAGTAATTTTTCATAATCATGTTATTTCCTCACAAATTTAAACACCCACACTTTGCCATTTTCTAAATTCAATGTTTCATCAGCCACGGCCTCAAGCCGCGGTTTTATTTTTTTCAAATTAAACCAATAATCAGGCAGGTATAAATAGATGATATTGGCGCCAGTTAAATCCATGGCTTCTTTTGCCACTTGAGGGTCAATTAGCTCGTCATAAGCCATTTTAGCGTAGATCTTGTATAATTTTCCGCCAGTTGGAATTGAGTAAAAGAAATATTTATGGTCAAAATAGCGGAACCCGAACTCTGTCAAAGCCGCGGCGCCGATTTGTTGATTGGCTAAAACAACATAAGGTTCTTTGGTAATTTCATCAAGATATTTTACGGCCTGAAAATCATGGATTGAAGTATTAAACCCGCGATTTAACATATACACATCTTGCCGTGGATAGGAAAAATACAATGAAAAAGTTGCGCCTGCAGATATTATTAGAATTAATGTTGTCATTCCGACCCCACTTTTCGCGAAAGGCGGGAGAGGAATCCAGTCGCACTTAATAATGTGTCTTATTATTTTCCACGCACCAAACATTGCCAAAGGTATTAAAAAATAAATTCCTAAATTAAAAATGCGCCAGCTAAAATCTCCGCGTTCATAATCAATTAAGAACGGGAAACTAATAAAAGAAAAAACAAAGAAAGAATTTATCAGTAGAATTATAAAGATTTGCAAAAATATGTTGCTGCTATTTTTTAAATAGCCATTATACATTATACATAATACATTATTCATCTTGTGCCAGACATTGAACTTCCGCCAACCATAAACTGCTAATCCAATTATGACAACAAAAAGCATTACTGGCTGCCAAAGAAAATAAGCCACAGTTTTACAAAGATGAACAAAATTAGTGTTCAAGAATAAGTCTGGCGAGAAACGGAAAAGATTATGATAAAAATTTGTTAAATTAAAATTATTGGTTATTTCAATTTGGTTTAGAAGTGAGATTTTAGAAAATGTGAAAAATACAAGTGGAAATAAAAATAAAAGTAATAAAGTAATAAAGTAATAAAGTATTTTTTTAATTTTGTTTTTTAAGAATAACAAGATGCAAAAAATAAGCGCAGCTACGCCAGCTAATGGGTGGATAAATAAAATGGCTAAAGATAATAAAAAAAGTAATCCGTAATTGGTAATTGGTAATTGGTAATTGGTAATTAGGAATTTAAAACCTAAAAACGCTATAACAATTACTAATAAATCTGCTAAATTTTGGGGCGTGGTAAAAGTAAAAATAGAGAAGGGAATCAGTAGAAAAATGTATAATGTATTATGTATAATGTATAATGGGAAATTTAATTTTTTAAAAGCAGAAAAAATTGTCGCTGGCAATAATATTGAAGCTAATAAAGGTACTAAATTTTTATCAATTATAACATGAGAAATTTGGAAGATTTTGGTTAAAAAAATTACCAAAGAATATTGGCCTAAATAATAGAAATTTTTAGGCAAAATAAAACCGAAATCCAAGATATGTTTTTCTGTGGCCTCATGAATAAACGGGTCATAGCCAAAGCCAAGCGGGAAAATAATATTGGTTAAGTTAAAAGAAAATAATAAGTGCAAGCTGGTTAAAATTAAAGTGTAAATTGATTTTAATTTTGTGCTTAAATAAATTAGAACTGCGGTAGCTAAAAAATAAGCAATGAAAAAAGTTTTTGGCACAAAAATCCAAGGCGTGCGTACTGCTTCTAAAGTGGCACCTGATTTAAGCAAAAAATAAGCGGCGGATAAAAAAATTAAATAAAGCGCGGGTAAAAAGTAATTAATGATTAGTGATTGGTGATTAGTAATTTTTAAATCAAAAATTTTCAGTATTGATTTGTCTGTGACAAATGATTTTTTCCACTGAGATAGTAACAACAAAACACTGCTTACAAAGATAATGAAACTAGCCACTATTAAATCATTAAGTTTATAAAAATAATAAACCACAGTTAAAGCAATAATTGTAATTGATAAAAATGTTAAGAAGCCAAACAGCCATTGCTCGCCAGAAAAATTGTTTTTAAACAAAATTTTACCTAATGAAAGACTGCTTAAAATAATAAAAATTAAACCAAAAATAACCCCAAGAATAGCGGAGTGTATCAGTAAAATATTTAAGGTTAAAATCAGGGTTGAAACAAGATTTAAGGCAATTAATTTCATGCTTGTATTTTAAATGAAAAAAATAATTAAAGCAATTTTTTATTTTGTGCTATAATAAGATTGGAAATGATATTGTGGTGTGGATAAAATTATGACAGAAATTTTAGTTAAAAAAAGAGGCCGGCCTAAAAAGCAGTTGTTAGAAAAAAAAGAATCCCCCCCAAAAAATATCCAAGAGAATTGGACAGATGATTTTGTGTTCCCAATTTTTTCTGAAACTAAAAAAAGCATTAATCAAAAACCGTCGCCGTATATTTTGGATCTTAAACATCAACAAGAAAAAAAAGAAGTAAAAAATTTGCCAGCCGCGCCAGTTTTTAATCCTGACAATTGGTTTAGCAATTTTCCAGTTGCCAGCGACAACCGCGCTTCAGATTTAGAAAACTTAGGTTATCATCATTATCATAAAAATAATTTTGATTCACCCGCTGAACCAAGCCATTATGAACAAAAAATAACTTATCACCGGCCTGATAAATATAGATATAAAAATAATTTGAAGCTTAATCTAAGCCAGGGACTCATGGCTAACGCGCCGCAAGCTTCCGGAATCTTACTATTTTTTAAGAAATTTTTTGTTTTCAGAATCATGGGTTTTATTTTGTATTATTTCTGGCAAATCATTGCTTTTCCTTTTAGGATGTTGGATTTTTTAGTTGACCGCACCCTAAAAGCAATTTGGCATCTTATCAAAGGAATTTTTTTGGGAATCATTAATTTGTTTATTTTGACTTTGGTTAATTTTAAAAAACTTTTCATGCTTGGTTTGCCAGCCAGGCATTCCGAGGTTAATTTTTCTTTATCGCGCCCGTCCAAAAGAATTTTTAAACCATTAGTTACATTCTTTTTAGCCGCCTTAATAATTATTATTCCTTTTCAAATTATTAATCTCAAACAAAAATCAACTCTTATTAAAGGCCAAGTCCTTGGCCAATCACTGGCCGGTTTTGAAGCTTTGAAAGAAGCGTCGTTAAAAAGCAATGATTTTGATTTTTCCGGCGCCGCGGCCGCTTTTGAACAGGCATATTTTAATTTTTCTTTAGCAGAAAGTTATCTTAATAATTTAGACGGTTTTAGCCAAGAAGTTTTGCGCTTTTTGCCAGCTGGAAAAAACGGGGAAAATTTAATTATAATTGGCCAGTTGTCAGCCAAAATTGGCGCTGATATTACTGAGCTTGGAAAAGATATAGATAATCAGGAATCTGGGGCTGGCCTTTTGAACAAGGTAATAGCTATGCAAAACGCATTGAATAAAATAGAGCCGAATTTTTTAGAATTAAAAAATCGAGTCCAGGATATTGACCAAGAATTTGTTGCCCAATATTTAGATGAGACAGCCGAGAAAAGAATAATTTTATTCCAATCTGCTTTGCCGGCTCTGGCTGATAATTTTGAAAAGATAAAAGGTCTCACTGATTTTTTAGCGAATTTTTTAGGACTTAATGAAACGAAAAATTATTTGTTTATTTTTGAGAATAATAATGAAATCAGGCCGACTGGTGGCTTTATGGGTTCTTTTGCTTTGGCAGAAATTAAAAACGGCGAAATTGCGCGTCTTGAGGTGCCGGGCGGCGGTTTTTATGATTTGAAAGCAGGTAATCAAATTTTGGTTGAAGCGCCAAAGCCGTTTCAATTGTTCGCGCCGACCTGGCAGATTTGGAATGCTAATTGGTTCCCTGATTGGCCAGCATCAGCGGAAAAAATTGCCTGGTTTTATGAAAAATCAGTTAATGGCATCACAGTTGACGGAGTGATTACTTTGACCCCAAATGTGCTGGAAGATTTATTAAAAATAACCGGTCCGATTAAAATGCCGACATACAATAAAATTATTAGCTCGGAAAATTTGGTCAGGGAATTGCAAGAAGCAGTGGAATTGGAATATGATAAAACAGAAAATCAGCCTAAAAAAATTATCAGCGATCTGATGCCAATGATTTTAGCTAAGATTTTTAATTTAAAAACAAACGAAGCCATGCCGTTTCTGGCTTTGATCAATAAAAATGTGGCAGAAAAAAATATTTTGCTTTGGTTTAGAGATGAGGCAATGGAGCAAGTGGCGCAAAATTTTTCCGCGGCTGGACAAATTAAAAATAACGACAAGGACTTTTTAATGGTTGTGCACACAAACATTGGCGGCGGTAAAACCGACCGCGTGATAAAAAACAAAATCAATCATGAAGTAAATATCGGACTGAATGGCAAAATAACTGATATGGTAACTTTAACAAGAAAACATGAGGGAGACCCAGATGATATTTTTGAAAAACAAAATAATGTGGATTATGTGAGATTTTATGTGCCAGCCGGGAGCAGGTTGATTTCTGCTAATGGCTTTGATGTAATAAATTCAAATTTATTTAAAACGCCTGATTCTGATGATATCTCAAAAGATAAAGATTTGGCAGACATAGAAAAAAATCCAATGATTGATGAAAATTCTAACACGAGAATTACAGAAGAATTCAATAAAACTGTTTTTGGTAATTGGCTCATGGTTAAGCCTGGCGAGGAAAAAACTGTTATTTTAACTTATGAATTGCCTTTTAAATTTTCAATTGAAAAAAAAGATAATTTCTGGCAGAAAATTACCGCGGTTTTTAATAGAGAAAATAAAAATTCTGAAACTGAAAATTATAGTTTGATTATTCAAAAACAGCCGGGTGTCATGGAAACAGAATTTACAAGCAGAATAAGTTTGCTGCCTGGCAGCCAGGTTGAAAATATGAATGGCAAGAATAATCTGGAAAATAATAACGGCGCGATTATTTATCAAGATGATTTAAAAACAGACGGGTATTATGAAATTGAGGTGAAATAAATTGCGGGAAAACATTTATGCTTGACTTTTTTAGGCGAGTTTGATAATCTGCTCTGAAACAATAAAGCACTTTGTCCTTCACATAAATACACAAGAGCCATCAATCGGCTCTGTTTTTTTTCTTAAAAATCAATGGTATAATGGAGCTATTATGCCAGACAATATTATTAAAATTCTTAATGTTAAAATAAATGCTTTGGCCAAAGCAGAGATTTTGGAGCGGATAAAAAATTTACTACTTTCAGAATCGTTTGAACAATGCCAATTAGTTACCACTAACCCGGAATTTATTATTTCAGCGCAAAAGGACGAGGAATTTAAAAATATTATTAATAATTCATGGCTTTCAGTAGCAGATGGTTATGGAATTCGGCTGGCAGCAAAATATAATTCAGAAATTCAGAAATTGAGAAATTTAGAAATTAAGGGAAATAACCCAATAATTATGTCATCCTCGCGAAAGCGAGGATCCCGTGGAATTTTATGTGGTTTATTTTTTGGCCTTAAAATCGCTTGGTGGGGAATATTGAAAAAGGACGAGAAATTAGATATAATTAAAGAAACAATTACTGGCACTGATTTGATACCTGAAATAGCTGGAATTATGAATTATGAATTAGGAATCATGAATAAAAAGGTTTTTCTCCTTGGTGGTTATGGAGATGTGCCGCGACTGGCGGCGGAAAAATTGCAATCAATTTATTCTGTAGGGGCAATTCATGGATTGTCCCCACAGGACCGTGTATATATTTCCAATAATACGCCCTTACAAATTAAATACGCACCGTTTGAGGTAAATAACATTATTGAAAAAATAAATCTTTTTCAGCCAGCGGTTTTATTTGTTGCCCTGAATCACCCGCGGGCGCAGAAATGGATTAATGAAAATTTACAAAAAATGCCGTCAGTAAAATTGGCGATTGGTGTTGGCGGCGCGTTTGATTATATTTCTGGAAAAATAAAAAGAGCCCCCAAAAATTGGCAAGGATCGTTTGAATGGCTGTATCGTCTTTTCTACCAGCCGAAAAGATGGAAAAGAATTTGGCAGGCAAGTATAGTGTTTCCATGGGGAGTGTTTAGAAGAGTTATTTATAAAAATTAAATCTAAATTATGAAAGATCAAAATGACAATATAAATATAAAAATAGTGATTGGGGATAGTAGAAAAATGGACGCAGTGAAAAATAACAGCGTGAATTTAATTATAACTTCGCCGCCGTATTTTAATGCTAAAGAATATAGTAAAGATTATTCCGGTAAGGATTTGGGCAATATTGATGATTATGAATTATGGAAAAAAGAGATAAAAAAAGTTTGGAAAGAATGTTTTAGAGTATTACAGCCTGGCAGAAAAATGTTTATAAATATAATGAACTTGCCATTATCTAATGAAAATAATAATGGCAATGGTTTTAGAACACTTAATATTGTAGGTCATATTATTGATATGTGCGAGGAGATTGGTTTTATTTTTAAAAGAGAAATTATCTGGCATAAAACAAATGGAGTGAGAGCTAATTTTGGCACTTATCCATATCCGGGTGGCATACTTATAAATAATATGCATGAGCAAATTTTAGAATTTGATAAACCAAATGGCAATGGCTCAAAATATGAGCATCTTTCAAAAGAAATAAAAGAGGCCTCCAAATTAACAAAAATTTTTTGGTTAAGTTTAAAAAATTCTGATGTTTGGTTAATGAAACCATATAAAAGCGGTTCACGGGAACATCTGGCGCCGTTTCCTTTGGAATTGCCGTTGCGTCTCATAAAAGCATATTCTTATATTTCAGAAATTATATTAGATCCTTTTGGTGGTATGGGCACGACGGCCAAGGCAGCTATACGAGAAAAAAGAAGTTGTATTATTTATGAAATAAATAAAGATTTCTTACCTTTAATTAAAAATAATTTAAATGACACTTTATTTGATAATTCAATTATAGAGGTCATTTATAAATAAAAATATGGATGGCAAAACAACTTATGCACAATCAAGCGATATAAAATCAAGAACCTATTTAGAATATCGCAAGGATATGAAGAAAAAAGTAATTGTTGAGCTGGAACTTTTATCTTGGCTGCAAAGAGTAGTAAAAAGCGATTTTGATGATAAAACTGCCAAAATTAAAAAGGGCGGCGGAGATGCTTTTATTTGGTTTTTAAGAAAAGGTGGTATCACAAGAGAGCCAGATTATGAAGTGTTTGGAAAAAATAATTTTAAAATAGAATTGCAGTATGGTCAGGAAATAAATAAAAAAAGCATTTCTGAGGATTTAGAAAAAATATGGAAAATCATTAACTTTAAATTGCAGGTTTTGGATTTTCAACACCAACTGATAGACATTACCAAAGACCGTTTATCTTTTTTATTACAACAGGTTGTTGATGAAGAAAAGATTGTTAGTATTATACCCAATAATTTAGAAAGCTTTTTTAGAATTTGTTTTATTTTAGATAATATAAATAAAATTCCAAAAAATTCCAGCCTCTGGTTAATTTATTTATTAAGTTTTATTTCTAAAAAAACCACTACGGAAGAATTATATAAAATTTTATATTGCATTGATTTTCTTTATTCAAAAATAGAATTAAAGAAAAATGAATTAGACAAATTGGTAGAAGCCACCATGAGTTGTCAAAAATTATTAAGTAAATATGAACAAAACAATGGCATTTATAAGTCAAATATAAAAATTTCGCCAATAGATGAAATTAGATATGCTTTATTTTCCATAAATTTATTAGAAGATTTAACACAAGACATAATTCATTATTATAAAATAGATAAATTATCTCCAATACAAAAAATTTATCAAACAATCAATGATTTAGAAAAAATAATTAAACACATAAATAATCAATAAAGTTGGTTTATTTTTATGTCTCATAAATCAATTAAAACCCGTTTTGCTCCGAGCCCGACCGGTGATTTGCATATTGGCGGTTTGCGCACCGCGCTTTTTGCTTATCTTTTTGCCAAAAAAAATAATGGCCAATTTTTTTTGCGCATTGAGGACACCGACCAAGATCGCTACAAAGAGGGGAGTGTGGAATCAATTTTAGAGGGCTTAAAATGGGCTGGGCTTAAATATGATAATGAAATAATTTACCAGTCAAAGCGTACGGAAGTTTATCAAAAATATGCCGCTGAATTGATTGAAAAAGGCCATGCTTATTATTGTTTTTGCACTCCAGAGGATTTAGAAAAAATGCGCACTGAACAAAGCGCTGACGGCCAAACAGCCACCCGTTATGACCGCCGCTGTTTGAAATTATCAAAAGAAGCAGTGGCAGAAAAATTAAAATCACAAATTCCTCATGTGATTCGATTAAATGTAGGGGCAATTCATGAATTGCCCCTACAACAGAATGGCGGAATCATTTCTTTTAATGATCTGGTTCGTGGCAAAATTGAATTTAATCTTAAAGACATTGACGACCAAGTCCTTTTAAAATCCGACGGTTTTCCCACTTATCATTTAGCCAATGTGGTTGACGATCACGAAATGGAAATTACGCATGTGATCCGCGCAGAAGAATGGCTGCCTTCCACGCCCAAGCACATTATTTTGTATAATATGTTCGGCTGGCAGATTCCCAAATTCGCCCATCTGTCAATGATTTTAGCGCCGGATAAATCCAAACTTTCCAAGCGCCATGGCGCTACCTCGGTTTTAGAATTTAAAAATCTTGGCTACTTGCCCGAAGCAGTTGTGAACTACATCGCGCTTTTGGGCTGGAATCCTGGCACTGAACAGGAAATTTTTTCACTCAAAGAATTGAAACAGGCCTTTGATTTGGAAAAGGTCAACAAAGCCGGCGCGATTTTTGACATTGAAAAATTAAACTGGTTGAATGGATATTATATTCGGCAGAAAAATTTGGACGAACTAACAGAATTATGTCTGCCATATTTGAATACAGAAAACACAGAAAACAAAAAAACACAGAAAACACAATCTGAATATTTAAAAAAAGTCGTAGCTTTGGAACAAGAAAGATTAAAAAAAATAAGTGACATTGGGGAGCGCACCAAATACTTTTTCCAGCGTCCCGAGTTTGATCCGAAAATGCTGATCTGGCGGAAGTCTACCCTGGCTGATGCAAAAGAAAAATTGCAATTTTTAGCCGCTGAACTAGAAAAAGTGCCTGATGAAAACTGGACAAGAAGCGCTTTAGAACAATTTATTAAAGGTCTGATTGAAGCGGAAAAATTTGATACTGGCGCAGTGCTCTGGCCAATGCGCGTGGCTCTTTCTGGCCAAGAAAAATCTCCCTCGCCATTTGAAATCGCGGAAGTGTTGGGGAAAGAAGAGACGGTGGAGAGGATTAAATTAGCAGTAGAAAAATAAAATTAACCTTGACTTTTTTTCTTTTTGTCTAAATCCAAAAGTCTATTCTCGCGAATAGACTTTTTTATTTTTATATTTTTGTGTGTCTTAATGCAACAGCATAAATAACGGTGCCAGGACTAATGTCAGGGTTGATAATAGTTTAATCAAAACATGAAGTGAAGGCCCGGCTGTATCTTTGAATGGATCGCCGACAGTGTCGCCGGCAACCGCGGCTTTATGCGCCACTGAACCTTTGCCGCCATAAACCCCTGTTTCAATATATTTTTTCGCATTATCCCAGGCGCCACCGCTATTGTTTAAGAGTAATGCCATAATAATTCCAGTAATTGTGCCAACCATTAAAGTGGCGCCCACAGCTTCCGGACCCAAGAATAATCCCACCAGTGTTGGCACAATAATAGCGGTTAAACCTGGCAACACCATTTGTTTTAAAGCGCCTTTGGTGCAAATATCAACTGAACGGGCATAATCTGGTTTTTCAGTATAATCCATAATGCCTGGCTTTTCTTTAAACTGGGCTCTGACATCATTGATAATATAATAAGCGGCTTTGCCAACAGCGCGAATAGCAAAAGAAGAAAAAACAAAAATTAAAGTTGCGCCAATTAGCCCGCCTAAAAACACAACCGGCTTGGCTAAATCAATTGTAGAAATTTTTACTTCTTCAAGATAAGCGGAGAATAACAAGAAAGCGGCCAGAGCAGCTGAGCCAACAGCATAGCCCTTGGTTAAGGCCTTAGTTGTATTACCAACAGAATCAAGACGATCGGTTTTAGAGCGCGTTTTATTTGGTGCGTCAGACATTTCCACAATACCGCCGGCATTATCTGTGATCGGGCCAAAATTATCCATAGCTAAAATATAAGCCGCGGTCGCGAGCATGCCTATTGTAGCCATGGCTGTGCCATATAAACCGCCATGAGCCAGGCCAGTTGATTTGCCAATTAAATATGAACCTAAAATCGCGGCGGAGATGGCGAGGACTGGCAGGCCGGTGCTTTCTAAACCAACAGCAAAACCAGAAATAATATTTGTGGCTGGCCCTGTTTCAGAGGACTTGGCAATTTCTTTGACTGGCCGGTATTTATGTTCAGTATAATATTGAGTGATATAAACAAAAGCAATGCTTGTGGCAATGCCAATTACACCCGCGAGGAAAAATTTAATCCAATAATTATTTAATAATAAAAAAGTGGCCAGAGCAAAACCAAGAATCGCAAGAACCGTGGTAATAGCATAACCGCGGTTCAGTCCTTTCATTGGATCCTCGTCTTCTTTAATGTGCACGCACATCACTCCTATAACAGAAGCGATCAAACCAAAAGCGCGTGCGACTAATGGGAAAATTATTCCTTTGAGACCAAAGACAGGAAAAAGAGCAATGCCTAAAACCATAGCGCCAATATTTTCCGCCGCAGTTGATTCAAATAAATCAGCGCCACGGCCAGCGCAATCGCCTACATTATCGCCTGTCAAATCAGCTATGACAGCCGGGTTTCTTGGGTCATCTTCAGGAATACCGGCTTCAACCTTGCCAACTAAATCAGCGCCTACATCAGCGGCTTTAGTATAAATGCCGCCGCCGAGTTGCGCGAATAAGGCGACGAACGAAGCGCCAAAACCAAATCCGACCATCAATAACGGAGCTTCCAGAGGATTTTTTAAACCGCCGTAAAGCCAGAATAATCCTGCCACGCCCAAAAGTGAAAGCGCGACCACCATAATGCCAGAAATCGCGCCGCCGCGCATAGCGATTTTTAAGGCCTTGTTTAAACTTTTTTCAGCCGCGGCCGCTGTTCTTAAATTTGCTCTAACCGAAACATACATTCCTACATAACCAGATAAGGCAGAACATATAGCGCCCAAAATAAAGGCAAAGGATGTATGCCAAGCATAAGATGTTTTGCCGCTAAAAGCATAGATAGCAAAAATCAGAATGGCTAAAATAGCAGTGAAAATGGCAATGGTTTTATATTGCCGTTTTAAAAAAGCCATAGCGCCTTCTCTGATGGCCGCGGAAATTTCCTGCATTTTAGCTGTGCCTGTTTCTTGTTCCAGCACATAGCGGGCTAAAAAATAAGCAGTCACTAGACCTAAAAAACTAATTACAAAAACAAGGGTGAACATACGAAAACATTATCTTTGTCTCGCGTATTGCAAGACAAAAGATTTTTAATTATATTTATAATGTCATTTTTTAATTTATCAAATAATTATAAATCTGGCAAGAGTAGAATGCAGGAACCAAGAATTTGACATATTTCTTATGATTTGCTATCATATAGTTATTAACAAACCCTGTTAGCAACAAGCATCAATTTAAACGAGAAAAAACCATAAGTTAATTTTTCGTCCAAGGTGCGTTTCAAGGTCGGAAACAGGCAATTTAAAGAGTGACCTTGTTAATTTATTAACAGCGCACTAACAAAAAATTACTATGGCAAATAAAGTATTTGTGGGCAGTTTAAGCTGGGATGCGACTGAAGATCAGGTGCGAGAATTATTTTCTCAAGCCGGTGAAATCACATCCATATTTATTCCAGTGGACAAATTTTCCAACAAACCCAAAGGTTTTTGTTTTGTGGAATATGGCACTGATGAAGAAACTGCTAAAGCTATTGAAATGTTCAATGGCCAGGAATTTATGGGCCGCAATCTCGTGGTGAACGAGGCCAGACCCAGAGAAGATAGACCAAGACGTTTTGATGATAATCGCGGCGGTAACGACCGCGGCAATTTCCGCAGAGGCGGTTATTCCAGATAATATCTGTTTTTAAAAAAGTAGGGAACAAAAATTTTTGTTCCCTACTTTTGTTTTTGTCAGATTTTTCAGGTATAATTATGAATAAGAGGAATTGGTAATTTGTAATCCGTAATTTGCTTTGTTGGTTCAAAGTAAAGATACGCCATTGGCATGTCTCTACAAAAGAACAAATTGGTTCAAGGTATAACCTTGAACCAACTTAATTAAATCCTGTGACAAATTTTTTAAGACCACAAAAACAATCTTTTTTTCATCCCATTACCAAATGGTGGGCTTTTAGTTTGGCTGATACTTTTAAAAGATTGGACGCGACAGAAAATGGTTTGACCCGCGAAGAAGCGCATGAGCGGCAGAAAAAATATGGTTTTAATGTATTGCCAACGCAGAGAAAAAACGGGCCTCTCATAATTTTGAAACGGCAATTTAATTCTCCCGTGATTATTGTTTTACTTGTGGCTGGCGTGATTAGTTTTGTTATGGCTGATTTTGTGGACGCGGGTGTGATATTTTTGGGTGTGACAGTTAATTTATTGGTTGGTTTTTGGCAGGAGAACAAAGCAGAGAAAGCGTTAATGGCTTTACAAAAAGTGACGGTGACTTTTGCCAAAGCTTTGCGCAATGGACGGGAAGAATTAATGCGATCAGAAGAATTAGTGTCTGGTGATATTATTTTTGTATCGCCAGGCGATAAAATTCCAGCTGATGCTCGGTTGGTTAAAACTGAAGCTTTGAAAATTAATGAAGCAGTTCTGACCGGGGAATCAGAAGAGCGGAAAAAAAATCTTAAAATTTTAAGTCCGGAAACTATTTTAGCTGAAAGAGATAATATGATTTTTAAAGGTACGATTGTTTTGTCTGGCAGCGCTTTGGCAGTTGTAGTAGAAACCGCGGCTGAAACAGAAGTAGGCCGGATTGCTTTACTTTTGAAAAATGTAGTGGAAGAACCCACGCCTTTGCAAAAAAAACTTGGCCAGCTGGCGCGATTTTTAACCAAATTGATTTTAATTATTGTTTTTATAATTTTTGTGATTGGCCTTGTATTTGGCCGTGATTTTAGAGAAATTTTTACCACCTCGGTGGCCTTGTCAGTGGCTGCGATTCCAGAAGGGCTGGCTGTTGTTGTGACTGTTATTCTGGCGCTTGGGATGCAGAGAATTTTAAAACATCAGGCTTTGGTCAGAAATTTATTAGGCGCTGAAATTTTAGGCTCAACTGAAGTAATTTGCGTTGATAAGACAGGCACCATTACTGAGGGCAAAATGCAGGTGGTTAAAATCATCACGGAAAATAACCATTTTGACTGGCATGAAAACAAAGAATTAGCTATGACAGAAGCGGAAGAACAGGCCTTTTTATTGCGGATTGGAGTTTTGTGCAATGACGCGAAGATTTTGGTTGATGCGGACGGGACAATACAGATAGTTGGCGAGGCAACTGAACAAGCTCTGCTTTTAGCTGGCGAGAATTTTGGTTTGGATAAAAAAGAATTAGAAAAATTATATCCAAGAATTGATACGATTCCATTTGATTCAAACTATAAATTTATGATGACTTTGCATCGTTTTAGCGCGGAAGAAAATATTATTTATCTCAAAGGCGCTCTGGAAAAAGTCCTGTTTTTTTCCAATTACATTTATTCGCATCATATTAAACACCATTTAGAACTGAACGCATACCGCCGGGGAAAAATCATGGAAGCTTATGAAAAATTATCCCGCGAGGGTTTAAGGGTTTTGGCTGTGGGTTATAAAAAAGTGAATAAAGAAATTACCGGCATTGCCCGCAGTGTTGATCCATCAGCCGCTAATGTTTATCAGCCCATGGCAGAAATTTACACGAATTTTATTTTTGTGGGGCTGATTGGCATTAAAGATCCTCTGCGCTCCCATGTTAAAGAAACAATCCAATTGGCGGAAAAAGCCGGCATTAAAACAGTTATTATTACTGGCGACAATAGATATACAGCCGAGACAATTGGCAAGGAGGCTGGTTTAGAAATTAGTGACGGCCACATTCTTGAGGGAGATGAATTGGAGAACATGACAGAAACAGATTTGAAAGCTAAAGTGAAAGATATAAAAATTTATAGCCGCACCACGCCAGAGCAGAAATTAAAAATAGTCAAAGCATGGCAGGATAATAATGCGGTTGTGGCCATGACAGGCGACGGCATTAATGACGCGCCAGCTCTAAAGCAGGCGAACATTGGCATTGCCTTGGGCGGGGCTACTGATGTGGCTAAAGAAGCCAGCGATCTGATTTTACTTAATAATAATTTTGCCACGATTATTGAAGCGGTTAATCAAGGCCGGATTATTTTTGCCAATATTAAAAAAACAGTTTTGTATTTTTTGTCTGATGTTTTTACAGAAATTACTTTGGTGATTTTATCTTTAATTTTTAAGTGGCCTCTGCCAGTTTTAGCTTCGCAGATCATTTGGGTCAATTTAATTGATGACACTCTGCCAGCTTTGGCTTTAACTCAAGATAATGAAGACGGCGCTTTGGATAAAAATTCGATGGCAAACAGAGAAATTTTGGACAAGGAAAATAAAATTTTAATTATGGTAATTAGTTTTTTAACCGCGCTTATCATGCTATTTATTTTCTGGATTTTTTATCAGAATAAAGCCGAGAATCTGGCTTTGGCGCGGAGTGTGGCTTTTGTTTTTTTGGGTTTGGATTCTTTGCTCTACGTGTTTTGCGTGCGCAATTTAAAAAAACCAGTATGGCAAACCGATTTTCAAAAAAATAAATTTTTACTGGCTGGCGTGGCTATTGGCATTGGTTTGCAGATGTTGGCTATTTATCATTCATTTTTTCAGGAAATTTTTAACACAGTTAGTTTAAATTGGTGGCAATGGTTGGTAATTATTTTTGCTAACATAATTGTGATTGGCGTGGTGGAAGCAGTGAAATGGGTGTTTTATAAAAAGTAATTTTTTTGACTAATTCCCTTTAAAATTCTATACTTAAAGTGTAATTTAGTTATTAATTAATGGAAATGCCGCGGAGCTTTTCCTAAGAAAAAGCAAGGGCGTTTCCCAAAAGGTAATTTATGGAAAAT
>Ga0210057_1000992_pt1 | contig 44745 bp, 47 predicted proteins | sample CryGeyCG2114_010_2_FD_183968 | JGI IMG/M metagenome (GOLD analysis project Ga0210057, IMG submission 183968) | Groundwater microbial communities from aquifer - Crystal Geyser CG10_big_fil_rev_8/21/14_0.10 (SPAdes) (version 2) | ecosystem: Environmental > Aquatic > Deep subsurface > Groundwater ...
TTGGCGGGGACGAAGGGACTCGAACCCTCGACCTACTGCGTGACAGGCAGTCGCTCTAACCAGCTGAGCTACGCCCCCAAAATTTATGCTTTTTAATCGTTTCGCTTATGCTATTTTTGATTAACTTCCCAAAACCACTTTTATAAAATTTTTCTCTTTCTTGAGCATCTTTTTTACAATAATATGATTCGAAATATAATATGTCAAAAGGTTTATTATTTTTTGACCATACATTACTACTAGTATTATGTTCTTTTAATCTTATTTCTGGACTTTTTTCAGTAAAGCCAACATAAACTTTTCCATTTTTTTCTACTTTTTAAAAAATAAACATTGAACATGTATTTTTTCTAACCCCAGCCATAGGCTGGTCGGCCTATGGCCGAAGCTGAGCTACGCCCCCGTTTTTTGTACCAGGAGAGAGATTCGAACTCTCGACCTCGGGCTTATGAGTCCCGCGCTCTAACCAGCTGAGCTACCCTGGCATTTTTGGTGTTGGGACAAATCTGGACTAATCTAATATTTTTAAATTTGAGGTTTTATTTTTCTATGTTGCGGGGGTAGGATTCGAACCTACGACCTCGTGGTTATGAGCCACGTGAGCTGCCACTGCTCCACCCCGCTATGAAATTGTTTTTTATTTGACTGGCGTCGTTCGGTTATGATCCGCCGCAGGCGGAGAGCTGATCCCGAGTACTCGGGACTCCACCCTGCTATTAAAGTTACTGCAATCACGTAGCCCAACTATAATTCCAACCAACAAAAAACAAGCTGTTCGAATATTTTACCAGTTTTTCAGTTAAAGTCAATGTTAGTTCAAAACTTCAAATTCATGCAAAAATTTTTCGTACTTTTCTAAAGCCCTTTCGGCCTCTTCCCGACTAAGTTTAAAATCTTCTTCCAACACAATTTTATTTTTCAAAGTGTGCGCTTCTTTTATCTCTTCAATAGCTTCCAAATGCCCAGCCGGAACATTTTTTATTTTTTCACCAGCATCTTTTCCTCCATAGCCCATTCTTCCGATAAGGTCGCTTACTAATTCATCTGCCTCAATGACAGCTGCTTTATATTCAGATTCATTATCGTTTTCCAATCTTTTTCTTATCTTTCCCCATTTATTTTTCAATTTACTTTTCTTTTTTATTAATTCTCTAGGCAAATCTGCTCCAATAGTAAATTCACGTAAATTCCCTCCCACCCCTCTTTGGATTAATAACAAAACCACGTCTACTATCAAAACAATAATATATATCCCTATAGCAAATTTAATCAAAGAAAAAACTGGAGAATTATAGAAAACCATAGATTCTTCATAAAGTTGCACCATCAATTTTTGCAAAATATTCATTACTATTATTTTATCCTTTTATTCAATTCCCGCCAAAGGCGGGCGAGCTCGCTCAATTTATACCCATAGTTTACCATAAAAAGAAACTTTATTCCCTACTTCAAGATTAAAAACCCTTACATTATTTCAAAGGCGTGAGCTGCCCGCAATAAATTTTCTTCATCAAACCATTTTCCCATCAATTGAAATCCAACTGGCATTTCCGAATTATCTACTTTAATTTTTCCACAGGGAATCGAAATAGCCGGCACGCCGGAAATATTAGCCGTGACTGTAAAAATATCCTCCAGATACATTTTGAGCGGATCTTCAGTTTTTTCTCCAATTTTAAAAGCAGGAGTGGTGGTGGTTGGAGTCAGAATTAAATCTACTCCGTCAGCTGACGGATTAAAAACTTTTTCAAAATCTTTTTTTATCAATGTCCGCACTTTTTGCGCCCGCAAATAATAGGCTTCATAATATCCGCTGGACAACGCATAGGTTCCCAACATTATTCTTCTTTTTACTTCCGATCCCAATCCATATTTTCTGGAATCCAAATAAGTTTCCAACAATGTTTTCGGCAATCCATCGGCTTTCACTTTGGAAGTTTCCTGATCATCTATTCTCATTCCATATTTAATTCCATCATAGCGAGCTAAATTAGAACTAATCTCACAGGGCATAATAATATAATAAGCTGGCAAAGAATATTTCGCAAAAGGTAACTCCACTTCTTTGATTTCCGCTCCCATTTTTTTGAATTTTTCTATCACCTCTTCCATTTTTTCTTTCATTTCTGGATTTAAATTTTCCAAATATTCTTTCACCACTCCGATTTTCAAACCTTTCACTTCGCCAGTCAAATAATCTTCATACTTTTTATCAGCAGATCTGGCAGAGGTGGCGTCCATTTTGTCTTCTCCGGCAATAGCACTCAAAACAATCGCGACGTCTTCCACGGTTTTAGCAATTGGTCCAATTTGATCTAAACTGGAACCCATCGCAATAGCGCCATAACGGGAAATCCTTCCGTAAGTCGGTTTCAGACCCATTACTCCACAAAGAGCCGCTGGTTGACGAATTGAACCACCTGTATCGGTTCCTAGCGCCCAAACCGCCATATCTCCCGCCACTGCGGCTGCAGAACCTCCAGAAGACCCACCTGGCACTCTTTCCAAATCATGAGGATTTTTTGTTGGTCCATAGGCGCTATTTTCCGTAGAAGAACCCATAGCAAATTCGTCTAGATTGGTTTTTCCCAAAAATACCGCTCCACTATCTTTTAATTTTTTGATAACTGTCGCATCATAAGGCGCAATATAATTATCCAAAATTTTGGAACTGGCTGTGGCCCTAATATTCTTTATTAAAATATTATCTTTAATCGCCCCGGGAATACCTTCTAGTATTCCAATACTTTCACCCCGAGCAATTTTTTCGTCTACTTTTTTGGCTTGCTCCAAAGCCAATTCTTTCGTTAAAGTAAGATATGCAAAAATTTCTTTGTCTTTTTTTTCAATCACAGCAAAATAATCTTCGGCTAATTTTACCGCTGAAATTTCTTTGTTAATTAATTTTTCGTGCAGTTCTCTAATCATGAAACATTTATCATGAAGCATGAAACAATTTTTTAGATTTTGTTACATGTTACATGTTTTATGTTATAAGACTGATTTAACTTTATCAAATCCATCTTTCTCTTCTGGAAATAATTTTTTAATTCCTTCCTTATTTTCAAAATCACCGACTCTGTCTTCTCTTGAGATATTATTCACCCCAGTTATGTGGGCTGTCGGCTCTACACCATCCACATTCACTTCTTTCAATTTTTCCACCCAATTCAAAATGCCTGATAAATCTTTGGATAATTTATCTATTTCTTTTTCGTCTAATCCAATGCGCGCTAGTGTAGCGATATGTTGAACTTCTGATTTATTAATCATAATTTTTGCAATTATTTAATTCACTACGAATTCGTAATTTCGTAGATGTTCGTACTTCGTAGAGTTAAAGCATCTCTCTAAATTCTTCTTCTCTAATAATTTTCACTCCTAATTTTTTCGCTTTGTCATATTTTGATCCCGGATTTTCTCCAGCCAAAACATAGCTGGTGTTTTTGCTCACTGAAGACGAAATTTCTCCTCCTAACCTTCTAATCATATCTTTGGCGTCGTCTCTTGTAAAGTTTTTTAATTCTCCTGTCAGGACAAAAACCAAACCTTTCAGTTTGTAGTTTGTAGTTTGTAGTTTTTGGATAATAATTTCTACGCCAAGATTTTTCATTCTTTTAAGAATTTCTATGTTATTTTTATCTCCAAACCACTCCACTAAACTCTCCGCCATTTTTTCTCCGATACCTTTTATTTTCAGCCAATCATTAATTTTTATTTCTGTAAAATATTCCGCGACATCTGATAAATTTTTTATTTTCTTTTGAGTTATGAGTTCCACGTTACGAGTTACGAGAATTGATCCTTCTTCGCCCACATGTCGAATTCCTAGCGCAAACAGAAATTTTTCCAAAGTTATTTTTCGGCTATTTTTGATGGACTCAATTAAATTATCCGCTGATTTTTCCGCAAATCTTTCCAAAGGTTCCAAATCGCCTTTTTCCAATTCAAAAATATCGGCAAAATTTGACACTATTCCTTCATTCATCAATTGCTCCACAATTTTCTCTCCCATTCCATCAACATTGAAACCTTTTTTGGAAACAAAATGAATTGTTTTTTCAATTTCAACCGCAAAACATTTAGGATTAAGACAATAACGTGCCGCTCCTACCTGTAGGGACCGAATCCCTACATTTTCTCGTTTGACTGCTCCTCCGCATATTGGGCAAGTTTTTGGCATATGAAAAACTTTTTCTTTTCCTGAACGCAAATTTTTCAACACTTCCACCACCTCCGGAATTACATCGCCGGCTTTGTGAAGCACTACCGTGTCGCCAATTTTCAAATCCAGTCTTTTGATTTCATCCTCGTTGTGAAGTGTCGCTCGAGAAACCGTAGAACCAGCCACCAAAACTGGCCGCAGATGGGCCACTGGAGTGAGAGCACCAGTGCGACCGACCTGAACTTTAATATCTTCCACGATGGTTGTCACTTTTTCCGCCGGAAATTTATAGGCCACTCCCCAACGCGGAGATTTGCCAGTGTAGCCCAACGCTTTTTGGATTTCCACGGAATTTATTTTAAGCACCACTCCATCAATACCATAGTCTTCTTTGTCTTTTTTCCCAATCCAATTTTGATAAAATTTTTCCACTTCCTCAATATTTTTGCAAAGTTTACTTTCTGGATTAACTTTAAATCCCAGTTTTTTTAATAAATTTAATTCTTCTCTTTGTGTTTTTGGAGTTGCGAGTTGCGAGTTGCGAGTTGCGAGATAATCTATGTCATAAATAAAAGTATCCAATTTTCTGGAAGCCGCCACTTTCGGATTCAACTGTCGGATAGTGCCTGCTCCAGCATTTCTGGAATTGGCAAACAGCGCTTCCCCTTTTTTCTTTCTGGCCTCATTAATCCTGGATAATTCTTTTTTACTTAGCCAGCATTCTCCCACCGCCACCAAATCAATCGGTTGAGTCAATTCCAAGGGCACACTCACAATAGTTTTGATATTTTCGGTCACGTCTTCGCCAATAACTCCATCACCCCGAGTGGCTGCACGAACAAATTTTCCATTTTTATAGATCAAAATAATTTTCAACCCATCGATTTTCACTTCCGCTACATACTCGATTTTTCCCTCACCCGTCCTTCGGCCACCCTCTCCCACTGGGAGAGGGGCTGGGGGTGAGGGTCGGTGGGAAATTTTGCTCATAAATCTTTGCACTTTTTCTTCCCATTTTTTCAACTCTTCTAAAGAAAAAACATCATCAAAAGACCATTGCCTCACTTGATGGCGCACTTTTTGAAATTTTGCCAATGGTTTTCCGCCGATTCTTTGCGTGGGCGAATCGGCCAATCGCAAATCGGGAAATTGCGCTTCCAATTCCCTCAATTCTTTCGTCAAAGAATCATACACCTCATCCGTCACATCCGGCTTGTCCAAAACATGATATTCGTAGCGCAGCTTGTTGATTTCTTCCGAAAGCTTTTTTATTCTTGATTTTGTTTGTCTGCCGTCAGGCACGGCCTTATTTTTAGCTATTTTTGACATATTTTAATTATAGCACAAAAAAACGGCCATAATTAAGCCATTTTCTTATTCTAAATTTTCTTTTTATATCCTTTACGGAGTCGTAAAATCCACTTCAATTGCTCTTGAGACACCTCCAAAAATCCCGACTGATTTTATTTTTGTTACGTCAACTATATTAGCATTGGGTAACTCTGAGGCTTGCATAATATCAAAACCACCAGCACCATCACTTTTATAAAATATCATTTTTATTTTACCATCTGATAATATATCCTTAAACACTATATAATCATTATTAGGATCTATCTCATAGTTAGTTTCAGCATTTCCATTAATATGTTTTATTTTGGTAGTTGGTGTTGCATTCTTTTTTTTCCAAAAAAACATTTCAACCCCCGTATCAGCTATTTGAAAAGCTTGCACTGATTTTTCTGTAGCGCTGGCTCCTTTTTGTTCACTCACTGTCGCAAGAGTAATTCCCAACGCCGAAATGAGCATTATTGACATAATGATTAACGAGAAAATTAGAATTGATCCTTTTTTGTTTTTTTTGTCACACCTCATATTTTTCATAGCTAACTTTATATTTTTTAGGGAGTCATTGAAACATCATAATCTTTCAGGGAAACAGACGATTGAATATTAGCACATTTTTTTTCATCACTTGATTCACAAATTTTGAGTGTCATAGTTACTCTTCCAGCTTTGGGACCATCTACTTTTGATTTGTCTAAAGAATTTACTACTTTAAAGTTAATGTTTGAAACATAACCTTCAATAAGAGCGTCAGCATCAGAATTAATAAAATCAACGCTCTCACAAGATGCCCTATCAGCTTGAGTGTTGGAGTTTACCATAAGCTTATCATTCATACTAAAATATCTTATACAATTACTATCGGTCAAAGAATAATTAAAAATTTTCAAATTATTTTGTATGCCATCATTACCAAAAACCGAACTAGTTCTGATTGTTTTAGCCATTTTATTCAAAGCAAACTGAGCTTCCTCTAGGTTTGCTTGAATATTTTTTCCTGATTTAAAGCTAGCTGTTGATTGCCCAAAAATACCCACCATCGACATCATTACCAAAGAAAAAACAAACATCGATACTAAAACTTCAACTAAGGTAAACCCAGCGCCCATGAGTTTAGGCCTTGGACCTTGAAACAATTCTTTGCGCGTTTTATACCCTTTACCTTCTCGCTCATATACGGATCGTTCTGGGCAATGGGTAAACCCCTCTAAATTTTTTTGTTTTATTTTCATTTTTTTATGAATCATCTTGAGTTTTGTAAAGTTTAGTTTTTATTTCTACACATTGATTCGCTAAATTACAGTCACTAAGCCAAGGTGAAACAGCTTTCCAACTAACTTGACTTGTAACTGTAAGATAATCAGAATTACTTAAATTATAATTTTCATATTCTAGCTTTATTCTTCTCTTAAATTTTGTTTTTGTAGAACCACTAACATTATGAACATAAAAACCGTCGCTATTGATATAAAGAATTTTATCGTTAGGTTTGCTTTGACAATCTCCATATTCATCAATTTTGTCCATTCCTTGTGCTATTCGACAAGTATTAGAACTCGTCGTAGGTAAATTATCAAAAACATTTATATCTGGATTACCAGCGATAATTTTAGCTAAATTATTATCCCTAATATTTTTGACTAATTCTATCCCCCCTTGTGCCAGCTGAGAAGCAATTATTTGATCTCTTGCCTCATTAGAATGCCTAATACTGCCAGCCATTAACATAAAAATAACTGGAATAGTTAGAGATAAAATAAAGACTGAGATCATTACTTCCGCCATAGAAAACCCCCGCCTCATCGGCTGGTAAACTTTCTTGTTTTTTCTTTTTTTTCTGTTTTTTTTATACATATAAATTTATGGACAAACTGAACCGCTTTGTTCAATTATTCTGCCTGTAATATACACACACACGCTATAACTTTCTGACCCTTTTATAAGTAGAAACTGGTTATCAGAAAAAATTGGTTTTGCATCCGGAATACTATACGAGACATATCCTTTATTTTCAAACGCAACTCCATTCTTTAATTGATAATCAAATGAGACTAATGGTCCGCAGTTAATAGTATATTTACTATTTTCTGCATAAATTTCATACTCTTTGCATTTATCTCCAGCATTTTTTCCTGTCAAAGCGTTATTTTGCGCTTCGCGGAGAACCGCCACCAATTCACTTGCTGCCGTTTCTACCTGTTTTTTTTCTCGGCTTCCGATCAAAGAAACGATTGTTACTGATGTCATTATTCCAATAATGGCAATGATCACCATCACCTCAGCCAGTGTAAATGCCTGCTTATTTAGTCCGTTTCGACGCGGCTTCGGTTCGGCGAGTAGGTAAATTTTTTTGTTTTTTCTTTTCATACGAATTTCAGTTTAACGCAAAACCAGCGAAAAATAAAAATTTATAATTGGGTCATAAAAAAACATCGCGATCATCGATCCCGCGATCAAAAACGGAGCAAAAGGAATCTGACTTTTCATTTTTTTCTTTTTGAAACCGATGAGCGCCAATCCGACCAAAGCGCCAATGGTGAAAGCCAGCATCAACCCCAAAAGAATTTTCGGCCAACCCAGAATCAATCCCAAAAAAATCACCAGGTAAGCATCCCCCATTCCCATCCAAGTTTCTTTGGATAAAAAAACCAATAAAAAGAAAAACATAAAAGCTAGAAAGGCAGCCAAAGTTCCGGAAAAAATAGCTGAATTAAAAATATCGCCTACTAATATGCCTTTTTGTGCGTCAAAAAAAAGATTAAAAGCTATGGTCCAGGCTATGCCCACCCAAAGCACGATAGTCGGAATTTCCATATATAAAAGATCATAAACGAAAATAATCACCAAGAAGGAAACTATGCCGAGAAAATATACAGTAGTCATCCAAGTTTCTTGATTACCGATTAAAAAATATTGCTGACCTAAAAAAGCGAACAGTACTCCTGTCCCAATTTCCACCAAAGGATATTGCCAAGAAATTTTCTTCCCACAGTCTCGACATTGAAACTTCAACAGGATAAAACTAATGACCGGGATATTATCATACCAGCGGATGCCTTTTTGACAATGCGGGCATTTTGATCCACCAAAAACAAAATCCTCCGCTACTCCCAGACGATAAACTACGACGTTCAAAAAACTGCCGACAATGAGACCGAAAATTAAGAAAATTATGAACATACTTTATTTTTTTATTACTTATTAACCAGTTAACTCGTTAATACTGAACACCTCCATCATTATTCTACCACAAAAAGTCAAAAACAAAAAGCCCCAAATGCGTTAACTGGGACTTTTTGAATGATAAAGCTATATTTTTATATACATCCTGTTTCCATACAAGTAATTACAACACCTGAGGAATTTGTAGCACAATATTTGAATGTTCCATCAGAGATGTCTAAATCGTCTCCGCCTACGCAAGTAGTCCATAATCCACCAGGAGTTGATAGATTAGGATATTTTGAAGTTGAACCTGTGCAAATAAAAGTGTCGTTAGCTGGAGCATTCAGCAATAGTTCATCGTCTGCACATATAATGGCAGCGGCTGCAGTACTAGACACAGAAGCTTTTACTGAAGCATCCTTCGCTTTCGTTTTCGCGCTGTTTAAGCTTACCAAAACGATTGAAGCCAAAATACCGATAATCGCAATAACGATTAAAAGTTCAATTAAAGTAAAACCTTTTTTTATTTTTTTCATATATTCACCTCGCTTTCTATTTTAATATATTTATATTATCTATTAATTCATTAACGGGTTAATTAGTTAACGCGTTAAGTTCCTTTATTTTTGTTTCAATTTTTAATTTTATAATTTTATAATTTTTAAATAAATATTAATTTCTAAACTTTATTGCAGGATTTTGAAATTTTAGCAAAAATCAGGGTTAATTCGTGCGCTTCCTTCCAAAGTTTTCGGCATTTTTCTTTATTATTTTGGTCAGCTATGGCTATCATTCTGAGCCAGTGTTTAGACTCATTCGCCTCTTTTTGAGATATTCTTATCTTATTTTTAAAATCCTTTTTAGAACTCGCCTGGTTTGCTTCCATATAATTCGCGCCCACACTGGTTGCCGATCTTACCAATTGACCTACCAACGGCCTAATTATATCATTACTCTTTATTAATTTACAGAACACAATAACTTCTTCTCCTAGTTTAGCACATCTTTCCTCTAAATCATAATTCATAATTTAAAAATTTCATTTTTAGAAATTATTTAAAAATTAAAAATTAAAAATTCTATAATTGCCCTGCCAAATTATATATCGGCATAATAACGGAGAAGGCCAAAAAACCAACAAAGATTCCAATCAAGACCATTAGCAGTGGTTCAATCAGGGTAGAAAGATTTTTGGTAATTTCCTCTGTTTCATGAGAATAAAAATCAGCTACATGCCGAAGCACCACATCAATTTGCCCAGATTCTTCTCCAATTCTCACCATCTGCGAAACAATAGGCGGAATTTCCGGATATCTTTTAAAAACATCGCTCATATCCCCACCCACTTTTACTTCTTCCGCTGCCTGAACAATGATTTTTTCATAAACATTACTATTGACTACTTTACTCACTACCTTAAGGGCATCAATAATAGGAATACCTCCGGAAAGCAAAACCGCTAAATTTTCTGAGAAACGAGTAATATAAATATATTGAAAAATTTTTCCAAAAATAGGTAATTTTATTTTCACCTGATCCCATTCTTTTTTCCCATCATCAGTCCTGATGTAATAGATAATCCCACCAATAAATCCTAGGATTATTACCGCTACCACCCACCAATAACTAGCCATAAAATCACCTGATTTAATCACTAAGTTGGTATACCAAGGCACTTCAGCGTCAAGCTCCTTAATCATAGTAGTTAGCTTGGGCACCACAAAAGAAATTACTATGAAGGCAATAATAAAAAACACAATCAAGACCACTACCGGATAAATCATCGCCGAACGAATTTTACTGACCAAAGCATAGTTTTTTTCAATATTGTCCGCCACGTATTCTACCGATTTCTTGAGATTTCCAGAAACTTCTCCCGTTTTAACCACACTAATATGCAATCCGGAAAAAATATCCTGATGCCTAGTCATAGTAGCTGAAAGCGCCATACCTTCTTGAATATCACTCATCATTTGATCCAAAACACTTTTGAAATAAAGATTTTCACTTTGGTCTTTTATGGCTCCTAAAGAAGCTACTATCGGCACTTTGGCTTCAATTAGAATGGCTAGCTGACGGAAAAAAATCATTTTTTCCTTTTCAGAAACTTGGTCAAAATATTTTAATATTTTTTCCAGTCCGGTATTTTGAGTTTTTTCCTCTTTAATACTAATAGGGAAAAGTCCATTTCTTTGCAAAACTTCCGCTGCTACATTACCACTGGAAGCTTCTACTTTTCCTTCTTTAACGGCCCCTTGTTTGTCCTTGGCTTTAAAAATAAATTTCATATAGTTATCCGCTTTCGCAGAAATTATTTTTTAATTTAATTCATTAGATTTTCAAAATTGCTTGGATCTTTGGCATAAATTCTAGCCGCATCAATGGTTACAGTTCCCATTCTAACTAATTCCGCCAACGATTTATCCATCGGGATCATCCCTTCTTCCGCGCTGGTATCAATCACATTATCTATTTGATAAGCTTTATTTTCCCTAATCAGATTTTCTACTGCATGGTTTTTTATCATAATTTCTACCGCCGGAACTCTTCCTCCATCTACTTTTGATATTAATCTTTGAGAAACTACTCCTATCAAAGAATTGGCTAACTGCATCCTCACCTGATTTTGTTGATTAGGTGGAAAAATATCTATGATACGATCAATGGTTTGAGGAGAATCATTAGTGTGCAGAGTAGCAAAAATCAAATGTCCCGTTTCCGCCGCCGTAATGGCAGTGGAAATACTTTCCAAATCCCTCAATTCTCCTACCAAAACCACATTGGCATCTTCCCGAAAAACTGCTTTTAAAGCCGAGTGAAAATCTTTTGAGTCCTGATTAACTTCTCTTTGATTAATAATACACTTATCCTGTTCATAAATATACTCTATCGGATCTTCAATGGTAATAATGTGCTTTTCCTGATTATGATTTATTTCATTAATTAAAGCCGCCAGAGTAGTGGATTTCCCGTGCCCCACTGGACCAACTACCAAAAAAAGTCCTTGGGAAAATTTGGTAAAATCATAAACTTTTTCTGGAATGGAAAGTTGTTCTAATGTTCTAATTTCCATGGGAATAAGCCTCATAGCTACACTTATTCGTCCTTGCTGATAGAAAATATTAACTCGAAATCTTCCTTTATTTTCAAAACTATAGGAAAAATCCACTTGTCCTTCATCTTCTAATTTCTTTTTCTGTTCTTCATTAAGTAGAGCATCACTAATAGCTAGCGTATCATCCGGAGTTAAAACACTATCCTGAGCCAATGGAAGAAGTTTTCCATCAATACGCAAAGTCGGATAACGTCCAACTGTTAAGTGAAAATCGGAAGCACATTGCTGTTCCACCGTTCTCAAAAGAGTTTTTATTCTTTGCTCCGAATGCATGGTACTCATTTTTTATTTTTCTTTTTATTATTTCTAATCATCTTCCAAGTCGATGTTACCTTCTGTTATCCTTTCTAGTTCTTCAATGGTTGTCTTGCCTAAAAGCACTTTCAAAATTCCATCTTGTTTCATAGTGAGAATTCCCAATCGATCTCTTTCATTTTTTATCAGAGGCTCACTGCCATTTTTTTCCGTGATAATCGTTTTCATATCTTCATTCAGTGGAACCACTTCATAAATAGCTACTCGCCCTTTTAACCCGGTCCCATTACATTCATCACAACCTTTACCATGGTAGAAATGAGGCCCTCCAGAAAGATCTAACCCATATTTTTTAATTTCTTCGGGAGATATTTTCGAAATATCTCCTAAGATATATTTTTTTATTTTTTCCGAAATAGTAATTTCCTCTTTGCAACTTTCACAAATTTTTCTGACTAATCTCTGCGCCGCTACCAATCGAAGTGCGGAGGAAAGTAGAAAAGGTTCAATACCCATATCAATTAACCGAGGAATGGCTCCAATGGCCGTATTAGTATGCAAAGTAGAAAACATTAGATGCCCTGTAAGAGCTGCGTGAACAGCCAATTCAGCTGTTTCCGAATCGCGAATTTCTCCCACCATTATCACATTTGGATCCTGACGTAAGATGGTTCTTAGCCCGTTGGCGAAAGTATAACCAATTTCTGGTTTTACTTGGCTTTGATTCAGTCCTTCAATATCATATTCAATAGGATCCTCTAGAGTTATAATATTTCTTTCTTCGTTGTTGAGAATTTTCAAAAGAGCATAAAGCGTGGTGGACTTTCCTGATCCAGTTGGCCCGGTCATCAAAACCATTCCATAGGTTTCCTGAATAGCTGCTTGCATATTTTCCGCCGCTGTTCCCGCTAAGCCGAGAGATTTTATATCGCCCACGCCACCTTCTTTATCTAAAATACGCATAACTATCTTTTCGCCTTCAATTACTGGTAAGCTGGATACTCGAAAATCAATCTCATTTCCGTCGTGAACAATTCTAAATCTTCCATCTTGCGGCTTTCTTTTTTCATCAATTTTCAAATTGGCCATTATCTTGATCCGAGAAACAACCACTGGACCAATTTCCTTGGGAATAACTAGGCTTACATGCAACACACCATCCATCCGAAAACGTACTCGGTATTCATCATCCATAGGTTCTATATGAATATCACTGGCTTTTCCTTCTACTGCATGTCCAATAATAACTTGCACTAACTTGGCTACTGGTGCATCCTTAAGCACTTCTTGTTTTTGTTTTTTGCCTATTTTTTCCCTATCCATTTCTTCATCCTTCAATTTCCATTCACTGAAAGACTCTACCACTTTTTCTACCATCTCTCCGGGACTGGAATAAAAATCTAGAATTTCATCAAAAACTTTTTCTGAAACCAAATATTTTTTTACTCCGGATTTTTCTTTTTCTGCCACAAAACTCAAAACATTGAGCGCTTCGATATTTTGCGGATCAACCATGGCCACCTTGATAATTCCTTGATTCTTTTCAAAAACAGCTATCTGATCTTTTTCAGCAATTTCTTGAGGAATTATATCAATAATCTTATTCTCAATACTTTTAGGAGATTTTTCCAAATAACTAACCCCCAGTTCAGAGGCTTTTTTTTCCAACTCAGAACTTTTATTTTTTACATTAATTGGCATTTTATTTTCAATTAGTCAATCCTTAAAGCAAAAACAACGTAACCAGCTTTTCCTAAACTAGGGAGCAAACGGATCTGATTTACCAGCTGTTCCAGCAGATAATTCAGCTATTCCAGTGGTTAATTTTTCGTTTATTTTTTCTATAACCGATGTGTTAAATCTGGTTTGAGAAAAAATACTATTATTTAAACTGTATATACCATCAACTTTATTGAGATAACTAAAATTGGAAGCTATACTTGTTTCAAGCAATCCAGATTCCGATTTTGTGATATTGACAGAACCTATTTTATTGTATCTTTTTAATTTTGAAAGTTTTTCTAAACTGCTTTTGACATTGGCATAACTACCAGTGATTTGAAAATCAACACTGACATCTGAAATATTAGGAATGTTGTCCACTTGCATTTCCACACCCATTCCCATTCCTCCGAAAATATCCTCTTCTCCGCGTAGAAGTTCATTTTTAGCCGAACTCATAGTCTGCTGTGCTGGTTCTGATTTTTGTTCAGAGGGAGAAATAGCAATGCCAGAAATTAATACTCCTGAAGAATTAGCTATCGCATTCAAATCATTAATGATCTCTTCCGCTGCTTCATCTTCTGGAAGATAGGCTAAAATAACTTTTTGTTTTTCTGTATTATCGCTCAAATCTGCCACTAAACTATTCACGTTTTCGGCTTTATTTTTTAATTCTTGAAGCTTATTTTTTTCCGCCTTTAATAAATTATAAGAATTTTTTAATGCAGAAAACTGAGGTGCAGCCACCCAAACAAGCAGATAAACTATTAGCAGTAGGAGGATGGGAACTAGTAGTATTTTTATTTTCATATTTTTTATTTAATTTTTAAGCTTATAGAAAAATCCACGTTCCCCGACTCATTCAGTCCTATATTTCCTATTTGAACCGAATTAAAGTATTCATTTTCCTTAAACTCACGTATTTGTTTAGCTACATCAACTAGATTACTCGCCACACCTTCCAAACTGATTGATTTGGCTTCAGCGTCATAATTATAGGATGTCAAATAATCTCCGGCCAACATAGTTTTTTCCAGCTGACTAAAGTTTTCTACTGACAAATCATCCTTTTTTACCATTTCTTCAGCGTTAGTTAGGCGATTTTGAAAATCCAAAATATTTCCGGCACTTCCCTTGGTTAAAACCGCGTGCTCGGAAACATACGATTGATTGACTACTTTAAATTGGGCATCCAGACGTTTCTGATAAAAAATCATTCCTAAATAAACCAACACTACCAACAATAAAACTGAAGCCACCATCCCTACTCCGTTTTTAAAAGGAAACTTACTACTACCATGTTCTTCTTGGGCCAATAAATTTATATTTGTCATATTTTTATTTTTCCGCTTAGGCGGATTTATATTTATTAATTTTTATTTTTTAATTTTTTCTTCCACTCCGGAAAGAGCCAGCCCGATAGCCACTGAAAAGCGATTTTTCATCTGATTAAGTTTGTCTTCTACGGATTTATTATATTCCACTCTTCCCATTGGATTACCCAAAGAAACAGGAATGTTTAAATTATGAAAAAAATATTCTATCAACCCAATCAGACCCGAAGATCCTCCCGTTAATATAATTTGGTCAATCTTTATTTCGTTTTGTTCTTTATAATAAGAACTAAAGACCCTCCTAGCCTCACTAACGATTCTATCTAAAATGGGAAAGCTAATTGGAGATTCAGGGTTATTCAGTAATTTTTTTCCGGATATTTTTATTTTTTCCGCCCTTGCTTCATCAATATTCATACTATGAGCAATGGCTTCAGTTAATTCTTTTCCTCCCGCCTCAATGCTTCTACTGGCCTTGATTATCCCTTTTTCCACTAAAATTATATTGCAAACTTTTGAACCAATATCCATCACCGCTAAATTTCTCTGATCATTTCCTACTAATGAACGCACTAATGAAAAACTTTCAATTTCAATAGTTTTAAGACTTAAAGCGGATTTTTTTGCCATTTTTTCATAATTGGCAATCTTATTTTTAGGAGCAGCTATTAAAAGAACTTGCATCTTAGAAGATTCTTCTTTTTCCTTCCCATTGACTGTCTTGGGAGAAGCAGTATTAAAAATTTTTCTTTCTTTTGTTTTTTTATTAATGACATCCCAGCTTAAGGCCACATCATCCAAGGAAGCTGGCACATATTTGTGCGCTTCAAACTTAATGGCTTGGGCCAAATCTTCATCGCTCATTTCCGGAAATTCCACCAAAACAATTAGCCCTCCTGTTGAAGGTATGGAGATATAAGCGTTTTTGCTTTTAAATTTTCCTTCTTTATATATTTTCTTTATATATTCAGGAAGGACATCTGAGGAGATTAGACTATTGACACCCCTGTTAAGTCCTTTCGCCCCAAAATCAGCCCAGGCATAATTAGCCAAAAAGGGTTTACCATTACGAATTTCCAATTCAACAATTTTTATAGAAGAAGCACCAACATCAACTCCCAAAAATTTATTTTTTCCAAATCCAAACATTATTTTTTTGTTTTTTTAGTAAACTAATTGATTCTTCAATAAGTTAATTTACACTTCCTAAATTATACCATATTTTATTATTGAAAGCCATCTCCTAAAGTTATCCACAGGACATATATTACTTATTTTTTGACTCTGCTGAATTTTACTAATAACATTATTCTATGCTAGAAAAAAATAATTTTCTAAATAAATTAAAAGCTTCTTTTTTGGATACCCTTTTTCCAATTAATTGTGTTTCGTGCGGAAAATATGGAAAATGGATCTGCGACCCTTGTCTTAAAGGACTACCATCTTTGCCTTATCAACTTTGTTTCCATTGTGAGAGAATAATTACCGAATCTGGTTCTCTTTGTCAAAATTGCTTGAAAAAATCTCGCAAAAACAAAGAAACTTTTCCAAAAATTAACACTTTGATAGTAGCCATTAGCTATAAGGAAAAACTACCACCCCGCCTGATTCATTTGTTTAAATACAAATTTATTTCCGATTTACAATTTCCCTTGGGAGAAATTTTAAAAAAGTCTTTAGAAAAAAGTCGATTGCCATTACCGGATATTATACTACCAGTTCCACTGCACAGGATAAGATTGCGGGCACGAGGCTTTAATCAGTCAGGATTATTAGCCGAATATATTGGAAAAAATTTGGCTCCTGGTTTATCTTTACCAGTTTTGCCAGATATCTTGAAAAGAATGCACCATACTCTTCCACAAATGTCTATTAAAAAATATCAAGATAGGAAAAAGAATGTTCAAAATATTTTTACCATTACAACTAATTCTAAAGTCAAAGGAAAAAATATTCTTTTAATCGACGACGTAGCTACTACTGGAGCTACCCTATTTGAATGTGCTAGAATATTAAAACAAAACGGTGCTAAAAAAGTATTTGGTGCTGTTCTGGCTAGGCAATCATTCAAAAAAATCTATTAGTTTGTTTTAAAGACGTCGTTTTTAATTTCATCTTTCTTCCCATAATCTTCTTTCCTTTGATTAATTTCTTGCAAAACTTTGTAAAAAACATTACGGTTGAAATTAACCTCTTTGTAATTGAGTTCCTTGTATTCTTGTTTTTTAGTCTCAGATAAATTCGGATTATACACAAACTTATTCCATAGATAAACGCAAAAAATAAATAAAACCAATCCAAAAAGAGCCAAAAACCAGCTTTTTTTCGCACAAATAAGTTTACATTTACCTTGAATGTTTTTTAAAAAATCGAGTTTATTTTTCTGAAGATTAAAATGCATACTTTTTATTCTTTAATATAAGCTACTGTTTCCAAAACTGTTCTCACGAATTTTTTTGCTATAGTCTTATCTTGATTGTTGGAAAAATAACTATTGCTATTTTGCAATCGCTCGTCAACTGCCTTGGAATTAATTGAAACCATTGTTAAGTAATATTGAAAATTTTCTAACTTTTTTAAAAAATCCAGCATTTCATAATAATTTCCTTCCAGAGTTATATCAGCTGAAATATATTTTTGAGAAGGCAACTTATCCATAATTCCTTCTGCAGGCGTTGCTTCATCCTCTTTTTTTGAAACCTTTTTAGCGCTTTCTTTAATTTTAATTGTAGCTGAATTTCCCGTTTTATCTGCTAACTCTTCAATGCCTTTAATAAAATCCACTTCTTGCTCTGAAGAAAGTACTACCTTAAGACCTTCTCGTGATTCTTCAAAAAGATTAAAATCATCCGCTTGAGCTGAAAGTTTTCCTACTTTGATTTGGGCTATTTCTGCATCAATATCTCTCTTCTGAATTTCTTCCGATTTAATATTGATACTTTTGACCACAAAAAAAGTCGAAAAAAAGAAAATCAGAACTATAATCAAGATAGAGCTCCCCAGATAGATTCCTAATTTATTTTTATTCCAAAAATTAGTCATTTGTTTTATTTAAACATTCCTCACTTATTTCCAATTCAATAGTAAAATCAACGTCTTGTTTCAGGGTAAGATTAGAAAGGGGTAAATCAACTTTCTGGAAACATTCTTCTTGAACTAATTTTTCTTTAAATTCTATTAATTTATCTCTTTCTGCCGCTTGCCCAGATAAAACTACGCGATAATCATGAGTGACAATGCTACTTAAGGTTATACTGGAATCAAAAACTTGATCAAGTTTAAGGAAAAATTTTGACCAATAAAACTGCTTTTTTTGAATTTTATCTATATTAGCTAGCTCTGAATTTGTTTTTTTGACATCACTTTCATATCTAGCTATCTCTTCAATTTTTTCTTGACTTACTCCTAAATTCTCTCCAGCAGAAACTGCAGTTAAGTTTATTTTTAAAATATAGTTTATACTGATCAGAATTAGGAAAAAGACTAAAAATATTCCCAGAAATTTAGCTTCCCAAACTAGACTGTTTTTCAGCCTTATTTTACTCTTTATTTCATCCTTCTTTTCGTCCGGAATTAAATTTAATTTAATTTTCATAATTAATTCCTCCTAGCGCTAATCCTATTACAGTAGAATAGCGTACTGAATCCTCCTGACTAAGAAATTTTTTATTTTTTTCTAGTTTTAAATTAACCCAAGGATTACCAATCATTATCTCTCTTTTCAATCTTTTATTTAAGTATTCTACTAATCCTTTCAAATTTGATCCTCCTCCACATAAAATAATTTGCTTTACTTCCATTGAAGGTTTTTTCATCCCGGAATAAAAATCAATAGTTTTTTCAATTTCATTAACTAAATTTTCTAAAAGAGGCTTTACTGAACTAAAAATAGCGTTGTCTTCCTCCCAACCAGCGATACCGTTATTAACTTTTATTTTTTCAGCTTCTTTTCTGTCTACTTTCATATTTTGAGTAATCGCTTCATTTATCCCTTCTGATGAAAAAGGAACGCTCACTGTAAAAAAGGGAATATCCCCTTCCATAATAATAAAACTGGATCTTTGAGCTCCGAAATCAACAATCAGCGAAGCACTTTTAAAATCAATATTTTTTTCGTCCATTAAGCTACGTGCGCTAGCAATTGATTCTACTTCTAATCCATAAACCTCTAAACCAGCCTTTTCTAAAACTTCCATAATTCCATCCACTACATTTTTCGGTATAGCTACAGTCAAAATCGGCTGACGAGAGGAGCCATCTAATTTTTTTGTAAAAGTCTCTTCTTCTTTTTCTCCTTCAATAAATTGCCAATCAAAATAAACATCTTCTATGGGCAATGGAATATTGACTTCCATTTCCCACTTAACCGCCTCCTTGGCTTCTTTTTGGCTCATCTTGGGAATATTAATAATTCTCAAAAAAACTTTTGATTCAGGCAATGAACAGATTACTTTATTGGTATTGATTTTTTGAGGACCCGCTTTTTTGATTGCCTCTTTTAAAATTTCAGCCACTTTTTCCTGATTAATTATCAGACCGTCATCTATGTTGCCAGATGGAATATCGATGGAATAGAAAGCTCTCATCTTATCAAAATTATTTTCTCTTTCCAATTGAAAAACTTTAACAGAAAGATCGCTCAGATCCAATCCGAAAATTTTTGTTTCAAAGCTGGCTATTTTTTTCTTGAGTAAATTCATTTTTTATTTAGTAATGTCTTTATTATAACTCATCCCAAAGATCAATGGAATATTCAGTTCCGGTAGGAAAATAAGGAGGAGGATAATAGAGTAGATTATTATCAAAATTTAAATTTCGATTAGCATAGCCTGTCCCATTAGTGTAAGCAAATCCATAACGCTTAGCAGTGGCGATAGATCCATTGACCGTGATGGTATTTTTATAATTACCAGAATAATAATCACGCCCCACTCTTCCAGACTGAGCTAAAAGGGCGGCGTCAATTTCCAAAATATTTTCGCTATTATAAACCACAGAAATATTGTTTTGAGCCACTAATCCTATAATGTCATTGCCATTAAAATTAGTATAAAGAAGATGTCCTTTCTCCGCATCACTGTTGTTCATTCCAATATAGATATTAGCCGGGCTACCCCCTTCTAAGTTAGCAGCCGCGATAGTTACTTTTTTATCGTCTATTTTTCCTTCTACCCAAACATTATCTTCTACGAAGATTATTTTATCATCAGGAATAGGATAATTATTTAAGCATTGTCCGCTACAAGAAGAACAGGTCCCACCACCACTAGTTTTTCTATATTTTTCAATAACATAAGTAGTGCTGTTATAGGAATTAACGGTGCAAACATCAAAAGTGCCATCTGTTTTCAATATGATATGTCGTCCATATCCAGCGGAGTTAAAATAAATTCCATTGCCATTATCTTTAGCTTCTGTTTTCATAAATCCCAGATCAGAAGACACCCCAACAAAACTTACTTCCGGAAGAGGAAATTGACGTCCGGCTTTAAAAACATCCGCTCGTGCCGGAACAGCCACTACATCAGGATCGGAACAATTAGGCGATGGATCAGTCGGATCAATGTGTGTATGCACTCCAAATTCATTTCCTCCAGAATGATCAGGATCATCAACACAATAAACTGAACTGGAAACTACATTATTAGCTACTCCATCAAAACGAACCCCTTGATTAACATGAATCTTTCCATTAACAGTTGTCCCCTCTCCAAAGCGCATAAAGGCATCTGCTAAAACAGAATATTCACTCCAGGAAGGTCGACGGAATCTTACTTGAACTGTTCTTTTGACATTAGGTTTTTTTAGAGTCCAGCCGGTAGATTTCACAGTCACAATAGTAGAACCTGGCTCTGGTTTTTCAGTCTGAATTTGATATTGGCCAATCACTCCTCCTTCCGGATCGGAAAAATCACCAATATAATCACTATCCACTCCATAAGGATAGGGTGAAGTATCTTCCCAAAATTCTTTTATTTGCTTAGCTGTTTTTCCGGAAACTTGATGAGCCAAATACCAACGATAGAAAAAAACCCCAGCTTCTGCTGTTTGAAAAGCTTTTTCTCTTTCTAGACGATTGAAACTAAAATTGACTTGTGAAACGACGTATTGAATCATAGAAACCAAAATGATAGAAACGGCCGACATAATCACCAGCACATAAGCCAATGCCGATCCTTTTTTAAATTTTGATTTTATATTGCTCATAATAATTATTGTATTTTATCGTAATCATTTAAATTTCTAACTTCCACAAAAGTTTGAATTTCTATATTGTCCGGAGCGTTATTGGGATCAATATTAGTTTTTAGAAAAACTTTTATTAATCGTATATCAGCTACACTAACCGGAGTGCTAATAGGATTATTAGCCTGATCTCCGGGATAATCCTTGTTGAAGTAATAAAATATCGGCGTGCTGGGATCATTAACAATGCTTCCCGCAATAATTTGAATTTGTTCATCTCCCGAAGCATAGGTTTTTGGAAAGCCGGAGCTAGGGTTAGTGGTTCCCATAAAAACATTTCCATCTGAATAATAAAAATGGACTTTTTCAGTTTCTCCGTCTTTGTCATAATCAGAAAAAATTATCAAATCATTATCATCGGCCGATTGAATTGGATATGTTCCCGCATCCGATTGCCTAGCTTTTCTAATATATTCGGATATTTTCCCCACTCCTTGCGAAACTGCCAAAGAAGATTGACCCATTTCCAAAACATATTTGTTGTTTTTCCAACTTTTTACAAAAAGTAAAGTAAAGCCTTCTATGCATATAATAAAAATACCGATAGCCACCACTACCTCAATTAAAGTTATGCCTTTTGGATTATTTTTTCTCATTAAATTATGGGGATAATTCCAATAAAACTTCTTTGGTGGTCAAATTATCAATATTAACCGATGAACTATAATCTTGAAACCCAGCCGCTTTTATTTCCAAACTATAAGATCCCGCTGAAAGCGTTCCGCTCGATGGAAAAAAGGCCCTACCATCAGATAGAGTAAGCAAGGTTTCATCAAATCCATCCCCATTAAACAATCTTGCTTCAGCCCCTTCTACTGAAATTTCTACGGTTGGACCTTTAATGCTGACCAAAAGAGAATCAACGCTATTGTCTGCAAATTTAATTTCGACAGTTTCGGTTTTTCCAGGAGCTATAAAAAAAGGCGCGGCTGGATCAGTCCCTATTTGAGTATAACCAGAAACACTACTTAAATTATCTATATCAAATTCACCGGGACTAATATTATTAAACTCTTTTTCTCCATTACTATCCGTGGAATAACTACCTTCTAAATTATAAGTTTTTATTTCTCCGTAAGTTCCAGAAGTTCCCAATATTCTTCCTCCCTCCAAATCAAAACCGACATCCTCAATTTTATTGCCTGAAATATCTTTAGTAACTATTTTTAAATTAGCTGTTAAATTTTGAACGATTGTTTTGACGTTTAGTAATCCAGATACCACTGAGGCATGAATATCAATAGGGTCATAGCTCACCTCATTCGGATCCAAAGTGCTTATCGTTTCATATTCATTTTTGGAAATAATCAGCTTGTATTTTTGAATCGATTCCTTGGCTCCTGGAAACATTAAATTGCCGGAGTTATCAGTTTGAACCACTAAGTCAACTGCCGGAGAAACAGTATTGTTAATTATATGAACCGTGGTCTGAGCAATACCATTTCCTTCATTATCGATGACATTAATTGCCAACACTCCATCTCCAGACATAATCTCCAATCCCGGAGGAACGAAACGGGAAACTAAATTAACTTCCCCTGATTTTTGATCAATATCCCAAGAAACATTAACTTTGACTATCTTATAGTCAGTTGGCATTGTATCATCCGGAAAAACCCCATCCAAAGAATCATCTACAAATTGAACTAGTGTTTTAACGTGATAATTTTTAGAATTTTCTGCAACATCTTCTTCGGCTACCAGATTTCCAGAAGGAATTCCGCCCGCTATCCCAACATCATCATATTTGAGATTGCGAATTATCTCCATCTTTTCATTGGCTAGGGCAATGGCCCCCAAACGATTTTTGGATTGAATAATATTTTTCATTCCAACCGTAAAAACAGAATAAAAAGTAGCCACTGTTATAGAAAAAACAAATAATAAAACCAACGCTTCAATTAGCGTAAAACCTTTCGCTAGATATTGCTTATTCCTCCTTTTAATCATTTTTATTTTATATTTTCCAAAACACCATACATCGGTTGAAGGATGGAGATGGCAAAAAACCCAACTGCGCTTCCAATGATAAGCATCAGAACTGGCTCAATAATCGAAGAAAGATTTTTGGTTATTTGATCAACTTCTTCTTCATAAAATTCTGCTAAATTCATCAGAATAGACTCGGTTTTTCCAGTTTCTTCTCCAACCTCAATCATTTGCGGAACCAGAATCGGAAAAACTTTATCTTTTTTATAAATTATCGTACTCAAGGGTATTCCTTTTTGAATAGATTGTGAAGCTTCCTCTAAAGCTTGCTTATAATAATAATTGGTCAGGGTGCGGGATAATATTTTTAAAGATTCTACTACTGAAACTCCACTTTTCAAAAGGGAGCTATAAATACGACAAAATCTGGCACAATTAAGTTTCATAGCAATATTCTTTAGTATTGGAACATTAAGCATCATCATTCCGGTTAATTTTTTACCGGATTCAGTACCAATAAAAAATTTTATTCCCGCTAAAATAACTCCCACTATTAAAAAGAATAATATTAAATGATTTCTTAAAAAATTGCTGGTGCTGATGATAAACTGAGTAGTTGGCGGTAGGGTTACTTCCATATCAGAAAAGACAGCCGTAATTTGAGGCACCACATAGATCATCATCAGTATTCCCACCCCAATCATAGCTACCAGAATTACCGCTGGATAAATCATAGCGCCTTTTACTTTTCTGATTATTTCGTTTTCTTTTTCCAATTGAAGAGAAAGGATACTTAAAACTTCATCTAAGTTTCCGCTGGCTTCTCCCACATTAATCATATTGACAAAAAGTTCATTAAAGACTTTTGGATATTTAGCTAAACTATCAGCTAAAGAAGATCCAGCCTGTAAATCTCCTTGGATTTTTTCCAAAATTTTAATGAATTTTTTATTCCGGGTTTGAGCGGCAATGTTTTTGACTGCTTTGGCTAGTGGTAATCCTGAAGAAATCATAATACTCAAATTTTTGGCAAAAAGCATTTTTTCTTTCAGAGGCAATCCGAAAAATCTATCCAGAAAATCAACTTTCATTTTTCCACCTTTTTCTTTATCCAAAATTTTGGAAGAAGTTAAAACAAAGCCTTCTGTTCGTAGTTGTTCCACTAATTCTTTTTCCGTTTTAACACTTGCTTCTCCGCTCTTTGTTTGCCCTTTATAACTTTTGGCCGTATAAAATATTTTCATATATTTATTCTTTTGTTACCCTAATTATTTCTACCAAAGAGGTTATACCTTTTATGGCTTTGATAATCCCATCTTCCGTCATAGTAAACATACCCTTTTCCTTGGCTTTATTTTCTATTTCTTCAGAAGTGGCTTTTCGGGAAACCATTTCTTCCATATCCTCATCAACTTCCAACACTTCATAAATTCCAGTTCTACCGTGATAGCCTTCATTGTCACATTGATCGCATTTTCCCGGTTTAAAGAAAGTCATGTCTTTCCAATCTCCTTTTTCTTTTATTAAACCTTTAAGGGAAGGATCTTTTTTTAATCTTTCCAATATAGTTTTCAGATCAAAACTTTCTTCAAAAATTTTTAGTTCTTTTTCGCTTAATTTATATTCAATCTTACAATCTTCGCAAAGTTTTCTCACTAATCTTTGTGCCACTATGGCACTTAAAGTTGAAGCAATCAAAAATGGTTCCGCGCCCATATCAATCAAGCGAGGCAGGGTTCCGGCTGCAGAATTAGTGTGCAGAGTAGAAAGCACTAGATGTCCGGTCATGGCCGAGTGGATAGCCATTTCCATAGTTTCCGAATCTCTAATTTCTCCCACCATAATGATATCCGGATCTTGACGTAGAAGAGCCCTTAATCCATTGGCAAAAGTTAATCCTACTTTAGGATTAATTTGTGTTTGATTAATTTTCGGCATTCGATATTCTATGGGATCTTCCACTGTGCTGATATTGACTCCTGGGGTATTGAGAATATCCATAATGGTATAAAGAGTAGTAGTTTTTCCCGAGCCAGTTGGACCAGTCACTAAAATCATACCATTAGGCTTTTTAATCTGCTGATGAATAATTTCCAAACCTGCTCCATGCAAGCCCATACTCTCCAAAGTTAATCCTTTAGAACTTTCGTCCAAAAGACGCATCACTATTTTTTCACCGTCAAAAATAGGCAAAATACTGACACGAAAGGACATTTTATTACCTTCTTTATCCAATTTAAATCTGCCATCTTGAGGAACCCGATGTTCGTCTAATTTTAAATTAGCCAACACTTTAATCCGAGCAATTATTCCTTGGGAAACCTGCTTAGGCAATGTCATAGCATCATGTAGAATTCCATCTATTCGATATCTCACTCGTACTTCTTTTTCTTCCGGTTCAATATGAATATCGCTAGCCTCCTGCAAAATGGCATGCTTAATTAAAGTATCTACTATTTTAATTATCGGTAAATCTTGAGCAATTTTTTCCAAATCTTCCGGCGATTCTTCCGTGGAAACTTGTCCTGAATTTTTATTGATTATATCCCCAAACTCGGCCTTCAAACTTCTCTCATACTGTTTGAGAACCTCCTCAATGCTTTCGCTTGAAGTGAGACAGATAGTAATTTTCAATCCAGTTTTCTTCCGAATGAAGTCAATGGTTTGAATATCTTCCGGATTAAGCATAGCTACTTTCAACTCTCCCCCTTTTTTTTCAAAAGCCACTATTTTATATTTTTTAGCAATCGGCTCAGGAATAATTTGCAAAACTTCCTGACTGATAATTTCCTTGGTTAAATCCAAAAAAGGCACTCCTAAAATATAAGCATATAATTTTCTCATCTGTATTTCGTCAATTAATTTTTTTCCCACTAACAAATCTCCCAGCTTTTTCTTATCTTTTTCTGCCTCTTGAAATACTTCTTCCAACTGTTTGTCTGGTATCAGCTCGGAGTCTTTAATAAATTTTTTTAATTGATCGTTGCCTATTCTCATTTTTATTTTTCTTTTTTTGTTGCTTTGGCTCTATTTTTATTTGTCCTTTAGAGTTTCTTTTATTTTTTCCACAATATCCTCCAATTTATAATTGGATTTTACCAAATAGGTACTCGCTCCTTTTTCAAAAGCTTTTTCAATATCTTCTGGACTTTCTAAATTAGTCAGCAAAATTACTGGGATATTCTTGGTTTTCTCGTCTTTTTTTATTTCATCCAAAACCTCATAGCCATTTTTTTTAGGAAGGACTATGTCCAGAAGAATTAAATCTGGTTTTTCCGATTTAGCCATTTCCAAACCTTTTTCTCCATCTAAAGCCTTAGCCACCACAAATTTTTCATTTTCCAAAAACTCCGACAAAGTATTTTGGAGATAAATTTCATCTTCAATGACTAATATTTTTTTACTCATAAATTTTTAATTAATTATTTAATTAGTTATTGGCAAAGAAAAAGTAAATATTGTTCCCTTGTTTTCTTCTGATTCAAACCAAATTTTTCCATTCATTTTATTGATTATTTCTTTGGCAATAAACAATCCCAGTCCGGTTCCACCAGTTTGATATTTAACCGCATTATCACTTCTAAAAAATTTAGTAAAAATTTGAGCCTGCTGATTACTTGGGATGCCTACACCATTATCTCGAATCGAAAAAATAATTTCTTGCTCATCATTTTCTATTTTAATAACTATCTTTCCTTTGTCTGGAGTATATTTTAAAGAATTACTTAAAAGATTTTCCACAATGGTTTTTAATTTTTCGCGATCACTAATAAATTCCGGCAAACTTGGATTTTTTTGAAATTCAATTTCGATCCCTTTTTTCCCCGCCAAAAAAAGGAAGTTTTTTATGGAGTTTTCCGTAATCTTGCCCAAATCAACCGTTTCTTTTTCCAAAATTAAAATTTTTTGATCTATTCTAGCGACATTTAGCAAATCATTGACCAAATCATTCATCCTAGTGCTGAGAATATTAATATTTTCTATTCCCCCTCGTGGCTTGGCCGGAAGATCTTTAGATTTTGAAAGTAATAACTCTGTTTCCCATTTGATAGCCGTTAAGGGTGTGCGCAGTTGATGGGAAGCCACTGAAATAAATTCTGTTTTCATTTTATTCAGCTTAGCCATCTGATCCATTAATTTAATAATGGAATTTCCAATAATAAAGATTATGGAAACCACTAGACTTTCGGCAATAACTACCACCTCAGGAGAATCATACTTTTTGGAAAAATAGTAGATAGCTGTCATGGCAAAAATTATAATTACCCCCATGACCAGAAACAAAAAGCTAGGCGCCCGCCAAACAGAAACACCAAGCTCTTCGGCTTGTCTTTTTATATTCAAATCATTGAACATTTCCACTTTTTTTAAATCCTTACTTCAGGATAAATTATATCACAAAAACCCCTTTAAAAAAAGTTAGCTCAAAAATTGGCCTTTTATTTTTTATAAACCAACTCTTCCAGATTTTCTTGAAATTGGGAAAAGATTTTTGGACCCTGATTTTCAAAATTAGGCCAAAAGGCTAGCTCTTCATCAGTATAAATGACCGCTCCTCCTTTTTGAGCTGTTTTAGGATTATGTTGAATCTTGTAAGTTTGAATTTTCTTTAGAATATATTCGATTCCATTAAAAGAAAAGATCGCTTCTAATATTTTTTTGAAAAAAATGGCAGTATGGCTTGGTTCGGAAATAAAATTACTTGCCTGCTCCCCAAAATAATTTACCTTAAAATCACTAATCCAAGCGTTAGCTTCCTGAAAACGTGAAATTTCTTCGCTCCCAAATAACGGTAATAGAAAAGAATATTCGTGAGCTGAATAAATATCTTTCATAGCCACTTCTGACCCTTGGGCAATAAAATGGTTCAAGCACACTCTGTCTTTTATTTTTTTCCCATGGCGCCTTTTACCCAAAAAATGAACCAAAATAGTTACCAAAAATCTGCCCGTAAAAATTTTTCCTTTTTTAATAATAATTTTTAAATCCCAATCACTCCCTTCTTCGGCATTTTTCATAGCCAATCTACCACTAGCTGCAATCCCCCTAACGAAAGGAACCAGGGCTATCCAGCGAGAATAAGGACAAAGTTTTTTTATTTTCCTAACCGAAATTTTGTTTCTTTTGATGCGTAGCTCCACCAATTTTTCTCTCCCCTTCAAAAAGTGAAAGCCATTTTTTTCAGTTATGATTTTTTTAAGAGCTTCGTTTTCCAGAGCCATAGTCACTTCCCAGAAAGAAATAAGATTAATTTTTTCAGCATTATTAATTCTAACGAGATATTTCCATATTTCGAAATTTGTCATAGGATAATCCATGACATCATAATAGGCTACCGTGGAAAGGATTTGTTTCACTAGGTGATTATCCATATTTACTGCAAATATTTACCAGTCCAACTTTTTTTTATTTTTTTCAATTTATCCGGAGTTCCGCTATAAACAATATACCCTCCCTTATCGCCTCCATCCGGACCGAGATCAATAACCCAATCAGAATTTTTGATGACATCAGCGTTATGTTCTACCACCAAAACCGAGTTGCCTTTTTCCACCAACGCATCTAAAACTCCCAGCAATTTTTTAACATCTTCAAAATGAAGTCCGATAGTTGGCTCATCTAAGATATACAAAGTTTTTCCAGTGGATTTGCGAGAAAGTTCAGTCGCCAGTTTTATTCTTTGAGCTTCTCCGCCGGAAAGATTAGTAGCGCTTTGGCCCAGTTTTAAATAGCCCAGACCGACATTTTCCAAAGTTCTCATTTTTTCTACAATAAGGGGAAATTTTTTAAAAAACAATAGCGCATAGGATACACTCATTTCCAAAACTTGAGAAATATTCACGCCTTGAAATTCAATATCCAAGGTTCTTTGATTATAGCGAGTTCCCCCACAAGCTTCACATTTCACATACACATCTGGGAGCAAATGCATCTCTATTTTTTTAGTTCCGTCTCCTTGGCAAACTTCACATCTTCCACCTTTCATATTAAAACTAAACCGGCTAGCTGAATAACCACGATTTTTCGCTTCTTCAGTAGCCACAAAAATATCTCGAATCAGAGAAAAAGCTCCAGTATAAGTGGCGGCATTGGAACGAGGAGTTCTTCCAATCGGAGATTGATCAATATTAATTACTTTATTAATATGCTCCAGCCCTTTTATTTTTTTGTGCTGTCCTGGAAGACTTTTGGCTTTAAAAAAATACTTAGACAAAGCTTTAGCCAAAATATCATTCACTAAAGTAGATTTTCCCGAACCAGAAACACCCGTGATGGAAACAAATTTACCCAACGGAATTTTCACATCTATGTTTTTCAAATTATGTTCAGTGGCTCCAATAATTTCCAAATTTTTTCCTTTAGCCTTGCGAAAAACCTTTTTGCTAGAAACTTTTTTTCTCCCAGAAATATAGTCTGCCGTAGAAGTTTTTGACTTCATTAAAGCTGAAAAATCGCCTTGAAAAATAATTCGCCCTCCTTCTTCTCCAGCGCCTGGGCCCATATCAATTATCCAATCGGCACTTCTAATTATATTTTCATCATGCTCCACTACTACCACAGAATTACCAGATTTTTTTAACGCCCGAATGGTTTTTATCAATCTTTCCGTATCTCGATCATGCAGACCAATAGATGGTTCGTCCAAAACGTAACCTACTCCCATTAATTCCGAACCAATTTGAGTAGCTAATCGAATTCTTTGCGCTTCTCCTCCAGAAATTGATTCCGAACTTCTTGCCAAAGAAAGATATTCCAAGCCTACGTCAGCCAGAGCCTCTGCTTTATCCAACATTTCTTTAACCAATGGTGCAGCAATTAATTTTTTGCCACTTTCATCCAGGAAATTATTCAAATTTTTTAGGTAATCCTTAAATTTAGCGATATCCAAATTGACTACCTCATCAATGGATTTTTCTCCTACCAAAACGGCCAAGTAAGCTTTTTTTAATCTTTTCCCTTCGCAAACAGGACAAACTTTTTCCAACATATACTTTTCCAAATCACTTCTAGCATAGTCAGAGGCTGCTTCCATATATTTTCTTTTCAGCATAGGGATCACACCCTCAAAAGGAAATTGCATCTCCTTGAGTCCGCCCATCAAATCTCTTTGTTTAATTAAAATTTCTTCTTGCCCAGTTCCATAGAAAATTATTTTCCAATTTTCTTGAGTCACTTTTTTAACTGGAACTTCGGTTGAAAATCCATATTTTTTTCCCAAAGCTTTTAAAATATTGGGATAACTTTTTTGGCCATTTAGTCTTCCGTTGGATTTGCTCCATGGCAAAATAGCTCCCTCTGATAAAGTGAGTTTTTTGTTGGGTACAATTAATTCTTCGTCTACTTCCTTAGTAATGCCTAACCCAGAACAATTTTCACAGGCTCCGGCCGGATTATTAAAAGAAAAATGGCGGGGAGATATTTCATCAATTCGCACCTGACAATCTCGACAAATAAAATCTTTATTATAAAACCGATCCGCTTCTCCGGCTGTCGCTACCATCATTGATCCCAACCCTATCTTCAAAGCTGTTTCTATGGAATCCAACATTCTTTCTTTGTCCGAAGAGCTTTTTTTCAAAGAAATGCGATCAACCACTATCTCTATGGGACTAGAAATTTTTTCACTAGCAATCATCAGCGCCTCCGAGACCGTCATTATTTTTCCGTTGAATCTCACTCTCGCAAAACCCAATTGGGAAATTCCCCGTAAAATTTCCTTGGTAGTTTTTCCCGTTTCTTTTTTTTCGGCCAAAATAGCCACCTGAGAATTTTCTGGAAAACTTAAAATATCGTCCAAAATTTCCTGATTGCTTTTGCGAGACATAGGCGCTCCGCAATCCGGACAATAAACCAGACCCGTTTTGGCAAAAAGCACTCTTAAATAATCATAAATATCCGTTAGCGTTCCCACTGTAGAACGTGGACTGCGACCAATACTTTTTTGATCAATAGAAATAGTTGGGCTGAGATTTTCTATTTTATCTACATCCGGCTTGGCCCCAATATCCAAAAATTGTCTAGCAAAAGAAGACATGCCCTCCAAATAGCGCCGGTTACCTTCAGCATAAATAACATCAAAGGCCAAGGAAGATTTTCCCGAACCTGAAAGTCCGGTAATAACCACCACTTTATCCCTCGGTATGTCTATATCTATATTTTTCAAATTATTTACCCGGGCACCCCGGATAATAATTTTGTCTCGCAAAGTAGAAATTTTTTTATCCATTTTTGAGAAAAAGAAAAAGTTAACTGCTAGTGATGGAGTATATAGTATTTTATAAGACTTGTAAAGTCTTTGATAATAGAAACGATTTATTGGATAAGCAACTGCTTTTTAGGAAAATTTTAGAGGCCTCTATAGAAGCCTCTTTTTTCTCATCCAAACAAAAACCCCAACTAAACTTAATAGTCGGGTCTATAAAATATTTACATTCACTACTCTTAATTTTTTTTAACTATACTCTTGAAAAATTTAAGAAAAAAATAGCAGATAACCGCCCAAAGCCCAGCAGTTCCCAATGTTACCGGTAAAAAATATTTACCACACTACCCCTCCATTTCATTTAAAAAAAGGACGAGTATATCTTTTTGACGATTATATACAAAAGTAATGGAGAAACAACAGATACAACCATCATAAAAGCAAACATAAACATTGTTAATGAATCTTTTGGATTATCCGGCTGATCAAATTTATTCATCCCATCCTCCTTATTATAAATTGTTAAGATTACTATTTTGACATTATATATTCCTATCAAAAACAATGTTTTTTGTATATTCTTAGATTTTTACAAATGTTTCCCTTTCTTTTTCAGTTTTTCAATAATTTTCTTTATCTCTCCCGTCTTGTTTCTATCGGCTACTAAAATAGCATCCTCGGTTTCTACAATAATAATGTTTTTCAATCCCACCGTGGCAATTAATTTTTCTTTGGCATAAACCAAGCAATCCTGACTGTTAACATCCACGTGCTTACCTTTCACAATCATAGATGATTTTACCTTTTCTTTGAAAAAGTCAAAAAGAGCTCCCCAACTACCTACGTCGCTCCAGTGCATTTTAGAAGGCACCACCAAGAGATTTTTCTTGGGTAATTTTTCCACAATCACTGGTTCTACTGGCTGATTTTCCAAAGCTGAATATATTTTTTCTATTTGCTTGTTGTTGGGGTTTTTTTTGCCCCATTCTTTTTCGATCTTATTCAAGGCTTGATTGATCTTGGGAGATAATTTTTTGACCCAACCTAAAAAATCTTGAGCAGAAAAAATAAAATAGCCGGCATTCCAAAGATATTTCCGATTATTCAAAAATTTTTCAGCCGTTTTTTTGTCTGGTTTTTCTAAAAATTCTTTTACTCCAAATATTTTTTTCTTACCGACTGAAAAAAGCTCTGCCCCCATTTTGATGTAGCCAAACCCGGTTTCAGCAAAGGTAGGCTTAACTCCAATCGTAATTAAATTATCTCTTTTTTCCGAAGAGACTTGCAGAGCAACCGACAAAGCCGAAACGAATTCATCCACATTTTTAATGGCGTGATCAGAAGCAATAGTAGCCACTACCGCCTTCGGGTTGATTTTATACATATATTTAGCCACCAAAGCAATGGCTGGCGCAGTGCCTCGCGCTACTGGTTCAATAATTAATTGGCTATTTTTTATTCCTGGAAGTTGTTGTTGAACCAATTTTTTATAAACCAACGAAGTGGAAACAAAAATATTTTCTTTGGGAACAACCCTGGCGACTCGGCTGTAGGTTTCTTGAATCATGGTTTTGGAAGAAGTGAAATTCTGGAATTGTTTAGGCATCTTTTCTCGACTGACTGGCCAAAGTCTGGTGCCTACTCCTCCAGCCATAATGACCATATAGAAATCTTGATTTTTTTCTGACATAGTTTTTTAAATGTTATTCTGTTTTTATGATATAATTAAAGCACAATGAAAAGAAAAATCAAAGCGGAAAAAAGACCTGCCCGCAATGCACTTCATATTGACGATGGAAAGAAATTATTAACTGAGATGGACTCGGATGAAATTTTGTCAGTTTATAAACATAACTTTGCAGGCGGGGACAGCAAAAAAAGAAAGGAAAAAGTGCGAGTTTCTGGCAAAAGTGTTTTTCAACTTAAAGCCCTAATTAATAGACCTAAAAAATCTTGATATTGACACCGGTCTTCCTTTATGATAGGATAATAAAAGCTTTGTAGAATCTTCTGGCTACCCATTGGGTAAGCCCAAAAAGAAACCTCTTCAAAAACAACTATGCTTCAAATAATCAACATAGCAGAAATAGTAGTGGCCATTTTATTAATTGGCTCTATTTTGATGCAAAACCGTGGCGCTGGACTCTCTTCCTCTTTTGGAGGAGATTTTGGAGGTTATTATAGTAAGCGAGGTTTAGAAAAATTCCTTATGCAATTTACTGTTTTATTAGCCACTCTTTTTATACTTCTAGCTATTGCCAATTTGGTGATGGCTAATAAATTTTCTTAACCATTAAATTAATCATATAAGTATTTTCCCAAAACCGAATATTTCTTTTCTCAAAAAATGGATGGGGGTGGTTTCTTTTCTTAATATTAAGGAAAAAATATTTCTCTATTCTTTGGTTATTATTTTGATTGGCTCTATTGTCGGCTGGGGCGTGATGTCTTATCTTTCCCGAACTGAAGCCGTGCCTAAATATGGAGGAGAATACATAGAAGGTATCGTTGGTCAGCCTCTACATATTAATCCCATCCTTTCTCAATCTAATAATGCTGACGAAGATTTGGTGCAAATGACTTATAGTGGACTTTTGCGCTATGAAAATGACGGACAATTAAAAAATGATTTAGCTGAAAGCTACGAAATTTCCGAAGATAAAACCCAATACACTGTTCGTCTAAAAAAAGATGTTTTCTGGCATGATAAAAAAACTTTTTCGGCCAAAGATGTGGTTTTTACTCTTAATTTGATTACTGACCCAGCCTATAAAAGCCCCCTTCGCTTGAATTGGCAAGGAGTAGAAGTAACATCAGAAGATGATCATACTATCGTTTTCAAAATAAAGACTCCTTACGTTGGCTTTTTAAATAATCTGACTTTCGGAATTTTACCCAAACACATTTGGGAATCGGTTAATCCAGAAAAATTCGCTCTGACTAACCTTAATCTGGAACCCATCGGAACTGGACCTTATAAATATACTTCCTTTCAAAAAGATTCTAACGGAAATATTTTGAGTTATAAATTGGTGGCTAATCCAAACTATTTTGAAGGAAAACCAAATATAGCTAAACTAACTTTCAATTTTTATGCTGACGATGAGGAAATTATAAACGCCTACAATAAGAAAGAGATTATGGGTATTAGTAGCCTTTCTTCAGGAAAAATTGGCGATCTAAAACTTCAACAAAGTACTGCTACTCATAAATTTAATGTCCCTCGTTATTTTGCTGTTTTTTTGAATCAAACTCAAAGTTTGCCTTTGGCTTATGATGAAGTCAGGGAAGCTATAGCCTACGCCACCGATAGAAATGAAATAATTTCAGAAGTTTTGGGTGGTAATGGTTATCCAGTTTCCTCTCCTTTTCTTAAGGGTATGACTGGCTATACAGAAGAAATAAATAAAATGGATTTTGACCCAGAAAAAGCTAACCGTATTTTGGATGAAAAGGGTTGGCCTAAAGGTGAAGATGGCTTTCGCGCCAAAGATGGAGATATCCTACAAATTTCATTAGTCACTACTGATTGGCCGGAACTCGCTGAAACAGCCGAAATTTTGAAACGACAATGGGAAAAAATTGGAGTTAAAGTAGAAGTCAACACCTTTTCTATTTCTGATATTCAGCAAAATTATATTCGCCCTAGAGAATACGACGCTCTTCTTTTTGGACAAGTTTTAGGTGGAGATTCCGATCCTTATTCTTTCTGGCATTCCACTCAGAAAAAAGATCCCGGTCTTAATCTTTCTCTTTTTGGAGACGGAGATACTGACAAATTGATTGATTCCGTCCGAACCGAGTTTGATTTAAATAAAAGAGCTGAGATTTATAAGGAATTTCAAGATAAATTAATTCAGGAAATTCCCGCTATTTTTCTTTACAGCCCAAACTACATTTACCCTATCAACAAAAAGGTGCGTGGTATAGAAATTCAAAATTTGGTTTCCCCTGCTCGTCGCTTTGCCAATATTAATCATTGGTATTTGAAAACTAAAAGAATTTGGAAATAAAAAATCCCCATTAAATTCTTCGCCTATGGCGAAATTTAACCCAATTAAATAAGTTCCGCTTCGCGTAAATTTAACGGGGTTAATTAGATAAATAAAAATATGGACCAAAAAATAGATCAGGAGAATATGAGACAAGTCATCCTTGATTCTCCCAGCCAATTAACCCAAGGTTTGGCCTTAGCCAAAGACATAAAAATTCCTAGTAATTTTAACTCCATCGTTATTTCTGGAATGGGCGGATCGGCTTTGCCCGGAGATATTTTGAAAATTTATTTGGATGATTTATTCCAAAAAAATTCCGACCAAAATTCTCATTTAACCGTTCTTCAAAACAGAACCTACGCTCTCCCTGCGGAAGCTTACAAAAATAGTCTCAATATTTTTGCTTCTTATTCTGGAAATACCGAAGAAACTCTATCTTCTTTAGAAGAAGCTCTCAAGGCTAAATTGCCAGCCATTGGAATTTCTTCGGGAGGAAAGCTAGCCGAAATTTGTCAGAAAAATAATATTCCTCTCGTCTCTTTGCCAGCTGGCATTCAACCAAGATGCGCCAGTGGTTATTTCTTTTCAGCTATTCTGGGAATTTTAGCCAAGGCTGAAAAAATAGAGAACCCATCCGAAAACATAGCCCAAGCTCAGAAAAAATTATCCGAACAAATTTCTGATTTGGAAAAACAAGGAGCAGAAATCGCCAAAAAATTATTTGAAAAAATTCCGATTATCTACGCTTCCGAAAAATTCCGTGCTTTAGCTATGATTTGGAAAATAAAAATAAATGAAAATGCCAAAACTCCGGCTTTCTATAATAGTTATCCGGAACTCAATCATAATGAGATGGTAGGATTTACTCTTCCTCAAGGAAAATTTCATTTAATCAATCTGACTAACCAAACTGACCACCCTCAAACCTTAAAAAGAATAAATATCACTTCCGAAATTTTAGCCAAAAAAAACATTCAAAATACTCGAATTGAAATGAACAGTTCCAATATTTTAGATTCAATTTTTTCCACTCTTCTTTTGGGAGATTGGGTTTCCTACTATTTAGCTTTGGAATACGGACAAGATCCGACTCCAGTAGCTATGGTTGAAAATCTTAAACAGCAATTAACTTAACTTTATAAAATGATAAAAAAAATCAAAACCATAGATGGTATAGTCTATGCAAGACCATCTACTGGGACTGGCGTCCAAAAAAAACGCCCGTCTTTTGCACCAAGAAGACCTCAAAGACCTTACAATAAGAACTTTGTGGCTAGCCCTAAAACTGAAAATAAACCCACTTCTTCGGAAAAAGAACTGTCCTTAAAGATTATTCCTTTGGGCGGTATGGAAGAAGTAGGTCGTAATATGACTGTGTTTGAATATGGACAAGACATCGTTATTTTGGATATGGGTATTCAATTTCCCGAAGAAGATATGCCGGGCATTGATTACATTATCCCTAACATTAGTTATCTGAAAGGCAAAGAAAAAAATATCCGCGGAGTAATTTTTAGTCATGGTCATCTGGATCATATTGGAGCCGCACCTATTCTTTTGGAAAAATTAGGCTATCCTCTCATTATCGGACGCGACCTAACTTTGGCATTGATCAAAAAAAGATTAGAAGATCACCAAAAAAATTCAGCTTCTCGCCTGAAAACAATTTTGGTCAAGTCGGTAGATGAAAAAATAAAACTAGGCCAGTTTGAAATTGGATTTTTTCCAGTAGAACATTCCATTATGGATGCTATCGGAGCCATCATTCATGTTCCAGGAGCGACAGTTATTCATCCTGGAGATTGGACATTGGATAAAGATCCGATTGGACGATCACCTCTTACTTATGAAAAACTATCTCAAGTTCCGGGACCAAAAATTTTAATGTTAGAAAGTTTGGGCTCTACCGATGTCCGACCAGTCGCTGTTTCCGAAAAAGAAATGTATAACAATTTGGAAAAATTAATCAGTGAAGCTACTGGTAAAGTTATTATTGGAACTTTTTCTTCTCAAGTTAGAAGAATTGGAGAATTAATTGAATACTCAGAAAAAATCGGAAAGAAGGTAGCCCTAGATGGCTATAGTATGAAAATGAATATTGAAATTGCCAAACAATTAGGTTATATCAAAGCTCATAAAGATACTTTGATAACCGTTAACGATATTCATAAATATCCAGAAAATAAAATTGTAGTTATCTGCACCGGTGCTCAAGGAGAGGGCAATGCAGTTCTAACTAGAATCATCAATGAAAATCATCGCTTCATCAAAATCAGAAAAAATGACACCATTATTTTTTCTTCGTCTGTCATTCCAGGCAATGAGCGCAGTATTCAAAGATTGAAAGATAATCTTTACCGCAAGTGCGATAATGTTATTCATAGCGATATAATGGATGTGCACATCAGCGGACACAGCGATGCCTTGGCTATCAAAGAAGTCATTAAACAAGTTAACCCAGACTTTTTTATACCGGTTTATGCTAACCATTACTTCCTCAAAGAAGCGGCTAAGTTGGCTATCGGCATTGGATTTCCTAAAGAAAATATTATTGTTCCAGATAACGGAAGTGTCATAGAATTTCAAAAAGGCAAAGGAAAAATTCTACCTAAAAAAGTAGCTACCAGTTATGTTTTCGTAGACGGCTTGGGCGTGGGTGATATCGGACAAGTAGTCTTGCGTGATCGGCAAGTGCTTTCGGCTGACGGAATGTTTACTATTATTGTTATTATTGACAGCAAAACCAAAAAAATAATTGGAAAACCACAAGTCACTTCCCGAGGCTTTATTTTCGTCAAAGAAAATTTTGATTTAGTTAATGCCACCAAGAGAAAAGTGGAAGAAATTGTGGCTTCCAAAACTGTTCCTAATCAGCCAGTAGATTGGAATTATATTAAAAACAATATCCGCGAAGTGGTTGGTCAATATCTCTACACGAAGACCGAAAGACGACCAATGGTTTTACCAGTTGTCATTGAGGTTTAAAATATTATAGAATTAACCTATATGAACAAAAGAATTTTTTCCGGCATACAGCCGAGTGGAAACTTACATATCGGCAATTATTTAGGAGCCATTAAAAACTGGGTCAAACTTCAAAATGAATACGACTCTATTTTTTGCGTGGTAGACTTGCACGCCATCACCGTTCCGCAAGATCCCGAAGAATTGCGCAAACGCACTCTTGAGGTAGCCAAAGTTTATTTAGCCTCTGGTATTGATCCTGAAAAATGTTCTATCTTTGTTCAATCACATATTTCGCAGCATTCGGAATTGACTTGGATTTTGAATACGATTGCTAAAGTTTCTGAACTAGAAAGAATGACGCAATATAAAGACAAGACTAAAAATAAAGAAGGAGTTGGTATGGGACTTTTTGATTATCCTGTCCTTATGGCTTCTGATATTTTGTTATATGATACAGAGTTAGTTCCGGTCGGAAAAGACCAGGTACAGCATATCGAACTTACTAGAAAATTAGCAGAAAGATTTAATAAGAGATTTGGTGAAACATTTTTAATTCCTAAGCCATATACTACGCAAGCCAGCGAAAATATTATGGGATTGGACGACCCGACTAAAAAAATGTCGAAATCCGCAGCGTCGGAATATAATTATATTTCTCTCACTGACACAGAAGAAATTGTCAGAAAAAAAATCCAGAAAGCAGTGACGGATTCCGGCAGCGAAATTGTTTATTCCGATGACAAGCCGGCCCTTAAAAATTTGATTAATATTTATTCTTTATTTTCCGACAAATCCACAGATGAAATTGTGGCGATGTATCAAGGCAAGAATTATTCCGAATTTAAAACTGGACTAGCCGATATAGTAGTAAATTTTCTAAAACCATTGCAAAAAAAAATGAAAGATTTATCTGACGAAAAAGTATTGGCCATTTTGAAAGCAGGAGCTGAAAAAGTTCGTCCGATAGCGGAAAAGAAAATGAAAGAAGTGAAAGAAAAAGTGGGTTTTCTAAACTAACTTAAAAAAATTCTGAATATAAAAATACGTATTTAAATACGTATTTTTTATTTTCTCCTAATTAATATAATCTACTAAGCCAAACTTTCAATATTTACACCTTCTTCCCAACTTATCTCCTCATAATTATGGAGCAAATTATTCAAATAGGCTTTTAATTCGTTATATTTGCCTTCGGCTTGTGCTTCAAATTTTAGGGTAATATAAGGTCCGTTTTGGGAATATCTAATCACTAACATAGCATCACTCATATTCAATCGCACACCGTCCCCTGCTCGCTCGTCATCAATCACTTCTGCTTCAGGAAAATCATGACGCAAAACCTCACTTATTTTTTCTATCAGTTTTACTTTCTGATCATCCGCACATCCCAATTTAATTTCAGGACTGGAAATATATTTCGGCAAGCTGGCTACTATTTCAGCAAGAGTTTGTCCGGTTTCGGATAAATAACGCAACAATCTGAAAGTAGAATATATTCCGTCATCATGATTATAGAAATCCGCTGAGAAGAAAAAGTGACCAGAAAGTTCCCCAATGAAAGCAGCTTTTATTTCCTGGTTTTTCTTTTTCAAAAATGAATGTCCGGTGCGCCACATAAAAGGCACTCCACCCTTAGCTATGATCGTGTCCTCCACTATCTTAGAGCAAAGAGTGTTATACATTATTTTAGATCCCTTATGCTCGCGCAAAACATCGGAGGCAAAAATAGCTACCAAAACATCATTCCAAATTATTTCACCTTGATTATCCACAATCCCAATTCGATCTCCATCGGCATCATAAGAAAATCCCACATCAGCTTTTTCTTCCAACACTTTTTTCCTCAATCTTTCTGCCACCACAGATTCAGTGGGGTCTGGTGTGCCTAACGGAAAAGTTGGATTAATTTGGCAATTGCTTCGAACCACTTCACATCCAATTTTTTCTAGCATTTCAGGCACAATAACTCCGGCTGTGGAATTCCCAGGATCAACAACCACTTTGAATTTTTTTGTTACTGACAATCTTTTCTCCAAATCATTAAAATATGTTGCTCTCACTTCCTTCTTTTCAACTTTTCCAGGAGTTTCAGCTTTTTCATAATCCTCCGACTCAATCATTTTTTTCAATTCTTGAATACCTTCACTCACTAAAGTTTCTGAAAATCCATTGGCAAATTTAAATCCATTATATTCAGCTGAGTTATGAGAAGCCGTCACAAAGACTCCTCCTTGGCAATCCAAATAATACTGCGCCCAATAAAAGATACCTACTAAATTCATTCCAATATCAATCGTATCCACTCCAGCCCAAGAAAATCCACGGATCATAGCTTCGCTATATTCTTGACTAGTAGCCCGACAATCAAAACCCACGACGGCCTTGTTTATCCCCTGCCTTTTCATATAGGTGCCGTAAGCTTTCCCAATATGTTCCACAATTTCCAAATTTAAATCCTCTCCTACTATCCCGCGCAAATCATAACCCCGAAACATTCGTGAATTAACTTTCATATTTTTCTTGATAATTATTTACTACCTTTATTTTATCATTTAACCTTTTCTTGCTCAAGCTATTGATTTAATGAGCTTATTCTTATAAACTTCGTATATTCGTAATAATTTTTAGAAAATCATGAAAATTGGTATTGTCGGCCTCCCTAATGTTGGAAAATCAACCTTATTTAAAGCCCTGACAAAAGTTCAGGTGGATATTAGTAATTATCCCTTTTGTACTATTGAACCCAATGTCGGCATTGTGAAGGTGCCAGACGCTCGTTTTGATAAGCTAGCTAAAATGTCAAAATCAGCTAAAATAATTCCAGCCGTAGTAGAATTTGTGGATATTGCTGGCATCGTCAAGGGCGCTTCGGAAGGTGAAGGTTTGGGTAATAAATTCTTATCCAACATCCGAGAAGTGGACGCTATCGCTCAAGTAGTTCGAGTTTTTCAAAATGAAAAAATTACTCACGTACATAATAAAATTGATCCCGAACATGATATAGAAATTATTAATACTGAATTAATTCTGGCAGATTTGGAGACTATCTATAAAGTAAAAATAAGATTAGAGAAGGATAATCGCGGAAAAGTTAAAGGTGCCGAAGAACAATTGGCGATTTTAAATAAAATAAAAGAAAATTTGGAAGCTGGAGTATTAGCTAATGAAACCCAATTGGATTTGGAAGATGAAAATACTAAAATTATTGTTCGTGAATTATCCCTGCTCACTATGAAACCTTTTTTGTTTGTTTATAATGCTTGCCCCGTTAAATCCGACGAAGTCGGTGCGGAGCTATTTAACGGGGTTTCCTATAAGATTCCTAAAAAATTAACCGAGAAAAATAACTTTGTAATTCTGGATATTAAAATAGAAGAAGAACTAATTGAAATGTCATGCGAAGAAGCCAAAGAACTTGGCATCACCTCTGCCATTGATACGCTGATTGTTGAGGCCTACAAATTATTAGGATTAATGACCTATTTCACCACTGGAGAAGATGAAACTCGCGCCTGGACCATCAAAAAGGGCTGGACCGCTCCAATGGCTGGCACAGCTATCCACAACGACTTTAAGGAAAAGTTTGTCCGCGCTGAAGTTATCCAATGGGATAAATTACTGGAAGCTGGGTCTTGGAGCAAGGCTAAAGAATTAGGAACATTACGACTAGAAGGTAAAGAATATATCGTCCAAGATGGCGATGTTATTGAATTTAAAATATAGAATATTAAAGACGGAGATGCCTGCCCCGTAGTATCCGTCGCAACGGATTGCTATCGGGGTTATAGAGTTTAAAATTTAATTTGACTATCCATTTCTAATCTGCTAGAATGATTTTAATCTAGAAAGTCCATAATTCTCTCGCCCCAAATACTCGGGGATAAGGGAATCATAATCCGCAAGGAGCCTGCCCGTAATGCTTATAGCATAACAATAGGCAGATAAAACTTTCTTTGGCGGATTTTAATTTTTGTCCATTCAGTATGAATGGGTATAAAAATTAATCCGCCTATGGCGGATGCCTCGCATCAAACCAACCCCTTAATAAATAATAATTTAAATCAAATATGCAATACGAACTATTCTATCTAATTGGATCTTCTCAAGAAGCCAACTTTGATAAAATTAAAAGTGAGGTAGAAGCCATTACCACTTCCGAAGGTGGCGCTTTTGAAGAAAAAGAAGTCATTGAAAAAAGAAGGTTGGCTTACCCAATAAACCATGAAGTTTTTGGCGCTTATGTGGCTCGTCGTTTTCAATTGGAAGATGCTTCCAAACTCCAGTCCATCACTAAAAAATTGAATTTGATGAATAACCTGCTTCGTTTTTTGATTAGCCGAACAGAAGAACTTCCAGAACTCAAGAGTCGAGAAGAACGAAAGAATGATGAAAAAGCTAAAGCTAAAATTCAACCAAAAGAAACACCCAAAGAAAAAAAGGAAGTTAAAAAATCTCCGGAAGAAATTTCAAAACCAAAAGAACAATCTTCTTCTGAAGATATCGATAAAAAATTAGAAGAAATTTTAAATATTTAACTTAAAACAATATGAATGTCAACAAAGTCATCTTAGTCGGACGATTAACTCGCGATCCAGAAATAAGAAATACCTCTTCTGGACAAACTGTGGCTTCCGTCAGTTTAGCCACTAACCGTTTTTGGAAAGATAAAAACGGTCAGAAACAGGATAAAACTGAATATCACAATGTGGTTCTTTGGGGAAGATTAGCTGAAATTGTTGGACAATATCTCACCAAAGGACAAGAAGCTTATTTTGAAGGACGAATGGAAACCAGAAAATATACTGGCAAAGATGGTATTGAAAAAAGATACACAGAAGTGGTCGCTGAAAATATGCAATTGGGTTCTCGTGCCCAAAATTCCGCTCCAAGAGCCTTCACTCCTTCAACTCCTAATCAACAACCTAAACAAGCCGCACCAGTGGCTGAAGAAATTCCCACCATCAATCTAGACGACGAGCAAGATGAAGTAAAAATAGAAGACGTTCCCTTTTAATCCAAATAATAAATTTTATTCACTATGCAAAATTATAATCGAAAAGAAGCTCCTCGAGGAGAAAAAAAGGTCTGTTCTTTTTGCGAAAAAAAGATGGACAAAATTGACTACAAAGACGCTTATCTCTTGCGTTATTTTATGAATTCTCAAGGCAAGATTTATCCGCCAAAAAGACACGGGGTTTGTGCTCGTCATCAAAGAACTCTTTCTAACGCTATCAAAAAAGCCCGCGTTATGGCTTTGGTCCCTTTTGTAGTTAAATAAAAAAATGCTGGGTATCAATGAAATTAAATCCGGAAAAAATATTGTTTTAAACGGCGAACCTTTCGCCGTTCTTTATCATGAACATTCCAAAACCGGTCGAGCTGGTTCAGTCCTCCGAACCCGTCTCAAAAATCTTCTAACGGGAACCGTTCTAGAAAAAACTTTCCAAGGAGCAGAGCAAATAGAAGAAGCTGACATTGCCAAATCTAAAGCTCAATTTCTCTATAGAGAAAAAGATAACTATGCTTTTATGGATATGAAAAACTACGAACAGTTTTCTCTTTCTAAAGAAGTTTTGGGTGAGACTATAAATTATTTAATTGAAGAAACAGAAGTGCAAGTAATTAATTTTAACGACCACGCTATTAATATTGAACTACCAGTCAAAATTACTTTGAAAGTAACTGAGGCTCCACCGGGTATCAAAGGAAACACCGTTTCTTCCGGAACCAAACTAGTCACGCTAGAAACCGGACTGAAAATATCCACTCCTCTCTTCGTCAATGAAGGCGACCAAGTTATAGTCAATACCGAAAGAGGAGAATATGTTTCCCGAGCTTAAACAAAAAAATCCCCTGATTCATCAAGGGATTTTTTAAAATTTTAGCTAAATCAAAGATTGATCAAGTTTTCATTTTTTTAATATTTTACAATAAGCCTATATTGCCAAAAAAAGTGATGGACAATAATGGCATTAAAGCCACTAGAATCGCCAATCCTAACTCCTCTGATTGACGTGTTTCCTCGTTCCTCTTTTGACAATCCGGACATTCCGGACCCTGGCATTTTACTTCCTCCATAGTTTTTGTTTTAATTATTAAAAAATAAAAAGCGGTTCACCCGCTCTTATTACTGTATATCCATTATACACCATCTAAATGAAAAAGTCAATACTAGCGTAATAGCCCAATAGCTTGGAAACGTTTTCTGGTATAATAACCTCTTAAAAATTAACGTTTCCAACTATGTATACAACTAACCCAAGAATGCCAAGATTAAGAGCTAAGGCAGTAAAAATGGTCCG
>Ga0210057_1000993_pt1 | contig 44735 bp, 55 predicted proteins | sample CryGeyCG2114_010_2_FD_183968 | JGI IMG/M metagenome (GOLD analysis project Ga0210057, IMG submission 183968) | Groundwater microbial communities from aquifer - Crystal Geyser CG10_big_fil_rev_8/21/14_0.10 (SPAdes) (version 2) | ecosystem: Environmental > Aquatic > Deep subsurface > Groundwater ...
TGCCAATCAATTTGGCTAAAATCATAAACCCCTTGTTTTTGTTCAATTTTATCCCAATAAGCCGAAAAACGATATTTTTTTATTCCTAAATCAGTGAGAGAGGAGTGGAGAACTTTTTTTGGGTCAAGCCCGAGATAATATGCTTGACCAGGGCTGAAAGTAACGCCCAATTCTGCTTGTTTTTCTACTCCTGCAAAATTAAAATAAAGCAAAAATCCAAAAAAAATGGCCTGGCTTATGGCTATGATTAATACTAAATACAAAATTATGCGCTTGCGTTTTATCATATAAGTATTATAACATTAAATTAGTACATTGTCCTTGAAAGGAGAGAGTTTGAATAAAAAATATCCAAGGAAAATCCCGACAAAAGAAAAAGAGAGAAAAAAGGAAGCAGAAAAAGTTCGGAAACATCGCCATGCATGCCATAGTTATCACCATTTTTTAACAAAATGCAGAGTCAGAGAATATATAACCAAAGAAGAAAGACGTTTAGGAAAAAAGTTGACCGAAGCAGAGAATCGACAACTGAGGTATAAAGAGTTGGTTCCTGTTGTAGCACACCATGCGTGGAATACGCTTTTTGCCTTCAAATTTCCATGGGAAGCAATAGAAAGAATAAAAAACTGGTCTGACAAAAGCCTAACGCATTTGCAAAGAATGCTTTTAAAAAATAATCAGCTCGAAGCGTGGAATGTTCTCTTTGGAAAAAACGCTTCACCTCGGCAAGCGATAGAAATTGTAAGAATTGATTGGACTCCACCATATCCTCCGGCAGAAGAACTGTCGGACGAAGTGGCAAAATGAGAAAGAAGGTTTGTTTTTTTCTCCTTATGTTAATGCTTTTTTTGCCTGCTTTTTTTGATCCGGAGTATGACGTATATGACCATTGTGAAAATGGATGTTTTATTCAAGCAAATAATTGTTTTAGCACATGTTCTTCTGATGACATTGACCTTTATTACTGTTTGCGCGACTGTGAACGCGATTGGCTTGATTGTGCCGGAGATTGTTAGCTCTTTTACTATAAAACCCTATATATACACGCCCGAGATCAATATTCCGGGCTTTTTTTATTGCTTAATAATGCTTATTAGCTAAAAAACTCGACAAAGGGCGGAAACCGACAAACCTAATGGAGAAACTAACTCCTAATTGCGTTTTTGCTCCGTTTTTACGGATCTTTTTATTTGTTTTCAAAATATGCTATCATAATATAACCTCTCAATTTTTAATTATTTTATTTTTATGAATGAGATTGTTTTAGACATAGAAACACAAAACACATTTCAAGAAACAGGCAGGCGCGATTGCAAACTATTAAAGCTCTCTCTTTTGGTTACATATCATTATAATACCGATGAATACAGAGTTTATTTTGAAAAAGATTTACCATCGCTCTGGAACGAACTTTTGTCTGCCGACCGTATCATTGGTTATAATTTGAACGGCTTTGACTATCCTGTTCTAAATAATTATGCGCCATATGACTTATTAAAACTTCCGACACTTGATATGATGGATGAAGTTCAAAAGTCTCTTGGCTTTCGTATTAAGTTGGATAGTATTGCTCAAGGTTCTTTGGGAATCGGAAAATCAGGCAATGGTTTGGATGCGGTTCGTTTCTGGAAAGAACAAAAACTGGAAAAGTTGGAAAAGTATTGTCGTCAGGATGTAAGAGTAACAAAAAAGATATATGAATATGGAAAACAAAATGGCATATTGCGTTTTGATGATTATTTAACTGGTGAAAAAAGAGAAATAAATATTGATTTTAACCTGCAAGAAAAGAAAAAAAATATAGGCAATCTGACATTGGGGCTTTAATCTTTGATACAAAAATTGTGGTTTATAGCTTGAAACGGGTTTATCCACAAGACACATTTTTTTTAATGTTTTATAATAAAACATAGGGGGGTATTTTTAAACAAAACAGGGTGTGTTTTGTTGAATTACACACCAAGCATAAAGAAAGATGTTGGTGTTTTTTATTCTCCGATAAATTGAAACATAACTTAATTAAACTAATAAACTACTATGGAATTACAAGGGATACATAAAAAAGTTTTTCTTGACAGGTATGCCGCTAAAGATGAAAATGGCAATTTAATCGAACATAAGCCAGAAGAGATGTGGTTGCGTGTTGCCAAAACGATAGCAAAAGTTGAAAAAGTAGATGAGGCAAGACAGTCGGCTGAATATTCATTTTATGATGCAATGGAAAACTTCAAATTTATTCCCGGTGGAAGAATCTTGTCAGGCGCAGGCGCGATTGGTCAGCGAACTTTTTATAACTGCTTCGTGATTCCGTCTCCGGCGGATTCACGAGGAGGCATTATGGAATCTGTCACAAGAATGGCGGAAATAATGGCACGCGGAGGGGGAGTTGGCGTGAATATTTCAACCTTGAGACCAAAAGGAAGTTATGTAAAAGGCGTAAACGGAACAGCGAGCGGAGCGGTTTCTTTTGGCGGATTGTATTCTTATGTAACGGGCTTAATTACTCAGGGCGGTTCAAGACGCGGGGCACTGATGCTCATGCTTGATGTTGATCATCCGGATATTGAAGAATTTATAACTGTAAAAAGAACAATGGGATTGGTAACGAATGCCAATCTATCGGTTTGTATCTCGGATTCTTTTATGAAGGCAGTAAAAGCAGACACCGATTGGGACCTAAAATGGAAAGAAAGAACATATAGAACCGTTCGCGCAAAAGCTATCTGGGATATGATATGCGAATCTGCGTGGGCATCAGGCGAGCCGGGTGTATTTTTTATGGAACGCGCCAATAAGCAATCAAACAGTTGGTATTTTGAAGAATTAATTTCAACTAATCCTTGTGGTGAACAACCACTTGGCGCATGGGGAGTTTGTAATCTTGGTTCAATCAACCTTTCCAATTTTATAAAAAACGACGAAGTAAATTGGGATTCTCTAAAATCAACAATACACAAAGCGATCCACCTTTTGGATAACGCTATTGACGTTACTGAATATTTTTATCCTGAAAATAAAATGGCGCAAAAAAATGTTCGTAGAGTCGGTTTGGGAACAATGGGTCTCGCGGACATGCTAATAAAATTGAAAATAAGATATGGGACAGAAGAAGCAATCGCTTTTTGCGATAAGCTTTTTTCTTTTTTACGAGATGAGAGCTATAGAGCATCTGTAGAACTTGCCAAGATAAAAGGAAGCTTCCCAAAATTTGATGCGGAAAAATATTTACAAGGATATTTCATAAAACAACTTCCAGAAGATATTCGCGCCGGCATCAGCCAATATGGTATAAGAAATGCTTTTCTCTTGACTCAAGCGCCAACAGGAAGCACAGGTCTTTTGGCAAACGCATCTTCCGGGATAGAACCTGTTTATGATTTTGTTACAATCCGCAAAGATCGTTTAGGTGAGCATGAGATTATGCATCCACTTTACGAAAAACATCAGGCTGAGCATCCAAACGAAGAAAGACCGGAATATTTTGTAACAGCAAAAGAGCTTACTCCTTCGGAACATATAAAAATGCAGGCGGTTATACAAAAATATGTTGATTCTAGTATCTCAAAAACCGTAAACGCGCCAAACAACCATACCGAAGAAGATGTGCGCCAACTATATATACAGGCATACGATTTGGGATGTAAAGGAATGACATACTACCGCGACGGTTCACGCGATTTGGCTGTCTTATATTCAAAAGAAGAAAAAAAAGAGCAAGAGGCTGAGGCTCCAAAAATAAGTCTAACACCAAAGCCAAGACCGGAGGTGTGTTCTGGGAGCACATATAAGATTAAAACTGGATATGGAACGCTTTTTGTCACTGTGAATGACGATGAAAATGGTAAACCGTTTGAGGTTTTTGCCACGATTGGCAAAACCGGAGGATTTTTTGCGGCAAAATCAGAAGCTATCTGCCGACTTATATCATTAGCTTTGCGTTCAGGAATTGACGTGGAGGAAGTGTTTGAGCAACTGAGAGGAATCCGCGGACCGATGCCAAGCTGGAGTAAGTATGGTCAAGTTTTATCTATTCCTGACGCAATTGGAGTTATTTTGCGCGAACATATAAACGCGGCACAACAAAAACTTGAACTTGGATTCAAAAAACCTCAAGAAAAAATAATGACAGAAGAAAAACTAGAAGAATTGCCTGCGGCAGGAATGGAAGACGATGTTGTAGCAGAGCTAAGGGCTGTAGAATACTCTAAAACAGAAGTTAAGATTGCTGACCGTGGATTTGCTCCGGAATGTCCGGAGTGTCATGCAATATTAGAACTCTCGGAAGGTTGTATGCTTTGCCGAAGTTGCGGATATTCTAAATGCTCATAAATATGCTTTATATTTATACCGGTGGAGGTAAAGGAAAGACAACGGCCGCTCTTGGAACTTTGATAAGAGCTCATGGCGCAGGCAAAACCTGTGCCATTGTTTTTTTTGATAAAAATTCGGATTATTGTAACGAGTTTAAAACATTAAAACAGCTGGGAATAGAAGCACATATCTTTGGACAAAACCGCATATTTTCTTCCCCTTTCCAAGGGGAAATTAGAGGGGGTTTTCGGCTCAGTAATAATGAAGACGATCTGCAACAAGCACAAAATGCGCTAAATAAAGCCAAAGAGCTTGTGGATAAGTCAGACGTCCTTATTTTGGATGAATTATTAAATTCCATCCGTTTGAATCAAATTACGCTACAGGACGCGCTTAATTTTATTGATAATTTTCCAAAAGAAAAATTTTTAGTTTTAACCGGCAGGGGATTACCGAAAGAAATTGCCGAGCGAGCTAACTTGATAAGTGAAATAAAAAATATAAAGCATCCATTTGACCGGTTAAAATCTGTCGCTGTGCCGGGAATCGAATATTGATTTTTTTAATAAATTATGATATAACTGTTTATGTTAATGGGTTGTAGTGCAGCTGGTAGTGCCTGCCTGCCGGCAGACAGGCACGTTGTTGTATATCTCGCCAAAATCGGGGATTAGCGCAGCTGGTAGCGCGCGTCGTTCGGGACGACGAGGTCGCTGGTTCAAATCCAGTATCCCCGATTTTAGTGAGATACTTCGGGACGACGAGACCGGTGGCCTGCCGGCAGGCAGGCAGGTTCAAATCCGCCCAGCCCGACCAACTTAAACTTTTTTCAAATTCAGAGGCGTTTGTTTGTTCGCTCGCCCCGCCGGAGTTTATCCCGCACGGCGAAGCGAGACCCGCCGAAGGCGGGGCGAGCGAGCAAACTCTTTCCCCTGAAAATTTAAAATGTCTAACTTGGTCGCAATTGCTGAACGAAGCCCGAACCTTTTTTGAACGAAACTCCGACTGATTGCCGCGCGAAGCGCGACAGAGACTGAACGCTCGGGCGGGCAAAGCCATCTTTTACCAGGATTATTATTGGTTATCCTTTTTAGTGTTTGGTCATGGATTGATGAGAAAAGATATAGAACTAATTAAGACTATTGCCTATGAAAAAACCCTTTAAAAACATACTCGTAATTACCCTTGCCGTTGCTGTGGTAATTGTTGTTGCTTCTTTGTTTTTCCAAAAAAAGTTGCCGTTTTCTGATTCACTGACAAATGTTTTCCCCAAAATACCATCTGCAAGACTATATAAACAAGTAATTACCAAACCAGAAGGTTGGTTTAAAACCGGCCAAGCAGCAGACTTAATTTTATATGCTGATGATTTTAATAACGCCGGTAGCGCCACTAACTTAAACTATCCTATGAAGGTCGTCTCCGACGGAAAAAGGTTAATTGTTTCCGATACCTATAATAACCGAGTTTTAATTTGGAACAGGATTCCTACCCAAGATCATACTCCTGCTGATTTAGTTATAGGCTAAAAGGATATGACTCAAAATTTTCCTGGCACTGCTCCAGATAAATTACGTTGGCCGACAGGAGTAACAACCGACGGAAGCAAACTTGCCGTGGCTGATGCTTATAATAATCGTGTTATTAATTTGGAACCAATTCCCGACTGCAAATGGCCAGTCGGCTGATATAGTGATTGGTCAACCGGATTTTTTTCAGAATATTGAAGCTAATATAGACAACTTTCGTGTTGATCAAAACAATCGGCAAAAAGAAAGCTAATCGCGAAAATAAATAAAAGATAAATTGATATTTTTTTCATATTATTACCCGTTAGTTTTTTGCTTAAAGAAATTAATAATGTCTTGGTCGCCGATTAAACATTTCTCGCCATCCCAGAGAAAAGGCACGCCGATTGAATCGGTCGGCAATCCGCAAATTTTCGCCTTGGCTCCCAACTTTTTAGCGTTGTTTTGATTGTAACAAACTTCTTTTTGGGCGAAAGAAATTTTATCGCCAATACTATTTTCTTTGATGTATTCCTCAACAATCGTGCAATGTGGACAGCCATCGCCGTAAAAAAGAATAATTTGATCTGCTGATTGGTTTTCTTCCACCACCGTTTCGTTTGTTGAAATTTAGTTTTTGTCTTTTTCTTGCGAAAGCGCAAAAAATGAAGAAATCAGAACGGCAATAAATAAAATTGTGGGAATTATAATTTTGTTTTTCATAAGATAGCAAAATATTTAATCAAAAATTGCAAATAGTAAATCCCCGCCATGACAAAAATTGTCGCCACGGAATAACGCATTACTTTTTCAATCTTTTGCATGATTTGAAAAACCTGACCAAGTTTTTGCACCATAAAAGCGATAACGAAAGAAAACAAAATTACAGGCAATCCCGTACCAAGAGCGAAAATCGGTGGCAAGATTAAACCCTCGGTGGATTTTAAAACCAAAGGAATAAGCGCGCCGAAAAATAAAACTCCGCTATAAGGGCAAAATGCCAAAGCAAAAAGTATACCTAAAAGGAAAGAACTGATAAATCCTTTTTGAGACAGCCAGAGTTTTATTCTTTCAATTTTTTCTCCACCTTTGCCAAAATTTATTTTAATTATTCCAAACATTATTAAGCCGATGATTATCAAAACCGAACCCAAAACTTTATCACCCCAGCCTTGAAAAATGCTTGAAATTTGAAAAGAGGATAAACCGAAATAAATCAGAGTGGCTAAAATGGTATAACTTGCTCCCCGTCCAAGCGTGTAAAAAATTCCGTTAAGCAAGGTGTGTTTAGCGGTTTTGATTTCTTTGGAAATATAAGCAATGGCGGTGATGTTGGTGGCAAGTGGACAAGGGTTGATTGAAGTAAGCACGCCTAAAAGAAAAGTGGTTAAAATCGGGATATTGTAATTGTCGATTAAAAAATTTATAAAATCCATAATTATTTTCCTAAAAGTTTATTGAGTTTATCTTGAAAATAATTGATAAATTGGCTTTCATTGGAAACTAAACGCCAAACGGTAGCATCTTCTTTAATATTATCTTTTCCCGCCGTAATCGCATTTACAAAAAGCGATGATCCCCCAGCTTTGTATTTTATGACCATATCTCTATTTTCCGGCAATTCGCCGTTAATATCCCTAAAAACAATAGTTCCATTTTTATATTCTTCCGGAAATTTTTCTTTGATTGTTTTCAAGGCGTATTCGCCGACCGTAACGCAAGACCAACATTGCTGGGTGGCGTGAAAATGGACAACTTCAATTTTTTCCGCCGAGATTTTTGCCGTGGACATCGGAAATTCTTCTTGACTCTTTGCCGTTTGATTATCAGCACTTTGCGCTTCCGTCGGCTTGTTGCCGTTTTTTACAAACCAAAATGTTATTCCAACAAGGGCAACTCCAATAATTAAAATGATAATTTTATTTTACATAGTTTTTATTTTACAAAGGCATTAAATAAATACCCTATAATTATTATATTGATAGTAGTTATACCGAAAAAATAGACGAGCAATTTTATTTTCATCACTCTTTTCAAAATCAGAGCTTCCGGCAAAGAAAGACCGACCACCGCCATCATAAAAGCCATGGCCGTACCCAAGGGGATTCCTTTTTCTACCAGCGATTGCATAATTGGGATAACTCCGACGGCATTGGCATACATCGGCACAGCCAATATTGTTGCCAGCGGCACTGCAAACAAATTGTCTGCTGTAATATATTTTTCAAAAAAACCAGCTGGGATGAAACCATGTATCGCCGCCCCGACAGCAATTCCCAAGAGCACATAAGGAGTTATCTTTTTTGTCAGATCAAACCCTTCCTGCCAAAATTTCTTAATTAAAACAGTAAAGGTTTCTTTTTGGTTTTTTATTTCTGTCTTTTGGCTTTTTATCTGCCAAACATAATCGGCCACATATTTTTCTAGTTTTAATTTGCCCAAAATGAAACCGCCAAAAATTCCCAAAAGCATTGCCGATATCACATAAAGAATCATGATTTTCCAACCAAATAATCCAGCAAAAAGAACAACTGCTACTTGGTTCACCAATGGCGAAGTAATTAGAAATGACAAAGTTACGCCAAGCGGGATACCAGCCTCGATGAATCCAATAAACAAAGGAATAGAAGAACAAGAACAAAAAGGAGTAATCGTGCCAAAAATTGAGGCTAGCAAATAATCAACCCCATACCATTTTCGCGAGGCCAGAAAGTCCCGCAGTTTTTCTATTGGCAAGTAATGCCGGAGAATGGCCATAAAATAATTAATGACCAAAAGCAATAATAATATTTTTATCGAGTCGTAAATAAAAAAATTAACCGATGTCCCAAGATGAGCTTCCGGGCTTAAGTTAATAATTTTATAGGTTAGCCAATCGACTAATACTTGTATCGGGTAAAAAATATCCATAATTTTAATTAATAGTTACCGCCACAACTGCAACCTGATTTTTTCTCCGCCACATCAAAATCATTGCCACAGTCGTTGATAATCTTTTTAATTTTTTCTATATCCGAAACCGATCCAGTCATCACTGGTTTACCATTTATTGCCAAAACAGGGCTGGACATTACGCCCATTTCAACAATTTTTTGGATGTCAGTGATATATTCTACTTCTGTTTTAAAATCCAGCTCTTCAACCGCTTGTTTAGTCAGCTCAAATAACTTTTTGCAGGTCGGGCAGCCCGATCCCAAAACTTGAATTTTCATGGTTTTATTTTTCATAGGAATTTAAAAATTTATTTAATAATTCTGAATAACTTTTTATGACTTTTTTATTGATAGAGTAGATGACCTTTAACCCTTCTTGCCGAGATAAAACCAGTCCAAGATCTTTTAATACTTTCAAATGATGAGAAACAAGATTTTGAGCCAAATCTAGGTATTGCCAAATATCACAAACGCATTTTTCGCCGTCCCTCAAAATACAAAGAATTTTTAATCTGTTTTCCTCGGCAACGATTTTTAAAAACTCGGCTGTTTTTAGCAATTCATCGGCAGATTTCTTATTTTTACAACATTTCGATTTCATATTTGAATCAATTTAATTATATCAATACTTATTGATATTGTATTAAATTTAATTTTGGTTGTCAAATTATAATTTTTTTGGTATGCTAAATTCATATTTAGGCGGCACGCCAACGAAGTTGGCACGGCCTCTAATTCCGCCGAAAAAAAAGGCAGTCCGAGCGGAGGGCGTAGCGGAAGGAGGGGGTTGGGGGGAGGAATTCCGCCACGCCCGAGCCGTAGTGAAGCATTTCCGCTGTCTTGGTATCAAGACATCAAAGCAAAACAATTTTCAAATCCTTTTAAGAAAAATTTGGCGGGCTGGCATTAAAAAATTGAAAGAAAGTTGTTTTGCTTTGCTCGTCGAAGTTCGGCGGACGGAAACGCGGAGCGGAGTTAATCAAGCATTTTTCGTTCAAAATAGGTTCGAGCTTCGTTCAACAATTGCGATAAAAAAATCTTAACAGAAGTGTTTTTTATAAATTAAAAAGCCGCTTCTCAAATGAGAAACGGCAATAAAATAAAGTTACTTCTTCTTTTTGAATAGTGATGACTCGGGGGGAATCTGACGCTCCTGCTCATATTCCTTAACCCCAAGAACTTCTACTTCAAACCAAGGACGCAACGAATCTGTGAAAACAGACCGCAAAAAAGGAACGTTTAGAAATACATCATTCACAAGATCGATCAAACTTCCAACCCTTCCCTCCAAAAGCTTAATAGTAAATCTAAGATCATGGATACGTTCATCCAAGCATTTTGCCATTGGGCTGAGCTTAATAACCGGTAATTCTACTTGGGCGATACTAAGCCCTCGTCTGCCAAGAGATGCCTGCGTTTCTGCTCTGAAGATATTCCATGCCATAAGCGGAACGAGCAAATCCATATCCTTGTAGATTTTCATCGCAAGGATTGAGCGTAAAACACCGGACGGGTCACCTAGAAAGTGAGGCCTAACTGCAAAGATTCCGGCATTCAAATTAGTGAAGGCTCCAAAGATATGTTGATCACATCTGCTCATTGCATAGCTAATAAAAATATCAACCATCAGCGCTTTGCGGACTTCTTCGTTATCCGTCAAAAAACCTTCAAGCGACTTCTTGTTATCAATATGCAAAATTTTTGGAGTTCCGAGGATGAGATTGTTCGGCAACGTTCGCGCTTTGTCTACAAATTGAGTAAAGTGCCTGGTGTCATACCTGAGCATAGCGGTATTGAAGACAACGATATCAAAGTCATCTTCAAAAATAACTTGAGACAGAAGGCTAAAAGCCCTGCGCATCAACTTATCTCCGCGTCTAAACGGCACCTTAATATCAAAAAAACCGGAATGAAAAGCCAAGTCAGCCATCTCGTCGTCTTCTTCAGAAAACGAAATTGCAGTCAAGGCATTTTTGTATTTTGCTAGGATAGCGCGTCTATATTCACCAACTCGATGAACTGTAGCTTCGGTCGGAAAAAAAAGAAAAACAGGTCTCTTTTGCATCGCACCCTCCGGATCTGCGTTGTAATGAACATCAACATAGAATTTAGCAGAAATTTTAATATTTGTCAAATATTTGATATAAGATATAATATAGAATTAACGTCATATATTTTATATGAAAAAGATAAATTTTTTAACTTCTGACGGAGTAAAGATTGTTGGAAACTGGTTTCCTGTAGAAAATGTAAAAAAATATGCCGTTCTGCTTCATATGAGACCGGCAACAAAAGAGTCCTGGGACGAGTTTGCAAAGAAGCTGGTTGAAGCAGAGATATCCGCTTTGGCGATTGATTTGCGCGGGCATGGCGAAAGCATTAAACAAAATGGGGTAAAAATAGATTACAAAAATTTTCCAGACGGAAGTCATGCTGATTGTAAAAAAGACGTAGATGCAACAATAAATCGGTTAAGAGAAGCAGGAGCTTCTGACGAAGATATAGTACTTATAGGAGGCTCTATTGGCGCTAACCTGGCTATAGACGGGATGTCGCGTTATTCAAAAATAAAAAAAGGAGTGGCGCTTTCGCCTGGTATTGAATTTTTGGGCATATCAACCGAAGATGCAGTGAAAAATTTATCAATAAAACAAAAATTATTTATGGTTGCTTCGGCTGATGATACCTATTCATATGATTCTGTAAAAAAATTGCACGGGTTGAATCCTGATTCAACAGAGATTGAGTTGTATGATACCACAGGGCATGCTACAAAAATGTTTGCTTCCGAGCCGGAGCTGATGGAAAAATTAATAAATTGGTTAAAATAAAAATTAATAAAAAAATATGGAGTTCAATGATTACCAACAAAAATCAAGAAAAACCGCTATTTATCCCGATCTGGGCAACAATCATATCTATCCTACGCTTGGACTAATGGGAGAAGCAGGAGAAATCGCGGAAAAAGTAAAAAAAATAATGCGAGATGACGGCGGACTGATAAGTGAAGAAAAAAAAGAACTTCTTTCAAAAGAGCTGGGAGATGTTTTATGGTATTTAACTCAACTGGCAACAGAATTTAATCTTTCGTTGGATGAAATCGCAAATCAAAATATAGAAAAATTGTATTCCAGAATGGAGCGCAACCAGCTTCACGGATCGGGAGATAATAGATAAATGTTAAATGACGAATAAATAATCATATCACTTACACGCTATGCTAATAGATACCCACGCCCACTTAAACTTTAGTGCATATAAAGATGACCTCGACGAAGTAATAGACAGAACCTTGGAAAACAACACCTGGGTTATTAATGTTGGTTCGCAAAGCACAACCAGCGAACGCGCGGTCGGAATAGCAAATAAATATGAAGAGGGGATTTATGCTGCCGTGGGACTCCACCCGACTCATCTTTTTTCAGTGCATATTGATGAAAGCGAAGTTGATGTAAAATTTAAAAGCAGAGCCGAAGATTGGGATTACGAATTCTATAAAAAACTGGCGCAAGATAAGAAGGTAGTTGCAATTGGAGAAATGGGGTTGGACTACAATTTTATTCCGGATAATGTGGATAGAAAAACCGCAGAAAAAAAACAGCAAGAAGTTTTTCGCAAAGGGTTGGATTTGGCCGATGAGTTGGATTTGCCAATTATTATCCACAACCGCGACGTGCATGATGAAATTATCCCAATCCTAAACGAATATGTTAAAAATGGCAAATTAAAACGGCGGGGCGTAATCCATTGCTATACCGGTGGATGGCAAGACGCTGAAAGATACATGGATTTAGGTTTTTTAATAGGTTTCACGGGAATAATAACTTTTAGCCCGCGCAAAAATAATGAGGCGCAACAAGAAAAAATCCTAGAGGTTGCTCGTAATATTCCTATGGATAAATTTATGATAGAAACCGATTGTCCATATCTTACTCCGGAGCCAAACAGAGGAAAGCGCAATGAACCTCTTTTTGTGCGATATGTTATGGAAAAAATAGCTGAAATAAAAAAAGTTACTTTTGATGAGATAATAAATGTTTCCACAAAAACAGCAAGAGATTTTTTTAAAATTTAAAATTCCTGCCTTTTGGCAGGAATTATTTTTTTGGCAAGAGATCTTTTAAAAGATCTCTTTTCTTTTCCAGAAGCTCTTTTAAATGCGATATCTCTATGTGCCAGGTAAACGAGTTCCTCAGCTGTTGCATTTGTCCGTTTCGGCTCAAAATCCCTACAACTTCTCCATTAAAATTAAAAATCGGGGCTCCGCTCATTCCGGGGAGAGTGTGCATATCCGATCCGGTCATAATAGTGTCCAAACCATCAGACAAAGAGTAAAAGCGCGTATGCATCAAAACGTGACCAAAAGATATCTTATCGCTATAATCCATGAATCCATCCTTATCAAATATTTTACCAAAGTCATTTAGCAACGTCCGTCCGATAGTAAAAATCGGTTCGCCTGATTTTTGCACATTTTTAGCAACTTTTACCGTGCTTCTAAAGCGATGGCCAATGTAGAGAATTGATAAATCATCTTTTTCGGAATTTACTTCAAATAAAACTTCTTTTACAATCGGCCTGCCATGTTCATTAAATCTAATAAATTTTGACGCCACGTTTTTATCTCTTAAAACGTGATAAGCTGTGAGAACCAGCCCTTTCTCATCTATAATTACCCCAGTACCGAAAGTGACAATACTGCCAGATAAATTATTACCATAGACAAAGACTATATTTTTTCTGTTTTCTTCAACTTTTTGAAGCGCGATTTCATGTTTGCAATACACGGTATTTGCTGTGTGCACATATCGCGTTTCTCTAATAATTCTTGTACATCCACAGAAAAATAGGGCTAAACTTACAAGAAAAAGTACATACCTCATGGCGATCTCCTTTTTTGAACGAACTCCTTATTAAACATTACCAAATACCACTAAAAGTAGCAATTTTTTAGGCACTTGATATATTTATAAATATTTGCTAAACTATGAAGCGTTAGTGTATATAAAAAAATATGACAAAAAATAACGGTATGTGGCAGGCGTTATCGCTTGCCGGTCAGCTTGGTTATACAATTGCTGTACCTCTGGTCATATTAGCTTTAATCGGAAGGTTTTTTGATAGAAAATATGACAGTTCGCCATGGTTTTTACTGGGAGGTATTTTTTTATCTTTGATTATTACAAGTATTTGGATTACAAAAAAATCAATGTTAATAATGAGAGATATAACTGAAGATCTAAAAAAAAACAAAACGAAAGTCTCGCAAAGTTAGCAGAAAATAACGAAAAAATTACTCGTAATTCGTAATTAATAAGTCATAATTGGATTATGCACATAAGTTTGGCCGCTGAACCAATGTTTAAAATCGGCAGTTTCATAGTTACAAATACACTTATAATGTCAGTTATTATTTCAATAGGTTTAATAGCGCTTGCTTTGATTTTACAAAAAAAAATGCAAGAAAAACCAAGAGGACTGCAAAACCTTATAGAACTCTTAGTAGAAAAACTTCTAAATTTTATGGAATCCGTAACTCAAGATCGTCGCCAAGCGGTAAAATTTTTTCCAATTGTGGCGACGATCTTTGTTTTTGTAATTCTTTCCAATTGGTTGGAGATCGTACCGGGCTTGGGAACGATTGGTTTAAAAGAAATGGTTCATGGAGAAGCGATCATTATCCCTTTTATTCGGTCTTCATCGGCAGACTTAAATTTAACATTAGCTATTGCTATCATTTCTGTCGTTGCGACGCAAATATTTGGCATCATGGCAATCGGATTTTTCAAGCATTGGGGAAAATTCATTAGTTTTAAGGGTCCAATTGAATTTTTTGTAGGACTATTGGAACTGATATCCGAAGTGGCAAAAATGATTTCTTTTTCATTTCGGTTATTTGGTAATATTTTTGCGGGTGAAGTTCTATTGACAGTTGTGTTATTTTTGGTACCCTATATAGTGCCTTTGCCTTTCCTATTTTTAGAGATATTTGTCGGGTTTGTGCAGGCTTTGGTGTTTGCAATGCTTACATTAGTATTTTTGAAAATGGCAACAGTTTCTCATGATGAGCAACATTAATAGTGCGTTTCTCTACGCAGGTTAAAGATATATTATTTAACCCTGTGGAGAAATACATTAATAATTAATTATATCCGAAGGCCGACGTTAAAAATCAAACTACCGTCGAATGCAGTAGGATAAAAGCGTATGGAAAACGAAGTGGTACAGCAAGCAGCCGGTTTGAGCCTTGAGGCTATAAAATCCATGGCAGCGGCATTTACAATCACCATTGGCGCATTTGCGCCAGCTTTGGCAATTGGTAAATTAGCGGCAAAAGCTATGGAAGCCATCGGCAGAAATCCGGAAGCTGCTCCAAAAATCCAAACAGCAATGATTTTATCAATTGCGTTTGCGGAAGCTATCGCGATTTATGCATTGGTTATCGCTTTGATAATCAAATTTGTTTAAGGTAAGACTCTCGGCGGCAAATTTTGCCGCCCCAAGCTTTGACTTAAATAACTATATAATATATGGAAAGTTTACTAGACAAATTAGGCGTTGATTGGAAGCTTTTATTAGCTCAAGCCATTAACTTTTTAATTCTTTTGGCTATTTTATATAAATTTTTATACAAGCCGGTTTTAAAAACTTTGCACGATAGAGAAGAAAAAATTGATAACAGTCTAAAACAGGCTGAGAGAATAGAAGAAAACTTATTCAAAAGTGAGGCTGAGAAAGCAAAGATCATCGCAGAAGCCAGGAATGAAGCGGGGAGAATTATTGCCGAAGGAAAAGATACTTCCGATAAAATGCGGGACGAGCTTGTTAATACGGCAAAAATTGAAGCTACGAATGCCTTAGAACAAGGTAAAAAACAATTGGCTATAGAAAAAGAACAGATGTTTAAAGAATTGAAAGGCGAAGTTGCCGATATGGTCACAGTAGCAACAGAAAAAATATTACGTAATAAAATAGATGGAAATTTGGACAAAAAAACTATTGAAGAAAACATAAAGGAATTATAAATATGAAGAATGGTGATAAAATTTACGCTATTGCGCTTTATGAGGCGCTTCTAGGAAAAACCGGTATAGAAAATATTATCAATAATTTTTTAAAACTTTTAAAAGAAAAATCACAGCTTCATAGGATGGATAAAATAATTGTAGAATTTGAAAAAATATATAATGAAAAGAATAATATCGCAAAATTGAAAATAAAAAGCGCTTTTCCGTTAGATAGCCAGGTTGTGGATAAAATTGCAGAGGCTCTCAAACTAAAGAAATATGAATTGGAAACATCTATTGATAAAGAGCTTATTGGCGGATTTGTAGCCAAATATGGGGATACTTTAATCGATACAAGTATAAAAAATAACTTAAAAGAGTTGCATAATAAATTAATAAAATAAACATATGGATAAAAATGTAATTATTGATCAAATAAAAAAACAATTAGAAGATTTTAAGCCTTCGGCAGAAAGTCAAAAAATCGGTAACGTTTTGGAAGTTGCCGACGGCATTGTGCGTTTAGACGGACTTTCAGACTGTATGATGCAAGAAATGATTGATTTCGGAAACGATATCTATGGAGTGGTGCTAAACTTGGAAGATGGTGTTATTGGCGCAATGATTTTGGGTGATTTTGAACACATCAAAGAAGGGGATACGGCAAAAACAACCGGAAAAATTTTATCAGTACCAGTAGGCGAAGCGCTTATCGGAAGAGTTGTAAATCCATTGGGGGTACCTTTAGACGAAAAAGGAAAGATAGAAAGCGATAAATTTTATCCTGTAGAAAAAATTGCTCCAGGCGTTATCAGCCGTAAATCAGTAGATACACCCGTTCAAACAGGCATTAAAGCTATTGATGCTATGATACCGATTGGCAGAGGTCAGCGTGAACTTATTATCGGCGACCGCCAGACAGGAAAAACCGCTATTGCTATTGATGCGATTATCAATCAAAAAGGCAAGGATATGATTTGTATTTATGTAGCAATCGGCCAAAAAGAATCAAAAGTAGCGCGAATTAAGGCAAAATTGGAAGAAGTTGGCGCAATGGAACATACAATTATTGTTGTAGCTGGAGCATCAGATCCAGCATCTCTTTCATATATCGCGCCTTATTCCGGATGCGCTATGGGAGAATATTTTATGGATCAAGGAAAAGATGTGCTTGTTATTTATGATGATTTATCAAAGCAAGCCTGGGCATACCGCGAAATTTCGCTTTTACTTCGCCGTCCACCAGGACGTGAAGCATATCCTGGAGATGTATTCTATCTTCATTCACGTCTTTTAGAACGAGCTGCTAAACTTTCTGACGCAGAAGGCGGTGGCTCATTAACAGCGTTGCCTATTATAGAAACACAGGAAGGCGATGTATCGGCATATATTCCAACAAATGTTATTTCCATTACAGATGGACAAATTTATCTTGAAGGCGATTTATTTTACAAAGGTATCCGTCCGGCTCTAAATGTTGGGCTATCTGTCTCTCGTGTTGGTTCTGCAGCCCAAATAAAAGCCATGAAGCAGGTTGCCGGAAAATTACGTCTAACTCTTGCTCAGTTTAGAGAACTTGAAGCATTTGCACAATTCTCTAGCGACTTGGATGAAGCAACAAAACAACAAATTGAACGCGGAAGAAGAACAACAGAAATTTTGAAACAAGGACAATATGAGCCAATGTCAGTTGAAAACCAAGTTGCTATTATTTATGCGACAATAAACGGTTTTCTTGATGATGTAGAAATAGAAAGAGTAGGCGAGTGGGAAAGAAAATTCCACGAATTTTTGAATATGCAAAGAGGCCAACTTTTGGAAAAAATCAGAACGGAAAAGGCTTTATCTCAAGAATTGGAAGCAGAATTAAAACAAGCGATCGAAGATTTTAAAAGAACTATCTAATAATAGTTGCGAAGCGACATAATGTCTATCCGTAATTAGTAATTAATTTGCTATGCCAGCAGGAACAAAGGCGATAACACGCCGAATAAAATCTGTAACAAACACAAAAAAAATCACCAAAGCAATGGAGATGGTTTCTGTTGCCAAAATGAGACGCGCAACAGACAGTGTTTTAGCTACCAGGCCATACAGCAATTTAGCATGGCAAATAATAGGCAACATTAGCAAGAGCAAAAATAAAATTGCTCATCCATTATTAGAAAAGAGAAGTGGACAAGGAAAAATAATGGTAATACTAATCACTTCCGACAAAGGATTATGTGGAAGTTTCAATAGCCAGATGTTTCGAGAAATAAAAAAGTTTGTTTTGGATAATTCTGATAATAATAAAATTGATTTTGTGGTTGCAGGCAAGAGAGGCGAATTATTCGCTCTTCGGGAAAAAATGAATATTACCGCAACCTTTGAAGACTTATTAAATAAAACAAAGTTTACTGATATAAAACCAGTCGCAAAGCTTGCGATGAATAAGTTTGTTGATAAAACATACGACAAGGTCTATGTAGCTTACACGGATTATATTTCAACATTAAATCAAAAAGCTCGTGTAAGACAACTATTGCCGATTATTCAAGACGATAACCTTGGCGATATAGGAAAAAAAGATGAGACACCGGAACAGACCGAAGCGCAAAAGTCGTTAGATTATATTTTTGAACCGCAAAAAAAAGAATTATTAGAAATGTTATTGCCAAAAATAGTTGAAACGCAGATTTTTCAGGCAATTTTAGAATCGGTCGCATCAGAACATTCCGCAAGAATGGTAGCAATGAAAAACGCAACTGACGCTGCAAACGAAATGGTAGATGATTTAACGCTTACCTTTAATAAATTAAGGCAAGCCGGAATTACGAGAGAAATATCGGAGATATCGGCAGGAAAAGCGGCATTAGAATAAAAGTATAGTATAAAAATACGGCTCAATGGATATGAGCCGTAAAGCGAGAGTCACCGGGTTTTACACAGTTCATTATAACGTATCTTTTCTCAGTGCTTATAACTGCGAATTTCAAAATTACTTTTAGGTATTTTCCTCCTTTATTGGCTATACCTTCATAAAGTCAATTCTGAAAATCCTATAAGAAATGTTCTGACAATGAGGGCATTGCGCTTTCTTCTTATGCTTTAAGATGTAATTGAGCTTTCCGATATCAAGATCATTTTCTGTGAGCTCTCCGTCCGGAAGACGCATTGTGGCAAAGACATCTACGTCCCACAAACCTTCGCAACTATTGCATTTTAGTTTGACTGCTAAATGCACAGGTCTACTACCAAGCTTTTTTACTAGCATTTCACACCGCCCTTGTCCTATAAATAACCTTAACATAAAAAATTAATAATTGTGAATCAAAACTATGTAACATGTAATGCATAACACGTAACAATTAAAAATATTTAATTGTGTTATATGCACTTGTTACACATCAAATACTTATGAATGGAAAAATAAAACAAGTTATCGGTCCGGTTGTAGATGTAGAATTTCCTAAGTCCGTATCCGGCGAAAGAGGAGAGCTTCCAGCAATTTATACCGCACTAAAAACAAAAATACCAGGCGGTAAGACTTTGGTTTTAGAAACACAGCAACATTTGGGTGATGATGTTGTCCGTACAATAGCCATGTCATCAACTGACGGCTTAGTTCGTGGACAAGAAGTAGAAAATACTGAAAAGCCAATTTCTGTACCCGTAGGAAAAGAAACTTTAGGTAGAATGATCGATGTGACAGGTCAGCCAATTGACGGAAAAGGTGAAATCAAGACAGAAAAATCTTATCCAATCCACCGTCCGGCACCGAATTTTGCAGACCAATCAACTCAAACAGAAATTTTTGAAACAGGTATCAAAGTTGTAGATCTGATTTGTCCATTTATGAAAGGTGGAAAAGTAGGACTATTTGGCGGAGCCGGTGTAGGAAAAACTGTTGTGGTTATGGAGCTTATTAGAAATATTGCATCAGAACACGGCGGATATTCTGTTTTTGCCGGAGTAGGCGAAAGAACTCGTGAAGGAAATGACCTTTGGCATGAGATGAACGATTCTGGAGTTATTGATAAAACGGCACTTGTCTTCGGACAAATGAACGAACCTCCTGGAGCTCGCGCTCGCATAGCTCTAACAGGGCTTTCTTTGGCAGAGTACTTTCGTGACGAAGGCGGACAAGACGTTCTTTTCTTTGTTGATAATATTTTCCGTTTTACACAAGCAGGTTCAGAGGTATCTGCCTTGCTTGGACGTATTCCTTCAGCAGTGGGTTACCAACCGACGTTAGCAACAGAAATGGGACAAATGCAAGAGAGAATTACATCAACAAGCAAAGGCTCTGTCACATCCGTGCAAGCTGTCTATGTACCTGCTGACGATCTTACAGATCCGGCGCCAGCAACTACTTTTGCCCACTTAGACTCAACTGTTGTTTTGTCCCGCGGACTTACAGAACTTGGTATTTATCCTGCAGTCGACCCTCTTGATTCCAATTCTACAATTCTTGATCCAAAAATTGTAGGCGAAGAACACTATAACATTGCTCGCAGAGTACAAAAGGTTTTGCAAAGATACAAGGATTTGCAGGATATTATTGCTATTTTGGGAATGGAAGAATTATCCGAAAATGACAAACTTACTGTTTCTCGCGCAAGAAAAATTCAAAAATATTTATCACAACCTTTCTTTGTCGCAGAAACATTTACCGGAACTCCGGGAAAATATGTATCATTGGCTGACACTATTAGTGGATTTAAAAAGATTTTAGATGGAGAGTTGGACTATATTCCAGAACAGGCCTTTTATATGAAAGGTTCAATTGATGAAGTATTGGCAGAAGAAAAGAAAAAATAATATCGTACTTCTCCACAAGGTCGAACAATAATATTTTTCGACTAAGCAAAGCGTGTGGAGAAATACCTATGTATGTTAAATCTCAAAATAACAACTCCAGAAGGCGAGACATTCAATGATGTGGTAGATTCTATAACAATCCCTACAAAAATGGGTGAAATTACAATACTTCCAAACCACATTCCATTGGTTAGCGCAGTTATGCCGGGTGAAATTATCGCCAGAAAAAAAGATAAAGAAGAATATCTCTCTGTTTCTACGGGGTTTGTTGAGGTTTCAAATAATAATGTTACTCTTTTGGCAGATACTGCAGAAATGGTGGATACATTAGTTGAAGAAGAGATTTTACGAGCCAAAGAACGCGCAGAAAAACTTCTGACAGAAAAGAGACAAGAATCTGACGTTGCCTTTGCAGAAGTGGCAGCTATATTAGAACGAGAAGTGGTTAGACTAAAAGTTTATCGCCGTCGCAGACACGGTAACAAAAATTTAGAAATAAATAATTAATAAACAAGGATGTACACTATGTCTCACACATGTAAAAATATCGTAATTCATTGCATTGACTTCCGTTTGATGGATCAACTTTTTGATTGGTTGAAAAACGAACAAATGGTAGTGGATACTTGCGATGAAGTTGCGGTTGCAGGTTCAATAAAGGATTTGGTTCGTCCACAAAATCCAGGGGAAGCGGAATTTATTTTGAAGCAAATAGAGATATCTGCTCGCCTTCATAAGATAGAGCGGGTTATTATTATGAATCATACAGACTGCGGAGCTTATGGAGGAAAAAGCGCATTCAACGGAGACGAGGACGAGGAAAGAGGCCATCTGGAAGATATGAGAAAAGCTGGAGAAATAATAAAAAATAAGTGGACACATCTTGAGATAATGCTTGTGCTCGCCAACTTAAATCCTAACGGAAAGATAGACTTTAGAAAAATGGCATAGAAAAGGAGGCAAAGCGTGGCAAAAATCTACAGAGTTAGAATAGAAATTGTAACTTCACCATATCCGCTTATTAAATGTGAGAGTTGTCAACTGCGTTTCTTAGTTAAATTCTTTGATATATTGACTGAAGAAAAACCAAATGAGAACAATAGCATCACTCACGGTGAAACAATCATTGCCTGTCTGCATTGTGGGCATGAAAAAAGAGGAACTTTTAATAGTATCCCCGAAGCAAAAAAAAGATGAGCAAAATAACTAATCCCGATTATCCGGGATTTTATTTTTCTGCTACAGTTATATATATGAATATAAAGAAGGTGTACAAAAAATTATATGGTTATTTTGGTTCACAAGGGTGGTGGCCAATTTTTGATATAAAAATAGGGGAATGCAAATATAATTGCTCGGAAAATATAAAACAAAATAATAAATTTGAGATATGCATTGGCGCAATTCTAACACAAAATACTGCTTGGAAAAATGTAGAAAAAGCACTGGCAAATTTGTCGCCAGAAATATCGCCTGAAAAAATACTAACACATAAAAAATTAGAAAAAGTTATCCAGCCAGCAGGTTATTATAACCAAAAAGCAAAAAAGTTGCGCATATTTAGCAAGTGGTGGCTACAAAATAAAAAAGCAACCCGTGAAGAATTACTCGGACTTTGGGGTATTGGTCCAGAAACTGCTGATTCAATGTTGTTGTATGCCTTTAATCAACCAATTTTTGTTATTGATACCTACACAAAAAGATTATGCAAAGAGCTGGGTGTAGAATTTAAAGAATATGATGAATATCGTAAATTTTTTGAGTCGCAACTACCTCCTGACCCAAAACTTTTTAACGAATATCACGCGCTTATCGTCGCATGGGGCAAGCTATATACCAAAGACAAAGAAAAAGTAGTAAAAATAATCGCCTCATAACATATGAGGCGATTAAAAAAGAGTTTTAGCCAAAACTCTTTACAATGGAACGCGTACATCGCCACATTTTTCACATTGCTTGGTGCCAAAATAAAAATGAGCAAGTATCAATTAAAAAAGAACTATTATTAGCTCTTAATCTTTAGCTCTAATGAGCAAAAGAGGCACCCTATCATCTCCGACACTCAGTTTGGGTGTCGAACGAAACTTTCAGCCATCCTTTAGCTGTTCTTCAAAAAATTTTAGCAATGATATATAGTCATGAACATTGTCTGTATAAAGTCTATAATTTTCTGTTTCTACAACCAGTTTATAATCGGGATTAGACATCCTTCCCCCTCCTTGCTTTTGCTTACAATTTAGCATAAAATTAGAGAAGTACCAACAGACTATAAAAAAAGGAAGGAGCTATACTGCAATATATGTCAAACCTTTTGACCAAATTAAATTCCGAGCAAAAAGAGACTGTTTTACATACAAACGGCCCTCTTTTGATAATTGCCGGCGCAGGAACTGGCAAAACATTCGCATTAACTCAAAAAATTGCCTACTTAATTGAAAAAGGGCTGGCAAAGCCTGACGAAATATTAGCATTAACCTTTACCGACAAAGCCGCAGGAGAGATGGAGGAGCGCATAGACCGTCTACTTCCTTATGGTTATGTTGATTTATGGGTTTCTACATTTCATTCTTTCTGCGAACGCATTCTAAAAAATCATGGAACAGAAATTGGTCTTCCGGATTTTAAATTACTTTCTACAACAGATGCTTGGATGCTGATGCGGAAAAATTTTGCTAAGTTTGATTTGGATTATTATAGACCAATGGGAAACCCAACAAAATTTATTCATTCTCTTTTAACGCATTTTTCCCGCGCAAAAGATGAGATAATAACTCCACAAGAATATCTAAAGTATGCGGAAGATGCCAAACTTGATGGTGATAATACCGAATTAGTGGCAGAAGAAAAGAAAAAATTATTAGAGGTTGCAAGTGCTTATCATATATACAATCAGCTTTTACTGGATGAAGGAGCCTTAGACTTTGGCGACCTGATAAACTATACATACAAATTATTTAAAGAAAGAAAAGGCGTACTAAAAGAATATCAAAATAAATTTAAATATATTTTAGTTGATGAATTTCAGGATACAAATTTTGCTCAATACGAACTGATAAAATTGTTAGCAGAACCGAACAATAATCTAACTGTAGTTGGAGATGATGATCAGTCAATCTATCGTTTTCGTGGCGCGTCAATGAGTAATATCCTGACCTTTACAAAAGACTTTAAGGAGGCAAAGCGTGTAGTGCTTACAAAAAACTATCGCACAGGACAAAAAATATTGGACACTTCTTACGAATTTATAAAACAAAATAACCCAAATCGGCTTGAGGCAAGCTTGGACAATCTTTCAAAGAAACTCGTTTCACAAACAAAGAGTGAAGGCGAAGTGATTATAATAGAAGAATTGTCATTAGAGGAAGAGGTAGCTGGCGTAATGAAAAAAATAATAGAACTTAAGGAAAAAGACAAAGAAGCAACTTGGAGTGATTTCGGCATTCTCGTTCGAGCTAATGAGTCAGCCAGACCATTTATTCATCAGGCAGAAACATTAGGGTTGCCTTACGAATTTTTGGCTTCCCGCGGGCTTTATTCCAAACCGGTTATAAACTGGACTATCTCTTTTATCAAGCTCCTGGATAATTACAGGGAATCAAGCGCAATGCACTTAGTCCTCACAATGCCTCTATGGGGTCTTAGCGCTTATCAAATTGCAGACATAAGCTATCATGCCAAAAAGAGGTCTACATCGCTCTATGAGGCGTGTGAGCACGTCGAGCTATATGTAAAAGATGAGTTATTGATTTCAAAAATTAAAGAGATAGTTAGCTTTATAAATAAAAGCCGAGAAGAAGCAAAACATAAAAACCCTTCCCAAATAATTTATAGATTTTTGCAGGACTCCGGACTTCTAAAATATTTAACAGCACTTCCGGATGGCAAAGAAAAACGAAACAGCTTTGCCTACCTAAATAAATTTTATAAAAAAGTAAAAGAATTTGAGAAAATAAATGAAGACATAAATCTAAAAGATTATCTAGAAACTCTTAAAATGGAATTTGAAGCAGGGGAGCAGGGCTCTCTTCCATACGACCCGACAGAAGGCCCGGAAATGATAAAAATTATGACCGTTCACGGATCAAAGGGGTTGGAGTTTAAGTATGTTTTTATTGTTAGTTTGGTAGATAAGCGCTTTCCTTCCATAGAACACAAAGAAACAATCGCGCTTCCCAATGGACTCATAAAAGAAACATTACCCGAAGGCGATATCCACATAGAAGAAGAGCGCCGATTATTTTATGTTGCCTGTACTCGCGCCAAAGAAAAGTTATTTTTAACATGGGCAAAAGACTACGGCGGATCGCGGTTAAAAAAACCATCAAGATTTTTATATGAAACGGGGCTCGTGGAGGCAGAAAAACAAGAAAATACAAAAAGCAACAAGCAAAGCCTGGAGCTTAATGAGCAAAAACCAGTAACAGTTGATGAACACAAAAATTATCCATTACCAAAGCATTTTTCATATAGCCAGATAAAAGCTTTCCGCGCTTGTCCATATCAGTATGAATTGAGGTTTATATTGAATATTCCGACAGAAGCAGGATATCAGGCGTCTTTTGGTAGAAGTATACACAATACATTAGAAAAATTTCTTTTAATAATAAAAAATAACAATTCTTCCAGCCAGTCTGACTTATTTGGCGAAGAAGAAAAAAAAGTATTTCCATCATTAAAAGAATTAGAAAATATCTACAAGGCCGAATGGATAGATGAGTGGTATGAATCACGCGAAGATTCGGATATTCATAAAAAATCCGGTTGGCAAGCGTTAAAGATTTATTACGAAAAAATAAAAAATAATCTCCCAAAACCGCTGTTTCTAGAACAAGAATTTACTTTAAAATTTGGAGAGGATTCTTTTAGGGGTGTTATTGATAGAATTGATGACAATGGTAATAAAACAATAAACATCATTGACTACAAAACCGGAAGCGCGCCAAAAGACGGTAAACTGACATTAGACCATAAAGAACAACTTTTAATTTACAGTATGGCATCAAAACAGCTTTTAGATTTGGAAGCAAAAAATCTTATACTAAATTATATTACTGAAGAAAAAGAATTTTCTTTTGAAGCAACAGTAAAAGATATAGAAAAAATTCATGAACGGATTATAAATGACATAAAAAAAATAAAATCATTCAACTTTAAAGCAACGCCGGGTGAACATGAATGCAAATTTTGCGACTATAAAAATATCTGCGAATATCGTAAATAGCGCTTTAATTACTGAACGCCTTTATTATGACATTTTCAAAAATTGACGATTTAGTAAAAAACAGGATGAGGGAACGTGGCTATTCTCGCCAAATTGATGCAATAACGGTAATAAAAACAACCGAAGTTTTTTTTAAATCAAAGTTTCCGTCCTTTTATCATAAAATAAATCCCATTTCTTTTAAAAATGGAGTTCTGAGAATAGCATCCCTAAGTGCTCCAATTGCTTCGGAGCTAAAATTACACGAAAAAGAAATAATCAAATGTATTAATATCAAGCTTGAAAAAGAAGTTATCCAAAAGTTAAATTTTATCTTATAATCTTGCCAAAAACAGCTCTGCTTGCTACTATATAAGTATAAATATATAGAGTAAATCCGTGAATAGCCGTTGTTTTATGAATTTTCGCCAGTACATAATCTTAATGTCAATCAGCGCCGGACTCGCCTGGGCAACATGGGGCTTTGTTTTATTCGGAATCAGCCCGCATGAAGCAGGGTGGGGAATATTTTTTATCTTTTACATTAGTCTGCTCTTAGCCGTTTCTTGTTCCTTGGCTATTTTAGGACTTATAGTAAGGGTTTGGATTTTGAAAAAAGATAATACTCCGCACGAAGCAGGGAAGTCATTCAGACAGGCGATTTTGCTCGGAATACTCGTGATAGGATTACTTTATTTAGAAGGTAAGGGTATATTGAATTGGTGGGTGATACTACTTTTTATAGGAGCGCTTACCATGCTTGAATTCTTTTTAGTATCATATAAAAAGAGTTATAAGCAGTAAAAAAAATTATAAAACAATTTAAGGAGGCATTAGCATGCTTTTTTTGTTAAATTAAACTAAGCAGTATGATAAAAAATTTTTTAGGCCGTTTTTCTAAAGACCTTGGAATTGATTTGGGCACAAGTAATACCGTTATTTATGTTAAAGATCGCGGAATAGTTATTAATGAGCCATCAATTGTTGCTATAAATAAAAAAACAAATCAAGTTCTTGCCGTTGGTAGAGAAGCTCGGGAAATGGTCGGTAAAACTCCTCCTCATATAGAGACCTGCAAACCTTTACTAAAAGGTATTATTTCTGATTTTGAAGTTACAGAAAAAATGCTTCGTTTTTTTATCAACAAAGTTCATGAGGGAGGGTTTAATATTATGCCACGTCCACGAGTAGTCGTCGGTGTGCCTTTAGAAATTACCGAAGTAGAAAGAAAAGCAGTAGAAGATGCGACTCTTTCTGCGGGGGCAAGAGAGGTTTTCTTGGTTGAAGAGCCAATGGCAGCGGCAATCGGCGCTCGTTTACCGATTGAAGAAGCTGATGGCAACCTAATCGTTGATATTGGCGGAGGTACAACTCAAATAGCTGTTATTTCGCTAAGTGGTATCGTAACATGGAAAGCAATAACAATTGCCGGTGACGAGCTAAATAAAAATATCATTCAGTATGCTAAAGATGTATTTAACCTTCTTTTAGGTGAAAAACATGCAGAGAATATAAAACACAGTATTGCATCAGCCTATAGGTTAAACGAAAGACAACAGATAGAAATGCGCGGTCGCGATCTTGCCTCAGGTCTTCCAAAAGAAATAATTATAACTGACGATCATATTAGAGAAGCGGTTTCGCGCTCCATTAAAAAGATAGTTGAGAATATAAAAAGTACCCTCGAAGAAACTCCGCCAGAACTTGTAGCTGATATATATGAACGTGGATTAGTTCTTTGTGGTGGCGGAGCATTGCTTCAGGGGCTTGATAAGCTTATTGCAGATTTTACTGCTATTCCGGTACGAATTGCTGATGACCCGCTTACCTGTGTCGCAAGAGGCACAGGAGCGCTCCTATCAAACCCTACGCTATTAAAAGAAGTGGCATTGGACGCAGAATACACCCTGTAAAAATGCTCTATTTTATATATGCTTCAGATAAAAAGTAAAACTATAATAATAACAGTCGCAGTATTTGTACTGCTGATTTTTTTAAATTTTCTAAAAGTTTTAGAAACACCAAAACAGATGATATTTTCCATATTTGCTCCAATACAAGCGCAACTTTATGACACAGGGTCAAAGATTAGCAAATATTTTGATAGTGAAAGAGCTACTGCAAATAATTCGGAATTAGAGCTTCTAAAAGCGCAAGTCCGCAGTTTGCTTATCCAAAATGCAAAGTTTAAAATTTTGGGCGAAGAAAATAAAATATTAAAAAAAGAACTTGGTTTTACAAAAGAGCATTCTTTTACCACTGTGTCCGCACGAGTAATTGGCGCTGATTCTTTACGAAACTCTACTCTTTTAATTTTGCAGATAGAAGATATAAATTATAATACAGACGATTTAAAATTAGATATGCCCGTTATAGTGGAAGACGGTATACTCGTAGGAAAAATAATAAAAATAAACGAACGGGAAATATTTATGGCGCCAATTACTGCAAGTCGTAGCGCTGTAGCAGCAACGGTCCTTGGCAACAATTACACCATTGGCGTTGCGGAAGGGGAATCAAGTCTGGCTATAAAAATGGGTATGATACCAAAAACTGAAAAAATTAAGCAAGGTGAGCTTGTGGTAACATCGGGCTTGGAAGAAAATATGCCAAAAGGACTATTATTAGGAACAGTTTCTAGGGTTGACCAAGACCCGCAAAGCCCTTTTAATATTGCCTATGTAACGCCTCTATACGACGTAAAACGTCTCGGAGAGGTTCTTATTATTAAAAGTTATTAAATGCTGAAGCAACTTATAATATTTGCGTTGGTTATCATTGGCGTGCTGACCCAGATAAGCATAGTAAATACTATGCCATTTTTAGAACACATTAATATTGTTCTTCTTTTTTTGATTTACCTTGTTTTATTGAAAAATCCTTTTGTAGTTTTATTCGCTTTTGTATCCGGCTATCTTTTGGATATATATTCTTCTGCAACCTTTGGGCTTAATATCATGGCTTACACTATAGTTGCTTTTATTTTAATATTCATCTATCTAAATTTTTTTAGTTCTTCCCGCATCATACCGATAATTATGGCATTTATCAGTATCTCTCTTTATTATTTTTTGGTTAATTTGGCAATTCTTACTTTGAGTTTCCTGAAAATCATTCCAAAAATAGAAATATGGAGTCAGGCAATATTTATCAATATTTTGTTGGAGATTTTGTGCACAACGATTTTTATTGCCACAATATATATCGTTGGAGCCTTTCTTAAAAAACGATTCTCAAACATATTTATCAAAGGGTCTTTTATAAAAAACTAAGTATGCAAGATGAAGATATTTTTGGCAAAAACAATTTAGGACATCAGAAGTATAAACTGAATAAAACGGTAGATAATAACTGGATAGAATCCAGTTATGGAAAATATTCATGGATAAGGAATACTCCCGAAGATGAGTCAACTGAGTTTTTGGGCGCATCACTGACAAATTTTAAATTAAAGTTTGTAGGTTTTTTAATTATCTTCATAAGTGTTATTCTTTTCGGAAAAGTATTTTATCTTCAGATAGTAAAAGGAAAAGAATATATTGCTATGGCGGAAACAAACCGTATAAGGCAAGTCCCTATTCTTGCTGAGCGAGGAGTTATTTATGACCGTAATCAAAAAGCATTGGTAGGGAATGCGCCAAATTTTTATCTTGCGCTTGTGCCTAATGATTTGCCAAAAGATGGCGTAGCCCGAGCCGAAGCAATAAAAAAAATAGCAGATATTGCAAACCTCCTTCCACAAGAAATAGAGGAACAACTCAGCGCTTTTAAATCATATAATTATCAATCAATTCCTATAAAAAATGACATTTCTTATGAACAGGCGGTTTATTTCGAAATTTTAAATAATACTTATCCTGCTATTCAGGTCAAGACAGGTTTGCAAAGAGAATATAGTATACCGGAAAGCATGTCTCATATAATAGGATATCTTAGAAAAATAACTAAAGATGACCTGGAAAATGATAAATCGTATCTTCCTGTAGATGATATTGGAAAAAGTGGTGTTGAGGCGCAGTATGAGTCTGTCTTGCGCGGAGAATACGGCAAACAACAGATAGAGGTTGATGCCATAGGCAAAGAAGTCAATGTTTTAGCAAAAAAGGATCCTATTCGCGGAAGCGATATAATTATTTCCATAGATAGCGATTTCCAAAATAAAGTTCAAACTATACTACAAAAGCATTTACGGGCTCATGGTCTCTCTCGTGGAAGCGTTATTATAAGCGACGTTTCAAATGGTGAGATAATTTCGATGGTGAGCTCGCCTGCTTATGACAATAATTTATTTTCCGGCAAACTTAGCGTTGATGACTATAAAAAACTTATTGAAAACCCAAACAAACCTCTTTTTAATCGCAGTATCTCGGGAGAGTATCCATCCGGTTCTACGATAAAGCCGGTTTTTGCTGTAGCTGCGCTGGAAGAAAATATAATTACAGAAAAAACAAACTTCAGAAGTTCTGGCGGAATAAAAGTCGGTGAATGGTTTTTTCCGGATTGGAAAATAGGCGGACACGGACTTACTAATGTACGTAAAGCTATTGCCGAGTCAGTAAATACGTTTTTCTATATAATTGGTGGCGGGCTTTTGGATAATACTTTACAAAATTTTACTTTCGAAGGACTTGGGGTTGCCAAACTTGCAGATTATGCAAAAAAATTTGGACTTTCGGCAAAGCTCGGCATTGATTTACCGAGTGAGTCCGAAGGTTTTCTGCCAAGCAAAGAATGGAAAGAACGAGTAAAAAAAGAGTCTTGGTATATTGGAGACACCTATCATCTTGCTATTGGACAAGGAGATCTTCTGGTAACTCCTTTGCAAGTAAACTTTTTTACCCTTGCTTTTGCAAACGGAGGAACCCTATATCAACCACACATATTAAAAACTATTATGGAACAAGATGGTAGCGCCATAGTTAATGAACCAATAGTTTTAAATAAAAATTTTATCAGCCAAAAAAATATAAATATTATAAGGCAAGGGCTACGAGATAGCGTTTTATATGGAAGCTCCAGGGCACTTAGTGACTTAAGTGTAGAAGTTGCCGGAAAAACAGGAACTGCAGAATGGAGGACAAATAAGACCCCACATGCCTGGTTTACTGGCTTTGCGCCATATGACAATCCCAAAATCGCAATTACGGTTTTGATTGAAGAAGGGGGAGAAGGTTCGCAAACAGCCGTACCAATCGCAAAAGAGATTTTGTGGTGGTATTTCAATATGTAAGAGAATGTTGACAGCAATACAAATTTTAGATAGAATATAAAAGCACAACTAATCAATAACTAATTATATGATATATCTAACTCCCGAAGGAAAACAAAAATTGGAAGAAGAAGTAAAGGAGCTTATTTCTAGACGCCCTCTAATTTCTAAAAGAATACAGGTTGCAAAAGATATGGGCGATCTCAAAGAGAATGCCGAATATCATGATGCAAAAGACGAACAGGGTATGGTAGAAGCAAGAATAAGAGAAATTGAGGCAACATTAAATCAAGCAGAAGTAATAAGCAAACGTTCTGGTGACGATATCACCCTTGGCACAAAGGTAAAAATCATCGCAAACGGCAAAGAAAAAGAGATGGAAATCGTTGGCGCAAATGAAGCAAATCCGCTAGAAGGAAGAATATCCAATGAATCACCTATAGGCAAGGCACTGATGGGACACAAAGCAGGTGATAAAGTAGAGATAAAAATTCCGGCCGGCACAGTAATTTACGAAATAAAAGAAATAAACTAAAATCACCCCAAGGGGTGATTTTTTGTATAACTAAAAAATAAGGAGATGCTAAAAAAAACTACTCAAGATAAATAGGTCAATCGCAACAATCAAAATTTGCAACCCAAAACCAATATAAAAAAATTGCATAGAAAGAGGCCAATGAAAAAATGAGTGGACTTTGTGAAAAAGAAACCCAATCCTTGTCTTTCTAAACTTATCTTTCCAAAATGGTGAAGTATCAAGAATATCGGGAAAAAGACCTCCTATAGCGCCAAAAATCATCGGTGGCCAAAAATAAACAGGTATATTAGCCGCAAAATACAAAGCAATAAGCAACGTGACGGAGATATCAATAAGCAAAATTATCCAATCGCGTTTAATCTTAAATTTTTTCTTCTTCTCTTTGTAACACGCTCCTAGCCACGTTGGACCATTGTCTTTTTCCATGTAAAAGCTACCTTGGTCAAAATGTGGTAATGCATCAAGAATATGATGAGACAACCAACCACCAAAAAATCCCAAAATAGGATTCCCGGTCAAAAAGCCAATTGTCGCCCCTGTAATTGCGTGAGTGGTAAAAAGCATATGGTATATGATGTTGTATTATTTATTTAACGCTCTCTTATAGACTCTTTCCGGTTTAGGACCAACAAAAGCCTCTCCATTTATAAATATTGTTGGTGTACCATAGATACTGGTTTGTTTTGTTTCTTCAAGCATCTCAAAAACCCTATCTTTTATCTCTTCACTTTCTGTGCATTTTCTTATTTCCTCAACATCAAGACCTAAACTTTGGATAATACCATCCGTAAAACTTGAGTTAGCGATTGCACTTTTTTCGGAAGAAAATATCAAATCATTAAACAGCCGAAGCTTTCCCTCGTCTTCTTTTTGTACACAATAACCATAAGCGGTTAAGTAATTAGTTTCAGTTTTTACCGGAAAATGAATGAAAACATAATCGACACTATATTTATCTAGCAAATTATTAATTATAGGATATGCTTCTCGTGTATAATCACAAGAATAGCACCCGATAAACACAATCTCATTTTTTGCCCCAACATTTGTATGGGGGAAAAGAGACAAATCAACATCTTTTAAAGACAGTCCTGACTCTTTTGGCGCTTCTGCAAAACATTCTTCACCAATAGCACTTATTTGATTATTTTTTCCAGTTGGATCGAAAACGCAAAAACCCGAAGCATTTAATCCATTGCAACTTCCGTAGGCATAGTAGTTCCAAACACTATTTCCAACCCAAATAATACTCAGAATACTTAGAAGGATAAATATCCAAGACAATAACTCAAAATATTTATTAAAAATTCGCGCTAAGAGGGGAGTACGGTTTATAAGCTTTGACAATATCATTCCTTTAAACTTTTCGCGAAATGTAACGATGCAGGGACGAAAAGTAACACGTCTAAAAACACACGACCCGGCTTCTTTTGCCAATTCGCGGTGTGTAGCGCTAAATATTCCCAAAATTCCAAATAAAATAAAACCCACTAAACAAAACATAGAAAATTAATTTTCAATTATGAATTACAAATTATCAATATAATTTTAATATTTTCTCGAGAGTATTAACAAATTTCTCTGCTTCTTCTTCTGTGTTATAAAAATAAAATGATGCGCGCAAAGCTCCGTCAATTTTATTTTTATTAAACCATGAATGGACACAAAATTGACCGGAACGGACCGCAATATTGGCGATATTATCAAACAAAACGCCAATTTCCGCTGATTTTCCGCTTATATCCGAGCAACGCATTGTTATTATACCCGATCGCATTTGCGGGTCTTCTGGTCCAATAATTTTTATCCTATCGATACCGCATATGGCATCAGTTATAATTTTATTTAACCTATACTCTTGCGCTTCAATATTTTTATATCCAATTTTTTCAATATACTTTATAGCTTCTCCAAGGCCTAAAATTCCTGCATAATTTTGTAATCCCGCTTCAAGCCGTTCCGGTAATAGCAATAGTTTGTATCCTTCGTGTGTAGAATCTAAAACTGCGCCTCCGCCAACAAAAATAGGATTTAACTTCTCTAATAGTTCATATTTTCCATACAAAACGCCGATTCCCGAAGGCCCGCACATTTTATGTCCGGAAAATGCCAAAAAGTCTACGTCCATTTTTTTTATGCTTACTTCTCTATGCGGAACCGTTTGCGCGCCATCCAATAAGACTAGGGTGCCATTTTTATGGGCAATTTTTATTATTTCTTCCGCAGGAATCGTTGTTCCATCCAAATTAGATGTCATCACCATTGCAACTAATTTTACACCCACAATTATCTCTTTAAACTTTTCTATATCGAAACTATTATCTTCGCGAGAGGGGACTGTTTTGTAAACAATTCCACGTTCATGCATCAGCTTTAGCCAAGGCGTTAAATTGGAATTATGCTCTTTATCTGTCCCTAAAACAACATCACCCTTTTTCAGGTCCAATGAATTGGCAACAATATTAATCGCCTCTGTAGTATTTTTAGTAAATATAATTTCTTCACTTTTTTTTGCTCCAATAAAACGAGCAATATTCTGTCTAACATTTTCAATATCTTTTGTTAATCTGTCCGCTATCTTATATGCGCTTCTTCCAGCGCAAACAGGATATTCATTATAATATTTGTTTATTGCATCAACAACCGGTTGCGGGCGAAGCGTCATACATGCGTTATCAAAATAAACCAGATTGGGCTGGTTTTTGAAAATTGGAAAATCTTGTCTAAAATTATCTAAAACCATAACTTTTTATTTTTGAACTACGCCCAAGTCCATTAACTTTCTATCTACGATTCTTTTTATAGATAGATATGACCCGGCTCCGCTTACTTTCTCTCCATTTATAACATAAGTTGGAGTAGAATTTATTTTACTTGCTCTTGCTTCATCAATATCAGAGAGAATTTGAGACTGATATTTATTACTATCCAAGCAAGAATCAAATTGTGAGCCATCTAATCCTAAATCACGTGCCACTCTCTTCAAAAACTTGCTATCATATGTGCTTGCTCCTTCAGCGCCCTGAACTTCGAATATTTTGTTATGAAAATTATAAAATTTTCCCTGCTCTTCCGCGCAAAGAGCGGCATTTGCCGCACGACGCGATACTTCTCCCATAAAAGCAAAGTTTTTATACACTAGCTTTGCTTCTCCATTTTCTATATAATCTTCGATTAAAAATGGAACAATAGAAGATTCAGCTAGTTTGCAGGCGCTACATTGATAATCAAAATATTCCACAATCTCTACAGGTGCGTCATCATTGCCGATTTGAGGATTTTTTATTGTCGCTTGTGATATATTTCCTGTGCATCCCGCACCCGTCAAAACCAAGGCCATCAACAAAATAAAAATTTCTTTTATTTTAGATGTCATAAAAAATAATTGATATTTTCTATAATGCAGCATCAACAACCGGTTTCATTTCGGTATAGCTATAGGCTCCGCTAAAGTTTGTTGTATTAACAAAAAAACTTGGAGTGCCTTGAAAACCCAATTGCGCCGCTGTATTCATATCTTGCACTAAATTATTGTCATATTTCCCACTCTCTAGACATGTTTTCATATCATTATAGCTAACAACAGATTTTAGTAAGGTTGCAACTTTGTCTACTTTAGCGCTTGCATCCAAAGTTGTATCATTCAAAATAGCATAACCATTTGCGGACATTAGCAACTCATGAGCTTGCCAAAACTTTCCTTTTGCATTGGCGCAATATAGAGCTTTTGCTCCAACCTCTCCATTATTATGACCATTTGCGTAAAGCCAGACAAAAGAGGCTTTGCCTTGCTCAACCAGCTTTTTCATCTCTGCAACTGGCGATACATAAGTTCCTCCATCGGCAACCAATATAAATCTGTCGCCCGCCTGCTGGTTTAAAGAAGGATTTAATCCTGAGGCAATACTACAATACGGACAGCTCGGATCGGAAATCTCTACAAAAATAAGCTTGGAATCTTTTTTTCCAATAGTTATATTTCCTCCGGTAAAGAGCGCCCTTAAGCTATCCATTGTTACGGTTGGTTTTGTCTCTGCTCCGGTTTCTTGGGTTGTAGCTACGGTTGGGGTAGTCTCTGCCTCCGCCTTTACAAAATCCTTTGTCTGCAAAAACCTTCCGCCATATCCCAACATCAATCCAACAGCCAAAGCACTAACCACAAAAAGAGTAGTTTTATTTATTTTTATTGTTAGTTCTTCCATATTTTATATATTATATTAATTTTTAAATATTAAATTATCATACCATATTTATAAAAATCAAGCAACCCATTTAGTCAAGCTTTTTTCTTTTTAAGAATAATGAATTTAGCACTACCGAAACACTTGACAAAGCCATTGCCAAGCCCGCTAATTCCGGTCGTAAAAGCCCTGAAGCGGCGATAGGTATTCCTATGCTATTATAAAACAATGCCCAAAACATATTTTGTTTTATTTTTGCCATAGTCATTCTGCTAAGACGTATTGCTCGTCCGACATCGGCAATACTGTCTTTTACGAGAATAATCCCACCTGTTTCAATAGCAATATCAGCACCAGCCCCCATAACAATACCTAAATCGGCTTGAGCTAAAGCAGGGGCGTCATTTATACCATCACCGACCATTGCCACTTTAGTACCTCTTAATTGAAGTTCTTTTATCTTGTCAGCTTTTTCACCGGGCAAGACTTCTGCCATTATATTTTCAATTCCCGCCTGTTTACCGATAGCTTTTGCTGTACGTTCATTATCTCCGGTGATAAGCCATATATCTATGCCATATTTTCGCAAAACAAGGAGCGCCTCCTTTGTCCCTTTTTTTAAAGTATCAGAAATAGCTATGAGCCCCGCTACTCTACCGTCTAGCGCCGACATAACAACAGTCTGTCCCTGTTTTTCTAAATCTTTTTTTTCTTTTTTTATATCTTCTGAAATTTTAATTTTATTTTCAATCAAAAATAATTCTGTTCCAATTAATATTTCTTTTTCTAAGACAACACCTTTTGCGCCCTTTCCTAAAATAGCTTTAAAATTTTTCGGCTCTTCAATAGTTACTTTTTTTTGTTTTGCAAAATTTACAATTGCTTCTGCCAAAGAGTGTTCAGACACAGATTCTAAAGAAGCGGCCATTTCAAGTAGCTCTTTTTCTTTTATGTCGTAAGTTATTACCTTTGTTACATTGGGCTTACCTTCCGTTAAAGTTCCGGTTTTATCAAAAACAATCACATTTATCTTATTTGCAACCTCAAGCGCTCCGCCATTTTTAATTAAAATCCCATTTTGCGCGCCCCGCCCGGTTCCTACAATAATAGCAGTCGGGGTCGCAAGCCCCAACGCGCACGGACACGCAATAACAAGCACCGCTACGCCCGCAAGAAGCGCAAAAACAAAAGACGCGGATAAAACAAAATACCAAACAGCAAACGCAATTATGGCTATCGCGATTACAACGGGGACAAAATAAGAAGAAACCATATCGGCAAAACGCTCTATTGGCGCTTTTGAACCCTGCGCCTCTTCCACCATTTTAATAATTTGCGCGAGTAAAGTTTCTTTTCCGACTTTTGTCGCCTTAAATCTAAAGCTTCCGGTTTTATTTATAGTGGCGCCAAACACAGTGTCTCCAACTGATTTATCCACAGGGATACTCTCACCGGAAATCATTGACTCGTCTATGCTGGATTGTCCGCTTACAATTATTCCGTCAACAGAAATTTTTTCACCCGGCTTTACTATTATTACATCACCAATGCGGACATCTTCAATTGAAACTTTGATTATTTCGTTTCCACGGACGACATTTGCTGTTTTCGCCTGAAGCTCAAATAATTTTTTAATCGCATCGCCCGCTTTTCCTCGCGCGCGCGCTTCCAACCAGTTTCCTAAAATGACAAAGGTTATTAAAAGAGACGATGTTTCAAAAAAAACATCACTCTTAAGCCAAAAAGTATTAGCTACGCTGTAAGCGTAAGCCGCGGTTGTGCCCATTGCGATAAGCATATCCATATTGGCGGACTTATTTTTCAAAGCATAATAAGTCCCGCGATAAAACCGCCACCCAATAACAAATTGCGCAATTGACGCCAAAATAAATTGCGCGAACATACTTTCAAAAGATTTATTTTTCAAAATCATTGATAGCACAATAATCGGTATTGATAACATCAACCCAAGAATAAAAGCGTTTCGTTCGCGTGGAGAATGTTCGTGTTCGTGAGAATGCCCCTTCATCTTCATTTTATGTTCTTTGGGCATTTCATCAGAAGAAACTTTGTATCCGGCTTTCTTTACAGCAGAAATCACTTCTTTTTCAATATCTTTTCCTTCATATTCCACTCTCATTTTCTCATCCGCAAAATTAACATCCGCTTTTTTTATCCCAGATATCTTTTTAACATTTTTTTCAATTATTTTTGCGCAAGATACGCAATGCATACCCTCAATTTTTAAAATCTTTTTTTGCAACATAATATATTATTAATTTTTATTGGCGATCGTTGTGCGAGCGAAATGAAAAAGTACTCTTTTTCATTTCCGAGCTGAAAGCACGAAAGTACTCTTTATTCAACTACGATAAATTTTCCCCAAACCATTTTCATCCAACAACTAAATTTTATCTCACCAACTTTTTTAGGCGTAAACTCAATAATATTCTCGCCATATTTTAGTTTCTTCCTTATATTATACTCCGGCATTATTATTTCGTTTGTGCATCCGCTCATCTGCTTTACATTTATAATCCACCTGGCAGGCACGCCCCTTTTTATGTACAATAAATTAGGAGAATATCCGCCAAACGTTAAATCCATTTTTACGGTCTGAAACCCTTTTGCATCTTTATCTGTTGTGTTTAAAATTTGACTGGTAGTTTGACGAGGGACTATGCTTCCCATTCCATATCCAAAATTAACAAATCCGCGGTTCAACATAAAAACTCCCAAAATGATAACAATTATTCCAGAAATTTTTAAAGCATATTTTATCTTCTCTTGGCTGATAAGAGAAATAAATTTTCCAAAACCAAACATTAAAGGAACTGTTCCAAGAGCATATATCCCCATTGATAAAGCGCCCCGCATTATACTTCCGGATGCCAAAGCATATAATTGCATAGCTTGCAAAGGACCGCAGGGCATAAGCCCATTTAAAAGTCCAACGATAAACGGGCCTTTTGGTTTTTTAGCGCGTTTCTGACTAAATAAAAAACGCGCGATGAATAATGGGGTTTTTAATTTTATTTTATCAAGCCACTTAGAATTGGTTACCAAAGACAACCCCATTAAAATCATAAATCCTCCTGCCACTAATGTGACAATGCCTGTAAATGTCGGGTTTATCGCAAAAAAAGACCCAAACCCGCCTAAAACACCGCCAATTAATGAATAAGAGATTACTCTCCCAAGATTATATTGAAAGTGGGGGAGAGAAGACGCTTTTCCGTTATTTTTTATCTGATGCTTAGTTGTATATGCCACTACCAATCCTCCGCACATTCCAACACAATGAAAGCTAGCCAACAGACCAATAATAAAAATCAGCCAATATCCAATATTATTTTCGTTTAATCTTGAAAGAACGCTCAAATAACCCAAATTTTTTATCAAAAAATACCCTACAACAAAAACCAGCAATAAAATTACGGCTATAACCATATTGTTGGAAATTCGGATTTCCAATCCTTTTTTCTCCGATGAATTTTTTACCACTTTATAGTTTAATTTTTCAATAGCCTTAAAAATACGCTCTTGTGATATCTTTGCGTCATCAAACTCCAAATCGCATTGACCTGTCGCATAGTCAACAGAAACAGCTTTCACACCCTCTCGCGCTCCAAGTTCTGTTTCAATTAGCACCTTGCAACTTTCACAATGTAGACCTTCAATTTTTATTTTAATTTTTTCAAACATACTACTTTCCGGCCAATTTTGTAACCTTTAATATTTCTTCTATCATCTCCTCTTTTCTTTTTTGGCTTGCAGTACCTATCGCTTTTTTAAAACAAGTATCAAGGTGCCCTTCCATAAGCATCTGATGAGCTGATTTTAAAAGTCCGATGATTGCCAAATTTTGTTGCATTATATTTATGCAATACTCATTTTGCTCGGACATATTTATTACTTTGGCAAGCAAGCTTTGCGCTTTTTTAAAATTAATAAGCGTCTTTTGTTTTTGACCTGACATAATTTTATTTTTAATTATTAGTTTATCAATACCCATACCATAGGTATAGATATATAGTATTATACTATAAAAACATTGTCAAATTTAGTTTGACAATCCTTTAAACGAAGCGTAAAATATTTATATAAATAATATAAAAATTATGGAAAAAAACATCAAGTCAACTGACGAAGAAGTCGCCCGTTTGCAAAAATTAAAAAACTTTACAGAAGCCGGCATAGAGCCGTACCCGGCAAAATCCACAAAAACGCTGGACATCAAAGATGCTCTAGCGGATTTTGAGAAACTGGAAAAAAAGAATAAAAAAATACAGCTTGTCGGACGTGTTCGCACGCTTAGAGTTCACGGGGGATTGGCATTTTTAACAATAGAAGACGAAAGCGGACAAATTCAAATAGCGCTTCAGAAAAAAAATCTAAAAGAATACAAAACCTATACAAACAATCTTGATATGGGTGATTTTATTGAAACGCGCGGAACGCTTTTTCTAACGCACAAGGGCGAAAAAACATTAAACGCAAACAATATCCGTCTTTTATCAAAAGCCCTTCTTCCGCTTCCGGAAAAGTGGCATGGCTTGTCAGACACAGAGATTCGCTTCCGTCAAAGATATCTTGATATGTTAGCAAACCCATCGGTCCGCCACACATTTCATACTCGTAGTATTATTATAAAGGCAATCCGTTCATTTTTGGACGATAAGGGGTTTTTAGAAGTTGATACGCCTATTTTACAACCGCTTGCAGGCGGAGCAACAGCAAAACCGTTTAAAACCCACCATAACGCTTTAGACATTGATTTATATTTACGCGTCGCGCCCGAGCTTTACTTAAAACGCTTGCTTGTCGGCGGTTTTGAAAAAGTTTACGAGGTCTCCCGCTGTTTCAGAAATGAAGGCATTGACCACTCCCACAATCCAGAATTTACGCAAGTGGAATTTTACTGGGCATATAGCGACTACGAACAACTGATGAAAATGACAGAAAAATTTTTGGAATATATAGCTCTGTCATTGCGAGGAGCGCGTACCCGCGCGACGCGGCAATCCCTCCAGTTTGAATTTGATGGAAAAAAGTTTTCATTAAAAGCTCCATACAAACGAATAACTTTCCGCGAAGCGATTTTGAAAACCGCAAAAATTGATATTGATAAGGTGCGCGACAGGGACGAGCTGGCAAAACTTGCCAAAAATGCCGGCGTAAAAGTAGAAAAGTCCGATGGATATGGAAAAATTTTAGACGAAATATTTAAAAAACATTTTCGCGCCAGCGTTACAGAGCCAACTTTTGTTTATGACTATCCGATAGAACTGTCACCATTGGCAAAACGAAAAAGTTCTGTCATTGCGAGCGAAGCGAAGCAATCCCGCGAAAGCAAGGCAGAGCTTACCGAGCGTTTTCAGCTTCTTGTTGCCGGCACAGAGCTTTGTAATGCCTTTTCCGAGTTAAATGACCCACTAGACCAAGAGGCTCGCTTCAAAGAACAGGAGAAAGCTCGCAAAGCAGGGGATGAAGAAGCGCAACCAATGGATAAAGATTTTGTTACTGCCTTGCGTCACGGTATGCCTCCTGCTTCAGGATTTGGAATGGGTATAGACCGCCTGGCAATGCTTTTAACAAATAATCATAGTATTAAAGAAGTAATCCTTTTTCCGACCTTACGCCCGGAAAAATAAACTATGGATAATTTTTTCACTTGGGCATTAGTTATTTTTCTTAATTTCATCACATACTTTATTGCAAGATTTGGTATTATTAGTAATGGTAAAAATGCCCAGCAAATCTACATTCTTGGTTTAATTTCTCATCTATTAAGTTTTGCCTATGGATTTTATAAACTTGGTTTTTGGGGATTTATCATTTTACTACCAGTATCATATTTTTTTGTACGAACGATAGTAACGCTTTTGATAGATCGGTTAGAGAATATACTATATCCCAACAGAAAACAAATTTTTGAAAAATGGGCAAACAAGCTAAATAAAAATCCTGGTGATATAAAAGAACAATTTCACATAGATAGGTTCAAAACTGACGATGAAAAAATTGATGAAGCGTGGAAAAAACACTTTGGAAAATCTTTTTTCAATAAGTAATAAATATGGTTATATGATTTAAATAACAGTGTTTATTAAGTATATAAAAAATATGGATAAGATCAAATGCCCCAAATGTGGATCAACATATGTGATACCAGATAGCGTCTACGGACATAATATAAAAGAAGGGGGAAAGGCGGACACGCCAGAAACAATAATAAGACAGCCCAATCAATGTCGTGAAGAAAACTGTGGACATAAATGGGTTGATAATAAATAAAATGTTTTTAATACATGCCCTTACTCATTGCCACAAAAAATGTCGCTAAGGCCGATGACTACAAAAGAATTTTGCAGGAATTGGGCTTGCCCATTCACACTCTAAAAGACCTGGGCATTCAGGAAGATGTTGAAGAAACCGGAAAAACATTGCTGGAAAATGCCTGCAAAAAAGCCAGCTTTTACGCGCGCCTTACCAAAATGCCGGCCATTGGCGATGACACGGGATTTGAAATTGACGCGCTGGGAGGCGAACCGGGGATTTATGCACGCAGATGGCCGGGATATGAAGCAACGGATGAAGAATTGCGGGAAATGGCGCTAACCAAGCTAGGGCAAACGCCATACGAAAAACGGGTCGCCCGCCTTGTGATGTATGTGGCGCTCTCAAACGAGAAAGGCGAGATTATCACCACCCGCACCGGAAAAATTGAAGGGTTGATTCCCGCGCGGGAAAATTGTTCCCAAAAACGTGATCACGGCTACCCATATCGTTCAATTCTTTATATTCCACAATTAGGAAAACTCTTAATTGACGCCACGGAGGAAGACAAAGAAAAATTCCAATACCGTCTGCAAGCCATGCGCGAAATCCTGCCGGAAATTAAAACATTACTCTAACACCATACAATATGGCACGTGCCTATAAAAATTTTTGGAGCTTAAATACTGATGAAGCTGTTGTTGCCGGAATTTTAAGAGATGAAACCGATAAAAACATAGAAGTATTTTTACCCCTCAATGCACAGATGAAAGATATCGATTTACTTCTTATTAATACCGGAAATAAAAAAAAATTATCCATTCAGGTAAAGGGAAGTAGGGCATATGAGCCCACAAAAAAAGAAACTGAAAAATTTGGCGATGGTTCTTGTGGCTGGTTTTTCTTTTTAAAAGATATCATAGAACGATCTACGGCCGATTATTTTATTTTTTTAGTATATGTCATCGAACAAAACCCACGAACAGGTCGCAGAACTCTTAGTCCGCACACAATAACAGTCCCTACACATAAAATTAAAGAATTATCAAAAAATAACAAATCGACCCACGGCAACAATATGTATTGTTTTTATTTTTGGATAAATCCGGAGGAGAAAAAGGCGTTTGATTTTAGGGACACTATCTATGATGTAAGTGAATTTTTAGATAAAGAAGGATTTAAAAAATTAAATAATCATTTAAAATAATTTATTTTATCTATGTTAGACATAAAATTCATCCGAGAAAATGCGAAATTAGTAAAGCAATCCATAAAAAACCGCAACAAAAAAGCTGATGTGGATCAAATTTTGGAATTGGACAAAGAACGGCGCGAACTGATTGCGAAAATTGATGAAGAGCGCATGAAAGCAAGGGCACAAAGAGTTGGAAATTTGGTACAAGATATAAAAAATAAAGTAGACATGAAAACTTTAAAGAAAAGACAAATACTTTTTAAAGTACTGCACAAACAAAAACAAGAAATAAAAAAACTGGAAGAAAAGCTAAAAGCAACAGAAGAACTGCTAAAAATAATGATCCAAGACATACCAAACATTCCGCAAGAAGATGTTCCGGTTGGCGTGGACGAATCCGCAAACAAGCAAGTCCGCAAAGTTGGTGCCGTGCCAAAATTAAAAAATCCGAAAGACCATGAAGAACTTGGCAAAGCGTTGGATATCATTGATACCGAACGCGCGACAAAAATTTCCGGCTCACGCTTTTGTTATTTAAAAGGTGCGTCCGCCAGTTTGCAATTCGCTCTTATTCAATACACGCACGACCTATTGGTTAAAAAAGAAAAATTTGTGCCGATTATTCCGCCGGTAATTGTAAAACGAGAAACCGCCGCCTCATCCGGCCATCCGGAAGCAGTAGGAGACGAGGCATATCACTTGGACCAGGACGACCAATTTTTGGTTGGCACGTCCGAACAGTCCATTTTACCGATGTATAAAGACGAAATTTTAGAAGAAAAACAATTGCCTTTGCGCTATTTGGGATATTCCACCTGTTTTAGAAGAGAAGCAGGGAGTTATGGCAAAGATGTAAAGGGGATTTTACGCCAGCATCAGTTTGATAAATTGGAAATGTTTGTTTTTTGCAAACCCGAGGACTCAAAACACGAGCATGAAAATCTTTTACGGCTTGAAGAAGAGTTGATGAAAGGTTTGGAGCTCCCATACCGCGTGATGCTTTTATCAACAGGGGATATGGGCTTTCCATCAACAAAAACTTATGACATAGAAACATGGATCCCATCGCAAGAAAAATATCGCGAAACCCATTCCTGCTCAAATTGCACCGACTACCAAACCCGCAATTTGAATATTCGTTTCAAAAGATCTGTCATTGCGAGGAGCGTGTACTCGCGCGACGCGGCAATCCCATCAAAACCCACGACCGAATATGTCCACGCCCTAAACGGCACCGCCTTTGCAATTGGCAGAATCCTAATCGCAATCTTAGAAAATAACCAACAACCCGATGGAAGCATTCTAGTCCCGCAAGCATTGCAAAAATACACAGGATTTAAGGTTATAAAATAGCTATTACGACACATAATATACAAAATTCTGCATCTTATACGAAAACACTTCACATAAATACGAGTTGTAGCGAAATCGCTTCGCTTCTTTCGCTACAATGGGCGGCGGTTCCCGCCAGTTGGCTGTCGCTTCGCGACATCGCACAACTGACGGCTATCCTAAATGTCTGACCAAAAAATTTATTTTTGTCCAGCCACTTCGGATAGCCGCCGCCCATT